>Ga0209530_1000278_pt1 | contig 41445 bp, 36 predicted proteins | sample BlaSpr_A8_Ref_O1_FD_187987 | JGI IMG/M metagenome (GOLD analysis project Ga0209530, IMG submission 187987) | Forest soil microbial communities from Thunder Bay, Ontario, Canada - Black Spruce, Ontario site 2_A8_Ref_O1 (SPAdes) (version 2) | ecosystem: Environmental > Terrestrial > Soil > Boreal...
TGAACAAGCAGCACCCGGCCCACCCCCGAACAGACCAGGACCCGTTCCTAGACGTCGCGGGACCAGCCGAAAACAACTAGCCCCCAAGCTGATTGGCGCCGCATGACCCGCATCACGGGTCAACTCTTAGCGCAAATGCACCACGTCACCGGCGGAAACCACGACGGTCTGGCCCTCAACTTCTAGGCACAGTCGGCCCTGGTCATCGATGCCGCTGGCGGTCCCGACGAGTTCTTTGCCGCCGGGGAGGTACGCGCGCACGCGGGAGCCGATGGTCAGGCTGCGCGTCCGGTAGTCGGCCGCCAACTGCCAGTCGGCTCCACGTGCAGCCCGCCAGCTCAGGATCCGCCCCCCGAGCTCTCGCAGCAGCCTGCGCAGGAGTTGGTCGCGGTCGGGCGCCGCCACGCCGAGGTCGAGCAGTGAGGTGGCCCCGGGTCCGTCGACCTCCTCAGGGGCCTGAGTTACGTTGAGCCCCAGACCGATTACCACAACCGGTCGTGCGACCTCGGCGAGGATCCCTGCAAGCTTGCCGGTACGGTCAGCAGGACCGGCCAGCACGTCGTTGGGCCACTTGAGGCCCGCTTCGACCCCGGTCCCTTCAATCAGGGGGGCCACCGCGTCAACCACCGCCACACCAGTGGCCAGCGGCAGCCAGCCCCAGGTCGAGGCCGGGATGTCGGCCACCCTGACACCGACCGACATCGTGATCTGGGCTCGCGGGGAAGCCGACCATCCGCGTCCGTGACGTCCGCGACCGGCGGTCTGGTGCTCGGCGATCAACACCGCTCCATCGATATCGACGCCCGACGCGGCCCGTGCCAGCAGGTCGGCATTGGTGGATCCGGTCTGCGCGACGACGTCGAGTTGCCGCCAACCCAACCCGGTCCCGACCAGCTCGATGCGCAGTGCGGCCGCATCCAGTGGCGGCCTCAGTTGATCCCGATCCATCACCGCTTAGCTTAGAACCGGCGTCGGTCGCGCATGTCGATCGCGGCCAGGTGACTGAACAGCATGCTGGTCCCAATCGGGTTGCCACCACCCGGATACGCGGTACCGCTGGGCGCAGCCATCGTATTGCCGGCCGCGTACAAGCCGGGGATCGGATTACCGGAAGTGTCGAGGACCCGCGCCGCGGTGTCGGTGCGCAGGCCGCCCTTGGTGCCCAGGTCGGAGATGCCAAAGGCGGCGGCGTGAAACGGCGGCCGGTCTATTGACACCAGCGGCGATGCGCCACCGGAGAACGCACGGTCGAACGCCTCTTCGCCACGGCCGAAATCCTCGTCGATGCCGGCGGCGGCAAACTCGTTGAACCGAACAACCGTTGCCGCCAGCCGGTGAGCCGGCACACCGATCTTCCCGGCAAGTTCCTCAATGGTGTCAGCGGAGCGCCACAACCCGGCCGCGACGTACTTCTCGGTTTCCACGATGGCGACGTTGGCTGCCTTGACCGGCGGCACGTCGCCTTCCTTGTCGTCGTAGATCATCCAGTACGGCAAGGTGATTGACCCATCCTGCAGCTGTGCAATGATCTCGCGACCGACCCGGTCGTAAGCCCGGGACTCGTTGACGAACCGGTTGCCTGACTGGTTCACGAAGATGCCACCGGTGAACCACAGCGCGAAAGCGGATCGACCGTCGGGATGGGTCATACCCGGCGACCACCACGCCTGATCCATCAGGTCGGTGTCGGCACCCAAGGCGATGCCGGCTCGCAGCGCTAGGCCGCGATTGCCGCAAGCCCCCATCGTGTCGCGCACCTGACCCGGCACGCCATATTCGCGGCGCAGCTCATCGTTGGATTCGAAACCGCCGGCGGCCAGCAGCACCCCCAGGCGGGTGCGGATCCCACGGCGTTTCCCCGCGCTCTCGACGATCGCGCCGATAACGTGCTTTTCGGGGCCGTCGGAGACCACCAACTGGACCAAGGCGGTGTCGCGCCGCAGCGAGGCGGTCGGGTACTGTGCGATGGCCTTGAGGAAGCGCGCGATCAACGCGCGGCCTCCGAGGAAGTAATCCACGGGAGGTTGGACGCCGAGCCGGTCGGTATCCAGTGGCCCGCGGATTACCTCGCGCAATTCGGGAGCGGCGTCCACCGCCATCGCCTTTGCCGCAATATGGCGTTGACCGTCCAGCCGTGCTTTCGGCACCTTCCCGTAGTAATCGGGCCAGGGCAACGGTACGAACTTCAGGTTCGAATCGTGCTCAAGGTACTCGATCAGTCCGGCGCCGCCACGGACGTATGTTTCTTGCAGTTCACGGGGAGTGCGGTCACCGACCACGGCGTGGTAGTAGGTCAGCGCGTCCTCAATGGTGTCGTCGGTGCCGGCGCGAACGAGCACCGGGTTGCACGGAAACCACACCCCGCCCCCACCGGAGTAGGCAGTAGTGCCGCCGAACCTATCGGTCGCCTCGATCAGCAGCACGTCGAGACCTTCGCGCGCGGCGGTGTACGCACCGGTGACGCCACCGCCGCCGGACCCCGCGACGAGCACGTCGTGTTCTTCGCTCCACTCCACCATTGCTATCCCTACATCCATCGCAACCATCTCAACAAGGCCGCGCTAACCAATGTTCGCTGCCAGCAGCCCATCTTCGTGTGGCTTGATGCGGGTGTGACGACAGCCGCGGCTAAACTCGACACCCATGACAAGCGTTACCGACCACACCGCAGAACCGGCCGCCGAGCACACCATCGACATCCACACCACCGCGGGCAAGTTGGCCGAACTGCACAAGCGTAGGGAAGAGTCGCTGCATCCGGTCGGTGAGACCGCCGTCGAAAAGGTGCACGCCAAGGGCAAGCTGACCGCCCGCGAGCGCATCTACGCCCTGCTGGACGACGCCTCGTTCGTCGAACTCGACGCACTGGCCAAGCACCGCAGCACCAACTTCGGGCTGGAAAGCAACCGCCCGCTCGGCGACGGCGTGGTCACCGGCTACGGCACCATCGACGGCCGCGACGTGTGCATCTTCAGCCAGGACGCCACGGTGTTCGGCGGCAGCCTCGGCGAGGTTTACGGCGAGAAGATCGTCAAGGTGCAGGAACTGGCCATCAAAACCGGCCGCCCGCTGATCGGAATCAACGACGGCGCGGGCGCCCGCATCCAGGAGGGCGTCGTCTCGCTCGGCCTCTACAGCCGCATCTTCCGCAACAACATCCTGGCGTCCGGCGTCGTACCGCAGATCTCGCTGATCATGGGTGCCGCCGCCGGCGGGCACGTCTACTCACCCGCGCTGACCGACTTCGTGGTCATGGTCGACCAGACCAGCCAAATGTTCATCACCGGGCCCGACGTCATCAAGACCGTCACCGGCGAGGACGTCACCATGGAGGAACTCGGCGGCGCCCACACTCACATGGCCAAGTCAGGCACGGCGCACTACGTCGCATCCGGCGAGCAGGACGCCTTCGACTGGGTTCGCGACCTACTGAGCTACCTGCCCCCGAACAACTTCACCGACCCGCCGCGGGATGCCGTGCCCCATCCGGAGGGCCCGATCGAGGAAAATCTCACCGACGAGGACCTCGAGCTGGACACGCTGATCCCGGACTCGCCCAACCAGCCCTATGACATGCACGAGGTGATCACCCGCATCCTCGACGACGACGAGTTCCTGGAGATTCAGAACGGCTACGCCACCAACATCGTCGTCGGGTTCGGCCGCATCGACGGGCGGCCGGTCGGGATCGTGGCCAACCAGCCCACCCAGTTCGCCGGCTGCCTGGACATCAACGCCTCGGAGAAGGCCGCCCGGTTCGTGCGCACGTGTGACTGCTTCAACATCCCGATCATCATGTTGGTGGACGTTCCGGGCTTCCTGCCGGGCACCGGCCAGGAATACAACGGAATCATTCGGCGCGGCGCCAAGCTGCTGTTCGCCTACGGCGAGGCCACCGTCCCCAAGATCACCGTCATCACCCGCAAAGCCTACGGCGGCGCCTACTGCGTCATGGGCTCCAAGGACATGGGCTGCGACGTCAACATCGCCTGGCCGACCGCGCAGATCGCGGTGATGGGCGCCTCGGGCGCGGTCGGCTTCGTCTACCGGCAGCAGCTCAAAGAGGCCGCCAAGGAGGGCAAGGACGTCGACAAGCTGCGTCTGCAGCTGCAGCAGGAGTACGAAGACACGCTGGTCAACCCGTACGTCGCCGCCGAGCGGGGATACGTCGACGCGGTGATCCCGCCGTCGCACACCCGGGGCTACATCGCCACGGCGCTGCGCCTGCTGGAACGCAAGGTCTCCCATCTGCCGCCCAAGAAGCACGGGAACATCCCGCTCTGACAGCAGGAACGGCTCTGATATCAGGAACAGAAATGAGAACGCCATGACGGGTGAAACGCAGCAGCCGCACGAGCCGCTCATCCAGATACTCAAGGGTCACCCCACCGACGAGGAGCTGGCCGCGCTGATCACCGTGCTGGGCAGCGTCGGCGGTGCACCCGAGCCTGCGCAGCCCGAGAGCACCCGCTGGGGGCTTCCGGTCGACAGGCTGCGCTACGCGATGTCCAACTACCAGCGAATCACCATGCAGCAACGGCTACACATGCAGCAATGACCCGGGTGGTGCTGGGGTCTGCATCTCCCGGTCGCCGCAAAGTACTGCGTCAAGCCGGCATCGATCCGCTGGTCATGGTTTCCGGCGTCGACGAGGAACTGGTCACCGTGGGACTAGGGTCAAATGCTTCGCCCGGTGACGTGGTGTGCGCACTGGCGCAGGCCAAGGCCGAGCAGGTGGCAGCCGAGCTGGCCGGCCAGGACGCCGGCGTAGCGGCGGATTGCGTTGTGATCGGCTGTGATTCGATGCTCTACATCGACGGCCGGCTATGCGGCAAGCCACAATCGGTCACTGCCGCACGCCAACTTTGGCAGTCGATGGCAGGACGCGCCGGACACCTGTATACCGGCCACTGCGTCATTCGGTTGCTGAACCATGAAAGTGTCCACCAAGATGCGCAAACATCGGTCACCACAGTCCATTTCGGAACACCTTCGTCCGACGACCTGGAGGCGTACCTGTCCAGCGGGGAATCGTTGCGGGTCGCCGGCGGATTCACCCTCGACGGCCTGGGCGGATGGTTCATCGACGGCGTCGACGGCGACCCAGCGGCCGTGGTGGGGATCGGACTGACGCTGACGCGGTCACTGCTGGCCCGCGCGGGGCTGTCGATCGCGGCGCTCTGGGCGGCCAACCCGCTCACCTAGCAAACCCCATCGGTGCACGGCGCGGGCCGCGGGCAAATGGGGCCACGAGGGCGGGAGCGAAAACCGATCCGAGAAGTGCGAAAAGGCGAGTGTGAAAAAGTCAGTGATAGCGATACGATTCGATCTACGAGGATGTTTCGACGATGACCGGGTGGGGCACTTGTCTCTCGTGACTGACAGTGTCTGTCGTGAACTGACCGTGTCTGTCGTGAACTCAGTAGCGCTGTCTGTCGTGAACTGATTAGCAGTGTCTGTTGTGAACTGAGTAGCAGTGTCTGTCGTGAACTGAGTAACAGTAATCAGCTGATGAAGGGGTGGGAGCATGTCATTTGTGAGCGCGGCGCCGGCGATGGTGGAAGCGGCGGCAACGGATTTGGCGAGTATCGGTTCGAATATCAGCGCGGCCAATGCGGCCGCGGCGGCGCCGACGACGGGGGTGGTGGCGGCGGCCGCCGATGAGGTCTCGGAGGCCATCGCGGCGTTGTTCGGCTCGCACGCCCAGGCCTTCCAGTCCCTGAGCGCGCAGGCGGAGTCGTTCCATCAGCAGTTTGTGCAGCTCATGAATAACGGCGCGGCGCAGTACACCGCCGCCGAGGCCGCCAACGCGTCGCCGATGCAGCAGATGCTCAACGCGGTGAATGCGCCCGCCCAGGCGATAACCGGGCGCCCGCTGATCGGCAACGGCGTCAACGGCGTCAACGGGACCGGGCAGGCCGGCCAAAACGGCGGGATCTTGATCGGCAACGGCGGTAACGGCGGGTCGGGGGGAATCGCGAATACGACCGGTGGTGCCGGCGGGGCCGGCGGGCTGATCGGCAACGGCGGCAACGGCGGGGCTGGTTTCGGTGCTGGCATCGGCGGTGCCGGCGGCAACGGCGGCCTACTGTTCGGCAGCGGCGGCAGCGGCGGGGCCAGCATGGGCGGTATGGCCGGTGCCGGCGGCAACGCCTTCTTTATCGGCAACGCCGGCAACGGCGGTATGGGCGGCACATCCGGCGGGGCCGCCGGCACCGCCGGGGAACTGATCGGCAACGGTGGCACTGCATTTACGCCTGGGATGAACGGCACCAACGGCGGGCTATTGATGGGCAGCGGAGGCAACAGCGTCTCCGGAGCCGGCGGCAGCGCCACCTTGATCGGCAACGGCGGGACCGGCCAAACCGCCGGCCACGCCGGGCTGCTGATCGGCAACGGCGGCAGTGCTGTTGGGGATGGGCAGATGGGCGCGAACGGCGGGCTATTGGCCGGCAACGGCGGCAACAGCGTCTCCGGTGCCGGCGGCAACGCCATCTTGATCGGCAACGGCGGGAACGGCCAAACCCCCGGCACCGCCGGGCTGCTGATCGGCAACGGCGGCAATGCTCTTGAGGCTGGGGTGATGGGCGCGAACGGCGGGCTGTTGTTCGGCAACGGCGGCAACGGCGGGGCCGGCGCTGCCGGCGGCAATGCCGTCTTGATCGGCCAAGGCGGCATCGGCGGGGCCAGCGGGACCACCGGCGGGATGGGCGGTGCTGGCGGGCTGCTGGACGGCAACGGCGGGGCAGGCGGGGCCGGCGGGAACACCGGCGGTGCCGGCGGCAGCGCCTCGGCGTTCGGCATCGGCAACGGCGGGAACGGCGGGACCGGCGGCGTGACCGGCGGTCACGGCGGCAACGGCGGGCTGATCGGCAGCGGCGGCACCGGCGGGACCGGCGGCGTGACCGGCGGTAACGGCGGCAACGCCATCTTGATCGGCAACGGCGGGAACGGCGGCAACTCCGTCGCCGCCGGCGGCGGCGGGTTCGGCGGTCACGGCGGGCTACTGTTCGGCGTCAACGGCCTGATGGGGGAGTCGGAGTTATAGCCGGCACCTTGATAAGGCCGTCGATCACGCGGTAGCGATCAGCGAGCACCTGTACTTCGAAGCGGCGAGCGTTCGCGCCGCTTCGAAGTACAGTTTCGTCTTCACGCCGGCGAAGTGGCCCGTCGTCGACGTCGCGTTCGACCCGACCAGCAGCGCGACTTGGGGTCGTTTCGGCCGCGATGCTGGGGGCGAACGCGGTGACGAGCCGCTGCGGGCCCTAGCTCACCGAAATCGACGCCAAGGCTGCGCCGGCAAGTATTCGCTGACGCGAATCTCTGCACGTGGTCTCAGCAATCTCGGGGTGGGTAGGCTTTGCGTGTGGCGCTACCCCCCGATCCAAGTCCGTCCCTGTCGGCCTACACCCACCCCGAACGCTTGGTCACCGCTGACTGGTTGTCTGCCAACATGGGGTCGCGCGGTCTGGTGATCGTCGAATCCGACGAGGACGTGTTGATCTATGACGTCGGTCATATTCCCGGCGCGGTCAAGATCGACTGGCACACCGACCTCAACGACCCGAGGGTGCGCGACTACATCACCGGCGAGCAGTTCGCCGACTTGATGAATCGCAAGGGCATCGCCCGCGATGACACGGTGGTGATCTACGGCGACAAGAGCAACTGGTGGGCGGCCTACGCACTGTGGGTCTTCACCTTGTTCGGCCATCCCGACGTGCGGTTGCTCAATGGTGGGCGTGACCTCTGGCTCTCCGAAAACCGGGACCTGACCCTGGAGGTCCCGGCCAAGACGTCGACCGGCTATCCCGTCGTGCAACGCAATGACGAGCCGATCCGCGCCTTCAAGGACGACGTGCTGGCCATCCTGGGCACCCAGCCACTGATCGACGTGCGCTCGCCGGAGGAGTACACCGGCAAGCGCACCCACATGCCCGACTACCCCGAGGAAGGCGCGCTGCGCGCCGGCCACATCCCCACCGCGAGGTCGATCCCGTGGGCGAAGGCAGTCGACGAGACCGGCCAATTCCGCAAACGCGAGGAGCTGGAAGAGCTCTACGGTTTCATCGACCCGGACGACAAGGCCATCGTCTATTGCCGTATCGGCGAGCGATCCAGCCACACCTGGTTTGTCCTTACTCACCTGCTGGGCAAGCCCGGAGTGCGTAATTACGACGGGTCGTGGACCGAGTGGGGAAACGCCGTACGCGTGCCGATCGTCGCGGGCGAAAGCCCGGGACCAGCAACCGGACCAGTAGCTACCTGATGGCGCTGCCCGCCCCGCTGGCAGAGGTGATGGCCGACTTCGCCGAAGTCCAAGGCCAGGACAAACTAAAGCTGCTGCTGGAATTCGCCGACGACCTGCCCGCCCTGCCCCCCGATCTGGCCGAGGCGGCCATGGAGCCGGTGCCCGAGTGCCAATCCCCGCTGTTTCTGCACGTTGACGCAAGTGATCCCAACCGGGTGCGCCTGCATTTCACTGCGCCGGCCGAAGCGCCAACCACCCGCGGGTTCGCCTCGATCCTGGCCGCCGGCCTAGACGAGCAACCCGCCGCCGACATCCTGGCGGTGCCCGAGGATTTCTACGCCGATCTGGGTCTGGCCGCTCTGATCAGCCCGCTGCGGTTGCGTGGGATGTCGGCGATGCTCGCCCGCATCAAACGGCGATTGCGCGAGGCATCCGAAAAACCCTGAATCCGGCACCGCTTGGTCGGGCTCGCGGCGCGGCGCTTAGACTTCCACCGAGTTGTAAGAAACTCTCTTAGACAAGAATTGTCTGCATATGTGCGAACAGTGCGAACAGGAGGCGCAGTGGCCAGTCACGCCAGCTCGAGGATCTCCAAGGTTCTCGTCGCCAATCGGGGCGAGATCGCGGTCCGGGTGATCCGGGCGGCCCGGGATGCGGGCCTGCGCAGCGTGGCGGTGTACGCCGAGCCCGACGCCGACGCGCCGCACGTGCGTCTGGCCGACGAGGCGTTCGCGCTGGGCGGTCAGACCTCCGCGGAGTCCTACCTGGACTTCGCCAAGATCCTCGACGCGGCGGCGAAATCCGGCGCGAACGCCATCCATCCCGGCTACGGCTTCTTGTCGGAGAACGGCGACTTCGCCCAAGCGGTCATCGACGCCGGCCTGATCTGGATCGGCCCCAGCCCGCAGTCCATTCGCGACCTCGGTGACAAGGTCACCGCCCGCCACATCGCCGCCCGCGCGCAGGCTCCGCTGGTGCCCGGCACTCCCGACCCGGTCAAGGACGCCGACGAAGTGGTGGCCTTCGCCAGGGAGTACGGTGTGCCGATCGCGATCAAGGCCGCCTTCGGCGGCGGCGGCCGCGGCATGAAGGTGGCCCGCAACATAGACGAGATCCCCGAACTGTTCGAGTCCGCCACCCGTGAGGCCGTTGCGGCATTCGGACGTGGCGAATGTTTCGTGGAGCGCTACCTGGACAAGCCCCGCCACGTCGAAGCACAGGTGATCGCCGACCAGCATGGGAATGTGGTCGTCGCCGGCACCCGGGACTGCTCCCTGCAACGCCGCTTCCAGAAGCTGGTCGAGGAGGCGCCGGCGCCGTTCCTGACCGACGCGCAGCGCAAGGAGATCCACGAGTCTGCCAAGCGGATCTGCAAAGAGGCGCACTACTACGGCGCCGGAACCGTCGAGTATCTGGTCGGCCAGGACGGACTGATCTCCTTCCTTGAAGTCAACACGCGTCTGCAGGTGGAACATCCGGTCACCGAGGAAACCGCGGGCATCGACCTGGTTTTGCAGCAGTTCAAGATCGCCAACGGCGAGAAGCTGGACCTGACCGAGGACCCCACGCCCCGCGGGCATGCCATCGAATTCCGGATCAACGGCGAGGACGCCGGACGTGGCTTCCTGCCCGCCCCCGGGCCGGTGATCAAGTTCAACCCGCCCAGCGGCCCGGGTGTGCGGTTGGACTCCGGTGTCGTGACTGGGTCGGTGATCGGCGGTCAATTCGACTCGATGCTGGCCAAGCTGATCGTGTATGGCGCCGATCGCCAGGAGGCGCTGGCGCGCGCCCGCCGCGCGCTGGACGAATTCGAAGTCGAAGGCCTTGCCACCGTCATCCCATTCCACCGCGCTGTGGTGTCCGACCCGGCCTTCATCGGCGACGACAAGGGCTTCTCGGTGCACACCCGCTGGATCGAGACCGAATGGGATAACACGGTCGAGCCCTTTACCGGCGGCGAACCCCTCGACGAAGAGGAAGCCCGCCCACGGCAGAAGGTGGTCGTCGAGGTCGGCGGCCGCCGGCTCGAGGTCTCATTGCCGGGCGACCTGGCGCTGTCCAACGGCGCGCCCGACGCGGTCGGTGTCGTCCGCAAGAAGCCGAAGCCCCGCAAGCGGGGTGCGCATGCCGGAGCAGCGCCTTCCGGTGACGCGGTAACCGCGCCGATGCAGGGCACCGTGGTCAAGGTCGCGGTCGAGGAAGGACAGCAGGTCGCGGTCGGCGACCTGGTAGTGGTCCTAGAGGCGATGAAGATGGAGAACCCGGTCACCGCGCACAAGGACGGCACCATTACCGGACTTGCCGTCGAGGCCGGGGCCGCCATTACGCAGGGCACGGTGCTGGCCGAGATCAAGTAAGCCGCGGCGATCAGACCCGCGGGTTTTGACCAGCCTTCCTGAGAATCGGGTTAGAGACCCGTTGGTGACCGTTGTTGGCCTCGCCTACCGCGGGTAGGGTTCAAGACGGGCTGAGTTCACAGCCACCCGGATGGCGTCAGCGACGCAACGGAGGCAAATTTCCCTGTTTGGAACGTTTCTACGCCCCTGACGTGATCCACAGCAGAATCCGCTACTGAGGGAGTCAGCAATTGTGTCTGTGGCCCAATCGCGGCAACAAAGCCACACTGCTCATTTCACCGCTCGCTGGGGCCCTTCGGGCACGGTAATCACCGCAGCCGGTGAGCTCGACGCCGCCAACTCCGATGAGCTCGCCGCTTATGTGCAGCGTGGCGTCAGTCGTTCCAAGCGGGTGATCGTGGATTTACGCGGCTTGAAATTCATTGGTACTGCAGGATTTTCGGCGCTACATCGGATCAATGTCGTGTGCTCGGCCGCGCGGGCACAGTGGGCTATGGCACCGAGCGCGGCGGTGTCCAGGTTGTTGCGAGTCTGCGACCCAGACGGCACTCTTCCGATAACGACGGTGGCAGCGGAGCCGCTACTGGAATCGGCTACGTGGGCCGAAAACGACGAGCTGGAAGCTCTACTCCAATTGGTCACGGAGTCGCGTTAGCGACTTAGCCAGCAGCCGGGATACATGCATCTGTGAAATGCCGACCCGCTCGGCGATCTGCGTTTGTGTCATCGAATCGAAAAACCTGAGCACCAACACCGTTCGCTCCCGCTCCGGTAGCGCCTCGAGCAACGGACGCAGCGCCTCCCGATCTTCAATCCGGTCGAGACCGGCGTCCGCGTCACCGAGGGTGTCTGCGATCGCGCGGACGTCGTCATCCTCGCTGCCGCTACCACTGTCGATGGACAAGGTGTTGTACGAGCTGCCCGCCACCAGGCCTTCGACGACTTCGGCGCGGTCCATACCGAGTTCGGCGGCGAGCTCCGTGGCGGTGGGCGCCCGGCCGAGGCGTTGCGAGAGTTCGCCGGTGGCGGCGCCAAGTCGCAGATGCAGCTCCTTGAGACGCCGGGGCACCTTGACCGACCAGCTGTTGTCGCGGAAGTGACGTCGGACCTCACCCATGATCGTCGGTACCGCGAACGAGACGAAGTCCGACCCGGCGTCGACGTTGAAGCGGACTACCGCGTTGACCAATCCGACCCGCGCAACCTGAACCAGATCATCACGTGGTTCGCCCCGGCCCTCGAAGCGGCGGGCAATGTGATCGGCCAGCGGTAAGCACCGCTCTACGATCTTGTCCCGGTGACGCTGGAATTCCGATGAGTCCGCGGCAAGGCTGGCCAACTCACGAAACATCCCCGGGACATCGGCGTATTCGTTTGGACGCGAACCCGAACCGCCGGAAGCGCGCGAAGTCACCTACTGGAGGCCGCGCGCCGCGCCGTCAGCGTGATACCGAAAACACTGCCGGACTGATTTGGATCGTGGCCGTCATGGAAGGTCTGGACGTCGTCCGCCAACGATGTCAGGACATGCCAGCTGAAGCTGCCGGGCGCAACCACATCGTGGGTGTCGCAGGCCGCGGAAGCTTCCACCACCAATTCGTCCTCGCGCGGGTCGACCAACACGACCAGCGTTGCATCGGGAGTCGCCGACCGGATCAACCGGGTGCACACTTCGTCGACCGCGAGCCGCAGGTCTGCCACGGCGTCGAAATCGAGATCCTCGAAGGTGCCGATCGCGCCGACCAGCGTGCGTAACATCGCCAGGTTCTCCAGTCGTGCAGCAACGTGCAGTTCGACGGCGCGATGGCCTCGTTGGCCCTTGCTAACGCGCAATCCCGCATCGTTCATATGGTCTCCCGGCAATGTTTGACTGAAGTTATTTCTGCTTGGAAGCTCGCCTAAGACCCTACGTTCGAGTCGGTTAGTCATGAGCACCCCCGGGTATTCCACCCAACATGGACGAGCCTGACGTAACCGACCCACCTCGGACGCGCACAGTTAGGCGCGCCGCGGTGATCGCCGGGATCATGCTGATCATATTCATCGCTATCGCAGTTGCCATCTATGTCGGTGCTTTCGTGATTCTGTCCCCCATGATGCGGTGACCACGCTCACGCAACTCCGCCGGCACACATCATGATCTAGACCTGATACCCATTCGGCGATGCCGGTAACCCGGGAGTTCGGGTTTCCGGCGAGATTTCCCGAGATTTCCGGAGCAATATCGCGACCGCAAGGGAGAGCAAGCGGCAATCGGCGCGGGGCCAGGGACAGGAAGACAGCGAAAAACCTTGACATTCCGAGCTATTCGAAGTCTCGCCATTGACACTTAGCTGGCAGGCCGCTGCCTGCGCACTTCGGGATGCTCGGCGTACCACCGGTCTGCGATCCTGCGTATCCGCCGGTGCTCGACGGCCAGCCACGCCAGGCCCAACACGGTGACGAGAACCCCGGTCACGCCAGCCGCCATGCCCTGGTGATGATGTCCGGTAGCGAAGGCCGCAAGGCTTCCGCACGCACCGATGACGCCCGCCACAACTAGGAGGTACCCGGGCCAGTGCACTACGTCGATCAGTGATTCGCCGGCGAATGGCCGCGTCGTACGCAGGTGGTCGACGGGGTCACGATATGTGTCTCCCATGGCTGTTCCTAATCTGGGTTCCTATCTAGCCGACTGGTCAAAGGGCCAGCACCAGTCCAGCGATCGGAGGGACGCTCATGGAGAGCGTCACGACCATCAGCGTCAACAGGAACCAGCCGGCGCCGTGCCATCCCCACCAGACTCCTTCGCTACGCCAGACGAGGTAGGTGCGCCAAAATGCCCAAAGCCCGGCGACCGACAAGATCAGCGGTCCGCCAAGGGCCAGCAGCGTGCGCTGAGGCGGGCCACACGCCGCCGTGTCGACGTTCGTTCCCCCGCAGGTACTGACCCACAACGCGGCGATGACCACAAAGCCGACTCCGGCGGCCGCGGCCAAGACGGCGAACCGGATGGCGGCGCGCACCTCGTCGTCATCCTGACCTAAACGATCGCCACGTGATCGCTCGTCTGCTTTCGGCATCCTGAATCCCATTTTCCGCGTCCGGCGGCACTGAAGTCCATCGTTTGCTACATCTTTTTTAGTTACCGCATTCAAGACAAAGATTCAGATACCCGCGGTTGGCCACCGCTAACCGCTTGCCGCCCGCGTCACAGCCCCTTAACCGGCCGCCAGCACACCGCGCACGGCCGCAATCGCAGCGTCGATTTCGGCGCGCGAAACGGTCAGCGCGGGGCGGAATCGAATGCCGTTTTTGCCGGTGGGCAGCACAATCACCGCGCGTTGCCACAATTGGCGAATCAATTCGTCGCGATCGTCCGTGGTCGGCAGGCTGAACGCACACATCAGGCCGCGGCCGCGCGGGTGCAGAACGATGGTTGGGAAGTCGCGGGCGAGTTCGCCAAGCCTGGCCCGCAAGTAGCGGCCCTGTTCGGCGGCATGCTCGAACAACTCCTCGTCCTCGATCACCTCGAGGATGCGGCGTGCGCGCACCATATCGACGAGATTGCCGCCCCATGTCGAGTTGATCCGAGACGTCACCGCGAAAACGTTGTCGGCGATTTCGTCGACCCGCCGACCCGCCATCACCCCACACACCTGGGTCTTCTTTCCGAAGGCAACCACATCGGGCTCCACATCCAATTGCTGGTAGGCCCAGGGAGTTCCGGTCAACCCGCAGCCCGTCTGTACCTCGTCGAGGATCAGCAGGGCGTCGAATTCGTCGCACAGCTCACGCATCGCCGCGAAGAACTCCGGCCGAAAGTGGCGGTCGCCACCTTCCCCCTGAATGGGTTCGGCCAGGAAGCACGCGATGTCGTGCGGGTACCTCTCGAATGCCGCGCGGGCCTGGCGCAGCGACTCGGCTTCCAGCGCGTCCATGTCGGCTCCCGGCCGGATAAACGGCGCGTCGATACGCGGCCAGTCGAACTTCGGGAAGCGGGCCACACTGACCGGCTTGGTGTTGGTAAGCGACAGGGTGTAGCCGCTGCGACCGTGAAATGCGCCGCGCAGGTGCAGCACCCGGGTACCGAGCTCCGGGTCGATGCCACGGGCCTGGTTGTGCCGGCTCTTCCAGTCGAATGCGACCTTGAGCGCGTTCTCCACCGCCAGTGCGCCGCCTTCGACGAAGAACAGATGCGGAAGCGCCGGGTCGCCCAGGACCCGAGCGAAGGTCTCGACGAAGTCGGCCATCGGCACCGAGTACATGTCGGCGTTGCTCGGCTTGTTCAGCGCCGCTTCGGTGAGTTCGTCCCGGAACTCCTTGTCGTCGGCCAGCGCCGGGTGATTCATGCCCAGCGCCGACGACGCGAAGAACGTGAACATGTCGAGATAACGCCGGCCATCTCGGGCATCGACCAGATACGAGCCGGCCGACTCCGCCAGATCGAGCACCAGGTCATAACCGTCGACGAGGATGCTGCGCGCCAGGACCTCGTGGACCTGGTCGGGGCGGGTTTGCAGATCGACAAGTTTCAGGGCTGCGGTCATGAAGCCATGATAGCGGAATTTTTACGATATCCTGACGTCTAGTTAGTAAAAATCAAGGTATATACTGCCTGTCACTGTAAAATGTATTCAAGATGATGGTGCTGCGGGTCTTGACGTTCGCCGCTGTACGGATCCGTTGCAGCAGATGCTCGAGCGCACGCGCGGACGCGACCCGCACCAGCAAGACGTAGCTTTCTTCCCCGGCCACCGAGTGACACGACGCGATCTCCTCGATGTGTGCCAGGCGGGCGGGGGCATCATCGGGTTGAGACGGATCAAGAGGGGTGATGGCCACGAACGCAGACAGCAGGTGCCCGACGGCCTCCGGGTTGATCCGCGCGGAGTATCCCGCCACCACGCCGCGAGACTCCAACCTGCGTACCCGCGATTGGACCGCCGAGACGGACAGGCCGGCGCTCGCGGCCAACTCCGACAACGTCGCGCGTCCGTCGGCGACCAGCTCACGCGCCAGGATCCGGTCGATGTCGTCGAGCGTCTCACTCATGGCCGGAGACTATCGCAATGGCCGCACCCAATGAGCCGGGCGAAAAAGCTGGTGACCTGGCAGCTGCGTGCGGAATTCGCTGCCGGGCTGTCGGCCATGTACGCCGGCGAGGTGCCCGCATACGGCACCCTGGTTGAGGTAACCGGGCAGGTCAACCGGGATTACGCGGCAGGCAATCAGGGTGCCGAACTTCTCGGCTCGCTGCAGCGGGTCACCGCTGAGCGGCACGGCGCCATCCGGGTGGGCAGCCCGGCCGAACTGGCCGCCGTCGCCGACCTGTTCGCCGCATTCGGCATGCTGCCGGTGGGCTACTACGATCTGCGCTCGGCCCAGTCACCCGTTCCGGTGGTGTCGACCGCTTTTCGGCCCATCGATGCAAACGAGTTGGCGCGCAACCCGTTCCGGGTGTTCACTTCGATGCTGGCCACCCGGGACCCCCGGTACTTCGATCCCGACCTGCGTACCCGCGTGGAAACCTTCCTCGCGCGCCGCCAACTATTCGACCCCGCGCTGCTCGCTTGGGCGCGGATCATCGCCGCCGAGGGCGCTTGCGATGCCGAGGAGGCGCAGGCTTTCGTCGCGGCGGCGGTGGCAGCATTCGCGCTCTCCCGCGAGCCGATCAAGAAGTCCTGGTATGACGAGTTGTCGCGGGTGTCCGCGGTGGCCGCCGACATCGCCGGGGTCAGCTCCACCCACATCAACCACCTGACGCCGCGAGTCCTCGACATCGACGATCTGTACCGCCGGATGACCGAACGCGGCATCACCATGATCGATGCCATCCAGGGCCCGCCCCGCACCGACGGACCCGCGGTGCTGTTGCGCCAGACCTCGTTTCGCGCACTCGCCGAACCATGCCTGTTTCGCGGCAGAGACGGCACCCTCACCCCGGGAAGCCTGCGGGTGCGGTTCGGTGAAGTCGAGGCGCGCGGTGTCGCGCTGACCCCGCGGGGGCGCGAACGCTACGACGCGGCGATGGCTCGGCTTGTCGGGGACTCGGACTCATCTGAAGACTCATCTGAAGACCCCGCCCGACTGTGGAGTCAGTACTTCCCGTCGACCGATGCGGAGATGGCCGCCGCGGGGTTGGCCTACTATCGGCGCGGCAACCCTACGGCGCCCATCGTCTACGAAGACTTTCTGCCGGCCTCGGCGGCGGGTATCTTCCGGTCCAACCTGGACCGCGGCAGCGAGGCCAGTGATGTCACCGACGATTCCGGTTACAGCGTCGGGTGGCTGGCCGGGGCGGTTGACCGCCACATCTACGACCCGTACACACTCTACGATTCACTCTCCCAGGAGGTACCCGCGTGAGCATGCCGACGGCCGACGAGTTGCGCAACCGGGCACGCAAAGCCTTGGAAGCGATCGGCACCGACGTCACGCTCGCCGAGCCGGACGGGAACGGTCTTCCGGCGAGCACACCGGTCACCGGCGAGGTGCTGTTCACCGTCGCGCCGACCACACCAGAGCAAGCCGATCAAACCATCGCCAATGCGGCACAAGCGTTTTCGGTATGGCGCAGCACGCCGGCGCCGGTGCGCGGGGCACTGGTGAGCCGACTCGGCGAGCTGCTCACCGCACACAAGGACGATCTCGCGACACTGGTGAGCATCGAGGTAGGCAAGATCACGTCTGAGGCGCTGGGCGAAGTTCAGGAAATGATCGACATCTGCCAGTTCGCCGTGGGCCTGTCTCGCCAGCTCTACGGCCGCACCATCGCCTCCGAACGCCCGGGTCACCGGCTGATGGAGACCTGGCATCCGCTCGGCGTGGTCGGCGTGATCACTGCGTTCAACTTCCCCGTTGCCGTCTGGGCGTGGAACACCGCAGTGGCGCTGGTCTGCGGGGACGTCGTGGTGTGGAAGCCTTCCGAGCTGACGCCATTGACGGCATTGGCCTGTGCGGCGCTGATTGATCGGGCCGCCGCTGACGTCGGCGCGCCACCCGCGGTGAGTGGCCGGCTGCTAGGCGACCGTGACCTTGGCGAGCAGCTGGTCGACGACCCCCGGATCGCGTTGCTGTCCGCGACCGGTTCGGTGCGGATGGGCCAACAGGTCGGCCCACGCGTGGCCCGCCGCTTCGGTCGGGTGCTGCTAGAACTGGGCGGTAACAACGCGGCCATCGTGACCCCGGCCGCCGACCTGGATCTGGCGGTGCGCGCCGTGGTGTTTGCTGCTGCCGGTACCGCCGGGCAGCGCTGCACCAGCCTGCGCCGGCTGATCGTGCACCGCTCGGTGGCCGATGATGCGGTGGCGCGCGTGGTGTCGGCCTATCGGCAGCTGCCGATCGGCGACCCGACGGCCGCGGGCACGCTGGTCGGTCCGCTGATCCACGAGACCGCCTACCGGGACATGGTGGGCGCACTGGAACAGGCACGCGCCGACGGCGGCGAGGTGGTCGGTGGTGACCGCCGGCACGCGGGCTTTCCAGAGAGTGCGTACTACGTCGCACCCGCGGTGGTCCGGATGCCCGCCCAGACCGCCATCGTGGCAACCGAAACGTTCGCGCCGATCCTCTACGTGCTGGCCTACGACGACCTGGACGAGGCGATAGCGCTCAACAATGCCGTGCCGCAAGGACTGTCGTCGGCGATCTTCACCAGTGACCTGCGGGAGGCTGAGCGCTTCCTGGACGAATCCGACTGCGGTATCGCCAACGTCAATATCGGCACGTCCGGTGCTGAGATTGGCGGCGCGTTCGGCGGCGAGAAGGAAACCGGCGGCGGTCGGGAGTCCGGTTCAGACGCGTGGAAGACCTATATGCGGCGCGCCACCAACACCGTGAACTACTCCACGAGATTACCGCTGGCCCAGGGCGTGGAATTCGGATAATCGTGAATTCGCGGTTTACTCAATCGTCCTGAGTACTATCTGACAGATGACAGCCAGGAGGCGGCTATCCCCCGCGGACCGCCGAGCTGAGCTGCTCGCTTTGGGGGCGGAGGTCTTTGGGAAGCGGCCCTACGACGAGGTCCGCATCGACGAGATCGCCGAGCGAGCCGGGGTTTCGCGGGCATTGATGTATCACTACTTCCCCGATAAGCGGGCGTTCTTCGCCGCTGTCGTCAAGGACGAGGCTGATCGGCTGTACGAGGCCACCAATAAGGACGCCGTCACCGGCCTGACGATGTTCGAAGAGGTGCGTATCGGTGTGCTGGCGTACATGGCCTACCACGAGCAGTATCCCGAGGCCGCATGGGCCGCGTATGTCGGTCTGGGCCGGTCTGACCCGGTTTTGCTCGGCACTTCTGAAGAAGCCCAGACCCGCCAGTTGGAGCACATCATGACCCGCATTGGCCAGGTTGTGGCCGGGGTCCAGGAGGCCAGGCTGGAACCGGATGTCGAGCGGGACCTGCGGGTCATCCTTCATGGCTGGCTGGCGCTCACCTTCGAAATATGCCGGCAGCGGATCATCAACCCCACTACCGACGCCGAGTGGCTTGCCGACTCGTGCGCCCACACGCTGCTGGACGCGATCGCCCGGGTGCCCGAGATCCCCGAGGAACTGGCCTACGCGATGGAGACCGCTCGTATGGAACCGCGATTAGGGACCTAAATGTCGGTGTCTGTTGGCACCATAGGTAGGTGACCACCCGTGACCCGTTAGGCCGATTCAGCTCGATCACCCGCGAATGGTTCACCGGCACCTTCGACGCTCCCACCGCTGCGCAGGCCGCCGCCTGGGAAGCGATCGCAGATGGCCATAACTCGCTGGTCATCGCACCGACAGGTTCGGGTAAGACGCTGGCTGCCTTCTTGTGGGCCTTAGATAACCTCGCTAGCCTCGCCAATCTCGCCGGTGCGCCCAACCGGCCGGAGGGCACCCGGGTGCTCTACGTGTCTCCGCTCAAGGCGCTGGCGGTCGACGTCGAGCGCAACCTGCGCACGCCGCTGACCGGGCTCACCAGGATCGCCGAGCGCCACGGTCTGCCCGCACCCGAGATCAGTGTGGGAGTTCGATCCGGCGACACCCCGCCCGCGATCCGCCGCCAGCTCATCGCCAAGCCGCCCGACGTACTGATCACCACCCCGGAGTCACTGTTTCTGATGCTGACCTCGGCCGCGCGCGAAATCCTGGCCGGCGTGCAAACCGTGATCGTGGACGAGATTCACGCCATCGCCGCCGGCAAGCGCGGCGCACACCTGGCCCTGTCGCTGGAGCGACTCGACAACTTGCGTGAAGGGCGGCCCGCACAGCGCATCGGGTTGTCGGCGACCGTGCGTCCGCCCGAAGAGCTTGCGCGGTTCCTGTCCGGCGGAGCCCCGACAACTCGGACAACCATCGTGGCTCCCCCGTCGGCTAAGACGGTCGACCTCAGCGTGCAGGTGCCGGTGCCCGATATGGCCAACTTGACGAACAACACCATCTGGCCAGATGTCGAGGCGCGTCTGGTCGACCTGATCGAATCGCACAGCTCGACCATCGTGTTCGCCAATTCGCGACGACTAGCAGAGCGACTTACCTCGCGACTCAACGAGATTCACGCCGAACGCGCTGGCATCGAGCTCTTGACCCAGGCCAACCGCCAGGTGCCGGGTGGGGCGCCGGCGCACATCATGGGCTCGAGCCAACAAGGCCAGACCTTCGGTGCCGACCCTGTGCTGGCGCGCGCCCACCATGGTTCGGTCAGCAAGGAGCAGCGCGCCCTGGTCGAAGAGGACCTCAAACGCGGACTGCTCAAGGCGGTGGTGGCGACGTCGAGCCTGGAACTGGGCATCGACATGGGCGCGGTCGACCTGGTGATTCAGGTGGAGGCGCCGCCATCGGTGGCCAGTGGCCTGCAACGCATCGGGCGGGCCGGACACCATGTCGGCGAAGTCTCAAAGGGAGTGCTGTTCCCGAAGCACCGCACTGACCTGATCGGCTGCGCGGTGAGCGTGCAGCGGATGCTCGCCGGCCAGATCGAGACGATGCGGGTGCCCGCCAACCCCCTGGACATCCTGGCGCAACACACGGTGGCGGCGGCCGCCCTGGAGCCCCTGGACGCCGACGGATGGTTCGACACCGTACGCCGCAGCGCGCCGTTCGCGACGCTACCGCGCAGCGTGTACGAGGCCACCCTGGACCTACTGTCCGGCAAGTACCCGTCCACCGAATTCGCCGAGCTGCGGCCACGACTGGTCTACGACCGCGACGGGGACCGTGGGGGCACCCTGACTGCGCGGCCCGGTGCGCAGCGGCTGGCCGTCACCTCCGGCGGCGCCATCCCCGATCGCGGGCTGTTCACCGTCTACCTGGCTTCTTCTTTTGAAGACTCCGAAAAGCCGTCGCGGGTAGGCGAACTCGACGAGGAAATGGTCTACGAATCGCGTCCCGGTGACGTCATCTCGCTGGGGGCCACCAGCTGGCGGATCACCGAGATCACCCACGACCGGGTGCTGGTGATCCCCGCGCCAGGCCTGCCGGCCCGGCTGCCGTTCTGGCGCGGCGACGACGTTGGCCGCCCGGCCGAGCTTGGCGCCGCACTGGGCGCGTTCACCGGCGAGCTGGCCGGCCTGGACCGCGATACATTCGACAAACGTTGTGCAGGATTGGGTTTGGACAGTTACGCGACCGACAACCTGTGGGGGCTGTTGGACGAACAGCGGGCCGCCACCTCGGTGGTGCCCACCGACACCACGCTGCTGGTCGAGCGGTTCCGCGACGAGTTGGGCGATTGGCGGGTAATCCTGCATTCGCCATACGGGCTGCGGGTACACGGACCGCTCGCGCTGGCCGTGGGCCGGCGGCTACGCGAACGCTACGGGATCGACGAGAAACCGACCGCGTCCGACGACGGCATCGTGGTGCGGTTGCCGGACACCATCGACGCTGGGTCTGACGGAGTGGATGGTCCGCCGGGGGCGGAGCTGTTCGTCTTCGATGCCGACGAGATCGACCCGATCGTCACCGCCGAAGTAGGCGGTTCAGCGCTGTTCGCGTCGCGGTTCCGGGAATGCGCGGCCCGCGCTCTGCTGCTGCCCCGCCGCCACCCGGGCCGCCGCTCGCCGCTGTGGCACCAGCGCCAGCGCGCCGCCCAGTTGCTCGATGTGGCCCGCAAATACCCCGACTTCCCGATCGTGCTGGAGACCGTCCGGGAATGCCTGCAGGACGTGTACGACGTCCCCGCGCTGGTCGAACTGATGACAGGTATCGCCCAGCGCCGAGTGCGGGTGACCGAAGCCGAGACCGCCAAGCCCTCACCGTTCGCGGCGTCGCTGTTGTTCGGTTATGTCGGCGCCTTCCTGTACGAAGGCGATACCCCAATTGCCGAGCGGCGCGCCGCGGCGCTGTCACTGGACAGCACGCTGCTGGCCGAGCTGCTCGGCCGGGTGGAGCTGCGCGAGCTGCTCGATCCCCAGATCATCGCCGCGACCGGACACCAGTTGCAGCACCTGTCGGATGACCGGGTCGCCCGCGATGCCGAGGCGGTCGCGGATCTGCTGCGACTGCTGGGCCCGCTGACTGACGATGAGGTGGCCGACCGGGCCGGCGTCGCCGATGTGGGCGGCTGGTTGGAGGGCTTGCGCGCCGCGAGGCGAGCGCTGACCGTGTCGTTCGCCGGCCGCAGCTGGTGGGTGGCCGTCGAAGACATCGGCCGGTTGCGCGACGGTGTCGGCGCCGCGGTTCCGGTCGGCGTGCCCGCCAGCTTCACCGAGGAAGTCGCCGATCCGCTGGGTGAGCTGCTGGGCCGCTACGCGCGCACCCATACCCCGTTCACCACAGCCGATGCCGCCGCCCGGTTCGGCCTGGGGCTTCGGGTGACGGCTGACGTGCTGGGCCGGCTGGCCGGCCCAGGAACTTTTGGAGGCCGGCTGGTGCGCGGCGACTTCATCGCAGCCGCTGAGATATCCGGCGGGGCCGGAACTGAGCAATGGTGCGACGTCGACGTGTTGCGCATTCTGCGGCGGCGTTCGCTGGCGGCGCTGCGGGCCCAGGTCGAGCCGGTGAGCACCGCAGCCTACGGACGCTTCCTGCCGGCCTGGCATCAGGTGTGCGCTGAGGTTTCGGGTGCCAGGGGCGCTCGGGCCTCTGCGGGGTCTTCGGGGAGCGCCGGCACAGACGGCCTGGTCTCCGTCATCGACCAGCTGGCCGGGGTTCGGATGCCGGCCTCGGCGATCGAACCGCTGGTGCTGGCACCGCGGGTACGCGACTACTCGCCGGCGATGCTCGACGAGCTGCTCGCCGCCGGCGAGGTCACCTGGTCGGGCGCCGGGTCCATCTCGGGTAGCGACGGCTGGATCGCGCTACACCCGGCCGACTCCGCACCCTTGACGCTGTCCGCCCCCGCCGAGATCGACTTCACGGACGCGCACCGGGCGATCCTGGACACGCTGTCCGGGGGAGGCGCGTACTTCTTCCGGCAACTCGCCCAGGGCGAGATCGGCGAGACAGCACTCAAAGCCGCATTGTGGGAATTGATCTGGGCCGGCTGGATCACCGGGGACACGTTCGCACCGGTGCGCGTACTGCTAGGCGGCGCCGCTACGCGCAAGCGTTCCGCGCCGGCGCACCGGGGTCGCCGCCCACCCCGCCTGAGCCGATACAGCGTCGCGCACCCGCAGTCCCGCGGCACCGAACCCACCGTGGCCGGCCGGTGGTCAGCCCTGCCGCTTCCCGAGCCGGATTCCACGCTGCGCGCCCATTACCAAGCCGAGCTGCTCTTGAACCGGCATGGTGTGCTGACCAGAGGCGCGGCGGCCGCTGAGGACGTGCCAGGCGGATTCGCCACGCTCTACAAGGTGCTGAGCACGTTCGAGGAAGCTGGCAGGTGCCAGCGTGGATATTTCGTCGAGTCGCTGGGGGGCGCCCAGTTCGCGGTCGCATCGACCGTCGACCGGCTCCGCAGTTACCTCGACGGGATCGACCCAGAGCGCCCCGAATACCGGGCGATCGTGTTGGCCGCCGCCGATCCGGCGAATCCCTACGGCGCGGCGCTGCCCTGGCCCGGCTCGACCGCAGCGGGCCCCGGCTCCGGGGCCCGGCCGGGCCGCAAAGCCGGGGCGCTCGTCGTGCTGGTGGACGGCGAGCTCGCCTGGTTCCTCGAGCGCGGCGGGCGGTCACTGCTGACCTTCACTGACGACCCCGCAGCCGACCAGGCCGCAGCCACGGCACTGGCCGACTTGGTCGCCGCTCGGCGCGTGGCATCGATCCTGGTGGAGCGCATCAACGGGGTGCCTGCACTGCAGCCGCGCGCCGGCGGGCCGAGTCCGGTGGCAGACGCGCTATCAGGGCTGGTTCAAGCGGGCTTTGTCGCTACGCCCCGCGGGTTGCGGCTGCGATGAGCGATGCCTGAGGGCGACACCGTCTGGCACACCGCGGCCACGCTGCGGCAGCACCTGGCCGGGCAAACACTGACACGCTGCGATATCCGGGTGCCGAGATTTGCCACCGTCGACCTCGCCGGGGAGGTGGTGGATGAGGTGCTCAGTCGGGGGAAGCACTTGTTCATCCGAGTCGGGCGGGCCAGCATTCACTCGCACCTGAAGATGGACGGCAGCTGGCGGGTCGGCAACGGGCGGGTGCGGGTGGATCACCGCGCGCGAATCATGCTGGAAGCCGGCACCGTTCGGGCCGTCGGCGTCGACCTCGGAGTGCTCGAGGTCCTCGATCGCGATCACGACGGCGACGTGGTCGCGCATCTGGGACCCGATCTGCTGGGGGAAGATTGGGACCCACAGGTTGCCGCCGCCAACCTGATGGCGCGCCCGGACCGGCCGATCGGTGAGGCGCTGCTGGATCAGCGAGTGCTGGCCGGGGTGGGCAACGTTTATTGCAACGAATTGTGTTTCGTCAGTGGACTTCTGCCCACCACGCCGGTCAGCTCGATCATAGACCCGCATCGCCTGGTCACCCGCGCCCGGGACATGCTGTGGGCCAATCGCTTCCGCTGGAATCGCTGCACCACCGGCGATATCCGGGCGGGCCGGCAGCTGTGGGTCTACGGGCGAGCCGGACAGGGTTGCCGGCGCTGCGGCGCGCCCATTAACTACGACGGCACCGGTGACCGGGTGGCCTACTGGTGCCCGGCCTGTCAGCGCTAGTCCCGGACGTGCGTCACAAAAAAACTGCGTGATGGCTTCCGACGCGTCGAGCACGCGCGTAGCGGGTCCGACGAGCGCCCCGCCGTTTGTCGATCTGGTAGCGGCCCAACTCGGTGGACGCCGCCCACGCGGTGGAATTCGAAGCGGTGCACGACCGCTTCGTCACCAGCGATCAACGAGGGCGTGCGGCTCAAGGGCGATGGCCAGCGGCGAAACCAAGCACGGTGATTTTAACTGCGCCTTCCAGCAAGCCTGCTGCGTGTTAGATGTCGTTAACCTCTGCGCCACCTGTACGCAGTCTGCAGGGCGTTGCAACGTAAGCCATATCAGCGATCATCGAATGGTGCGAAGCAGTAAGTGCAGCACTCGCCGTCTAACTTGTGGTCAGCAAGCAACGGCTCTTCTCTTTCACGGGAGTATCAGAAATGACGAATGATCGTATATGCAAGCCCAGCCGGCTGTCACTGTTGTTTGCCGGCCTTGCACTGGCGGTCGCGCCGCTTGGCGCGCTGGCAGCAGCCTCGACCGCTCACGCTGACGCTACCGATGACGCTTTCACAGCAGCGCTGAGGGCCCACGGCATCACCCACGAGTCAGACCAATCCGAAATCATGGCCGGTCATTTGGTTTGCCATCAAATGTCTATGGGCAAAACGGAGGAGCAGGTCGCGACCGACGTGATGAACAGCAGCACCCTCGACGGCGACAACGCCGGATTCTTTGTCGCCGTTGCCGAACGTGCGTACTGCCCGGAGTACGCCGGGCAGTAGTGACGGCATACGTCAAGTAGGCAGGCATCCAAGCCGGCAGCGCGCAGAATCCCGATAGCAACTATCACCCAGTACCACTCACCGTTTGGGACAGCTCGACCTCGCCGATCAAGCGATCGTCGGCGCACGGCGTCACCCGACCACCGGAACCGACGACGGGCGCCTCGTTTTCGAACTACGACGACTCCGATCCGCAGGTGGCCTACTGGTGCCCGGCCTGCCAAGCCGGAATCGGGCTGAACCCGACTAGTTGCGGGCGTGCGTCAGGAAAAACTGCGCAATGACTTCCGACGCGTCGAATGCGCGCGTGGTGGCTCCGATAATCGCCTCGGGCAGATACTGCTTGGCACCCGGCCAAGTGTGACCACCGTTGTCGATCTTGTAGAAGATCACTTCGGTGGAATCAGCACATGCCGAGGCAGCAAAGCGGTGAACCAAAGTTCCATCCCCGACGTCGGGCAACTCCTGGGTGGACCAATCACCTTGGCACCCATCGACCGACCGCCATTTGTCCACCATGCTGGTCGCCGAGACGGAGTGGCTGATTCCACCGCGACCGTGCACGACGCCACCGTTGAACGGCACTAGCCGATCGTCGGTTCCGTGCACCTGCATAACCGACACCGGCCGCGACGGATTGCAGGGCACCCCCACGCCGAGTGTGCCGGCCACCGGGGCGATCGCGGCGAACAGATCGGCACGATCACAGGCCAGCCTGTTGGACATGAACCCCCCATTCGACATGCCGGTGGAAAACACATGCCCAGGGGCGACGCCGAAGTCATTCGCCAGCTTGCCTACCAGCGCAACAAGGAACCCGAGGTCGTCGACGTGACGGCGGGCCGCCGGCGACGCGCCTCGCCCGTCGGCCCAGCTCTTGTCGTAACCGTCGGGGTAGACCACCAGCAGGTTGGTGGTGTCGGCAACGGCATCGAAGTCGGTGAGACCCTCCTGCCCTGCTCCGGTGGCGGCGCCGCCGTGCAGGTTGAGCACCAGACCGACCGGAGGGCCCGGCGGCACATGCACCTTGTAGGTCCGGGTCAGGCCGCCGAACTGAAATGTCCCGGATTGATCTCGAGCGGCGGCCTGTACTTGGTGCGCGCCGCACCCGCCAAGACAGACGGCCACGACGGCAAGCGACAACCATCGCGCCCACGGCATGCCCGTCAAGTTACCGACCGCACTCGCGGATCGACGAGGGCGGGCGGGTCCATAGTGACGCCCGGCTTCAACCGTGCCGAGAATCCTCGCGAGTGAGTTCGTGCCATGCAATGATCGCAGCGTGCAGCATTCGCGGCTTGACGTGCCGTCAGTAAGCACCGGCGCTTCTGGTCAAGGGGGGACTCGGAAATGAGGGCCACCCACAGACACTCGCCGGGCGCCATGCGATCACTATTGCCCGGCCTTGTCCTGGCGGTCACGCTGCTTACCCTCGCAGGACCGGCGACACCTACCGCGCATGCCGACGCGGTCGATGACGCGTTTCTGAATGCGGTGAAAGCCAAGGGTATCAACTTCGCCTCATCGGAAGCCGCGATCGTTGCCGCTCATGAGGTCTGCGATGAACTTGATCTCGGTAGGCAGAAATCCGACGTCGTTAATGAAGTGATGAGTAGCAGTAACCTGGACGGCTATCGCGCCGGATACTTTGTCGGCGCGAGCATCGCGGCGTTCTGCCCGAGGCATCACTCGTCGTCCTGACGGCATTCGTCTAACGCGCCGTCCGAGACGGGAACGCGTACACTCTGGCTGATAAATATCATCGGGAGCCATAAGTGATCACGAAAGTGTTATTCGGTGCCGCGGTCGCGCTCAGTGTTGCGGCGGGGGTAGCAACACCGGCCAGCGCTGACCCTAGCGCGTTCGGCACCCTCAGCTGTAGCTGCGGGGGTGGAGTCTCGGCCGCCGTTGGCGGGCCTACTGCCACGGACCAAATGAATGAAGGGATCCAGAGCGGTCTCTCTGATCTGCAAGGAATCTCGGGCTAACGCGCCACGCCTCGTCCGACAGCTTTCAATGATCCGCTCATCCCGCTGAAGGCGGTCGGGGCATGACTGTCCCCTTGATCTCCCGGCCGAGTGAAATGTCCTCGTACTTCTGCTGCTTCCGTTTGCGCCAACCACTGCCTGCCGAGATTGGCGGCGGCATCATCGGGAGCATGGGAAACCCGGAGTCTCCGGGAGCAAGCGGGGATACCGCCGACGCAAGCTGCACCGGCGTTTGCGAAGCGGGCAACAGCCCCACCACAGCAGGCGGCGCTGTGAGGTTGCCCATCGAGACTCCTACGCCTACCGCTGCCGTAGGTGCCGCGCCAAGGGCTCTGACCGCGCTGGACAATTCAGCCGCCGACGCTCCCAAGGCCGATTCCCCCTCCGATAGGCCCGCGCCGATTTCGGGGGCCACGGTCTGCAGTGCCTGGGCCGAAGTGTTCTGCGCCGCATAGCTGAGAAGGTTGATCGGAAATCCGGACGATATGAACTGGTTCGCATAGGTGTTGGCCAGCTGGAAGTAGCCATTGTTGATGATGGACCCAGGAGTGGTAATCAACGACGTAAGATTGGACAACGGAGAGGCGGCGGTAGCCGCGGGCGCTGCAGCGGTGGGCGCGACACTGGCTTGAGCAGCCAGCCCGGTCGGATTGGTAATCGAAGGCGGCGAAGAGAACTGGGGCAGCGCGACAGCTTGTTCCGACGTTGCCTGATAGCGATGCATCGCCGCCGAATTGTTCACCCACATTTCTTGGTATTGGGCTTCGGTTTCGGCAATGGCCGGAAGGTTTCTGCCCAATCGGTTAGTGGCCAGCAACTGTGCCAGCTGAATCCTGTTGGCGCTGACCACCGAGGGGTGAACCACCGCTGCGATAGTGGAGCCGAACGCCGCTGCGGCAGCCTGTGCCGACGCGCTCTGTTGCTGGCACTCCTGCGCGATGGTGCGCAACCAGGTGACATAGGGCCCGACCGCCTGGACCATCGCCGACGCGGACGGACCGTGCCAGGCCTCAGTCAGCGTTGACACCGCAGCGGCATAGCTGCTCGCAGATTCTTCCAAATTGCTGCCCACCCGCTGCCACGCGCCGGAGGCCTCGATTAGTGATCCCGCGCCAGGCCCCGAGTGAATCAGCGCCGAGCTGACCTCAGGGGGCAACGATATGAACTCCATGACACCTCACGTTGACTACCGTCGGAAAACCTCTGGAACATTTGGTTGACTAATGCGGGAAAACCCCTGGAACATTGCGCGTCGCCGTCTTTCCTGCGGCCCAACGGTACCCCGTCCCGCGCCCGAGCGGGATCCTCATATCGGCGATGCCTGACACTGACCCCGAGTCTTGCAAGCAACTGCGTTCGATTCGCTCGCGGCGGAGTGGTTAACGGTATTCGAGCCGAAACGGCCTCAGCTCACGAGATGGCGTCGACCGCGGTCAACAATCGCGACTTGAACGCGTCCGGAATGGGGATATATCCGTCCGGCAGACCATTCTGGCCGGCGCCGATCGTGCTTTGCAGGAACGCCTTCACGGCCGTACCGACCTGCGAATCGGGATACTTCGAGCACACGATCTCGTACGTCACCAGCACGATCGGGTAGGAGTCAGGCTGGTTTGGCCGGTAGAACGAGATCGTGTCGAGGGCGAGGTCGTTGCCCTTCCGCATGAACCAGGCAGCGGAAATCGTCTTCCCCACCGAGTCTGTGCTGATCGCTACCGGATTCGGACCGGCCGACGTGACGACCTTGGCCGTGTTCAGGTGCTGGCCCTGGGCAAACGACCATTCGACGTAGCCGATCGACCCTTCGGTGCGTTTGACAACCGCGGCGGCGCCGTCGGTGCCCTCGGCGCCCTCGCCGACACCGCCGTTGAACTTCTTCCCGGCACCCTTATCCCACGCGCCGTTGGAAGCGGTATCGAGATATCTCTGGAAGTTATCCGTGGTCCCGGACCCGTCGCTGCGGAACACGACACGAATCGGCTCAGCGGGCAAGGTGACACCTGAGTTCAGCGCCCGGATCGCGGGATCGTTCCAGGTAGTAACGCCGCCGTTGAAGATCTTGGCCGCAGTCGGACCGTCGAGGTTCAACGAAGTCAGACCGTTGACGTTGTAGGCGATGGCGATGGGACCGAACACCATCGGCAGGTTCCAGACTGGCGAGCCGCACCGCTGCTGCGCCGTGGTGTACTCGTCCTCGCTCAGCGGCGAGTCCGAGCCACCGAAATCGGTTTGGTTGCCTAAAAATTCACTAATCCCAGCGCCGGAACCATTGGCCGTGTAATTCAAGGACTGCCCCGGGCAGGCTTGTTCGAAAGCCTTCACAAAACGGGTCATTGCGATGTCCTGGGCTGTGGAACCACTAGCCTTCAGAGTTGGCTTGCCGCCGCAGCCCGCCTTCGCCGACGACGTGCCTGTCGCTGCACTTCCTCCACCAGCGTTGTTGTCACTGCTACACGCCGACAACATCACTGCACCAGTGGTCAGAATACTCAGCGCGGCACCAAATCGATTGATTTTCAAACCAATTCCTCTGAATTGTACTGATCAGATGATCGCCGCCGGCGTAGCCGCAGCCCGCCAAACTGCTGTCCTCCTAGCAGCCATGAGGCATAGTAACAAGATCGCCCTTCAGCAAACATGCCCGGCTTCCGACCTGTACACGGTCCCGACAGCTCGGCGGCTGATGAACTCCCTGCGCAAGCCCGTGCGCGGATCGTCGAACTCGATGCGCTGCGCCAGCAACTGCAGCGGCGCGCTGAAATCGTCGTCACTCACTTGTATCACGTTGGGATACAACGGATCACCCACGATTGGCACCCCCAGCGACGTCATGTGCACCCGCAGTTGGTGGGTGCGCCCGGTGCGCGGTGTCAGCCGGTACAGACCGTCCGGCGATATCAGCTCCACCAGAGTCTCCGCATTGACCGCACCAGGTTCGCAGACCGCCTGCAGGTTGCCGCGGCGCTTGATGATGCGGCTTCGGACCACAAGCGGCAGCACCAAGCCGGGATCGACCGCCGCCCGCGCCAAGTAAGTCTTGGCCACCAAACCGCGGGCGAACAATGTCTGGTACCTCCCGCGCACCTCGCGCCTGGTGGTGAACAGCAGCACCCCGGCGGTCAGCCGGTCGAGCCGGTGAGCGGGGCTCAATTCGGGCAATCCCAGTTCCCGGCGAAGCCGCACCAGTGCGGTCTGCGCAACGTGCCGCCCCCTTGGCATGGTGGCCAGAAAGTGTGGCTTGTCGACGACCACAATGTCCGCATCTTGATACAGCACCGGGATGTCGAAGGGCACCGGGACTTCGTTCGGCAGGTCGCGATATAGGTAGACACTGGCGCCGCTGGGCAGCACGGTCGCGTTATCGACCACCACGCCGTCGGCGTCGACGACTTCTCGGGCAAGGACTTTCGCCCGGGCCGATTCACCAAACCGGGCGGTCAGCTCGGCCAGTACCGGTCCGCCGTGCAGTCGCACCCGGGCGGGCCCCAAGCCGTCGCGAACCGGAAGCGGTGCGGGTCTCACCACGGATTTAAAGAGATCGATAGACTCAATTGAGCGGTACCGGCTCGAGAATCTCGGCGCGTGCCTCCGGTGCGCTGGACCGCAACTCGTCTGCCGACACGTCGTCGGGCTGGGCTTGCGACAGTATCTCGGCCTCCACCCGCGCGGTGTAGTTGGCAACCTCACGGTCGACGTCTACGGCGGTCCACCCCAGCACCGGAGCGACCAGGTCGGCCACCTCCCGAGCGCAGTCGACGCCGCGGTGTGGATATTCGATGGCGATACGCATCCGGCGAGCCAGGATGTCTTCCAGATGCAGGGCACCTTCGGCGGCGGCGGCGTACACGGCTTCCACCTTCAAGTAGCCCGGCGCGTCTTTGATCGGGCTGAGCAGGCCCGGAGTTTCGACCGCCATCCCCAGGACGTCGCCGATCAGCGAACCGTAGCGGTCCAGCAGATGGCGCACCCGGTATGGGTGCAGATCTTGCAGCGCGCCGACGTGTTCAGCCTGATTGATCAGCGCGAAGTAACCGTCGGCGCCCAACAGACTCACCTTCTCGGTGATCGACGGCGCAACCCTTGCCGGAATGAACTGCACCGCCGCATCAATCGCGTCGGCCGCCATCACCCGGTAGGTGGTGTACTTGCCGCCCGCGATGGCGATCAGGCCGGCCGCGGGCACCGCCACGGCGTGTTCCCGGGACAGTTTGGAGGTGTCGTCGCTCTCCCCGGCCAGCAGCGGACGCAGCCCCGCGTACACCCCGTCGATGTCGGCATGGGTCAACGGGGTGACCAGCACCTGGTTGACGGTCGCCAGGATGTAGTCGATATCCGCCTTGGTGGCCGCGGGGTGGGCCAGGTCGAGATTCCAGTCGGTGTCAGTGGTTCCGATGATCCAGTGAGTCCCCCACGGGATGATGAACATCACCGACTTCTCGGTACGCAGGATGATCGCCACGTCACTGACAATCCGGTCCCGCGGCACCACGACGTGCACGCCTTTGGACGCGCGCACCTGGAACCGCCCGCGCTGCTTGGACAACGCCTGAATCTCGTCGGTCCAAACCCCGGTCGCGTTCACCACGACGTGGCCGCGCACCTCGGTAATCGAACCGTCCTCGGAGTCGCGCGCGCGTACGCCGATCACCCGGTCGGCCTCGCGCAGCAACGCAACCACCTGAGTAGAACACCGCACCACCGCGCCGTAATGCGCTGCGGTGCGCGCAACCGTCATGGTGTGCCGGGCGTCGTCGACGACAGTGTCGTAGTAACGAATGCCACCGATCAAGGAGCTGCGCTTCAGGCCCGGACTCAAGCGCAGCGCACCGGCTCGAGTCAAATGCTTTTGCGCCGGAACAGACTTCGCGCCGCCGAGACTATCGTAGAGAAAGATGCCCGCTGCGATGTAAGGACGTTCCCACACGCGGCTGGTCAGCGGGAAGAGGAACGGCAACGGCTTGACAAGATGTGGCGCCAACCTGGTCAGCGCCAGGTCGCGCTCGTAGAGCGCCTCACGCACCAGCCCGAATTCGAGTTGCTCAAGGTAGCGCAGCCCGCCGTGGAACATTTTCGACGAGCGGCTCGAGGTGCCAGACGCCAGGTCGCGCGCCTCGACCAACGCCACCTTGAGCCCCCGCGTGGCCGCGTCCAGCGCGCACCCGGAGCCCACCACGCCGCCGCCGATGACGACCACGTCGAACTGTTCGGTGCCGAGTCGCTCCCAGGCCGCCGCGCGTTGCTGGGGTCCGAGCACGGAAGCCGGCCAGGTCTGCTCGCTCGGTGGGCGCATCGGGTTACTCACGGAAACTGACTCCTGTTGGTTACTCGTCGGTAGGTGATGCTGAACCCAGGCTAGTTCGTCATGCGTCCCAGGGCCCGCCTTCAGTCCAGATCGTCGTGTGCCATCAGCCGGCGGGCGGCCTCGGTTACCGATCCGGACAACGATGGGTAAACAGCCAGTGTCTGCGCCAACTCGTTGACTGTGATGCGGTTTTGTACTGCCACAGCGATCGGCAGAATCAATTCGGAGGCGATTGGCGCTACCACCACGCCGCCGATCACCACGCCGGTGGACCGCCGGCAGAAGACCTTGACGAAACCTTGCCGCAGCCCCGACATCTTGGCTCGCGCATTGGTCCGCAACGGCAACATGATGGTCCGGGCAAGCACCGACCCGTCGTCGATCATCGATTGCGGCACCCCGACGGCGGCGATCTCGGGCCTGGTGAATACCGTTGCCGCGACCGTTCGCAACCGGATCGGGCTGACGCCCTCACCCAGCGCGTGATACATCGCGATTCGGCCCTGCATCGCGGCGACCGACGCCAGCAGCAGCAGACCGGTGCAATCGCCGGCGGCATAAATGCCGGCCTCCGATGTACGCGATACTCGGTCCACGGTCAGGTAATTGCCGCGTCCGAGCTCAATCCCGACCCGTTCCAGCCCAAGGCCGCTGGTGTTGGGGACCGACCCGATGGTCATCAGGGCATGGCTGCCCTCGACGGTGCGGCCGTCGGTCATCGTCACCAGAACCCCGGTGTCGGTGCGGGTGACCGATGCTGCGCGGGCATTCTTGAACAGCACGACGCCGCGTTCGGAGAACGACTCTTCCAGCACCAGCGCGGCGTCGGCGTCTTCGTACGGCAGGACGTGGTCCTGGCTGGCCACCACGGTCACCGGCACACCCAGTTCGGTGTATGCGTTGACGAACTCGGCGCCGGTGACCCCGGAGCCCACCACGATCAGGTGGTCGGGCAACGCCTCCAAGTCGTAGAGCTGCCGCCAGGTCAGGATGCGCTCGCCATCCGGCTGAGCGGATGGCAAAACGCGCGGGCTGGCGCCGGTGGCGATCAGCACGACGTCGGCCTCGTGCTCACTGGTGGTGCCGTCGGCGGCGGTCGCCTTGATCCGGTGGCGGGCCAGGCCGGGCGTGGAGTCGCACAGCTCGCCCCGGCCGGCGACCAGGTGCACACCCATGCTGAGCAGCTGGGCGGTGATGTCGGCCGACTGTTCTGCAGCCAGCGTCTTCACCCTGGCATGGATTTGCGGCAACGAGATCTTGGCGTCGTCGATGTCGATGTCGAAGCCCAGTCGCGGCGCTCGGCGCAGCTCGGTGCGCAGCCAGGTGGAGGCGATGAATGTTTTCGACGGCACACAGTCGTAGAGAACGGCGGCCCCACCGATGCCGTCGGAGTCGATCACGGTGACTTGGGTTGTATCAGGGTGTGAGGTGGCGGCGACCAGCGCCGCTTCGTAACCGGCCGGGCCTCCTCCGATGATCACGATGCGGGTCACCACAGCCATAACCTAGCTCGATGACGACTCGCTCCGCAGCGCGGAGTGAGAAGGAACCGAGCCATCAGGCCCCGCGGTGACGACTCGCTCCGCAGCGCGGAGTGAGAAGGAACCGAGCCATCAGGCCCCGCGGTGACGACTCACTCCGTCGGGTGAAGACCGCTCGAGCGTGTGACGTCTAAGCTTTCTCCGTGCCGCTCTACGCCGCCTACGGGTCGAACATGCATCCGGAGCAGATGCTGAAGCGAGCACCCCACTCCCCGATGGCCGGAACCGGCTGGCTGCCGGGTTGGCGGCTGACGTTCGGCGGCGAGGACATCGGTTGGGAAGGGGCACTGGCCACGATCGTCGAGGATCCGGCTACCAGGGTGTTCGTCGTCCTCTACGACATGACGCCTGCGGACGAGATGAACCTGGACCGTTGGGAGGGTTCCGAGTTCGGCGTCCATAAGAAGATCCGGTGCCGAGTGGAGCGGTTATCCTCCGACACCACCATCGATCCCGTGCTGGCATGGCTGTATGTGCTAGACGGCTGGGAAGGCGGACTGCCGTCGGCGCAGTATCTGGGCGTGATGGCCGACGCCGCCGAAATCGCTGGCGCACCAAACGATTACGTACACGACCTGCGGACCCGCCCGGCTCGCAACATCGGCCCGGGGACTAACGCTTAAGACAATTCGAACACGGCTGACTGGTCAATGATGTTGACCATCACCCGTAGTCCGATCGCCAGGGCCCGCTCGTCGAGATCAAAGGTCGGCTGGTGCAGATCCAACTGCGGTCCCTCACCTGGCCACACGCCCAATCGCGCCATCGCGCCGGGTATTTCCTCCAAATACCAGGAGAAATCCTCGCCGCCGCCCGACTGCCGGGTGTCGGCCAGCGCGTCGGGGCCGGCGGCTTCGATCGCGTGGGTGAGGATGCGCGTCGAGACGTCCTCGTTGACCACCGGAGGTACGCCACGCCGGTATTGCAGGGTGTGTTCGATCGCCAGCGGCGACAACAGCGCATCGACGGCCTGTCGGATGATCTCCTCGAGTGCGACCCAGGTGTGCCGGCTGGCGGTGCGAACGGTGCCGGACAGCACGCCGGTTTGAGGTATGGCATTGGCGGCCACGCCGGCGTTGACCGCGCCCCACACCAACACGGTGCCGTTGCGCGGATCGATCCGGCGCGAAAGCACTCCTGGCACCCCGGTAATCAGGGCGCCGAGGCCATAGACGAGGTCGGCGGTCAGGTGTGGACGCGACGTGTGCCCACCCGGGGAATACAGCGTGATGTGTATGTGGTCGGCCGCGGAGGTGATTGGGCCCTGTCTGATCGCCACTTTGCCGACCTCGAGCCGGGGATCGCAGTGCAGGGCGAAGATTCGCGACACGCCGGTTATCGCACCGGCCGCGATGGCATCGATCGCGCCGCCCGGCATCAGCTCTTCGGCAGCCTGGAAAATCAGCCGCACCCCGACCGGCAGCTCGGGCACCGACGCCAATGCCAGCGCCGTACCGAGCAGGATCGCGGTGTGCGCGTCGTGACCGCAAGCGTGCGCGATGTTGGGCATCGTCGAGGCGTACGGCGCGCCGGTCAGCTCGGTCATGGGCAGCGCGTCCATATCAGCGCGAAGCGCGATCCTCGGCTGATCCTCAGGGCCGATGTCACAGGTCAGTCCGGTTCCACCGGGCATTACCTTCGGGTTCAGCCCCGCGTCGGCCAACCGCTCCGCGACGAACTGTGTGGTGGCGTACTCCTGCCGGCCCAATTCCGGATAGCGGTGGATGTGCCGGCGCCAGGCAATCAGGTCCTCGTCGTGGGCGGCCAGCCACGATTCGGCGGCGTCGGCGAGGCTCATACTGCCGCCCTGCGCTGCTGCGCGAGCAATACCCGATCACGTTGGTCAGGTGTCTCGGCGAGGTGGACAATCGTGCGCGCCAGCATGATCGCACCGTCGACTACCGCGCGGTCGGCGCTGGGACCGACGGCGGCGTCGGCGAAGGCGCGCTGGTGGACTGTGGCGCCGCCGGCGTCGACGCCGATCACCGGATGGATCCCCGGCAGCACCTGCGTTACGTTGCCCATGTCAGTGCTGCCCAGGGGAAGATTCGCCTCGACCTCGGGCGCCACCGGCTCGCGTCCCAGTCGGCGCATCTCGTCCCGGCACACATCAGCCAGCCATTGGTCAGGTTTGAGTTCCGCGTATCCCGGGGCCGGGACGTCGATTTCGTATTCGCAGCCAGCGGCCAGCGCGCCGGCAGCAAAGCACGAAAAAATCCTGCCCTCTAGTTCGCGCAGGGAATCCGATTCAATGGCCCGCATCGCATATTGCAACGTCGCGTGCCCGGGGATGACGTTGACTGCCTGCCCGCCGTTGGTGACGATCCCGTGTACCAGTTGCCCGGGCGCCAATTGCTGCCGCAGCAGCCCGATGGCCACCTGCGCCACGGTCACGGCGTCAGCGGCGTTGATCCCCAGATGGGGCGCGACAGCGGCATGCGATTCCTTGCCACGGTAGTTCACGACCACCTCAGACAATGCCAGCGAGCGGGTCGCGGCGATGTCGATCGACCCGGGATGCACCATTACGGCCACTGCGACATCGTCGAACGTACCGGCCTGCAGCAGCAGCGCCTTACCACCGCCGGCCTCCTCGGCGGGAGTTCCCAGCAGGGCCACTGTCAGACCTAGGTCATCGGCTACTTCGGCCAACGCCAGCGCAGTCCCCACCGCCGACGCCGCGATGATGTTGTGGCCGCAGGCGTGCCCGATCCCGGGCAGCGCATCGTACTCGGCGCATATCCCGACAACCAGCGGTCCGGAGCCGAAGTCGGCGCGAAACGCGGTGTCCAGACCGCCCGCGGCCGCAGTGATCTCGAAACCGCGTTCGGCGACCAGCGCCTGCGCCTTGGCGCAGCTGCGATGCTCGGCGAACGCCAGCTCGGGCTCGGCGTGGATGGCGTGGGACAACTCGACAAGGTCGGCACCGCGACGCCGCACAACATCCTCGACGCTGTCCAATGCGGTGGCTGTGGGCACCTCCGCAGTATCTCACCGACCAGGACTGGATGATCGTGCCCATCGGTGAACACCGGGTACTGGTGTTGGTCGGCCGCGTCCACGCCTACCAGGGACATGACCTGCGCCACGTCGTGCACCCGGTTCGGGCGGCCGGTGTGGCGGGGGCACGCATCGTCGTGCTCACCAACGCCGCCGGCGGATTGCGCCCGGACCCGGCGATCGGCCAGCCGATGCTGATCAGCGACCACCTCAACCTGACGGCGCGGTCACCGCTTCTCGGCGCCCAGTTCTTGGACCTCACCGACGCCTACGCACCCCGGCTGCGGCAGCTCGCCCCACCCGAACCGACGAGGTACTTCGCCGGTATGTAGTTATCGAAGCTAGCGGACAAATGGTATGTAAATTTTTCGTTTGCATGACTACTATGTTGTCGACTAGTCGTGGAGATCTTGTCTGATGCCGAGCGAGCAGCGCGCGCCGGTGGCGCGCAGCTTCGCCCGGCTCCGTAACGAGGCGCTGAAGGACCGGGCCGAAAGGCAATAAGGAGGCAGCTGGTGACCACGGTCAAGGCTGATCCGAAGGTATCGCTGTTCTCGGCCGCTAAGCGGTGGGCGGAGCGGGCACCGGAGGTCATGTGCGGCCCGCGCGGCGAGTGGTCACCCATGCTCCTGTACGAGGAGAGGGGTGGCCAGAGGCGCGCACAGGAACTCGGCACCAACTCACTGGACGACGACCATTTCAGGATCTCCGCTCGCGCCATTTACGAAATTCTCGTGCGGGCCAGGGCCGTTCGGGCCGTCCTCATTGCGCCCACCTCGGCGGCGGAGTGTGACGAATCCAGGCCCGACATCCGCGCCCGTGACCGCGACGAGTGCCTGATAGCGATGCATTTAGACCGCTTGGGGACCCACGTGGAGCTAGCCAGGATCATCCGTACCAAGGGTAAGCCACCGCAGTTGGGTCCGTGGGATGGAACCGTCGACGGCCCGTCTGTCGGCGGCGTGATCGCCGATTCGATGAGTCGATCGCCCGTTGGGCCCGTCGACATTGAGGCCCAGCGATACACGCCTGACGGCATCACATTCATCGGGGCCCTGATAGGGGGGCGGTGATCAGGTGAGGGGAGTCCTCGCGCTTTTTCAGCTTGCGTGATTTCGAGGCGGGTCTCTTCGGGCGCCGAGGCCCTGTCGTTAGCGCCAGCTAAGCTCGCGCAGTGTGACTGACCCTGCGCTTGATCCCGTTCAACTCGCGCTGCGGGCGGCCCAAGTCATCAGTGAGCGCACCGGCGTCCACGAGCACGACGTCGCAATCGTGCTCGGGTCGGGATGGTCTCCGGCGGTTGCGGCGCTCGGCACGCCGACCGTCGCGCTGCCGCAGGCCGAAGTGCCCGGGTTCACCCCGCCAAGCGCCCTCGGTCATACCGGTGAGCTGTTGTCAGTGCCCATCGGTGAACACCGGGTACTGGTGTTGGTCGGCCGCGTCCACGCCTACGAGGGGCATGACCTGCGCCACGTCGTGCACCCGGTTCGGGCGGCCTGTGCGGCGGGGGCACGCATCGTCGTGCTCACCAACGCCGCCGGCGGATTGCGCCCGGACCTGGCGATCGGCCAGCCGGTGCTGATCAGCGACCACCTCAACCTGACGGCGCGGTCACCGCTTCTCGGCGCCCAGTTCGTGGACCTCACCGACGCCTACGCACCCCGGCTGCGGCAGCTCGCCCGCGAAGCCGACCCGGAACTGGCCGAAGGCGTCTATGCGGGCCTGCCCGGGCCGCACTACGAGACGCCTGCGGAAGTCCGGATGCTGCGGATGTTGGGCACCGACATGGTGGGCATGTCGACGGTGCACGAGACCATCGCGGCCCGCGCCGCGGGTGCCGAGGTACTGGGCGTGTCGCTGGTGACAAACCCGGCCGCCGGGATCACCGGTCAGCCGTTGAGTCACGCCGAGGTGCTTGCCGCCGGGGCCGCGTCAGCGAGCCGGATGGGCTCTCTATTAGCCGATGTCATAGCCCGGTTTTAGAAGAAGTGACGCCCGAAGAGTGGATCGCGCACGATCCCGATCCGGACACGGCCGCCGAGCTCGCCGCATGCAGCCCCGACGAGCTTCGCGCGCGGTTCGCCCGCCCGCTCACGTTCGGCACCGCGGGGTTACGTGGACCGGTGCGCGGCGGGCCGGACGCCATGAACGTCGCGGTGGTGTTGCGCGCCACCTGGGCGGTGGCACAGGTGCTGACGGATCGCGGCCTGGCAGGTTCGCTGGTGGTCGTCGGGCGCGACGCCCGGCACGGCTCGGCGGTCTTCGCCACTGTGACGGCTGAAGTGCTTGCTGCCGAAGGCTTTTCGGTGCTATCGCTACCCGACCCGGTGCCCACGCCGGTGGTGGCGTTCGCCGTGCGCCGCGCTGGCGCCGCAGCCGGGATACAGATCACCGCATCACACAACCCGCCGGCCGACAACGGTTACAAGGTGTACTTCGACGGCGGCATCCAAATCATCTCCCCCACCGACCGCGAGATCGAAACGGCGATGGCCGCCGCTCCCCCGGCCGACCAAATCACCCGCGCACCCGTCGAAGTCGCCGACACCGATCTTCTCGACCGCTACATCGAGCGTGCGGCCGCAGTGCGACGGTCAGCCGGTTCAGTCCGAGTCGCCCTGACCCCGCTGCACGGGGTGGGGGGTGCGGTGGCCGTCGAGACGCTGCGGCGTGCCGGTTTCAACGACGTTCACACCGTCGCGACCCAGTTCGCGCCGGACCCCGACTTCCCTACCGTCGCATTCCCCAACCCCGAGGAGCCTGGCGCAACCGACGAACTGCTCGCCTTGGCCTCGAATGTCGGGGCCGACGTGGCGATCGGGCTGGATCCCGACGCCGACCGATGCGCAGTCGGGATACCCACCGCAGCGGGATGGCGCATGCTGTCGGGCGACGAAACCGGTTGGCTACTAGGCGATTACATTTTATCTCACGAGCAGGCCGCAACCGCGGTGGTAGCCAGCACTGTGGTGTCCTCCCGGATGCTGGCGAAGATTGCCGCGCACTATGGCGCGGTCCATGTCGAGACGCTAACCGGCTTCAAATGGCTGGCGCGCGCCGATGCGAATGTGCCCAACGGCATCCTGAGGTACGCGTACGAGGAAGCGATCGGGTACTGCGCCGACCCGGCCGCCGTGCGCGACAAAGACGGCATCAGCGCCGCGGTACTGGTGTGCGATCTGGTGGCCACGCTGAAAATGCATGACCGCTCGGTCCCTGACCTGCTCGACGAGCTCGCCCGGCGGTACGGCGTGCATGACGTTGCCGCAGTGTCGCGTCGGGTCGCTGACCCCGGCGAGGCTGCCGAAATGATGGGGCGGTTGCGGGCGGCCCCTCCGAGCCAGCTGGCCGGGTTCGCCGCGACCACCACCGACATCACCGAAGCGCTGATTTTCACCGGTGGCGACGACGACACGTCGGTACGGGTGGTGGTGCGGCCCTCGGGCACTGAGCCGAAGCTGAAGTGCTACTTCGAAGTTCGCTGCGCGGTGGCCGGCGACTTGCGAACTGCCCGGGAGCGGGCGCGCGGGCTGCGCGACGAGCTGGTCTCCGCGGTGCGGCAGTGGTAACTCGGGGTGAACTAGCGGGACCCGAACTGGCGGTCGCCGGCATCGCCGAGGCCGGGGACAATATAGGCGATTTCGTTTAGCCCGTTGTCGACAGCAACGGTGAACAGCCGTGCGCTCGGCGCCGCTTTTTCAAGTGCTGCAATACCTTCCGGCGCAGCTACCGCACACAGCACGGTGATTTCCACAGCGCCACGACGGTGCAGCAGACCAACGGTATGTGTCATCGAGCCGCCGGTGGCGAGCATCGGCTCAAGCACAATCACCGGCAGGTCGGTCAGGTCGTCGGGCAGCGACTCCAGATACCCCTTCGCCTGCTGAGTTTCCTCGTCGCGGGCGACGCCGACGAACCCGACCCGGGATTCCGGCAACAGAGCTAGGGCCTGGTCGACCATGCCCAGCCCGGCGCGCAATACGGGCACCAGCAGAGGCGGTCTGGCCAGCCGGATTCCAAGTGTCTCGGCCAATGGCGTGCGGATCGGAAACGACTCGTGGGGCGCGTCCCGGGTCGACTCGTAGACCAACATCGTCGTCAGGTCGCGCAACGCGGCCCGGAAGTCGGCGTTGTTGGTGCGTTCGTCGCGAAGCACGGTCAGCCGGGCCACGGCCA
>Ga0209530_1000279_pt1 | contig 41443 bp, 46 predicted proteins | sample BlaSpr_A8_Ref_O1_FD_187987 | JGI IMG/M metagenome (GOLD analysis project Ga0209530, IMG submission 187987) | Forest soil microbial communities from Thunder Bay, Ontario, Canada - Black Spruce, Ontario site 2_A8_Ref_O1 (SPAdes) (version 2) | ecosystem: Environmental > Terrestrial > Soil > Boreal...
CATACCCGCTCGCCGCGCATACCGCCGGCCCGATCATCAATGTCACCAAGAACATCGGCTGCAAAGTCGCCAAGCCAAAACCGTGGACGGTAACGTACGGGCCCAAAAGCAGCACGTCTGCAGCCGCATCGTGCGAGACGGCCATCAACTATGTCGGGGTATCGCCAGCGAAGCCATACTCGATCAGCACGATCAACAGCGCCGCGCTCCGCTGCACGCTGATGCCGCGATGGATGGAGGCCAACGTCATCACGATATCACCGGCTAACGGCAGCATTTAGGAAGGAAGTCAAGTTGCTAATCCTACACGCTTTTATCGCGCTCATCGTCATCTGCATCGTCGCCGCGTTCGTCTACTATCTGCTCAAGGCGTCCGGCGCGCCGAGCATCATCACGCTCCTGCCATGGTTCGCCGTGGTCCTGATCGTCCTGATCTGGATCGCGAAGAACTACAACGCCCTGTGGAGTGCGATCTAAAGTCGCAGACCTCTAGGTGATCGTAAGACTCAATCATCTCCCGGCGCAAGACGACTTCTACAATGCTACCGAAGACCAAGTCGCCTACATCGGCGGCGTCGGTTCGGGCAAGACCCAGGTCGGCTCGGATGACATACTGAGGACGGCTTTTGAGTACCCGCGCTGCGGTAAAGGCGAAAAAACCCCTGGTATAGCGATCTGCAGCAACACGTTCCCGCAGCTGATCGACGGGACCATGGCTACGTTCTTCGATCGCTGTGAAGACTGGGGCGTTCACGTCGTTGACCGCATCAGAGCTGAGCACAAAATCTACCTCAAAGAGCCCGATGCTTGGATAGGCGTCTATTCCGTTGACGAGCCCGATAAGTTCAAATCGTATGAGTTTTGCTACATCTGGATTGATGAAGCGCAGGCCGCAACGTGGTCGAGGGCGGCCTACGATAAGCTGATGACTCGTCGGCGCGGCACCGAACGCCAGCGCAGACTCTATCCGAACATGCCGCTGCGCACCCGCATTACGGCTAATCCGCCATGGACGATGGATCATTGGCTCGTTGATCTGACGACCAAGGTGTCGCCGGTCACCGGAAAGATTCCTTGCCGCCTCATCTCGGCCGCTACGCAAGATAATCCGTTCCTGCCAGCCGAATACATCGCGCGTCTGCTGGAGAACTTCGATCCGGAACTCGCCGCGATCGAAATGGGCGGCAAGTTCGGAGACATTGGCTACGGTCGAGTCTTCCGTCGGTTCAGCCGCGCGAAGCACGTCTATAGCGATAAGCGCGCAGCCGACGTCGGCCTGCCGGCGCTCCGCTACGATCCGAACATTCCGATCTGCTGGTCGCACGACTTCAACGTTGACCCGCTCTGCTCGGTGCTCTTTCAATGGCGCCGCGTTCGCGTCAACGGCTTCCAGAAGATCGTAATGTACGTTCTGGACGTGATGCAGCTTCGGCACGCGCTGATTGAAGATGCGGCCAAGGAGCTCCGCAACCGTCGCGACGCGCTACAGATCGCCGAGCGGCGTGGGATCGTGCTCTACGGTGATGCCACCGGCAATACGCAGACAAACCGACATACGGGCATCACAGACTTTGCGGCGCTGACTCAAGCGCTCGAAGCTGAGGATCTGTCTGGAGTCATTGCGCAGAAGAAGGTGGGCATTTCAAACCCACGGCGTGGCGCTCGATTTGCTGCGGCCAATCGAATGCTCGAGAACGGCAACGGCGATATCGGCGTCGTCATTCGAGAAGAGGCGTGCATGCCGCTCGTCATCGACCTCGAGCGCATGTTTTACAAGCCGGGAACGCAAGAAGTCGAGCAACCCAAATATAAAGACGGCGTGCCGAGCAAACTCTTAACCCATTGCTTTGTCGCCGGTACCGCTGTCGCCACCGAGACGGGTCAGGTTCCTATTGAAGACATTCGGCCTGGCGCAAAAGTATGGACGCGCGATGGGCTGTTTCCAGTAAGAGCCGCAGGGCTAACAGGATATCAACACGTATCCGACGTACTTCTCTCAAACGGAGTAACGCTTACAGGCACGGCCGACCATCTTATTTGGACGAAGGAAGGGTTCCGTCCGTTGCAGACTCTCCGTGAAGGAGACGCAGTATCGACAAGTCCGAACCTCCCCTTATTATTTTCAAAGGCCGGAAGTACCGGGTGTATCCCGGCGACAAATACTACAGGAACGGGCGGCGCTATCTTCACCGAGATGTCTGGGCGGATGCTCACGGAAAGATTCCGCCGGGCCACGACGTTCATCACATTGACACTAACCGATTTAATAACAAGATCGAGAATTTGGAGTGCCTTCCAGCGGCTAAGCATCGCGATGAGCACAAAGAAGCTCGCGTTGCAGTCGGGAAACGGCTTGCTGTTAACGGCCACTTCGATAAGATGCGCAAACTCGCCAAAGAGTGGCACGCTTCGGAGGCGGGCCGCTTATGGCATCGAGAGCATGGTAAGCAGAGTTGGAGCGGCCGCAAGAAAGTGCGCGCGGTCTGCGAGCATTGCGGGAAAGCATATTGGCACAGGGCTACACGCAACAAGTATTGTGGGCGTAATTGCCTATCTGACGCAAGGCGGAAATCCGGCCTCGACGACGTTGCGCAAGTGTGCCCCATCTGCGGGGAAGCGTTTACCCGTAACAGATACAAGCCGCGTAAAACTTGCGGACGTGTTTGTGGTCAAGCTCTCCGAAAGAGAGACGCCTGAGTACGTCTACGATTTAACCGTAGCCGGCACACCGGAGTTTTTCGCAAATGGCGTGCTCGTTCACAATTGTGCGGACGCCTTCAGTTACCCGATCGAAGAAGAGTACCCGGTCGTCATGGACAGCGACGGCGACCCTTCAACTTCACGTTAGGAGCAAACCATGGCTGCGTTCAATGTCAAGACCGGCTACGGCGCCAAAGGCGACGGCGTCACCGACGATACCGCTGCGATTGAAGCCGCGTGTACCGCAGCGATCGCTGCCGGGACATCGAGCACGCTCGTCTTTCCGTTCGGCACCTACTACGTCAAGGGCAGCAACACCGGAACCGATCCGATCGACGTGCAGGAGCAGTCCGTGACGGCGAAGACCGAAGAGTTTCCGACGTAGCTTTCACGTCGCGATCTGTCTCAGTTAGTAAACCACTTTGTCACGTCTCAGTTAGGAGTAACATGGACGAGAATCTCCAGGACACCGTTAGGCCAACAGCCGACAGCGGCGATATAATCGCGCCGATCGGTATCAGCGACAGCAACACGGACCCCGGAGCACCCGATGGGCCGCCGGCCGAAGCTGCGTCCCTAGCGCCCTCGGTGGCACCGGACCCTGCAGCGAGCAACGCCGCCGAGGAAAAGCTCGGCGAAGAGATCGAATCAGCGGGCGCTGCGCCCGACGCCGCCATGAAGCCACCGGCGCTCGATGCGCTCCAAGGCGATCGCGTTGCGTCCAAACCGGACGACAGTACGGTCGCGGGCTTCACCGACCTTACGCCCGACGAACAGATCGCGCAGCGCACGGCCGAAGTGCAGCGTCGCGCCGCGCAGGAAAGCGCTCAGGCGGCCATTTTGCGTGCTCGTGTTTCCGACGTACCGGAGGATGAGCAGAAGGCTCCGGTCGTCGCGTTGGCCGACGGCACCACGAGCAACGGCGAAGGTGCGGAAACGCTCGCCAAGCGCGAGCAGCGCGCGAATGCACTAATGTTGCTCGACGAACGCCTCACCGATCTGAAGAACCACCGCTTCAATATGAAGAAGTCGTTCGACACCGACCTCGAAGCGATCGACCTCGTCATCCAGACGGTGCAGAAAGAGCGCGACGAGATCGCCGCGGCCGATTTGCCATTTGGCACGGCGGAAGTCGGGGCGGCCGACCGTAAGCTGCACGAAGCGGCCATCGACCCGCTGCAGCCCGGCCCGCGACCCGTCGTCAGGGAAATGGCGCCGTATCAGTAGATGAGCGATCTCACCACGCTCGCCGCCGCAGTAGGCGGCATTCCCGGCCTCGTCGTGGAGATCTCGACGGGGAAGCGCGTTCGGATCGTCGAGGGCAAGATGGTGACGGAGGATCAGGACCGCGTCACCTGCTTCGTCGGGAACGCGTCGCTCGAGTTCTCGAACGTCGCCGATGCGCTGCTCGCCATCAAGCTCCACGAGCTACTCGCTGGCAATGGGTTGCTGACCGTCGCGAGCTTAACGCCAACGTTACCCGTCGTCGAAGCAATCGCAGCGCCAGCGGAAGGCAAACCAAACCGCCGTCGCCGTAAGGCCGCCGAGGCCGCCGGCGAGCCTGGAACGCGTCCACCGCCGAAGCCCGGGCTACCGGGCCCGCCTCGGCCGACCTTGCCGACATCGCAGGAGTCGATCTCCCTCGCTGAAGCCGATCGTCAACTCGCCGCTGAGGAACAAGCAGCGCCCGCCGTTGCAGCCGCCGCAGCATCGCCCATGTCATCGCGCTTCGCCGATCGTCAGGACCGTCCGACCGCGACACCGAGACGCACGGCCGATCCGAATCGAGTTAACGTCGCTACATCGCCCGCCGTCATCTAGTAGGGGACCGAAGCCGTGATTAAGCAACTTTGTCCGCCGGCTACCGCTGTCGGAGCTGGCGGGAATATCCAGACTGTCGGCTTCGGTCTGCCGAACGTTCCGCAATCGCCAATGCTAGGCGAAATGAACCGCCTCACAATCGGCGTGTACGCCAGCGCCACGACGACGATCACTATCTTCGTTTCGTACGACAACGGCACGACGTGGATGGCGGCCACAACGCGCGGCACGGACACGCCCGTCAGTATCTCGCTCACCGGCGCCAGCGGCCAAGCCGTTGAGATCGTGCCGGCACCGAACGTCAAGATCGTTTCGAGCGCCTCCGTTAACCTCACCGCGTACGCGTACATCAGCAACTAAGAGCGCACCATCGACTTCCAACAATTCCGCGAGGCGATCTTTCGCTCGCAATCGCCGCGCTGGACGCTGCGCCAAAAGCGCCTCGACGCCCTCAGCCGCATCCTCAAAGGCAAGCAGTACGCGCACATCAAGCACTCGTACTCGCAAGAGCGCAACGGCGATCCGTTCACCGGCGAACGCATCCTGCTCGACGATCGTCGTGCCGCTGTGCAGGCGAAGTTGCCGAAGATCCTCGTACGCGACCAATGCGGTTTGATCTTCGGCGAAGACCATCGCCCGCTTGTCGTCGTCAAGAAGGACAAGGACGCCAAGAAGAAGCCGGCCACCGGCGATACGCCGACTGCGCCGACGAGCGATCCGACGAACGATTGGATCGCTGCGTTCGTCCACGACACGCACTTCTGGCAAGTGCTTATGGATGCGCTCTGGAAGGGCGCACCGGGCTCGTCTGTCATCGTGCTCAAAGTTCTCGGCAAGACGACGACGACGCCACCAGACCCCAACGACGAAACCAGCGTTGCCGTCACGAAAGCCGACGGTCCTGGCCGCTTTTTCTTCGAGGTATGGCCCGGGCAAGAGTGCTCGCCAACGTTCTATCAGCACGCACCCGACACGTTGGAGAAGGTCGAACGCCGGTACTTCATTGGCGAAGATGCGCTCGCCGCGCAAGGCTACGACGTCGCCACGCTCAAGCTGGCGTGGAAAGACAAGATTCGTCGCGGCCGCAAAGGCGGTAACTCGCCGCTCGACATTCCCGAGTGGGTCGTCCGGATCGTTCTTGACGATCACGACGAGACGTGGTATCAGCCGGTCCCGAAGTTCTACTACGAACGCCAAGACTGGAAAGATTCGGAGTTTAAGGTCGATCCCGACCGCACGCTGTCGCACAACTGCGAAGAAGTGCCGGCGTATTGGGAACGTCCGTTCCCGCTTGATGCCGACGAGCACTATCCCGACGGCGCGTGCCTGTATGAAGACGTAATCGACCCGGAGTTCCGGATCAACCGTACACTCTCGCAAACCGGCCGTGCTTTCGACTACGCCGGCGATCCGCAGCTCTCACGGCTAATCGACAAAGCGACCGGCAATATCCCGCGATCGACGTTCGGTACGAAGCTCGCCGTTGGCGGCACGGCATCCGACGTCATCGACGGCGATGCCAAGTTCGTCGAGATCGACGGCTCGGGCCTTGCGGTCGCGATCGACACGTACGTTAACGCCATCCACGAGTTCGGAAAAGCCGCTGGCGCCATGAGCCGCGTCACGCCAAACTCCAAGGGAGGCACGCTGCCCGATCTGTCGTCGCTCGCGATGAAAATGCTCAATTATGCGCAGTTGATCTTGTCGGGCATCCTGCGTGAAACCGCCGGCGAAATGCCGGGCGATCATCTGCTGCGGCTCGCAATGCGCGTCGCCGACAAGGTCGACGTCGAGCTACCGTCACTCGTCAAGAACGTAACACCCGATCCGACTGCGCGCTTCGAGTGGCAATGGCCTGAATACTATGCGCCGCACGGCCAAGAGAAGGTCTTCGAAGTGCAAGCGGCGTTGAGCGCGGCCGAAGGCGGGGGAATCTCCAGCGAAACGAAGGTTGCCAACATCGGGCCGTTGTTCGATGTCGCTGACACCGACGCCGAGATCGCACAGATCGCCACCGACAAAGAGAACAGCGATGCCGATGAGGTGTCGCAAGCCGACGCGTTAGCTACCGTCGCAGCAAACCACGCCACAGAGGGCGGCGCGAAGCCACCCGCATCTTAGGAGCGATTCCTTGTTTGACAAACTCCGCGCGTGCATGACGCGCTACTTCGACAATCTCATCGAGAGCATTTTAGGAGCCGCGCCCGCGTATCTGCGCTGGCATACTCGCGGCGTCGTTCTGCCGCCCTACCAGCTCGCGATCTTCGACGACCCGCCGCCACCGACTCCCGCGCCACCAGCACCAACGCCGCCCACGCCTACCGCGCCAGCGCCTACGCCAACGCCGCCAGCACCCACGCCGACCCCGCCAGCACCCACTCCTACGCCGCAGGCTCGCAACGAAGACGGCAAGTTCGTCAGCCGCGACGAGTTCGACCGCATCCAAGCGCACAATAAGGACCTTGGCACGGAGAACGGCGAGCGCCGTCGCGAGAATAAAGAACTCAAGAGCGAAGTCGAAGTGCTGCGCTCCATTCGCGTTCGCGATGAAGTAAGCAAGATTATCACCGACGGCGGCGCGATCAGCGAACGCATTGTCGACTTGTTCATCGCCGACCAAGTTGACGCCGAGGGCAAGAGTGCGCTGGGGATCGACAAGAAGACCGGGCGTGTCACCGGGCTCGAGAAGCTCGACGATTGGAAGCGCGAGAACCCAACGTTCTTCAAGCCCGACACCGTCTTCGACAAAGAAGGCTTCAACACCAGCGGTTTCAACAAGGCTGGCTTCAACAAAGACGGGTTCGACAAAGACGGCTACAACAAAGACGGCAAGGATAAGGACGGTAAGGCAAAAGTGGAAACTCCTCCGGGAAATAACAACAACGGCCAACGTCCGAATCGCACCAGTGCCGGCGCCGCCAATGGCGCAGGTTCCGGAACCGAACCGGATGCCGGCAACCGTCAGGGTCTGCCCGATCTTACGAAGTGCAAAGATGCTGCCGAACGTCGGCAAGTCGTCGCCGATTGGAAGCGTAGCTTGCGCGGTGCTGGCGGCGGATTTGGTAAAGCGTCTAGCCGCCGTTGAAGCGCTGGCCCATAACCGTGACGATGCGGTTCACAAGTAATGGCGGGCGTATATTGACGATCCTCAGCTCGCGAGCACGTGTGCTGACCGCTCGCATTCGTTAGTCTTTTTTTCCAAAACGCGGCGTGATGCCGCCCGCATAACAATCAGCCTCCTACGACTGCGTGATGCAGATCGAGTGGCACTTTCGCTCGGCGCCCGCGTGATGCGGAGTCCGCCCGAGTTTTTGCTCATTTGCTCTGCAAAGGAACACGCATTATGCGCGGACAGAAATATATCGCGCTGCCCGAGTATTGCTTGGCGATCTTCGACATCGCGGATCTGCCCTCGCAACTGCAGCCGTTGCTCCAATCAAACTTCCTGGAAACGTCGATGGACGACTTCCTCATCGCCCACAACGGCTATTGGGAAGCCACCGACGCCGAGTCGTTCGCCGAGTCCATCTTCGAGAAGCACCGCGGCGTCACGATCACGCGCACGCGGCCCGGCCTCAAAGCCCCGGTCGTCGTCGCAGCCGATCCGTCGGCCGCACAAACGCCGCCCAACGACGGCGTCACCCCGTCCGACTTCTACGTCGAGCAGTACACGTTCTCGCCGTTCGAGCTCACCGATGGCATCGACCTCGATCTCATCGGTACGAACTTCGCGATCGTCGACCGCTTCGAGCATGACGTCGTCACCTCGTACCACCAAGCGACGCAATCCGTCGATCTGCTCGCTCGCGACACCTATCTCGCCGCGTATGCGTCTGGATACACGATCGCGCTGTCGAACATCAGCGGCGCTGCGCTGCACGTGGACGACATTCGCGCCTTCACCAGCGTCATCACCGTGGGCGCCGGGGGCACCAACGGCGTGCTCACGCCTGTCTCGTCTGGCGTGCCGCTCCCGGTCATCATCTACAAGGGCGGCAACCCGGCCAACTCCGTCACCGCCGAAGTCACCGCCGCGGTAGCGGACGTCAGCAATATCTCGAACTTCGTGCCTTACGGCTCGCCGTACGGCTCGCAGGGCGCACCGACGGCCGCACGCGGCAACGGTGTCTCGGGAGTGCTTACGCTCGCCTCGATCGGCGGCTCCTACTCACCGGTCACGGGCGACGTCGTCGTCGCTGGTGATGCGCCGATCCAAATCTTCGCCGGCGGCTCCTCGCACTTCTCGCAAGTGACGTCGGGGATCTCGCAGGCGAACGTTCTCGATGCGTGCGGCTACCTGGAAAACAACGCCGTTCCGCACGGCAAAAACTGGGATGGCGACAGCGAAGAGACGTACGTCGGCCACATCGCCCCGTCGATCAACCGGCAGCTCTTCGCCGATCCGGACTTCAAACAGGCGAATCAAACGCTTGGCAAGTCCGACATCTATACGCAGGGCATCGTGTCGCGGTACTGCGGCGTGACGTTCCTGAAGAACACCAACGCGCCGCGCATTCCGCTGGCCGCTTATGGCGGCTCCGGCTATGCGTACGCGACGGTTATCGCCGGTCAAGGCGCCCTGATCGACGCGTGGTACGAGGGCCTCGTCGACTGGGTCGAGAGTGCCTTCCAGCCGGGCCTCGTCGAGCTCAACCGCGGTATTGCGCAGATCCTCATGCCGGCATACGCCGACCGTCAAGGTCGTCGGATGCACATCGACTGGCTGACGATCCGCGACATCGTGGCACCCACCGACGTCACGCGCTCGTCTGTCGTGCTCACCGGCACGGCTGGCCGTCGCGCTCGTGCGGTCGTGATCTGGAGCTGGTCGGCGACGTAAACCGTCGTCATCCCGCTCCGCAATGCAATGTGAGGGCGGGCCGAGCGATTCGGCCTGCCCTTTTTTCGTAAAGGAGCGATTCCTCTGTCAGACTCATTTGGTAAGAACCCGCCTGCGCAAACTTCGCCATCCGGCACGGCCCCAATCGTCAAGCCAGGGCTAACCGCCCAACGCGACCCGAAGCCGATCGCCAAGCGCCACGAGCTGCTCGGCGATGCGCGCAGACTCAAGTTTCCCAACCCGAAAGACCTCTACGTCGTCGATGAAGTCGCCGAGGTGTCCCGCACATCGCTTCACACGACCATCGTGTACCGGCCGGGCGAGCTGCTCGATCCGGTGCGCGACAAGATCAAGATCGAACTCGCGCAGAGCACCAACGTCCGCCTTCGCAAAAGGGAGTAATGCACCGTGACGATCTCGCTAACGCAGATGGCCGAGGTCGCAAGGATATTAGGGTACCCGAATCTGTCGCCGCAATCGTCACTCCAACCGCATTACCCCAACTTCTCGTCGCAGTTTGCCATGTGGCAGCCGTACGCGTTCTTACTCAATCGTCTTGCCGCGTGCTCATCGGACGACGAAGTGCAAATGCTCGGCGCGGAGAGCGCGCTGTTCGGCTCGAAGTTCGTCCCATCGTCCGTCACGCTCACGTTCATGCTCACCGGCGGCGGCGTCACGGCCGGCGCGATCTACAAGATGAACGTCGGCAATGTCTCCTTCGCGTATCAAGCACAATCCAGCGACACCGTCGCGTCGATCGCCGCGCAGTTCGCCACGCAGATCGAAGACGATCCCACCGCCGGCGCACAGTTTATGCCCAACGCGATCGCCGCCGCACTCACCCTCTACAATATCGCCAATCTCGGGTCGGACGGCAACGGCGTCATGTGCGTCGCGTCGACGAACGACCCCAACGTCACGGTGTCATTCGGAGGCAGCGCCGGCGCTTTCAGTAACGGGGCCACCTCCGGCGGCATGGCACCCAACGGGCCGTCGTATCCGGACATCATCAGCGGAGAGGTCGTGTACGGCTACGTGCCGATCATCCACGTGCTCGAGGGCGACTTCATCAACTCGCGCCAGAACCTTGATACCAAGAGCGCCGCCGAGTGGAACCCGCGCCAAGACGAGCTCGACGTCCGCTGGAAGCTCAAGCAACAGTATTGCCGCGAGCTCGCCAACCGTTTGTCGGTGCCGCTCTATCCGGATATAGTGAACAACAATAATTCCTTGCCGCAAAGAATTCGCTAGTCAACAGCACCCGGCATTAGTTTCATCCGCGCGTCGAGTGCTGCAAGCCCTGCCTCTTCGGCGCTAGCAAATACACCGAGATGCATCTCGACACCATTGATTTTTATCCGAGCGCGCCACTTACCACGAAAGCGACCCACGCCCCTAAAGCCCGACGAATTGTCTGAGCGCGTCTTAATGTTTCTAGAATTCTCAGCTTGAGTGACAAGACGCAAGTTACAACGCCTATGGTCCAGTCGATTGCGATTGATATGATCGACCCTGTACCCAGGCGGTGGTCGCAATAGAATATTGTGCATCGCTTCGTTTTTGCCGCGACGGCTGTATGGATACCCATCTGTCCCGATGCTCCATGATCGCGATAAAATGCTCGCTTCATCACAAGAGTCAAACAAGATACCCATTGCGGCGAGCGACTGATGTGTTGACCGCTTCCGATGGCTGTGCCCTAACACAAACTTCTGCGGCCTACCATAATGCAGTCGCGTTCTCATTCCGCAGTCGCATGCACACAGCGGGGCATCATCCGGGACAATAACCGGGTACTTACGAGCAGGCATTGTACCACACACATTTGACGTGGTTGGGAATGCCGCCTACTTAGCGAGGATAGAATATGCCCACGCGCCTCGCTTACTTGGACCGAAAGGTGCAGTACGGCCGCGGTAAGGCCGCCGGCGTCTACGGCCAGACCTACGATGTCTACCGCAACGGCCCAAATGTCAGCGGCTCGATCTACGACAGCAAACCGGTACTCTCGAACTATCCCATGTCGCCGGCCAAAGCTAAGTCGTCGCAGATTGAAAACGAAACGTTCAAACTGCAAGTTTTCGATGGGGACTGCGACAACGGCAAGCTGCAGCTCGGCGATATCCTCAAGGAAACCGGCTACGAAGCCCTTACGATAAGCGGCCAGCAGGTGCAAGGCGGCACAAGCAACGCCTTCACCGGCGACGTCTTTTGCTTCGCGCAGCGCCGGCCGTTTCGCGGCAAGAACCTCTTCGTACGCTGCGAAGCGGCGATCTCCATCACGCGGCCTACGCCCCGATCGGGAGCGGCCGCGCAGCAGCCGCAAAGCGGCGGCGTCAAGGCATCGTTCCATATCGGCGTTGACAAGGCGTCGGAGTGGGGCATGGTGCTCAGCAACGGCGAGTACTTCTTTAGCAACGACCCGCAGTACAATCTTGCCGGCGTGCCAGCGGGCTTGTTGCAACTCAACCGCATTCGCGATGCCAGCAACCCGAAATGGCCCGTGGCGCTCTATCGCGAGCACTTCGTGATCTACGTGCCGTTGCTCAACGGCGTGCAGATTCAGGAACTCGACAGCTTCAACTTTCCGAACAGCGATCGCTATACCGCCGCATCGGTCTATACCAGCGAAGACACGGGGCTCATAGGCTGGGTCATCATCCCAGAAAAGCTGGGAACTTGATGGAAGAAAAGTAGTAAAGCTGCCACACTTAAAGTGTGGAATGCAGCAAGCGTCCATCATGCCATCGCGAGCCGACGCCTGGTAAATCGTGGTGCGAATATCACCTCGCCCTTGATAGGGCGCAATACGCGAAGCGTCGCGCGAAGTCCGTAAAAACGCATTGCCGTAACGGTCATGCGCTCAGCGGCGATAATGCAGCGATCGGAACAAAGAGGACCGTCTGTCGGACGTGCAAGGGGTGGGGTCCAAAGAAAGACCTTCCCGAATACGCCTGGCGGAAGCAGCGCGGTCTTTGCCCTAGGTGCGGCGATAAGGCGCGGCTAGGATATACAACTTGTGAGTCGTGCCAGGGCCTCGGCCGCCAAGCGTATCGCGACAATCCCGCACGGTTTACCGAATCGAAAAAGCGCTGCAAGATCGAGAATCCCGATTGGTTCAGGACATACCAAGCAAAACGAAGGGGGCTCGAACTCGGAGTCATCGGCGAGATCACTCCCGACGAGTGGCTCGCAATCAAGCAAAACCAACGCAACCGCTGTGCCCAATGCGGTAAAAAGAAACCCCTCGAACTCGATCACATAACGCCGCTCATCCACGGCGGAACAAACTTTGCCTTCAATATCCAAGGGCTCTGTCGTACGTGCAACGCGCGGAAACACGCGAGCATCCGCGTTGGCCAACCCGTATCGTTATTCGACGGACAACCGGCCGGCCCACGAATGCACTGCAAGGCTGGGCATTTCTTAAGTCCGGAAAACCTAATCATCGCCTCAGATGGGCGCAGGATCTGTCGGCTTTGCCGCTGCCGTCCACATAAACGCGCAGAGGTCGGCCATATGAGGTAGTGACGTAAATGGAGAAGATCGAGCAGAGCCTTAAACGGATCAAGAATAAAGATCAACTTCATCGCTTGATTGACGAAATGCCGGAAGGCGCCACGGCCGTACTCATTGCCGATGGCGGTTTTGAAAGCGCCTTTGGAATACAGTACGGCGTCTACGGCGAGCCTCAAGCATCGGCGCTACTCTGGAACACGGAGCGATTTAAACGCTGGCTTTTTGAAGGTGACTACGAATGAACCCGACGCCGCGGAAACTGCGCGTGGTCATCGCTGACGATTCATCGATCATGCGCGGCCGTCTGCGGCAGTACGTCGGCGCCGCAGGCTGCATCATCGTGGGCGAAGCCTCCAACGGCGATATGGCCTACACGGTCGCCAAGAAGCTGCGTCCAGACATCGTGATCCTCGACGTGATGATGCCGCCTGGCAGCGGCAAGGAAACCGCGCTGCGCCTCAAAGCCGAGCAGCTCGTCCGCGACGTCGTCGTCGTCTCATCCAACTCCCAAGATATGATTAAGCTCCCACTTATCGCGATTGGCGTGGAGTGGCTCACCAAGCCCGTCAACGACGCGCAAGTACTCGATCTGGTCAACCGTCTGCGGGCCAAACGCGAAGCCGAGTCCTAAATGGCGACCGTCGATGAAGTCACCGACGCGGTCGTCGATGCAGTTCTTGCTGCGCTCAACAACACTGGCGGGGAAACCATTTGGTACGACGGCTCCTACACATTGATTCCGAATCCGCCGTTCCAATGCGGCGTAGGCAAGCCGTACGGGCCATCCGCAACGGAGATCCTCGGGCAGAACGAAGCCCAAGTCACCGTCTGGCCTCTGGCCGAGGCTGCGCAGAACCGCACGTCGCGCAAACCGACGTGGAAGGCCGCCACCATCCAGCCCGTTACGATCGCTGCGGCTGTCGTCGGGATCAACGGCGGCTACAGAATTACGCTTTCCGGCACACCAGCGGCCGGTTTAAACGTTCATGCGTTCTGCGGCGGGCCGAGATTCGATGGCTACTACTCGGTGCTCCCCGGCGATACACTTGATAGTATTTGCGCAGCACTTGCCGCGGCGATCGAGGCCGCTGCGACCGCTGCGGGCCAGCCCGGAGTCACCGCGATCTATTCCGAAGCCTCCGTCGACGTGCTCGGCACGCCATATTGCGAAGTGAACATCGGCGGCCAGGTCACGTTCGTCGCCGAAGCGCGGCGTACGATGCTGCCGGTGCAAGTTTCCATCTGGGCAGCACAAGCGAAGTTTCGCGATGCGATGTCCAAGCAGATCGAAAACAACATCGCGCTCGCGACGTCCCCGTTTCTTCAGGCATACGACAACGCTGCGGTTTGGGTTCGGCTGCGCGGAGCGCCGCGTTGGGACGAAACATCGCAGCACTCCTACTCGCTTTACGAAGCACATTTCATCTTGGAATGCGAGTACCCGACGTTCATCACGTCGACCGGCGCCGTCGTCGAGGGCGTCGGCATCACGTTCGTTGACGAGACGGACAACATCACGATCAACGAAGCCGCTCCATAAGGACACGAACATGCAATACGATTACATCGTCAAGCACAGCTTCTCGCTCGTCGAGTACGACCCCAAGACGCACGAGCAGCTAAACTCGCGCAACCTCGAACGGGGCGACCTCGTAACCGGCGACGACGCTCGCGCGATCGAAAAAGACGAGAAGTTGATGAGCCACGTTCGGCGCATCACGCCGCGCCCGGCGGCCGCGCCTACTGCTGCATCCTCACCAACAGCGCCACCGACGCCGCCCACCACGTCCGAAACGCAGACGAAGTCCTAATCTCTCTCGCTTTCAGGGAGTTTACTCATGCCGTTCACGTCACAAGGCGCCAGCCAGCAAATCGTCCCTGGCGTCTACATAAACGTTCTGCCGCCGCTGCAGGCGCTCAATCCGTACATCAACACCACGCTCAACGCGTTCGTCGGCGGCGCCAACTATGGGCCTGTCAATAGCCCGGTCTTCGTCGGCAACGGCGCTGGGATTCTCGCCGCCTTCGGCAACGATTCGATTGGGGCCGGATCGGGCGGCATCAACGTGTCGCTCGTGCAGGAAGGGCTCATGGCGCTCAACGAGGACGGCAACAGCGTACTGGTTCGCCAGACTGACGGCACCGATACCGCCGCGTACATCGATATGCTCGACGCGAGCTCTGGCATCGTGCTCATCTTGACCCTTGCAGACACCGGATCGTATCCCAACGGCAATCCAGCGACCAATACGGCAGCGGCGGCCGCTCGAATCGATCTCGTCGGAGTCTACAACTTTCGGATTACGCTATTCTTTCCAGGTGCCGCGCCAACCGTTTACAATAACATTTTCGGCGGCAACCCGTACACCGCCGCGACGTTCAAACTCAATGCGATCGCCGCGATCAACGGCACAGCACCGAACAGCGTACCGGACCCCCACTTTATCTGCTCGGGCGGCTCGAGCACGATCGTGCCCGTCACGGGCGTTGTCACGACCGTACCGAGCAGCGGCGCGGGCGCCGGCACCGATGGCACGAGCGGCTTGACATTCGCCACGCTCATCGGCGCCGACTCGCAAACCGGAGCTCGCACGGGCATCTATGCGTTGCGCGGCACTAACGCGTTCCAGATGGCGATCTGCGGGCTTACGGATCTCTCGAAGGCCGCCACCGTCTCGGCGTTCTGTACCAGCGAAGGGATCGCACTTGGGTTTGCCACCGTCCCGATAGGCACGAGCGATAGCGCTGCCGTCGGCTTGCGTCAGACCAACGCCGTCGTGTACGGCAACATGGTGCTCGTCAAAGACTTCGTGTACACGTACGACAGCATCTTCCAAACGTACCGCTACGTGTCGCCGATCGGTAAAGCCATGGGCATCATCGGCTTGTGTCCGCCGTACGCGTCCCCGATCAACCAGCCATGGAACATTACGGGGAACACGGCCGCCAACGTTCTCTCGACCGAGCAGACGCGGAACGGGCCACGCTCGACCGACGAGATCGCATACCTAATCACCAACGGCTTCATCTGCATCACCAATCAGATGCCGATTAACAACGATGCTTACGGGCTCGCGTGGGACGTCACGTCCACCGGCGATCCTAACGCCAACAACGGTGCCGGCTACTACATCCCCGTCGAGCGGATGAATATCTTTTTGGCGCAAGCCTTCAACGATATCGGCGGCGGCCTTGTCGGCAACAATCAGTCGATCTCGCCCACCGACACGTTCCGTCAAACCGCGAAGGCTGCGTATAACAACTTCCTCACGAACCTGCAGCCGCCAGGCGGCCCGAACCAAATCGATCAGTTCGTCGTCACATGCGATCTCACAAACAACACCCTTGCGAACATCGCCAATGGCATCTGCTACGTCTCGATCCTCGTCCGATACCTTGGCGTCGTGCGGGTCCTGTACGTTACGCTGCAGGGCGGCACGAACGTCGTCGTCAGCAACACCCCACCACTCGGCATCGCAGCCTAAACACTCGGGCGCGAGGGCGATAGGTTCGATCTCAGCAGCCTATCGCCACAATCTCCTTGCGCCTGAACCCTTCTACTCGTCTTTAGGAGAAACAAACCATGACGGCCGGATTACTCGCTGGCTTCAATACCGGCATTCAGCGTTCGTGGATCATCATCGACAACGCAACGCAGTTGCCGGTTCCGTTTGGCGGCGACGTGCTCGACCTCGAGTCGTCACCGATGATTAACGAGATCACGATCAAGCCGATCTCGACGCAAGGTTACGACAAGTTCAAGGACGACCGTTCGGGTTGGGAAGGTACGATGACCGTCGCGCGCAACAATGGCGACGCCGACAACTTTGAGGCGGCGCAAGAAGCGCTCTACCATTCGATCGGCGGACAAAAATACTTCACAATCTACGAAACGACGATCAATGACGACAACTCGATCGACGAGTTCGTCTATGCCGGCGCTACGCTCAAAATGACGAACTCTGGTTCGGCGCGTAAAGATTCGTCAATCGATCTCAAGTTCAAGGTTCGGGCGCAGTCGCGTCAAGCGCCAGGACAAAGCACTTAACGCCTAACGAAAGGGAACCATGGACCAAGATCGCGTGGAGGCTGGAGCACTCCCGTACGACCCCTCGAAACCCGGACACCCTTCTATGCCGATCGCGCCAGAACAAAAGCCAAAGCTACCGATTGCCGATTCGGCCGAGCCGGAGCTCGATCCGGAGCAAAAAGCGCTGCTACAAAAAATGCTCGAGGGCAAGCGATTCTCGCCGGAAGAAATGCGCCGCTTGTCGCCCGGGAAAATGGAAGGCGGTAAACTCGTCGTCAAGCTAGACGGCTGCGAAGCCGTCATCCATGAACTGAGCGGTCAAGAGATTCAGATTGGCGACTCGATGCTCACCACCGGCGGCAACGCCGACCTGCAGTTTCAGACCTATGCGCTGATCGGGCTCGATAAGCTGACACTCGGTGGCCAGGAAATGGTCATGCCGCCGCCCACTAACGACTTCAACGTCGGGAACCGTTCGCGTCTATTCAAACACGGACGTCATTTGAAAGCGCTTGGTCAAGCGTATGCGCTGTTCTTTATGATGCCCATGAGTGAGGACGAACTAAAAAACGCCTGAAGTCTCCGATCTTGCAACAGGTCGGAGACTTTGTGCTTTTAGGCGGTGGTAGTCACGCCGATGCGATGAAAATGACGCCACGCGAGTTGACGGCGATGATCATCGTCCTCGGCAGTAAGCGCGGCGGTAAATACGACACCAAGCACAATCGATGGATTGAGAAACCGACGGTTTGGTAATGCCACCTAACATTGGACCGGGAACTGCCGCGTCGTTTATGAACCTGGGCGGCGCCGGGCGACAGCGCGTCTTCACCGGGCTCAAAGAGTTCCAGCAATACTTGCGCCTGTGCGCAGCCGAGGAGCCCATCAAGCTGCTCGCGTGCGCTAGCGCCGTCGCTGCCGTCACCAAGGCGTCGATTCAGAAAGTCTTCGGCGACTCATCGATTCTTGCGCCGAACACCGAGACGACGCAGGACCTCCGGAGCGATGAAGGCGCCGGCGGCCCGCTCTATATCGATGGCACGACGCTGCGCGCCTCGATCGAAGCTCGCGCCGAACCGGACGGCAGCGGTGCGCTCGCCGGCGTCGGCAGCGCCTCGCAGATCCTCGTATGGCAGGAACACGGCTACACGACTGCGCCTGATTCGATGATCCCCAACAAGATCGTACCGCCGCGTCCCGCCTTCTCTGCCGGCGTCTACATGGCGATGCCGATCTGTCAAAAGATCGTATCGCGTTTCGCATTGCCGGGGCTCGAGTGGCGCAACATGGCCGGCGAATACGCAAACCTTCTCAAGCCCGAAGCTGCGATCGGCGGCGTTCTAAAGGGGGCCGGCGACATGCGCGATATCGCGCGCGGCCAGATGCCGTATCAAACCGGCGCCGAACACGAAACCGGCGTCTTCCTGGGAGAGTAATCTGTGGCTTTCGGCGAGAGCTGGTTAATCTCGGTAATGATGCGATTCGTCAGCAACGGATCGCAAGTAATGAACGAGATCGCCAACGTGACCGGCGGCGCTAACTCTCGCCTCGACGAGCACACCCGCAAAGTCAACGAAGCTACCGCCGCATGGGGGCGTTTCAACTCCGCAACCATCAAGGCCGGGACGATGCTGGCCGGCGGCGGCGCGCTCGTAGGCGTTGCCGCGATCGCCTACGGCATCAATCAGGCTGCGAAGTTGCAGCTCGCCATAACAGGCGTCTACGCGTCTACCGGCACCCTGCACAACCCCGCCATGCAAAAGCGGCTGTTCGATATGGTCGTCGGGACGTCGGGCGTCACGGCGCAGAGCGCCACGACGATCGCCAACGAAGCGTATATGCTCGGCTCAGGCGGCCTCAACGATCCGAAGTTCTTGTTATCCGCGTTTCCGCAGATCGCCAAAGCCGCTGACGTTCTCTGGCTCTCGACGATGGGTACCCCAAAGGCCGTGAACCCGGTCGACGCCGCCTCGCAAATGTTGAGCCTCGCGCATCTGTTCGGCGATTACCAAGGCAAGCCGCTGCACGACGCGATCGATGCAATGGTGCGCTTGCAAATGGTGCAGCCCGCCGCACTCTCGAAAGTCCTAACGCAAGCGAAATACTTCGTGCCAACGGCGATCGCCGCGGGCGTCAACCTCCAAAACCTGCCGCAATCCGATCTCCTCGCTTTGATGGCCAGCGGCGGTCAACTCGGATTGATGTCCGGACGAATGGGCACGGGGCTCGCGCGCTACATTCAATATATGGAAAAGGCGCCGGTGATGACGGCGCATCTGTCCGCGGCGCAGCGTGCCGGCATGGTTGGGCTTGGCCTGTTCGATTCATCCGGTCGCAATAAGTTCATCGATTCGCACGGTAATCTCGAGCTAGGTGCATCCATCCATTATCTCGGCCAAAAGATGGACGAGATGGTGAAGCAGGGCAAGCGCCCCGAGTTCCTCGCCGATCTCTTTGCTGCGTTCTTGCAGCAAGGCGGTACGTTCACCTCAACGATGCTGTTACCACAAGTGCGCGCGCAGCGGCAACGCAATATCGCCGGCATGGCTGGTATCGCGCCGCCTGGCAGCGCCGTCGAAGCGTTGTGGGACGCGTACATGCACACGACTGTCGGTGCGTGGAAATACTTCACCACAAACTTTGAGAACATCTGGATCTACACGTTCACACCGATGCTGCCGGATATCACGAGCGGCCTGCGCGCCGCCGGGTACGCGTTCGGTCAGTTCGGCAACACGCTCAAAGATCACCCTGAAATGGCGTCGGACCTCGCTCATATCGTCGAGGGGATCACCGCGCTCGCTGCAGCGCGCTTCGCCCTCGGTGGCGGCATCTGGCTCTTTAGTCTTGCGAGCGGCCTCAAGGGTATCGCGGCAGCAGCCAGCCTCGCTGAAGGCGTGGAACTCTCGAGGATCGCCGTTGGATTGCGCGCGATCGACAATGTCGCGACCGGCGGCATGATTACCAACCTCGCGAGAGTTACCGGCGGCATCGGGATACTAAGCATTGCCCTCGCAGCGCTCGCCGACGCCGAGATCTTCAAGTTGGCAAGTCAGTACCACAAAGCGCATCCCGACCAGCCTGTAAACTTCCAAACGATCTTCGGTGTCGCTGGGCTGCAGGCACTTCATAATGCCGGGCTATACTTTCCCGGCGAAAAGCACGACGGCGCAAGCGCCCACAAGTACCCCTACCATGTGTCGCAGCACCGCTATTGGAGCGCGGCATCGCCGGCTACCGCGGGACCGTCATGGTGGGAACAAGTCCTTAACGTCCTTTCAGGCGGCGGCAATCTGCCGCACCCGCAAGGCTCGCTGCCGCAACACGACGCGCAGATCATCCGCGCGCTGAAGCCGCTCACCAAGGAACAAACGAAAGCGGCGTTTAGCGATGCGCTTAACGATCATCCTACGAAAATCACGCTCACCATCAACGATCGCACGCAAGCCGGCATTCGTTCGACGGTGAGTTCGACCGGCACGACGCCGGTTAGCAAACACGCACCGCCAGTCGTTACGAGTGGCGATCTCCACCATTCAGGAATCGGACAATAATGGGCGGCTTTGGCACCGGTCTCGGGTTCGGCGGTAGTGCTGGCAGCGGCAGCGGTCAAGTATCGCAGACCAGCGGCCCCTACGATCCGCTTACTATCACCGGCAACGGCGTTACAGTCGCGTTCACCGACGAAGAGAGCCCCGAAGAGTTCGAGACGGCACTCAAACGGATGCAGTCGATCACCACGTACATCGGTGGGACGCGCATCGCGCAAGATATGGGACCGGACCCCGACCCCATCACGATCAAGGGGCAACTGTTCGCCGGCAACGTCGCGCTACGCGTGGGTCAACTCTTCGCGCTTTGGGGCGCCGGGCAAACCTGCACGCTCTCGTATTTGACCAATAAGTACAGCATTCTCATTAAGAGCTTTAAACCGAAGTGGCTGCACCGCTGGCGCTGCGAGTACGAGCTAATCGTTTCGATCCTTGCCGATCTCGCCGGGCAGTACAATCAAACGCCGCCGCAGGGCGTCGACCAGCAAGTCGATATGATTTCGCAGCAGACGGCGGACTACGTCAACGGCCTCATCGCCAAAGACGCCGGCGGCACCGTTGCGCTCAACGCCGCGTTCACGCTCCTGTTTGCGACCCTCGAAGCCATCGGCCTCATTCAAGACCTCGCCAGCGGCGATCTCCAGCAGCTCGTCAACTATGCAGACGCCGCAGCCCTGTCGGCCGGCACGTACGCCCAAAGCATAGGCGGCGCCAATGGCAACAGTGCGCAATACCTGCTCGCCCTGCAAGCGCAAACAGGCGCCCAACTCATCAGCAAAAACCTCCAGAAGGGGAGTGCGCCGACTGTCATTCGAGTCAACGGCGGTACGACGCCCGATCTCTTCGCTCTCGCCAGTTCGCTCACCGCATCGACCGGCGGCAATCCCGACTTCGCCTTTGCGATCGCTGCCGCCAACGGCCTTACGTCCCCCTTGCTTTCCGCCTCTCAGGTGTACGACTTGCGCATTCCCCCGATCCCAACGTCGACCGCAGCCTAAACTATGGGTGGCTTGGGTTCTGGCATCGGGTTCCCGGGAGGCGCCTCGCCTGGCAGCGGCCTTACGGCTGTCAAGTTCACGCAACTGGGAGCCGCCTGCTCGCCGCGCGCGTGCATCGTGATAAACGGCACGACGTATCCGGTGCGCCGCTTCCATATTTCAAAGAACGGCCACGGCGCCACCAACGTCGCCGACTTCGAGCTCGCGTATGCCAGCAACCCGGATTGGACGCAATTACTAGTCGCCAACGGCAGCGCGCCAACCTACGTGAAAATCTACGCTGGGTTCCCACCGAACCCAGGCCCGGTCGCCAGCAGCGCAGGTCTGTCGCAGCGCTTCTACGGGATTCTCGATCAGTACGAGCCCGAAGATATGAAGCAGACGACGTTCCGTCTGCGTTCGATCGCTGCGCCGCTTACAACCGATCGCATCACGACCGCCGTGCAAAACGTGACGACGGTCGACTTCATCAAGCAGCAATGCGCGCAGTACAATATCAAAGCGAATATCGATCCGTCGATCCAGCCCTTTACGCTAGCAAACGTCTACGCTCAGGACTTCGTCGTTGGGCTAAAAAACCTCATCAAGTGGGACGTCATGCTCCGCAGCTCGATCTTCGACGATGCCGAGCTGTGGGAAGACAACGGCGTCCTTAACTATTTCCACCCGTGGAACGTGCCGCGGCAGACGATCAACCTGCAATACGGGACGAACGTCAAGTCTTTCAAGGGATTACACGCGCCGCAGTTCTCGCGTCTCATTCGCGTGCAGATTCATTCCTACAGCGACAAGACGCGCTCCTCGGTCACGACGAGGTTGGCAAGTGTACTCGGTGGCGTCGCCCTGTCAGCCGTTAAAAAGACGCTCACCGCGACTCCAAACTGGGGCACGAACAGCGGATCGACTACCACCTTCTACGACAACGGCCAGGTCACGCAAAGCCAATGGAGCAGCAGCGGCGGCTCGACCGGCTCGAGCAACACCGCGATCGCCGAATCGGGCGTCGAGCTTTACGACTATTACCTGCCGAACCTCAGCTATGCGCAATGCAACGCGCTCTGCACGGCCATCTGGCGCCAGCTCTCGATGTACGAATACCAGGGAACACTCACGCTTCAAGTCACCCCCGATCTGCTCGATGCGCTAAATATCGCCGCGCTGCTCAACATGAACGGCTATGGTATGTCGTCTTTCAACACACAGTATTGGCCGCGTACGCTCGACGAGACGTTTGAGGGTTCAGGCGACAGCGAAGGCTCCGGCGATATCGAGGGCTGGTTCGTCGAGTATCATGGGGTGAATCACGCCGCGCCACCTGGGGGTGGCGTCTAATGGCAAACCTTCTCGAAAACGCGAGCTGGCAGCAGGGCAAGTCACGTGGCACCGTCCTGTTGTCGTTTGAAGGCACGATCGTCGCCGACACCTACAACCCGGCGGACACAACCGTCCAGGTCGCGATCGGCGAAGCGTTTGCAAACTTCGACGATCCCAACCAACAGCCGTACGCCGTGCTCGGCAAACTCTTCACGACGCATATCGGCATTCGCACGCCGCCGCTCGGCGGCGAACGCTGCGTCGTCATCCTGACTCGCGGCATCCCGCGCGTGATGCTTAACGTCGACGAAGACGATTCCATGGCTGCGCCGGCGATGCCAGGCGAGTTCTATTTCATGCACATCAAGCCGGGCACGACCGGCGCCGGCAATACGCCGGTCACCGATTCCGGTATAACCGTCGAGCAAGACGCCGCAACCCCGGGCGATGGCCTCGGCAGCGTCCACGTCGGGCAGAAGGGCGCGTACACGACCGCCGACACCGCCAGCGGTCACCAAGTCGCGCTCGATGATACGGCGCAAACCGTCACAGCCAAATCCGCCGGTGGTCACGAAGTCTCACTCGACGACGACGACGAAACGCTCTCGGTCACGTCGGCCACCGGGCACTCGATGGTCATGGACGATACCGAAGAGGCGTCTGCGATCACGGTGCAGACGGCAACCGGGAAACTCCAAGCGATATTCGACGACGTTGCACAGACCGTCAAGACGGCCGCACAAACCGGGGCGCTCTATACGCTACTCGACGGCAATGGCAACGCAATCTCACACGTTGCGCCGATCATCGCACTCGGAGCCGTCGCCGGCACGGGTACGCTCGTCAAGGCGATCACTACAACCGACGTTACGACGATGCTCGGCGATTCATCAACCGGGCTAAACATTCAACGTCTCACTGACCTGTGGAACATGACGCAAGCGCTCGTCGCTGCGGGCGCCACCGGCGGCATCGGCCGTATCGCCATACTTGCTGAGCTGGCGGCTCTTTTAGGCCTTAGCGGCTTTCCGTCGGTGCCGAGTTACGCCGAGGTTCCCGTGCCATCAGGCTCGAGCGTCGTCTCGATGCTGCCGTAGGAGAAGCAATGTCAGGACTCCCGACGATCAGCGCGATCGCGACGCCGCTCTCTGCTGTCGAAGTCTACATCGGCTTTTCTGAAACCGGTTGGCCGCCGGCCTGGGGCGGCGACTACCAGCTCGACGCCAGCGGCGATCTAATTACTCTCGAGGATACGGCCAACTATCCGTGGGCCACCGTGCAGCGCGTGATGTTCCTCGTAATGAGCAACCCGGCGCTGCAAAACATTCTCCAAAACGCCACGGCCCCGCCAGACGACGTCTATTACCCAAACTATGGTGCGGGCGTTAGGGCCTACGTCGGGCGACCAAACTCCCAAGCAAATCTCGACGCGATCCAAAATGCGATCCTCAACGCGCTTACCACCGATCAGTTCGTCGCGCAATCGCCCAAGCCAATCGTGACGCTTACGCCGCAAGGCGACGGCGCTACCGTCGTTTGCGTGATCGAGTTCTGGACGATCACCGGGCAAAATGCCACGACGCCAGATTTCCCGCTCTCTCAGATAGCTGCGTAAGGAGTCTCCGTGCCGTTCACCCCCTACGGGCTCAGTGATATTGTCAACATTATCGCTGCAGCCTACGCCGCCGTCGCCAATCGCGCGGCGAACACCGGCATGGGATCGCAACTCGGCCCGTCCTTTCGTGCCAACGCCATGGCCGCAGCGCTCCTGCAGAACGAGACGCTTTACATTCAAGCGTTTGCGCGCCTGTCGACGATGCAGGACCCGTTGCCCAACGGGCAGCCGAACCCCGACATCGACTCCTTCATGGATGCGTTCTATCCGGGGCCGGGCTCGTTTCGGCAAGGTCCATCGGCAGCGTTCCTCTACGCAACCTTTAGCATCCCCCAGGCTCTCGCCGCCGATTATACGATTCCGGTCGGCTACGTCGTAGGCGCTGCCGGCGGCCCGCAATACACCGTCGTCGTCAACGGCACCGGCTTTGACGCGGAAACCGGTGGCTACGTCATTCCGGCCGGTCAAACGAGCGTCGCCGCGCTCGTCCAATGCAACGTCACTGGATCGATCGGAAACGCGCAAGTCGGCACCATCACGCAAGTTATTTCCGGTCCAAACGGAGCGCCGCCGAACCCAACGCTTTCCGTCACGAACTCAAGCACCGCGTCGACGGCCGGACTCGATCCCGAGTTCGGCAACCTACTCAAGCAGCGTTTCGCGCTTTACATTTCCGGCGGCGGCGAAGGCACTCCAAACAGCATCATCGCAGCCGTTGGCGGGTTCCAGAACGGCTTAACGGTGGGCTATGCCGATTACGTCAAGGCCGTCAGCGGTAGTCCGTGGACTTTCACGCCAGCCACGCCATCGTGGTTTACGGTGTGCGTCGATATCGCCGGCGCACCCGGCACGATCACGACCTCGCAGCTCGCGGCGATCCAAGCATATCTGATTAACGACTACCGTCCTGCCGGCGCGTACTTTGCCGTTGCGCCTCCAACGCCGCTCGTCGTATCGGGTGCCGGCACGATTCTTTTTGCGCCAGGGGCGAATCAGGCGGCGGCCACCGCGGCTGTCAACGCGGCGTTTACGTCGTTTGTCAACAATATCGGGCTCGATCCGTTCGGCAATCCCAAAACGTGCTCACTCATGGGCGTCTACGTCGCGTTGAGCATGGTGCCGGGCGTACAAGAGATCCAAGCGTTACAACTCAATGGCGGCAACGTCGACGTCACCGCCGACTTCGGACAGATCCTCGCGGCCGGCACGGCTGCATTCGCCGCATAGGGAGGCTTCATGTTCTCGCGACTTCTGCGCTTTGCGATTCCGATCGCGATCGCGCTGGCGTTTGCCCCGATTGCGGCGCGTGCGAATCAAACCGGCGGCACGACCTACTGCAACCCGCCCAACGTCTTTCAAGACGGGGTCACATGGTTCGCCGCACCGCTCAACGCGGATCTCTCACATGCCGAGCAATGCGGTGGGCAGTACGGCGACCTTTTCAGCGATGGCCCGCTCATCAACCCTGCTCTCGGCGGCGTCTCCGGGTCGTCGCTGCAGTTCACGATCCCGGCCGAAACCTGGGTTGCTATGGGGCAGCGCATTTCGCTCGGCGCGGTCCTCGAGACCGCGCCGGCCGCGACGACGAGCTATTGGTGGCTGTCGACTGCGACGAATCAGTATAGCTACACGCTCTCCAACTCGCCGCCGGATGCGTACTCGGTACTTGAGTACACGATCACGGCCAACGGCACAGGCATCACGGGCGTCGTCAATCCGACGCTCGCCGGCGAGACGCTCAACGGCACACTTGCACTCCCGTCGCTTGCAGCCGGATGCGCGCAGTTCGCGGCCGGTGGCGTCTTGACGAGCACCGGCTTAGGATGCGGTTCGGGATCCGGCGCAATCGCGGCCGTCGTGAGCGGAACGAACACGACCGTCAACACCGTCAGCGGAACGGCGACCGTCAACGTCAACGCCTCTCCGACGTTTACGGGAACGCCGACGATCGCCAGCAGCTCGACGGCCGGCACGTTGGATTTCGGCTCAGATGCCACCGCTGCGCTCGCGCGCACCGGCACAAACACCTTCACCTTCACCGCAACCGCGGGCAGCGGCGTGGCGACCATCGTAGCTGCTGGCGGATTCCAAAGCGCCTCATCGACCTACGGGCCGACCTCGGCGACCGTCAACGGCCCGCTTTTAGCCGCAACGGTGGCCGGTAGCGGCCTCACGCCGGGTCAATGCGTCCAGACCACCAGCGGCGGCGTTTTGACGACCACAGGGTCCGCGTGCGGCCCTGGAACAGCACTTTCCAATGTGCTCGCCGGATCGAACATCGGGGTTTCCGTATCAAGCAACGTCGCAACGATCAACGCCGTCTCGAGCCCGGCCTTCAACGGCTCAGTCACCGCCGGCAATAGCACCGCCTACATCCCCACCGTGAGCGATCTGTCGGCCAGCGACTCGACCAGTTCTGGCGGACTCGATCTCGGCGGTACGATCTCGCATTGCCGAATCGACTACGGCGACACGACAGTCGGCACGCTCACGATCGGATGCCCCCTCGCCTCGAGCATCGCCGTAACGAGCATTTCCGTACCGAGCTATGTCATCGCCGGCAATGCCACGGCCTACATTCCAAGCGGTCCCCATTTGTCGGCCTCGTCGTCAACGACGAGCGGCGGCCTGGATCTCGGTGGGACCAGCTCTCATTGCCTGTTCGACTTCGGCATTACAACGGCTTTGTGGTTCAACGCTGGGTGTCCAGAGAAGATCAACGGCGCCCTAACTTCGAGCAGCTACATCGAGGCTGGCAATGCGACCGCGCCGACCTCCGGCGTCAACGCTGGCGATCTCGTCGCCTCGCGCAGCGTGTCGACCGGCCAGCTTTGGTTGGGCGGATCATCGCAAGATTGCACGCTCGACTACAACATCACGCACACCCTCGCCATGACGTCGAGTTGCTCCATTCAAAGTGCCAACAATCTCGCGGCTATCGGCGACGTCGTGTCCGGACACGCCACATTTTACGTCCCGCCCAGCTCCGAAATGTCGAGTTCCGACTCGACGACCAGCGGCGGTATCTATCTCGGCGGATCGCTCGGCGAATGCGAGATCGACTATGGCATCACGGCGGCCAGCAAAGTCACTGTGAGCTCCGTTATCCAGCCGTGTCCGGTTCAGGTTGCCGACGGCAGCATCTTGGCATCGTATTCTTCAACCCTAGCCAATGCGCCAACACTTGCGGCTGGAGATCTCGGAGGCTCGGAAAGCGCTACGGCCGGAAAGTTAGTTCTCGGCGGATCGTCAAGCGCTTGCACAATCGACTACGGGATCACGACCGCCAGCACGTTAACTGCCGGATGCAACGCAACAGTCGACGGAGAGCTAACGAGTGCGGTTAGTACCTCAACCGGCGAACTGAAGCTCGGCGGCACGTCGAGCAACTGCCTTGAAGATTACGGGGTAACGGAACCAAATACCGTAAACTTTGGCTGCAATCTTTGGACGTCTGTAGGGTTTTCTGCTACGGACGCAGTCGAAGCTGGCGGCGCAGTTATTGCCGGACAGTTCAACGGCATCCCGTCGACGATCGTCGGCGGCGATCTCGTCGCGACGCGCGGCGTTACAAGCGGCCGGCTCGTGCTTGGCGGAAACAACGCCTTCCATTGCTGCGCATATCTCGACTACGGAATAACCACTGCCAATGCGCTCACGCTCAACGGCGCCACTGCCTTCAATCTCTCGATCGCATCGTTTTCTGCCAGCTCGTCCTCGGGTTCCATCCCATCGGCGATTGCGGCTGGCGATATTAGTGCATCGGAAGGCGCATCGAGTGGGAAAGCCTGCCTTGGCGGCAGCAGCACCGCGGATTGCTTCGACTTCGGTATTACCGCCAGCAACATCGAGACGCACCCCGTCGACGTACAGATCGCCGGCGCATGGCTGCTGTCGAGCTACTCATCGACCGGCGCGAACGCGCCAATACTTGCGGCTGGCGATATCGGCGCATCGGAAGGTGCATCGAGCGGTAAGGTCTGCCTCGGTGGCAGCAGCGCGGTGGACTGCATCGATTTTGCTATAACGACTTTAGGCGTCGAAACCCACGGTAAATCCGTAGCGGTCCCGCGCCTTTTCCAGAACGCTACGAACGACTTTGGCGGCACCTGTACTAACTCGTCTAGCACGACTTGCACCGCGACCATCGCTGTTGCCTACACCTCGACGCCGATCTGCATTGCGCAAGACACAAGCTCCACGAACAAGGTAGACGCGACGTGTGCGGCTAGCGGCCTGACGGTCACGGTCGCGAATGCCAGCACGACGTTCTCGGGAAGCTGTATCGTCTCAAGTTCAACCTCTTGCACGATAACCGCCCCATACAATCTAACCGGAACAACCTGCGTCGTCTCACCTACTGCCACCGCCTCTGCTCCGGCGGCCATTTGCAGTATCAGCGGGACAACGATCACCGTGACAACGGCTTCGTCCACGAGCAATACCTACGGCGTCATTCTACGCGGGACGCCAAGCGCATCGGGTCACACCTTCAGCTACGTCCTCATCGGGAATCCAAATTGATGACGTTCGGTATCGACCCGCTCGGGGCGCCAGCGCTCGGCTTGGTTTTCGTAGACGAAACCGGGCTAAACCCACTCCCCGCTGGTATCTTCGTCCAGGTCTTCAACTCGGTAACAGACGTACTTATCGGGGAGGCATGGACGCAACCCGGTGGCGTGTGCTCGATCGCCGCACCGCTCAATGTCGAGTGCTACGCGGAGTTCTCGTACAGTTCGCAAGCGCCGGGCCAGGGCTCGAGCTGCATCTTTACCAATGCCGGCGGCCCAGAAGGCGGCGTTGTAACCGTCACAGGCTACCGATCGCCGTCACTCTCCGGCCCTGGTTATGCCGCGTTTGAAATGACCAAGCTCGTGCGCCTCTGGCAGAACACGAAAGCCAAGTCGCTCGGGGGCAACGCGTACGCGCTAGGGGCTGGTTTCGGTGCCGGCATCGCGGCAATCGACGCGCAGGCGCAGCAGGTGCTGCAGATGGACCGGCTGCAGTCATCGGTCGACGGCCAGGTCGACACATGGTCGATGGATTTCGTTGGGCCGCTGTTTGGCCGCTATCCGGGCGAATCCGATCCGATCTTCATTTCTCGCAATCGCTTGATGGTATCACGGCCACGCACGACGCTCAACGCAATCACTGCCTTCGTCACGCAGTTTTACGAATCGGTTCTTGCGGGATGGAACTCCACCGGCTCGGAGGGGCTTGCGTTCGATACTGCCGGCGCGTTTGATGTATCCGGCGGCTTTAACACGCCGCCGGCTCCGCCCGTTCCGAAGACGCTGCCACCTATCTTAGTATGGGACGGAATGTCGCAGCCCAAGCTCGCTACGACATTCGGCATCGTTGCAGGGGAGTTCGTCATCCAGCTCGGGCTCTTTGCCTCGTCGCTGCTCGAGCAGCTCGCGTTCGATACCGCCGGGGGATTCGGCGGCGGCCCACACGGCGATTCGCCGGGCTCCGGTTCGTTCAGCAACGCCATCACCACCGACGAGCTGCCGGTGCCGACGGCGACCGCACCAGACCCGCGGCTCGGACTGCTCATCAACTGGCTCGCAAAAGGCGCGAGTTACAAACCGCTCTATCTTATTGGACAGCTCTGAAGATGAAGCCGATTATTGCACGACTGCAAGTCGCCGTACGATGCCTCGAAGATGCGGCAGTTCCTGGATCGACGAGTACCATGGTGACCATTGAATCAGGCTATCTGCGTGGCGTAGCTCGCGATCTCAACAACGTGATTATCGACCTTGGCGGTCAACCCGTACAGTCAACGATGTAAGAAGGAGACTTCGTGAAAAGGTTATTCTTGCTGGCGTTCGCGATCGCTGCATTGCTTCCGGTTGCGGCACGAGCGCAAGTGACTGCGACCGCCGGCACCGCGCGCGTCGAGGTCTATGCCGGGCAGAACCCCGATACCAACGAAACGAACCTCGGGCCGCGCTTCAGCCGCTTGCAGATGGGCACGCTCTTGCGCGACCTGTTCGCGTCGTCGGGACTCACCGGTGCATGGAACGGCATCAACATCGTCTCGACGACCGGGCTCTACGTCACGATCAACCCGGCGCCATCGTCACAGTACGGCTCGATCTATCAGATGGGCGTCGACGATGCGACCGCTCTGCCTCCATCTCCCGGCCAGCCCCCGAATCAAATCCCCGCCGACAACACGCGTATTATGATTCAGGCCACGCAGGCGGCCGCGACAACGGCGCTCGGGCCGTTTCCTGCACCCGGCGGCGCCGGCAACGCTACATACTACATCGTCGAAGCCCAGCTCTCGCCAGCCGACACGGACAATCAGTCGAGGCTCTTCGTTAGCACGTCGGGCATCACGTCTTATCAGAACATCAACACGCAGCGCCAAGATCAAATCACCTATCAGGTTGGGACGAACACCTCGACCGGTACGGCGGACTGCAACTCAACGTTCCCATCGCAGCCATCGCCGGATAGCGGTTGGATCGAGGTCGGGTTGGTTTGCGTGCCGCATGGTACGACACAGTTGACCAGTGCGCTTATCGCGATGTTCACGAACACGCAGTTCACAAACTCGCAGTTCGGCACCGTATCATTCGGAGGAAACTACGCGGTGAGCGGCGGCACGTCGCCATCGATTCTCACCACGTCGACGACCAACTCCTGCGACAGCGGCACCAATGGCGGCTTGGGGTTCTCGATCCATAACCCTGCATCGGTAACGACTCAGGACCCTGGCGGAAATATCATCCGCGCCGATCTTACCGGTGACTTCACGATGTGCGGCGCGAGTTTGCTCATCGATGCGCAGCACGGCACGCTTGGCGTCCCGAATATCGTCGTAGACACGACGGTCGACACATCGTCGCCACAAGACGAAACGTTCTATCCTGCAAGCACGAGCGGGAACTTTACGGCCAACGCCTTTACGATCACGTCGTGCTCGGTCAACACCCGTTGCACTCTAAGCGCCACTAAAACGATTTGCTATAACGCCGGGACGCCAACGGGGGCGCTCATCACGTTTGCTAACTCCGATGCTGGAGATTTTACTGCAAGCGTATCGGCCGCTCCAGGTGGAGGGTTCAACGTGGCGCTTTACAACATCAGCGGCGGGACGCTATCAAGCGGGACGTACAGTTTCGGGTACGTCTGCCTCTAAACCCAGAGCGCGAGCGCTGCCCCAAGGATCGCGAGTAGAAGAAAAATACCGAAAAAGGGAGCTACGAGCGTGCGGTCATCGTGTCCGTCATTGTCGTAGGTCGGCGGCTCGGGCGCCTCGCTCTGCACCATCGTGAGGTATTGGCCGGGGGGCAAGCTGTCGTTCCGATAGAGCGTCCCGTCCTTCCAGACCAGGAAGCCGCCGATAAAGCCGTTACTGCCGCCGCGGACCATCCTGCGCACAAGCCCTCGCATGGAGGATTAGGATACCACAGATGACGGCAGAGGGCTACCGGAACCGCTTGGCGGCTCAGGAGTGGCATGTAAACCTCTGGCGGGCTCACGGCACCTCGCACGACTTTTGCGAGCGTGCCATGCTCTACTTCCAAGAAACGCTTGACGCGGACTATTACCAAGTGCCGCGGCCTCCGATCGACGACGCAGAGATACTCGCGTTGCAGCGCTACTTCGACGATCTGTTCAGCCGACCGGGAACCGGGATTTCCTGCGGGCGCGAATATCCCATTCAATATAGCTAAGGGGTTGTGATTACTTATGGCTGCAACTGTCAGCGCGAAGGTCGATGAGATCTTGGAGTTCGTGCGATCGCAGAAGCTCGCCACTGATGACCCCCGCTACGCCCGAGAGCCCACTCCTACCGAGCGCATCGACCCAACGCTCAACGTCAAAGAACTCGTCAACCTTCAAATGCTGCGTCAAGACGAGTTACGAGTTGCTGAAGCCAGGCGCGTCACCGAAATACTTACGCTGCAGGATAAGTGCGCGCACGAAATCGCCGAGATACGCCTCCAAGCGCAGAAGGAATCACAAGCCGCCGAGTCGCGACGGATCGACGCGCTTATGCTCGCGGAGTCGCGACGGATCGACGCTCTTCTTGCGGCAGCGGCCAATGCCGTTACGCTCGCAAGCACGAGACAAGAGTTGACTGCGGGCGCGCTGGCCGAGCGCGTGGACACGACAGCAAAAGCTGCCGCAGCCTCGGTGCTTGCATCGGCGGAGGCGCTGTCCAAGCAGGTCGCTGCGCAAAGCTCAGTATTCGACGCGCGACTCACGCGCTTGGAACAGGCTGGGTACGAAACCGGGGGCCGCGACACGCAGCGCCTCGAATCGCGCACGTCCGCGCAATGGACGACCGGGACGATCGTGTCGAGCATGAGCGCGGCCCTCGCCTTCATCTCGGTTCTCATGTACGCTTTCTTGCATCACTAGTACAGGGCTTACTACATGGACACCATCATCGCCCTCGGAGCCTTTCTCGCCGGAATACTATTCTTTCGGCTGCTCAACCGGGGACCGACGCATAACCCCGCCGTCAAACTCGTACTCGCTCTGCCAATCATCACTCATAAACAGACAGGAGAAATCATGTCCGATATCGTTCTGCTCAACGACACAATCGAAAGTGTCCCGATTCAGTACGAGGACGCCGGAGGCGCGGTCGTTCCGGCCCCGACCGGCGACTCGCTCACCGCCGTTTCCTCGAATCCTGCATCGCTTGGCGCAGCGATCGGCGCAGACACCAACGGTAATCCGTTGCTCGTCCTCACGCCGCTTGTACAAGTGTCGCCGGGACTCACCGTAACCGTTACCGACAGTTCCGGCCTGCCGGCGCTGACGCGCGTTGTCGATATCGTCGCCGACCTCAAGGCAACGAACATCGTGCTCGACGATGCTGGCGCGACTACCGTGTCGCAGGCCGTCCCGGTGAACCCAGGACCCTGATGGATCCGTAGCGCGGGCGTTCTTGTTAGGGGAGCGCCTGTGTTGCGGTTCTCAACCCAAAAAGAAAGAAGGCCAAACGATGAGTCAAATGCCGCAGCTTTCGCATCTCGGGGCGCTATCGAGAGGATGATGAGCGCACAAACAATCAACTCGGTCGCCTCCTTTTCCGCGCTGTTCATCAGCGTCGTTACGGCCATGACCCTGCTTTACAATGTCGCCGTATGGAAAGCGAAGATTGAAGTCAAGGTCGAAACAATGTGGGCCTTCCAAATGCGGCGCGCCGTATCGGAAGCCGTCGAAGGGGGCCTTGCAACACTCAACAGCCCTTTGGCCTTCACGGCGACGGCGCTTGATGCGCTTGCGCCGATTCGCGACCGCCTCATTGCGTTCGGAAAGGCTCACCAAGGGGAGAGCCAGCTCGAACTGACCTTCCATATTGAAGCTGCGTTTGGCGACGAGCTTCTCGAGAACTTCTGCCTACCGCTGAAAACCTCGCATGGCGCGTGCGTACTAGCTGCGCTGGAAATAGCTAAAGGCAGTCCGATTGATATTTCATTCGACCCGCACTTCAAGCCGAGTCTTCCGTTGATGCGACTGAGCAAGCTAGAGCGGAAGATGTAATTAACGTTTCCGGCACTTGTCAGGAAACCCACCGCGTAAAAGCCAAAAGAAAGAAGGATAAGTTCTTGAAACTAACTCCCGTGCTGGCGATCGCCGCGATGGCGATGCTCACAGCACTCCCCGCGTTCGCGGCGCCGCCGACGGTAGTTCCGAGTGCACCCCCCGTCGCAACGAAAGCGACGCCGGCCCCAACGGTCGGCCAGCAGATCGACGCCTTGCAGAAGCACGACGCAGCCGTGACCGCGCAGCTTAACATCGTTGCACGTAACTATCAGTCCTTCGCCATTACCGTGTACGCGCCATATTGCAAAGACGGCGTGGTAGGCGTTCGCCTCATCAAACCGCTCACCGCGTGGCCGGCGGCCGTGTGGTGCAAAGGCATGGACCTCAAGAAGCCCGGCCTCATGGCGGAGGGTCCGAAGCCGTGAACGGATTCGATCCGCTCGGCGGATTCAACCCCAGCGCGCCACTTTTGCAAGCGGCGATCGACGCATCTCGCGCCATCATGCCGAGCTTCCCCGATCTGCAGGGGCTCCTGCGCCGCATCTATTACCATTGGGCGGTCATGCCGTTCGGCTGCCTCGACGGCGCGTACAACGGCGAAGTCGATCTCGAAAACTTGTTATGGGTGATGAAGATCACGCACGGGTTCGCCGACAATATGCCCGGCCTCAATAACAATGCCATGGCATCGCACACCTGGGAGCGTAACACCGGCGCACTCGGCATCGCGATCACCGGCATGGACGGTGCGACGACAACGGACTTCGGTCCCGACGGCGTGCAACTGCACGAGCTCGAGTTCATCTGCGCGTTCGGCGCGGCCGTCTGCGCCAAGTACGGGCTCGACGCGCTCGGCACCGTGTCGGCGCCCGGCGAAACGCATCCGAGCAGCAACGATTCTGGCAACGTGCCGGGTCCGATCAACACGACCGGCGAGAACGTCATCGAAACACACGCCACCTGCGCGCTGTTCGACGACTATCGCGGCGAGCGCTGGGACTTCGGCTCACTTACCGCGTTGCCACCGGGCGTTTCCCTCACCGATGCGATGCGCGTGGCGTCTGCAAATGCGATGCGCTTTCGCACTCACCTCTATAAGATCGCGATCGCCGCATGAGGCTCGAACTCGCGAGAGCGTTGGCCGCACTCGATTGCATAGAGTCGCTAACAGTCGACGAGGCGCAGTCGTTCATCGAACGGCTTCGCGAGAAGACGCCAAAGAGCTATTTAATCGGCAACTCGCTTGCCGTCGAATGCTCGAGTGTCGAGATCACCGTCAAAGAGGAACACCGCGATCTGAAGCCTGGAATGTTCCTCGTCTCGACCGATCTGTCGATCAAGATCGACGACGAGGAGTGGGGCGGCAAACTCACCGCTGCAACGCTGCGCATCCATCCGATCGACGCCGTGATGCTTACGATGGAGCGAATCGTCTAATGCTCGGACTATTGCTTGCGGCGCTTCTACAAGCCATCCCGTTCGCCAATCTCGGCGACGACACTATGATTCCGACGCCATCGCCGCAAGCAACGATCCCCATTTCCCTCGATCAGTTCTGCGAATCCCATCACGCCGGTCACTATACCGGCAGCATCCCGGCGCCGATCGTCATCTTGACGTGCCAGCGTTTCGATCTGAAATGGGATACCTCGCCAAAGTGCGATTTGCGCAAGCATCCGTATCGCGATTCTTGCTGGCTCAAAATCAACAATCTCCCTGGCATCGACAACGAAAGGAGTTCTCGTGGACACTAACTCAGGCGCCCCAGCCGCTCCCGCCGGTGGCCCCGAGGGCTCGAGCGCGCCATCCGGCACCGTTACCGCCGTCGTGATTCATGCTGATGGGAGCCGCACGGCCGTTAACCCCGACGGTATTCTCGCTCACATCCTCTCTTGGTTTCATGGAGTTGAAAATGCGTAAGCCTCTTCTTGCTGCAGTCGCAGCTTTAGCACTCGCGCTGCCCTTCGCCGCGCCTTCGCAGGCGCTCACGTGGCCATGGCAACACCATCGCGCGCCGATGTCCGGTAGCTACGGTGGCGCGACGCGGCTCTTTGGTCACGTCATCGTCGACGTATTCGATCGCTTCGGCATACCCAAGGCCCGCTATGACGAAGGGTGGGGCACAATCACGAACCTCGGTGCGCAGTCGATCGCGTACGACTACTCATGGCCAGAGGGCTCCGGTGCGGGCTACTGTACGCTGTGCATCACGAAGTATATCGCAACTGGCACCGGCTCGGCTGCTGCGGCCGTCACCGATATCGCCTTAACGACGAACGATCTTTCGGGTACGGCAACGCCGCCACCGGCTGCCACCGTATCGTCTTCGACGTCTGCGCCGACCGCAGGGCCATTCGAGCAGCTCGTCGCGACAACTGCGTACGTCGGCACGGAAACCGTCAACGAAGTCGGCATTTTCAACAGCCCGCCCTACTTAGCAACGCCCAACCCATCGCCGTCGTTTAGCGCCGGATCGGCGACCACTGGCACACTCGCATCGGCCGTGCTCACCGCATCGTCTGCTTCGGTGCAAGGCGTTGCCGGTGAAGTCGTCGAGGATACGACGCTCTCGTGTTACGCGCTAGTTCTGTCGAACACAACGACGGTTGTAACCGTTCCGGCCTGGTCGAATATCGGTGCGATCACCACATGCTCGTCGGGCGGTCACAGCTTCCCGCAAGCGAACGATCACGCGGCTTTCTTGCCGCTGTTGTTCGATCACCTCGTGTTCGGCACGGGTGTCGGGGTAGCTCCCGGCGATTCAATTCAGGTAAATTTTAAGGCCGTTTTTCCTTCAGGAAGTCTGGTGTTCATCGCCATGTTCGGCCGTCGTCGCAAGTTGATGGACGACATCCGCACCCTACTCGCAGCCTAAATCCGCAGCGGAGGTATCCACTATGCGAGCCTTACTAGCTGGCATTTTTGTGCTGCTCCTCTCTGGCTGTTCTGGGGGTTGCGGAGAAGCCGTGCTGCAAGCCTGTCCGCTTTCGCCGCGTACCGCCGATACCGACACTGCATCGGGCGGCTTTGCCAGTGTCACGATTACCAACGACTACACCTATCCGATAACCGTCAACGAGGTAGGAGTAGAGACAACCGGCTACCTGTCGGGAAAGACGTGCGGATTTCCGCTTTATCCTCGCATCTTCGCCTTGTCGGCGGCCCAATCACAGACGATGACCGGCACGTTTACCGGGTGCTACGTTGGCGACCTTCAAGCGGTGTGGCTGTTCATTACGCAAGACGGAAGAAAAGCCACGACCTGCGACTACGCCGTGACCTACGATCCCGTTGGAGGCAGTTTCGTTTTCCCGTTTATTAGCAGTTTGAGCGCGGACTATGAATGCGATCGTCAAGCCTCGGGTGGAACGGCCTCGATCACATACAAGTATTCTGGCAGTTAAGCCGTGGCGAACATCGCTTTTGTCCAAGCTGCTCCGGGAATTGGCGGCACGGGTGGCGTGACGATGGCGACGGCTCCCGTTGCAGGCAATCTGCTTATATGCGTGGGCTTTGATGGTTCCACTGCCCCCACTTTAGCAACTGGAAACAATAAGACTACGTGGGTTGCTGGCACAACCCAAGGCTCTGCGCCCAAGATGGCTCTAGCGGTACGTATAGCTGGAGCAAGCGAACCTACCGCGCAAACCGTTACTAGCAACACCAGTATGACGTGTGCCATTTTTGAGTTTAGTGCCGTCAGCGGATGGGCGGCATTAGTTGCCAATACGAACTTCGCTTCTAATGCTACTCACGCCACAGCCGCCTCGCCGCCTTCAGTAACCCCGTCTTTCATCGGCCCCATCATTTCAGTTAAGGGCGATGCAGTAGGCGTTCTGTTCTGCTTTCAGGGCAGCACTGCTAACACGGCACCGGCGTCAATAACTAGTCTCAGTACAATATCTATCGCTAATCTTGACCAGGGTGCCGGTAGCCCCGGTGACGGCTGTGCGGGATATTCAATAGACCCAACCCTCGTAAGCGGCAATTGGGAACCTGGGGCTTGTACCTGGACGGGAAGTACAAGCGAAGCCGCAACGGTCGGCTTAGTTATTGCTATCCCTGCTCCATTTGTCGAATCCGAATCCGGTAGCATCACTCCGACGAGCAGAAGCCAAAAATTCACATTGCTAATGCTCGCCGCCGCCTCGATGGTCGCCGGCAGCGTCGTCAAGTTCATCCAAAAGGCGAACCTTAGCGGGACAATGGCCGCATCGGGTTCCGCCGTAAAGCAAGCCTGCCTCTATCTCTGGGGAGCGATCACTGGCTCGGCATCGTTCACCTATATCTTTAGCGGCGGCGGTACGCAATACAACGAGAACTTCACATCGTCGCTCACGGCCACCGGCTCGGTCATTCGGCAAACAGGCGCGCTTCTGTCCGGCAGCATCACGCCGCAAAGCGTGATCTCCAAGCTCGTCGAGGAGACGCGCTCGGGCACGATCTCGCCAAGCGGTTTCGCTGGCCGCCTCTCGCAGGTCATCTACATCGGCACCATCGCGGCCGCCGGTTCCGTCGCTCGAGCGATCTTCGCGCCCTTCTCCGGTTCGCTCGCCATCGCGAGCACGATCTCGAAGAATATCGGTGCCCTCGCATCCGGCAGTATCACGCCAGCCGGGCTCGTCGATAAGGCTACGTCGCTCTACGAAAGCGGCAGCGTCACGCTCGCCGGGTCGGCGGCGAAGCTGTTTGGCATGGCGTTTGCTGGAAGTATCGCGATCACGAGTTCCGTCGTTCGGAAAACGAGCGTTGCCGTCAACGGCAGCATCGCTCTGGTGAGTTCGGCCACACGATACAGTCAGATGCTCTACACCGGGTCTATCACTCCTCAGACGGCCGTGAGCAAGGCGATAGCGCTGCTTGAAAGCAGTTCCATCACGCCGGCTGGCACCGTATCGGCGGCGCATCTCTTTGTCATCGCCGTTTCTGCAACGATCGCTGCCGTCGGCTCGATCTCGCGTGGCGACTTTCTTGCCTTCAGCGGCTCGCTGGCCATCGCCAGCTCCGTCATCAAGCAATCACGCCTGCTGTATTCCGGCGAGATCACGCCGCAGGGCGCCGTCAACAAGGCGATCGCCCAGCAAGACAGCAGCTCGCTCACCCCAGCCGGCGCAGTCAGTAAGAGCATTGGCCTCCTCGTCGCCGCCACGATCGATGCGGCCGGTTCGTTTGTCTACAACCATATTCATGGCGGGCAGGAATACTTCGATAGCTTCACCGCCTCACTGGCTCCTGGCGGCACCGTCAACAAGGCGACGTCGGTATTCTACAGCGCAGCCCTTGCGCCCATCGGCACGGCGTTCAAACGAGGCGCGTATGCCTTCGCTGGCATTGTCGGACCAGAGGGGTCGCAGCAGCGCGCGTTCGGCATTCGGATCGCGGGGTCGATTGCGGCCGTGAGCCGCGCATCGAAAGCGATCTCGCTACAACTCTTTGGCGACGTTACACCCGCCGGCACGGTACGCCGTCTTATCAGCAAGGCGTGGAGTGCGATCGTGGCAATCGCCGGCAGCGTCTCGGCGTTCCTCTTTCCAACGCCGCCACCGCTCGTTCTAACCATGCCGATCTATGACACGCCCGAGCTCGTCCTGCCCGTCACGGATACGCCAGAGCTCCTAATCCAGATTGTCGGCACTCCGCAGCTTTCGCTTCCGATCGCCGATACGCCAGAGCTACCGATGCCGCTTGCACCGCCCGTCATCGTCTTAACCGTGGGGTAACGTGAATAACAACCTAGAGGTCCAGCCGCAGAAGATTCCGCAGAATCGGATCGGCCGCGTCATCGAGTTCAACCTCGCACCCTACGTTATCGTCGAAGGCGCTACCGTCGTCGTCGCATTCCGCCAAACTTCTGGTGCGAAGGACGTCGTGCAGGTGCCGTCATCGGGGTCCTGCGTCTTCACACCTGGCCAAAGCACCACAACGTATACGACGGTCGGCGGCGAGTTCGCATCCGTGCCCGGCTTGTGCGATGCCCAAGTCATGGTCTACGCGAGCGGCCTGCTCGACTACAGCTATATTTTCCCGCAGTTCGTCTACTTCGAGCCCCCAATAATCTCGCCGCCAGCATAGGAGTTGTCATGCCGAAGATTACCAACCCGTGGCTCGCCGCGCTGCAAGCCGCACTTTATTCCTGGTACATTTCGATCTTCACGATTCTCAGCGCGATCATCGCCACCGGCTGGGCACTCGGCGTCGGCACACCATCGCAGCCCGCCGGCGGCTTCAACGATTGGCCAACGTTCGTGATTTTTATGAAGCACGTGTGGTTTGCCGGGCTCATCGGGCTCATCTTTCAAGTCGGGCCGTACGCTCGCGCGAAGCAGGCCGCGTCTGCGGCCTCTGGAGGCAACGCGCTTCCTCCGCCTGAGCAGATGCCAAAATCCTAGAGCGCGCCGTCGCTCGGATCCCTGCACTGTAAACCTTTCCGGCGCAACGCGTCGGGAAAATCACCCAAACCTAGCTAGGAGAAATAATGACCGATACCGCGGCCCTACTTCAAGCCGTCAACGACGAAGCCAAGGGCGAGACCATTCTGCAGCAAACGATCCAGTTCGTGGAAAACGTCGCGCTGCGCCAACCCGCGAAGATCGACTACGATATCCCGACCGAAAAGCTCACGCAGACCGTTCTGAACGGTACGCTGACCGAGGAAGAGGTTGACGGTAAGCTCGAGGTCACCTGGACCCCGAACCCGTAGTGCTGCCTCTCATCATCGCGTTGCTTAACCTCGCGCCCTCGATCATTCCGGCGTTCCGGAAAGCGGGCGTTGCGGTGGCGCCGATCCCCGGCGGCTCAAACGCCACGATCGATGAGGTCGAGAGCATCATCGGCACGGCCGGCGCGGACTTCACGAACTTCGAGAGCGGGCAAGCCGTTGTGCTTGGAACGTTCAGCGAAGGCGGGAAGCCGTGCACGATCGTCGCGTTCCAGAACGGCGGCGCGGCTGCCGTAAGCCTGGGACTGTAAGCCCGAGCCTATCGGAGATCCTCTATTGGAAGCCCGGTTGCCTCTTCGGAGGTGGCCGGGCTTTTTTGTTTTTGTATTACAGAAAGTCACCCAAGTTGTACGAGTACGATGACGAACGAATCCGCGAGGCCCTCAATGCGCCGATCGAGGAGCGCGAGAAGATGGAGCTTCCGAAGACAATCCCGCTCGAGCAGCTCGAGCGTTGCCGGCTGAAGCCGCTGCCAGCGCACAGCAAGAAGGGCACCATCCCCCGCTGATGCGTGACCGCTTTCGTACGGCGAAACGACGAGTTGCGAAATTGCGCAATTCCGCAACCGCTCATTTCCTGAGTGCCACCACGTATGGCACTCGGCTGCCGTACAATATAAGCATGAAAGATACGGGGGTGCTAGGTGGGAGCGCGGTCTCCTAAACCAACGCTCGAGGGTTCGATTCCCTCCACCTCCACTCCACGCGTGGACTCCGGTTCGTTCGCGTGGTAGGATAAACGCTGGAGACCGCGCCCTATCCTGGTACGAGGGGACCGCTGAAAGGCGGTCCCTTTCATTTTTTGTGGAGTCCGGCGGG
>Ga0209530_1000280_pt1 | contig 41383 bp, 38 predicted proteins | sample BlaSpr_A8_Ref_O1_FD_187987 | JGI IMG/M metagenome (GOLD analysis project Ga0209530, IMG submission 187987) | Forest soil microbial communities from Thunder Bay, Ontario, Canada - Black Spruce, Ontario site 2_A8_Ref_O1 (SPAdes) (version 2) | ecosystem: Environmental > Terrestrial > Soil > Boreal...
AATTCCTCGACGACATCGCCGACACCGTCGGCAGGCTGCGCTGCTGTGTACCCGAGGCCGTCCGCGACATCGCGGCCACGCTGCCGGTGCGCGGGATCGACTATGGCGAGGACCGATGACCGCCACCGACGCCGCACGTCGGCAAGTTCTTGCAATACTTTCCGACCATGAACTCCACTCATGGGGCGCAATTAACCGCACCGTCGCGCTAACCTACGGCATCCCGCAAAAGGACGTCACCAGCCTGTTGCGGAATCTCGTCCGTACCGGCGAAATCGTCCGCGATAACCCAGGCGATCGCGAGCCCACCGTGCGACTGGCAGGAGGCGCGGAATCGTGACCACTCCGCTCGAAAAGGCGGCTCAGATCGCCGCTGCGGCGTTGGCAGCTATTGGCTGGGGTAAACACGACACCCGCCAGCCCCGGTGGCGCATTCCGCCGGAGTTCGCAGGGTCCTACGAGCCCGACGAGAGCGGTCAACACGTCCGCAGCATTGAGCGCACCGTCATCCGGTCCAACGGCTCGCCGTACCGCGTGCGTGAGCGCCTGCTCAAGCCCCGGCTGCACAAGCAGAGCGGACTGTGGTACGTACGCCTGGCCACCGGGCGCCGCCGTCGGTACTACACGTTGTACGAGGCACGCCGGTGAAACGCGCCGTCGTACGCCACCGCCGCCAACTCGAAAGAAGATAACGCAGACCGTCCCCGAGCCAGGCAGAACGTAATCCTCGAACGTGGTTATTTCTTTGGGCTTCTCGGATGTCGAAACGTTGTGCTCCTGTTCGAACCGGGCTTCGAACGTCCCTCCGACACCAACGGGATCGTCCACATCGAACATAAGGTCGTCCCTGCGCCCCGTGGCCGTCCCACGGGGCATACCGTTGCCCGTGCCGGTATTGCTGGTGCTGGTTAATTTGAGCACCAACCTGACCACACGCGCACTGGCCGCCTTGTTCGCCACCAGCCAATCCACCCTGGACCGGATCATCGACCACCTAATACCGGTGCTGGCTGCCGTGCTGCGCCCCACTCCCGACTGCAGCACACACCCGTGGATCATCGACGACACCCTCATCCCGGTGCACGACCAGTCGATCACCGCGATCAGTAAGAACTACCGCCCCAGCGTCAACACCGAGATCCTCATCAACGCCAACAACCGCCGCGTCATAGCCGTTGGCCCTTGCCGGCCCGGTAACCGCAATGATGTCGTCCCGGACGGTCCTCGGCGACGGCGGCTACCGGGGAATCGCCACCATCACCGGTCCCCGCCGGGAACCCGACGGCCGGATCATCCGTGACTACCACTATCGGGCGCACCGGCCTATCCACGCCCGCCTCGAACACGTCACCGCCAGGATCAAAGACCGGCAAATCCTTCGACAGTGCCGACATCGCGGCCAAGCCATCAACCACACCCTCCACATCATCACCGGACCCTGGAACCTCAAGGGCTGCGGACAATTACGGCTCAACTCCTAGGCAGCGTGTACGTCCGGAGTGCGTACATGCTCGGGGCGGAAACCCCGTCCGACGAATATCGGCGGAATCCACTGCAGCGGGCCCAGGCCCACGATCTTCGGGATGCGGATCGGGGCCAGGTCACCGCTCAAATTGGGCGCGATCAACTTGTTCTGCGCAAACACCTGAAAAGCCTGGACAATCCGAGTAGGCAGCTCCCGCCGCCGCTGCACCTTCGCGAGGTCTGCGTTGGTCACTCGACCTGCACGCAGCGGGTCGCAGAGGATGTTGGCTGCGGCCACCGCATCGGCAACAGCGAGGTTGATGCCCACCCCACCAGCCGGCGACATGGCGTGCGCGGCATCGCCAATGCACAGCAGGCCGGTACGCCACCAAGTCCTGAGCCGGTCCACCCGCACGTCGAGCTCGCTGGTGTCGTCCCACGAGCTCAGGTCGTTGACGTGTTCACGCAGCCGCGGTTCCACGGCAACCAACCGCTGCTTGAATGCCTCCAGCGATCCATCCCGGGGGCTCGACCCCTTGGGCACCAGACTTGCCACCTGCCAGTAGTCACCCCGGTAGATCATGGCCATGAGCAGGCCTTTACGGAATACCCCGAATAGTTCCTGGGGGTCGCCGGGGCGCCATTTCAGCCGGAACCACAGCACGTCCATCGGGGAGTGAGCCTCAGCGGTCTGCAGCCCCGCCGCAGCGCGCACTGCGGACTTGCGCCCGTCCGCGGCTACCACCAGCTCAGCCCGCACCTCCAGGTCCGGCGTGCGCGCTCCGACCACCCGATCGCCATCGAAGATCAGGTCGGTGACCTCGGCGTTGCGGACCAAGGTGAATTCCGGGTAGGCAGAGGCCTTTTCAGCGACGAAGTCGAGGAAGTCCCACTGCGGCATCAAAGCGATATAGGGCTGTTTGAAGCCGAGCCATTTGAGCACACTGAAGTCGCCGAAGGTGCGAATTGAACCGTCGGTGTCGAAGGCGACCCGGTGGATCTTGGTGTGCGGTAGACGCAGGAACTCGTCGATAAACCCCAGTTCATCAATGATCCGCAGGGTGGTCGGATGCACGGTGTCGCCGCGGAAGTCGCGCAGGAAGTCATTGTGCTTTTCCAAGACGACAACCCGGATCCCGGCGCGGGCGAGCAGTAGGGCGTGAACTAGGCCGGCGGGTCCGCCACCGGCAACGCAGACCTGGGTCTCCAGCACTCGCGTCATGGCCTGACACTCCTCACGGACGGCGGACTGACCGGGACAGGTGACCGACCCGCCCGGAACCGGCAACGACTGTCGTCGCAAATGTAACTAAATTGGTGCCTTCGCGGCGCGAGTCTCCTCATCCTATGATCGGCCGATGAGAGCGCGATTTGCTGTGGCCGGTGCGCTGTTGGGGGGAGTTTCGCTGATAACCGCCCCCAGTGGCGGGGCCGCCGTTGGCGATACGGTTACCTACACAGTGAACTCGGACGGCCCGCTCGCGTCGCTGGCCTATTACGACGATATGGGCCCCTTCCACACACTGACTCATCAGGCCGCTCCGTGGACCTTCACGTTCAAGATCAAGGAGGCCTCTCAGACATTGGCAGTCAGCGGAGTTACGACCGGCCAGCAGGTATCTTGTCAGATCAGGGTCAATGGGACGGTTAAGGATGCAAAGTCCAGCGCGGGTCAACAGTCCGAGGCCGATTGTTACTCGTGGTGATCCAACGCGAGGCAATGTTCCAACGATCCAGCGAAACCAAAAGCTCAGAGGGTCTAACTACACCCTCTGAGCTGTGGGGTGAGTGACGGGACTCGAACCCGCGACATTCAGGATCACAACCTGACGCTCTACCAACTGAACTACACCCACCATGGCCGCGGGCCGGCCCGTAAATCCGCTGGGCCAACGAGCGGCGACGTCGATACTAGTCGGTCGGTGGCGTCCCGTCCGAATCGTGTGCCCCCGGTACGCCTTCCTTGCCCGCAAGATCGGCGGCGACCGCAGCGATTTCGCTGGTCGAAGGGCCTGGCGAGGCCACGAATGCGGTGCGTCGGTAGAACTGCAGTTCCAGGATGGACTCGCGAATGTCGGCCAGCGCCCGGTGGGCGAGCCCCTTGGTCGGCTGCCCGAAGTAAATGCGCGGGTACCAGCGCCGGCAGAGTTCTTTGATCGAGCTGACGTCGATCATCCGGTAGTGCAGAAACGAGTCCAACGTGGGCATGTCGCGCGCGATGAACGAACGATCGGTGGCGATTGAGTTGCCCGCCAGCGGGGCGGTCTTGGGTTGCTTGACGTGGTTGCCGATGTAGTCCAGCACCATCGCCTCAGCAGTCGCCAAGTCGACGGTGGATGCCTTCACCTCATGGATCAACCCTGAGCGCGAATGCATTTCGGTGACCACGTCGACCATCGATGACAGCGCGGCGTCGTCGGCGTGGATCACCACGTCGACCCCGTCGCCGAGGATGTTCAGCTCAGCGTCGGTGACCAGGGCCGCGATCTCGATCAACTTGTCCGAGCTCAGGTTCAGCCCGGTCATCTCGCAGTCGATCCACACCAATTCGTCTCGCACAGCGCCTAGACTAAGCCGCCCGCGTTCGCCCTGCCTCCGTCTCCCCCTGGCAAGTAGTGTGAGGCTTTGCCGTACTGCATGGGAACGAACGGGAAGAGGGGCGCGGCACCATGAGCACCGAATCAGCGGCTGATCAGGCCAGCGGGCCCGCGAAGCGGATCGCCGACGGCTATGCCGTCGATGGAAAAGCGCTGGAACTAGGCACGGTCGTCGTCGACGGCCAAGCCGACCCGACCGCGCAGATACGTATCCCGCTGGCCACCATCAACCGGCACGGCTTGGTGGCCGGGGCAACGGGAACCGGCAAGACCAAGACGCTGCAGCTGATCGCCGAACAGCTCAGTGCTGCGGGAGTCCCTGTCCTGATGGCCGACGTCAAAGGCGACCTGTCCGGTCTGTCCAAACCCGGCGAGGCCAACGACAAGACCGCCGCGCGCGCGAAAGATACCGACGACGACTGGGCGGCGACGGGATTCCCGGTGGAGTTCTTGTCGCTGGGCACGGGGGGAATCGGCGTGCCGGTACGGGCGACCGTCGCCAGCTTCGGTCCGGTCCTGCTATCAAAGGTGTTGGGACTCAATGCCACTCAGGAGTCAACGCTAGGGCTGATCTTTCACTGGGCCAAGGACAAACGTCGGCTGGTCACCCTGAATGATCTGCGCGACGCCATCAGCCACTTGGCCAGCGACGAGGGCAAGGCGGATTTGAAAAACCTGGGTGGGGTCTCGGCGACGACGGCAGGCGTCATTCTGCGAGCGCTGGTCAACCTCGAGGGCGAGGGCGGCGACACATTCTTCGGCGAGCCGAAACTCGACCCGCAGGATCTGCAGCGCTTCGACGACCAGGGCCACGGCATCATCTCGCTGCTCGAGTTCAGCGGTCAATCGTTGCGTCCGGTCATCTTTTCCACCTTCCTGATGTGGCTGCTGGCCGATCTGTTCACCGTCCTGCCCGAGGTCGGCGACGTAGACAAGCCAAAGCTGGTGTTCTTCTTCGACGAGGCGCATCTGTTGTTCGCCGACGCCTCCAAGGCCTTCCTCGAGCAGGTCGAACAGACTGTCAAGCTCATCCGCTCCAAGGGCGTCGGTGTGTTCTTCTGCACCCAGTTGCCCACCGATCTACCCAACGACGTGCTGTCCCAGCTGGGCGCCCGGGTCCAACACGCGCTGCGGGCATTCACCCCGGACGACCAGAAGGCGCTCAGGCAGACCGTCCGCACCTACCCGAAAACCGATGTCTACGACCTGGAGTCGGCGTTGACGTCGCTGGGTATCGGCGAGGCCGTCGTCACCGTGCTGTCCGAGAAGGGCGCACCGACGCCCGTAGCGTGGACACGCATGCGGGTGCCCCGCTCGCTGATGGCCTCGATCGGCACCGATGCAATCAGGGATGCGGCCAAATCCAGTCTGCTGCAAGACGAATACGGCCAGACGATCGAACAAGAACCGCAGCCGGAAGCGAGCCCGAAGGGCGCAGAAGTGCAGCCCGTGCCTGACTATCCGCCGTTGCCAACCGACTTCGAGATCCCGCCGATGCCAGAGCCCGTCGAGCCGAAGGGTCCGGCGATGTGGGAGGAAGTGCTCAAGAATCCGACCGTTAAAAGTGCCCTCAACACGGGGATACGCGAAGCGGTACGCAGCATGTTCGGCACCGGCCGCCGCCGGAAGTAAGGCCTATCCGCCGCCGAGCTTCTTGTAGAAGGTACCTACGATCGGCGCGACGATCGCACGCGGAACGTACCCGCTCGCCACCGACATGGCCTTTGACGTCAAGCCCGGTACAACGCGCATCTTGTTGCGCTCCAATGCGTCCAGCGATGCTTTGGCGGTGTGCTCCGTGGAAATCCACAGGAAGTCCGGCACTAGTTTCTCGACCAGCGAGGCTTCGGCGTCATCGGGGAGGTCGGTACGCACCGGGCCCGGTGCCAGCAGCGTGACGTGCACTCCGGAGCCGCGCAGCTCGCCGCGCAACGACTCACTGAACGTGTTCGCGAACGCCTTGGTGGCCGCGTAGGTTGCGTTGTAGGGAACCGGCGAATTGCCGGCCGCCGAACCAGAAATCAAGATGCCGCCGGCTTTGCGCTCGATCATGCCCGGCAGCACGGCCAACGTAAGGTCATGTACCGCTATGGCATTCAGCTGCACCTGAGCCTTTTCGCCCGCGGGGTCGAGTGCTGAGATCGGACCGAAGGTCGCGGTACCTGCGTTGGCGCACAGGACCGAGATGGGGCGGGTGGCCAGTTCGTCGCACAGTTTCGCACGTTCGGATGGGTCGGCGAGATCGGCAGGCCGCACCTCGACGGTGACGCGGTACTTGTCCGCCAACTGGGCGGCCAGGTCGGTGAGAACATCTTCGCGCCGCGCGGTGACGATCAGGTTGTGTCCGCGCGCGGCAAGTTCGGTGGCAAGTGCCGCCCCGATGTTTTGCGAAGCTCCAGTGACAACGGCACGCCCGTCGGGGCTGGGAGCTGGTATCGGCATGCGCCAATCGTAGACAGCAAAAACCAATAGAGTGCCGGGCATGAGTCAGCCCGAGCCGGCCTCGCGTACGGCTGCGCGATCTCAGGTGGTCGCGTGGGCGCTGTGGGACTGCGGGTCTACCGGTCTGAACGCGATCGTGGCGACCTTCGTCTTCTCGGTGTATCTGACCAGCAGTGTGGGGGTGGGTATATCCGGCGGCACCTCGCCGGCCAGTTGGTTGGGTCGAACGGGGGCACTCGCCGGCTTGACCGTCGCGGTGCTGGCACCGCTCGTCGGCGTGTGGGTGGAGTCCCCGCATCGCAGGCGGGTGGCCCTGAGCGTGTCGACCGGCCTTGCGGTGGCGTTGACCTGCGCGATGTTCTTCATCCGCGATCGCCCCAGCTACTTCTGGGCCGGGCTGGTGCTGCTGGCGGCGACGGCGGCATGCAGCGACCTGGCCAGCGTCCCGTACAACGCGATGCTGCGCCAGCTCTCGACGCCGCAGACAGCCGGCCGGATTTCCGGATTGGGTTGGGCGTCTGGCTACTTCGGCAGCGTGCTGCTACTGCTGCTGATCTATACGGGATTCATTTCCGGATCCGGCTCCGGAGCGGATGCAGTGCGTGGGCTGCTGCGGGTGCCTGTTCAGGACGGGCTCTATGTCCGCGAGGCGATGCTGCTTGCCGCGGCGTGGCTGGCGGTATTGGCTCTGCCGTTGCTGTTGGTCGCACACCGGCTACCCGAGTCGACAGACCTGTACCAGCCGACCCGCATGCTGGGTGGCTACCGCAAGCTGTGGACGGAGGTCTCCGCGGAATGGCGGCGCGACCGCAACCTGGTCTACTTCCTGGGAGCCAGTGCGCTCTTCCGGGACGGGCTGGCGACGGTCTTCGCCCTCGGCGCCGTGCTGGGTGTCAACGTCTACGGCATCTCGCAGGCCAACGTGCTGATATTCGGCGTGGTGGCCAGCGTTTTGGCGGCAGCCGGCGCCGTGCTGGGTGGGTTCGTCGACCACCGGATCGGATCCAAACCAGTCATCGTCGGGTCACTGATCGCCATCATCACCGCGGCGCTGACCTTGATGACGCTATCGGGCCCGTTGGCCTTCTGGATGTGCGGACTGCTGCTGTCTTTGTTCGTCGGACCTTCGCAGTCGTCGGCGCGCGCTCTGTTGCTCCAGATGGCAAAGCATGGCAGAGAAGGGGTCGCCTTCGGCCTGTACACCATGACCGGCCGGGCGGTCGCGTTTCTGGCGCCGTGGCTGTTCTCGGTTTTCGTCGACGGATTCGGCGCCGTCCGCGCCGGCTTGGGCGGGATCTCGCTGGTGCTGGTCGCCGGACTGTTGGGGATGCTGTTAGTCCGCGTTCCACCACGTCACGCCACTGCGGCGCCCGAACCGGTCTAGTGCAGGCTTAGTTCCTGGCGTCGCAGATAGTCAGGCCCACGCCGACGCGTTGGCGCATTTGAACACCGCCGACCGTGACCGAGCAGGTGACGTTGTGGCCGATGTTGACGATCGTGACGCTTGCCGGATGCAGGGCCGACTGGGACAGGCTGACCTCTTTGCTCCACGGCAGCTCGACGTTGAACTCAGTCTGTATGACGTCGTCGCTGTCGATGTACATGATGCTGATCGCGCGACCTTCGCCCGTGACGTTGTAAACCACGCTCTGCATCGCACCTGGGCTGCTCGTTTCGGTGGGTGCACTGATGGTCGGTGGCGCCGGTGCGGCAGTGGGGGAGGATGGCGCCCTGTGCGATGGGGTCGGGGTTGCCGAACTTGGGCCGGGCATGGCAGGTAACGGCGGGACTGCCGTTTGGGTTTTGATCGCACCGTTGGCGAGCACCAGCGCGATGGACAGCCCGACGGCCAGCAGCACCGCTGTGCCGGCGGCGATCCACAACCAGCGCGGTGATTTCGGGCCTTCGGGGGGCGGGGGAGTCAGCCCCCCTGGGGGTGGTCCGCCCGCCGGCGGTTGGTCTTGCTGCCAGTACGGCGGCAAGGGTGTGGTCGGGCTGGTTTCGTTCAGGCCCGGCGTCCACTGCGGCGCATACCCGCCGTATCTGGGCGCATAGGCCGTCTGATCGGCGTAGGCCGGATCGATGGGCGGCTGATATCGTGGCCCCCGCGGCCCGGTCGGTCCAGACCCCGATAGAGGGGGACTGAATCGCTCGGGTCGACGTGGATCGTTCATGTCCACCTCATGGTTTGCAGGGTACCCGGGCCTGGCGCCTGGGCGCTGATTCGCCTGCCGACCCGAAGCTCAGCGGACCTGATCCCCGGCTCTCAGCGCGGCGACGGTCATCGCCCGCATGAGGGCGCGTGACCGCGCCGCCCGGGCGGGCTTGATATGCGAATTATCCCGGGACTTCATGCTGTGGGGTGTCGAATTCAGCAGGCCGAATACCGCATGCGCCGTCAGCCGGGCGTCGGCTTCGGCCAGCTCGGGGTTCAACTCGCGCAGCACGCCGACCCAAACCTCCACGTACTGGCGCTGCGCTGTCCGAACCTGCCGCTCGGCGGCGGCGGGCAGATGCGCGAGGTCGCGGTCCTGGATACCGATCAGGTCCGGTTCGCCCAGCGCAAAATCGAGGTGGAAATCGATCAGGCCGTCCAGCGCCACGGCCGCGTCGGAGTTGTGGGCCGTCACATCGCGAGCACCCGCGAGAAGCCGGGTGCTGATCCCGACCAGCAACTCCACCAGCATCGATTCCTTGTTGGGGAAATGCCGGTAGATCGCCGGACCGCTGACGCCCGCGGCGGCACCGATGTCTTCTAACCTCACCGCGAGGAAGCCGCGTTCGGCGAACAGGCGCTCGGCGGCTGACAGAAGTTGCATGCGCCGGTCGGACTTCAACTGGCGGCGGCGATTTGGTGCTTCGGCATGGCCGAGCCGACTGTCCGGGTCGGACGCTGTCACGACGGGCCTCCGTCCCCAACTCCGAAGCGACAATTCGGTTAATCGCCACTAACGTAGCACGAGTTAGTCGTCATTAACTTGCAGTTGCGGGGTTCCGAATGTCGGCAACGGTCTAGCTTGGTAATCAACCGGGCGGAGGAACCGTGTTAGCCGCAGCAGCCGTAGACCGCAATCCGCTGTCTTACGATCGGGGGCCGAGCGCGCCTGCGCTGCTGGAGACGACCATTGGCGTCAACTTCGCCCACACTGCCACCGAGTACGCGCACCGCGACGCACTCGTCGACGTCCGAGCCCGGCGCCGGTGGAGCTACGCCGAGCTGCTGGCCGCTGTGCGTCGGCTGGCCACCGGACTGCTGCGCGCGGGGATCACGGTGGGCGATCGGGTCGGCATCTGGGCGCCAAATCGGTGGGAGTGGGTGCTGGTCCAATACGCGACCGCCGAGATCGGCGCGATCCTGGTGACCATAAATCCCGCCTACCGACCCCGCGAATTGGAATACGCGCTAAGGCAATCCGGGGTCGCGATGCTGATCGCCGCACCGAGTTTCAAGAACGCGGACTACGCCACAATGCTGGCCGAGGTGGCGCCGAATTGCCCATGCTTAACCGACATGGTGTTCATGGATACCGATCGCTGGGAGGAACTGGCCGGCGCGGAGGCCGACCTGCCCGCGCTACGGAAGATCAGCGCGACGCTTCGCAGCAACGATCCGGTCAACATCCAATACACCTCCGGCACAACGGGATACCCGAAGGCCGCCACCCTGAGCCATCGCAACATCCTCAACAACGGCTACCTGGTGGGCGAGCTGCTCGAATACACGGCGCAAGATCGGATCTGCATCCCGGTGCCCTTCTATCACTGCTTCGGCATGGTGATGGGCAATCTCGCGGCCACCAGCCACGGCGCCTGCATGGTGATCCCGGCGCCCGGCTTCGAGCCGGCCGCCACCCTGCACGCCGTGCAGGTGGAACGGTGTACCAGCCTCTATGGCGTGCCCACGATGTTCATCGCCGAGCTGGGCCTGCCGGAGTTCGCCGAATACCAGCTGGACTGCCTGCGCACCGGGATCATGGCGGGCTCGCCGTGCCCAGTCGAGGTAATGCGCAAGGTGATCGAGCACATGCACATCCCAGGCGTCTCGATCTGCTACGGCATGACAGAAACGTCACCGGTGTCCTGTCAGACGCGCACCGACGACTCGTTGGCGCGGCGGGTGGGCACGGTCGGCCGGGTAGGTCCGCATCTGGAGATCAAGGTGGTCGACCCGGCCACCGGCAAGACGGTGCCCCGTGGCGTGGCCGGCGAGTTGTGCACCCGCGGCTATTCGGTGATGGCCGGGTACTGGAACGAACCGGACCGGACCGCCGAGGTCATCGACTCGGACGGCTGGATGCACACCGGAGATCTGGCCGCGATGGACGGGTGCGGGTACGTCGAAATCACCGGTCGGATCAAAGACATCGTCGTGCGCGGCGGTGAGAACGTTTCCCCGCGTGAGATCGAGCAGTTTCTCTACACCCACCCCGATATCCTCGACGGACACGTCATCGGGGTGCCCGATGAGAAGTACGGCGAGGAGCTGATGGCGGTGGTCAAGCTGCGCGCCGGGGCGCCGGCGCTGACCATCGAGCAGTTGTGCAAATTCTGCACGGGCCAGATCGCCAGGTTCAAGATCCCGCGGTATCTGTGGATCGTCGACGAATTTCCGATGACCATCACCGGCAAGGTCCGCAAAGTGGAGCTGCGGCAACAAGCGATCGAGTACCTACGTGGCCAAGATTGAGCGCCACCGCGCTCGGCGGCTGGCGCGCTCCCTGGACGCGCCGGGCGGGCAATGGTATTGTCACCCCAGTTAATCAGCATTAACTGAAAATCTGCTACACCGCCCCGACGGAGAGGAGGCTGCTGCGGCCATGGACAAGGTGGTGGCTATGGCCGCAGCGGCCGGGAGACACTCGTGAGCACGTCAGTGGCCGCCGCGCCATCGTTCGCCGATGAGCACCGCAGCCTCGTCGATGAGTTGAACGCCAAGCTTGCGGTAGCTGCCCTGGGCGGCAATGAACGTGCGCGGCAACGCCACGTCAGCCGCGGCAAGCTGCTCCCCCGGGAACGGGTGGATCGCCTGCTCGATCCGGGCAGCCCGTTCCTCGAGCTGGCCCCGCTGGCCGCCGGGGGCATGTACGGCGACGAGTCCCCGGGTGCCGGGATCATCACCGGGATCGGCCGGGTGTCCGGGCGCGAGTGCGTGATCGTCGCCAATGACGCGACGGTCAAGGGCGGCACCTACTACCCGATGACCGTCAAAAAGCACCTGCGCGCGCAGGAAGTCGCGCTGCAGAACCTGCTGCCGTGCATCTACCTCGTCGATTCCGGCGGCGCCTTCCTGCCGCGCCAAGACGAGGTGTTTCCGGACCGCGAGCATTTCGGGCGGATCTTCTACAACCAGGCCACCATGAGCGCCAAGGGCATTCCGCAGGTGGCGGCGGTGCTCGGTTCGTGCACGGCGGGCGGCGCTTACGTGCCGGCGATGAGTGACGAGGCTGTCATCGTGCGCGAGCAGGGCACGATCTTTCTCGGCGGCCCGCCACTGGTCAAGGCCGCCACCGGAGAGATCGTCTCGGCCGAAGAGCTCGGCGGCGGCGACTTGCATTCTCGGGTCTCCGGTGTCACTGACCATCTCGCTGATGACGACGAGCACGCGCTGCAGATCGTCCGCTCGATCGCGGCCACGTTCGGTCCGCGTGACCCTAGTCAATGGGACGTGCGAGTCCCGGTCGAACCCAAGCACGCACAGGCCGAGCTCTACGACGTCGTGCCCCCGGATCCGCGGGTGCCGTACGACGTGCACGAGGTCATCGTGCGGCTGGTCGACGGTGGCGAATTCAGCGAGTTCAAGGCCAAATACGGCAAGACGCTGGTGACCGCCTTCGCGCGCATTCACGGCCACCCCGTTGGGATCGTCGCCAACAACGGGGTGCTGTTCAGCGAATCTGCTTTGAAGGGCGCGCATTTCATCGAGCTGTGCGATAAGCGCAAGATCCCGCTGTTGTTCCTGCAGAACATCGCCGGTTTCATGGTCGGCCGCGACTACGAGGCCGGCGGTATCGCCAAGCACGGTGCCAAGATGGTCACCGCCGTGGCTTGTGCCCGCGTGCCCAAGCTGACCGTCGTGATCGGCGGATCCTATGGCGCGGGCAATTATTCGATGTGTGGGCGGGCCTACTCGCCACGCTTTCTGTGGATGTGGCCCAATGCGCGGATCTCTGTGATGGGCGGTGAGCAGGCCGCCTCCGTGCTGGCGACTGTGCGCGGCGAGCAGCTCACCGCGGCGGACACACCCTGGTCTGCCGATGAGGAAGAGGCGTTCAAGGCGCCCATCCGCGAGCAGTACGAGGACCAGGGCAACCCGTATTACTCGACTGCCCGCCTATGGGATGACGGCATCATCGACCCGGCCGACACCAGAATGGTCGTCGGGCTTGCGCTTTCGGTCTGTGCCCACGCGCCGCTGGAGCCGGTCTCTTACGGCGTCTTCCGGATGTGAGTGCGTTGTTCGAAACCGTATTAGTGGCCAACCGCGGCGAGATCGCGGTCCGGGTGATCCGGACTCTGCGCCGGCTGGGCATCCGGTCGGTAGCTGTCTACAGCGACCCCGACGCCGGTGCACGCCATGTGCTCGAGGCCGACACCGCGGTGCGGCTGGGACCGGCTGCGGCGCGCGAGAGCTACCTGAACATCGACAAGGTGCTCGACGCGGCGGTGCACACCGGATCGGAGGCGATCCATCCCGGTTACGGGTTTCTTTCCGAGAACGCTCATTTCGCCGCGGCCTGCGAACGCGCCGGGGTGGTTTTCCTTGGGCCGCCGGCACATGCAATCGAAGTGATGGGTGACAAGATCACCGCCAAGAATGCGGTCGCCGCCTTCGACGTGCCAGTGGTGCCCGGAGTGGCGAAGCCGGGGCTGACCGACGACGAGCTGGTGGCGGCGGCCGGTGAGGTCGGCTACCCGGTCTTGATCAAGCCGTCCGCGGGTGGCGGCGGCAAAGGTATGCGACTGGTGGACGACCCGGCCCTGCTGCGCGAGGCGCTGGTGAGCGCCCGGCGGGAGGCCGCCTCCTCGTTTGGCGACGAAACGCTGTTTCTGGAGCGATTCGTGTTGAGGCCCAGGCATATTGAGGTGCAGGTGCTCGGCGACACCCATGGCAACGTGGTGCATCTCGGGGAGCGTGAGTGCAGCCTGCAGCGGCGCCATCAGAAGGTCATCGAGGAGGCGCCGTCGCCCCTGCTTGACTCCCAGACGCGGGCGCAGATCGGCGCCGCGGCCTGCAACACCGCCCGCAGCGTGGACTATGTCGGCGTGGGCACAGTGGAGTTCATCGTCTCCGCCGACCGCCCGGACGAGTTCTTTTTCATGGAGATGAATACCAGGCTGCAGGTGGAACATCCCGTCACCGAGGCGATCACCGGGCTCGACCTTGTCGAGTGGCAGTTACGGGTGGGAGCCGGCGAGAAGCTGGCGTTCGCCCAGGACAACATCAAGCTGAACGGCCACGCGATCGAGGCCCGGGTGTACGCCGAGGACCCTGCCCGCGGATTTCTGCCCACCGGCGGCCGGGTGCTGCAGGTATTCGAACCCTCGGGCCGCAATGTGCGGGTGGACTCGTCGCTGCTGCCGGGCACGGTGGTCGGCAGCGATTACGATCCGATGCTGAGCAAGGTGATTGCGTACGGGGCCAACCGCGACCAGGCGCTCGCGCAACTCGACCGGGCGCTGTCGCGGACCGCGGTCTTGGGTGTGCAGACCAACATCGAGTTCCTCCGGTTCCTGCTCGCCGACGAGCGGGTGCGTGCCGGGGACCTGGATACCCTGTTGCTCGACCAGCGGCTGGCCGACTTCGCGCCGCTGCCGGCGCCCGACGACGTGCTCGCCGCCGGCGGCCTTTATCGTCAGTGGGCCTTGGCCGCCCGAGCGCAGGGCAACCTGTGGGCCGCGCCGACCGGGTGGCGCGTCGGCGGGGGCGCGGCGCCGGTCCGCACGGCGATGCACGCCGCGCTGCGCACCGAGGTGGTCTCGGTGTGGGGCCCGCCGCAGGCCGCTCGGGTGCAGGTAGGCGATGGTGAGATCTGGTCCGCAAGTACGCAACTCGGGCGAGGACAGCTGAGCGTGACGCTGGACGGCCAGCGACGGGAGTATCGGTGGGCGGAGGCTGACCGGCACTTGTGGATCGCTGACGAGCGCGGAACCTGGCAGCTGCGAGAGGCTGAGGAACGCAAGACTCACCGAGCGGTGGGGGAGCAGCAGGCCGAGGTCCTCAGTCCGATGCCGGGCAGCGTAATCGCCGTGCAGGTCGCCTCCGGCGCCGAAGTCGCCGAGGGTGACGTGGTGGTGGTCGTCGAGGCGATGAAGATGGAGCACTCGCTGACTGCGCCGGTTTCGGGACGAGTAGAGGTGCTGGTGTCCGTCGGCGATCAGGTCACCGTAGATCAGGTGCTGGCTCGGCTGATCCCAGACGCCGCAGCAGGGCCCGAGTCGGAACGACCCGAGAGCAAGGATTAGACGATCATGACGACACCCATTACGGCAGGGACGTTACCCAAGGAATACGAAGACCTCCGCCAGACGGTAGCCGATTTCGCGCGCACCGTGGTCGCGCCGGTGTCGGCCAAACACGATGAGGAGCACAGCTTCCCATACGAAGTCGTCGCCAAGATGGGTGAAATGGGGCTGTTCGGCCTGCCGTTCCCGGAGGAATACGGCGGGATGGGCGGCGATTATTTCGCGCTGTCGTTGGCGCTCGAGGAGCTCGGCAAGGTCGACCAATCGGTGGCGATCACGCTGGAGGCCGGTGCGAGCTTGGGTGCGATGCCGATCTACCGGTTTGGCACCGAAGAGCAGAAGCGAAAGTGGCTGCCGGACCTGACGGCCGGGCGGGCGTTGGCCGGTTTCGGACTCACCGAGCCGGGCGCCGGCTCGGATGCGGGCAGCACCCGCACCTCCGCCCGGCTCGACAACGGCGAGTGGGTGATCAATGGCACCAAGCAATTCATCACCAACTCGGGCACCGACATCACCTCGCTGGTTACCGTCACCGCCGTCACCGGAACCACTGGAACCACAGCCGACGGCAACAAAGAGATCTCGACGATCGTCGTGCCCAGCGGCATAACGGGATTCACCGTCGAGCCGGTCTACAACAAGGTCGGCTGGAACGCGTCCGACACTCACCCGCTGACCTTCGCCGACGCCCGCGTCCCGGAGGAGAACCTGCTGGGCGCGCGCGGCACCGGCTACGCGAACTTCCTATCCATCCTGGACGAGGGCCGCATCGCCATCGCCGCGCTGGCCACCGGGGCGGCGCAGGGATGCGTCGACGAGAGCGTCAAGTACGCCAAGGAGCGCCAGTCCTTCGGGCGGCCGATCGGCTCCTATCAGGCGATCAGTTTCAAGATCGCGCGGATGGAGGCACGCGCCCATGTCGCCCGCACAGCTTACTACGAAGCAGCTGCAAAGATGTTGGCGGGCAAGCCATTCAAGAAGGAGGCGGCAATCGCGAAAATGATCGCCTCAGAGGCGGCGATGGACAACGCCCGTGACGCCACCCAGATCCACGGCGGATACGGCTTCATGAACGAGTATCCGGTGGCACGCCACTACCGCGACAGCAAGATCCTCGAAATCGGCGAAGGAACCACCGAGGTGCAACTGATGCTCATCGCGCGGTCGCTAGGGCTGTCGTGACATCAGGAGAGCAGAGCGGCAAGTCGGTTGTCCAGCGGGGCTTGTGGTTTGAGGAGTTCGAGATCGGCACCACGTACCTGCACCGACCGGGGCGCACCGTCACCGAGGCCGACAACGTGTTGTTCACCACGCTGACGATGAACACCCAGTCGCTGCATCTCGACGCGGCGTGGGCAGCCGAGCAACCGGGCTTTCGGGGCGAGCGACTGGTGAACTCGATGTTTACCCTTTCGACGTTGGTGGGGCTGTCGGTTACGCAGCTGACACTGGGCACCATCGTGGCCAACCTCGGCTTTTCCGAGGTCTCGTTCCCCAAGCCGGTCTTCCACGGCGACACCCTGTACGCGGAGACGGTATGCACCGGCAAACGCGAGTCGAAGAGCCGGCCCGGCGAAGGTATCGTGACCCTCGAGCACACCGGGCGCAACCAAAACGGTGACATAGTTGCGCGGGCGGTGCGCACCACGCTGGTACAGAAGCGCCCGGCCCCTGAAGCTGACATCCCGCAAGCTGACACAGAGGAGACCTGATGGACCTGGGTGCTGCCGGTCCGGGCTGGCTGTTCTGCCCGGCCGACCGTCCCGAGCGTTTCGCTAAGGCCGCCGTTGCCGCCGACGTGGTGATTCTCGATCTCGAGGACGGCGTAGCCGAAGCGGATAAGCCCGCTGCCCGCAAGGCCTTGCAGGACACCCCGCTGGACCCGGAGCGCACCGTGGTGCGGATCAATGCGGCCGGAACCGATGGACAGTCCCGCGACCTGGACGCTCTGGCGGGTACGGCATACACGACGGTGATGCTGTCCAAGACCGAATCGGCCGCACAGGTGGCTGCATTGGCGCCGCGCGACGTGATCGCGCTGTTGGAGACACCACGCGGAGCGCTGTTTGCCGCCGAAATCGCGGCTGCCGAGGGCACCGTGGCAGTCATGTGGGGCGCCGAGGACCTGGTCGCGACCCTCGGCGGGAGCTCCAGCCGGACGGCCGACGGCACCTATCGGGATGTTGCCCGCCACGTGCGGTCGACGGCACTGCTTGCGGCGTCGGCGTTCGGGCGGATCGCCCTCGACGCGGTGCATTTGGACATCCGCGACCTCGATGGCTTGCGGGCGGAAGCCGACGATGCCGTGGCGGTGGGCTTCGCCGGGACAGTGTGCATCCACCCGAGCCAGATCCCGGTGGTACGCACCGCCTATCGTCCCAGCGAGGAGAAGCTGGACTGGGCGCGACGGGTGTTGGCGGCGTCGCAGACCGAGCGCGGCGTGTTCGCCTTCGAGGGGCAGATGGTCGACTCTCCGGTGCTCAAGCACGCGGAAATGATGCTGCGGCGCGCGGGGGAGTCCGCCTCCGGGTGACGGTCGGCTGGCCGCATTCGCTCAGGATGATTCCCGATGGCAGTCAGACGGCGCTGCGGAGCTGCGAGTGGAGCTGACCGATGCTCACGTCCGCGAACGCGCCTCTAGGTGCCGTCCGCCCCTGGTCACTTAACGGCAGTGGCTCGTCGGCGTGTCGGCTGGTGTCATGGCCGGACGAATCTACCGTTGAAACCATGATCAAACGCGATCAACTTGGCCGGATTGTGGCCCTGCCACAAGGGGTTTGCCGCCATTCGACCGGCGGCGGCCAACCGGATATCTGCTGGCGTTGGCCGGTTATTTGCTGGCGAGCGCGAGCGTTTTCCCTGGTCAGCAGCCCACGTATCGCCAGAATGTTAACTGATCAGTCACTATCACGTCTCTGAGCAGCGGTTATACAGCTGCGCCGGGCGTTTGCCGGTAAAAAATGCCAGACCCGCGCTGGTCTGCGCGGGCCCGCACCGAGGTGATCCGATCGTCGCGAAGCGATCAGCGGCAGGCTTTGGCGGCAGCCGACGGCTCGGTTCCTTTCTCACGGTGCGAGCCTGACAAGGCCCGGCGGCATGGGTGGCGTCGGGGACGGCTCCGCCGGACGGCCACCGCCGTTGCCGCCACCGCCGGTGCTACCACTGCCGCCACTGCCGCCAGCCTGCCCCGGCTGAGGAGCAACAGCAGGAGGCTCCGCCCGTTGCGGTGGAGGCGGTGCCGCGATCGGCCTGGGTGGTGTCCGGGTCTGCGCCGTCGGCGGCGGTGGTGCCGGAATCTGTGGCGGGTTCGGGGTGATCTCGTCCGAGGGAACCGCTCCGATCAGCGAGGCGAGCACTACGCCATTCGCGTCACGGTCCGACCGGTAGTCCCCGTAGCGGCCCGCCATGAAATCGCCGCCGCCCATCAAGTGTGGCAGCCGCACCACACCGCTGCCCGTCGGTTCCTGCCACGCGGCCGGCATGTTGATCATGTCCAACCCCGCCGGCGGCTCCCGCAGATCGCTTCCCGCGTCGACCGCGTTGTGCGTGTACGCGGCGACATGGTGCATCGGCTCATTCGATCCCGGCGCGGGATCAGCCATGATGGAAACTATCTTGCTTTGATCGTACGGGCAGTAGGCTTCCACTGCCGCAGTGATGAATCGGGTAATGGTGGACGTGATTCGGCGGGCTGGGAATTGGCCCTCGCCCGGGTCTGCGAACGAATTGTTTTTCATGTCGTCCACCACGGCGTCCACCGTCATGCCGCCATCGAGTTCGCGACAAATCTTATGGGCGGTGGCGATGAGGCTTGGCACGTTCTGGAGGGCAGGGATTTCTTCTTGATCGAGCAGTGCCAGAAACTGCTCGTCCTGGTTTGGGTCGGCCGCTGCTGTGCCACCGCGCAGAACTGCGCCGCCGGTTAGCACCACGATCGCGGTAACCAGGGCGCCGGCGTGGCTAGTGATGCCGGTGAACATGGGAGGGGTTTCCGTTCTGCTAGAGCCGTCACCTAACGGGCTTTGGATTGTGATCTACGCCGTACGTGTGGCTGTCTGGTCAGGTTTGTCGGCGTCTGTTGCTGAAACGCTGCTGTTCCCTTCGGCGGCACCAGCTTTGAATTCGTGGTGCGATCACAGCAGCTACATAGTGGGCAGTTCAGCATGGCCCCATGCCCCTGTTGGCGCCACCGGCGACGATGATTATTGAAGTGGTCGCAAACGCTCACTGCGTGCGCGGCGGTGACGGCCTTGATGGGGGCTTTCCGGGTATGGCGGGTGCGATGCAGCCGCCGGCGTTTTGCCAGCGTTGACATTTCCGCATCTACAGAACCAGCCACGCACACACCATCACCGCGCGGTAAAGCGCGGTATCCGCGCGAGTTACCGCTATCGCCAGTTACGAATAAGAGCTAAGCCTAGTAACAATCGTCGGTTTCTGGAACCCTGATGGAGTCGCTCCAACAACGCCAACCGCTCCGGCGTAGTCAACGCGTCACACGACACAGCGGCGACGTCGCAGACCGCTCGCTCCAGCGCGTCGAAGGCCGCCGTGATGGCCTCCCGGTCGACGACGTGGTCCGAACTCATGAACCCAAACTATCCGCGGCCACCGACAAGAATGTCGGCGCTGAGGCTGGTGAAACAACAGTCGCGCAAGTGATTTCAAGCAGCTGAACGAGTGGGCGCTACTTACGTTGGGCTGCGGCCAATCGCTGGGCGAACTGCGGTGACTGGATCGAGTACACCTGCGGCCCAAGCTCTGTGCGCATAGCGAGCTCGTGTTGCTCGTTGTCCAGCGACCCTGGGCTTGCGGTGGCGCGCATCGTTGCCTTTGTCGCCAATACCACCTCGCGCGGCGCCGCCGCGGGCCCGGCGGCCAGGTCCAGCGCCGCGGCGACGGGATCGTCGGCGACAGTGAGCGCCAACCCGTGCCGCACAGCCGATTCGGCGTCGAAGCGCATGCCGAACAACAACGCCGCGCGAGCGACCGCTGGACCCACCGCCCGCTGCAGCATCCAGGTCGCACCGCCACCGGGATGTAGCCCCAATTTCTGGAAACGGGCGTCGAACAATGCGCCGGGCCCGGCGATGCGCACGTCGGCGGCCAGCGCCAAGTTCAAGCCCGCGCCGACCGCGGCGCCGTTGACCGCGGCAATGGTGGGCAGCGTGCAATTACCAACGGCCATGAAGCCGTCGTAGATCCGCTGCAGACCGTCTGCCGGTGCTCCACCGCCGGCAGCGCCCAGGGCGCTGAGGTCGGCGCCGGCGCAAAAGGCTTTGCCGGCACCGGTGACCACCACGGCGTGCACGTCGGGATCGGCTTCGGCTTGCTCCACCACGGCGCGCAGCAGCGCCGATATCTCGTCGGTGAGGGCGTTGCGCCGTTCAGGGTCATTAACGGTGATGAGCGCGACGTGATTGTCGGCGCGGAACAAGACGAGGTCGGACTGGGCCATCGGGCGCCTCCGCGGTTTCGGTTCGTCGTGCACTGGGTGGAGACCGTGATGCTTCCGGTCTCACGTCAGAATGGCAACACGCGTCATGTCAACCAGTGCCCTGATCCCGGTTCCCGTCACGTTGGACACAACGCCACATCGAGCGGAGGTTCGACGCGATGGTCTGATCCGCGGTTAATGATCAGCGTGTACTCGTCCTCTACGCGAGCAACACTTCCCACGATCTGTTCAGTTGTCGCCATTTTCCTCGTTGCTTCCACCCGCATGCGCGCCCTTCGGACTTTCGCCTAATGCGATACGTGGTCGCGACTCGTCTTCGTCCTCACCAAAAACCACACGGGCTTGTTGGACTTCGGATTCGGAAATTAATTCCAATTGTTGAGCAGATTGTTGAGCGTTGGCGAAGAACAATTCGCTTGCAGTTTTTGCGCTGACTACTTCAAGAATTCCCCAATTGATTGAGCCATTCGTAAGAGCTTTAAATGCGAATTCGAGTCGTTCATCGATATAACGAACGGATTTTTTGAGGCTTAAAGTTGTGTGCATCGCCTTCTGAACGGCCTTTGCGAGCTCCGCATCGAGCTTTCTCTTGCTGTACCAATGATTTCCAACGATACCGACGCCGATCGAGGATGCCGGGACAAAACCAATGACACAGGCTTTCCCAAGGGGAGTGTCACCCAACGCAAGTGCACCAATAATACTCAAAATGGCGACGATGAAGAGCATGACTAAAAAGAGAAGGGCTGAAGGCTGGAATGCTCGCCTAATTAGTTCGCCGAACTGCCCAAGCCATTGCGCCCATCCTGCATCTGGGCCGTTTCTGGCCGGCGCAGCCGCGTTCTCGGCCGGGGTTTCGGGCGCTGGCGGGAGTGTGCCCTCGGCCGGGGTTTCGGGCTCTGGCGGGAGTGTGACTGCAGCCGCGTTCTCGGCCGCGGTTTCGGGCTCTCGATCGACCACTAGAACATCATCCCAAATGGAAGCGACACGTCCCCTTGGCGGCGCCACCCGCAGCCATTGCGCCCATCCCGCATCTGGGCTGTTTTTGGCCGGCGCAGCCGCGTTCTCGGCCGGGGTTTGCGGCGATGCAGGCGGTTCCGGCTCGACTGGGCCCTGAGCCGCGTTCTCGGCCGGGGCAATCATCTCTCGATCGACCACCCGAACATCATCGCAAATGACGATGGCCACGCCACCCGGCCACCGCGTGTCGCTACGGCTCGACATCGATTTCGTCCACCACTGGTCCCGGCACCAGGACGCTTTCCTCTGCTGATCACCGACGGCGGTCCGGGTGTCCACGACAAATCGTTCGCCGACACGTCCGTTAGAGATGGCTCGCCACGAATGTCGCGGCCTGACTGGGCATTCCGGACTGCTTATACGATAGGTGCGGCGCGGAGAACATCTCGTCATGTGAAGGCAGCGCCAGGGCTCCGCCCGGAGTGCAAACCGGATCGCCGGGCGCACACAAGTCAATGGCCTTCGCTCCGTACCACGGGCTGACCACGCTTATGGGCGCCCCCAGATACCTGTCCGACGGATTGCCGAAGGTGGCGACCGCGGCAACGTGATCAGCCACATCCGCCGATAGCGTGTCGGGGATCAAGCCCGCAACGGGTGCTTGGGCGATGGTGATCAGATCTATCACCATCGCGCCTTGGGAATATCCACCGAGCACCAGCCTGGTGTTGGGACAATTCGCAGCCATGGACTGAACGTGAGCGTTCGCATCGGTGGCGCCGGCGGATGCGGAGGGTGCGAAGTCGTCGGAGGCGGGGTAGTTGACCGGATACACCCCGATGGACCGACCCCCAACCTCTGAGCGCAGTGAATCGATGAATGCCTGTCCGACCCCACCAACACCAGGCGGCTCGTTGGTGCCGCGGGCGAACGTCACCTCGACGTCGGGGCAGGAAGCAGCGGACGCGGAGGCAATGAGGATTGGTGCGCTCAGCAGCGTCGTCCAGGTTGTCGCCACCGCGACACCCAGCAACGGAGCGAATTGGCGTGCGTTCACGTCCCAATGCTCACATATCGCGGCGCAAGCGTGCCGCCGAGTGGCGCGACCTGCTTGAACAGATCGTGAACGTCACGAGCTGGCGTTGGGCGTCAACCCATAGAGGCTGTGCGTCCACGATTTTTTCACTCCCGCGTCGGGAAACGGTGAGCATCAACCGTTTATTCACCGCCAATGACCGGGAACCGACCGGAATTGCCCGGTTCTCATCGGAGCTTCGAGATAGTCGATCCGGTTGTCGCACAACGGGAAACGAGCAATAGATGGAACGAGGACGACCTGTGGGTCGGTAATCCGCAATTCGGTAGCCTTGTCACAGAGCAGCTCGACCCACTGAGCACGCGTTGCGTCGTTATGCCGTCCTTCGTACTTCCCCGCGGGCGGCGCGCTTCTCCTCGTAGTGCTTCGCCTTGGCATCGAGCATCGCTAGGAAGAAGGACAGCTCCTCGCGAGCGTGCTCGCCGGCCGGGCCAAAGTCGGTGCGCTCGAAGATCCGCCAGAACCGCAGCACGGGCTGGATCACCGCGTCGTGGTGCAGGCGCAGGTCGTAGATGCCGGCCTTGGCGATGGTGATGGCGTTGTTGGTGTAGTCCGTCATACCCTGGCCCGGCATCTGGAAGCCGACCACCTCGTCGCGGATCGCCTGCATCGCCTCGTCGGGCGCGAGGTCGAGCGCGGCGCCCATCAGGTTGCGGTAAAAGACCATGTGCAGGTTCTCGTCCGTGGATATACGAGCGAGCAACTGCTCGGCAAGGGGGCAGCCAGTCGCACGCCCGGTATTGCGGTGCGCGATCCGGGTGGCCAGCTCCTGGAACGAGACGTAGGCCAGCGCCTGCAGCATGGTCTTGTCGCCGCTGTCGTAGCCCGCCGTCATGTGCTCCATGCGCAGCGCCTCCAACCTGACCGGGTCCACGCCACGCGTGACGACGAGGTAGTCGCGTATCGCGATCGCGTGCCGGCCCTCCTCGGCCGTCCAGCGACCAACCCACTGGCCCCAGGCGCCGTCGCGGGCGAAGCGGGTGGCGATCTCGCGGTGGTACGAGGGCAGGTTGTCCTCGGTGAGCAGGTTGACGATCATCGACGTCTGCGCGACCGGGTCGAGCGGTGAGTCCTCAGGCTGCCAGTCGGTGCCGCCGAGGAAAGCGAAGTCACGCCCGCGTGACCAGGGCACGTAGTCTTGCGGCTGCCAGTCCTGCGCCAGGCTGAGGTGGCGGTCGAGGTTAGCTGCCACGACGGGCTCGAGTTCGGTCAGCAGGCTGGTCTGCATAGCTGTCACACTCCCTACGCTACCGTAACTTACGGCACCGTAGGTAGAGGTGTGCGACGAGAATGCGGCAACACACCCTCAGCATCTCCTTACTATTCGCTTATTTTTCTTAATTGTGCCGTAGTCTCGGCGGCGTGATCGCTGCTCTGATCGTTGCGACGCGGCATCGGACCGGCAGCTCGCCAGGGCTGGTTGAGGCCGTGTTGATCGGCTGCGCGAGGAAGTTGGCGGGCTTACCGACTAGGTCCGGTTGACGCTCATGGGGCCTCTCGCGGTGGCGCTTGCCGGGCTGGCGCTTCTTGACTCCCTCAATGTCCTCAACGTGGGAGTAGTTTCGGCAATCATTTACGACAGTCGACTGAATAGAAGATCACCAGTTCCCGGTTCTTTGACCTTCATCACAGGCGTATTCGCGGTCACGACTATCTTCGGCATCCTTATTTTGCTTGGTCTTAACCTCCTGACTGATTTCGTCGACGTCAGGATCACGCCAGCGATTCGATATTGGGGCGGGTTGCTGGTGGGCGCAGTGCTGATCGTGTTGGCGTACTTCCCCTTGACCGCCCAATCCCCGGCGCCTGGGTGGGCGATGGCGGCAACGCGGCAACGACCTTGGCTGCTCGGATTTGTCGGAATAGCAGTGGGTTCGGGACAGGCTCCAACAGCGGTGCCGTACCTGACCGGCTTGGCAATGCTGTCCGCGTTCCATCCACGACCGTCGATCTGGCCGTTGATCGTCATTGTCTACTGCGCAGTCGCGCTTTGGCCGCTGCTGGTAATCCTCGCTCTCGCGACTAGAAAAACTGCACGAGCCAAACGAATACAGCGCTGGCTGGTGCGTTCTCTCACACGCTATGGTCCGATCACGGTGCGGATCATGTTCCTCTGTGTCGGTGTCGGACTAGTCGTCGACGCCCTACTGCACTACAGCGCGCTTTGGTGATTCATTGGTGTCGCGGTTGACGGCGGTCCTGAAGTCGGCGAACAGGATCCGCTGGCACGCCCACAGGGCGTGAGACTTCACCACTTCACCTGCATGCTAAGCGGGATGGCGATGCCAGCACCGAAGTGTTCGAATTGTTCTGATGGTGGACTCGATGGTTGTTAATCGGCGGTGTGTGCTGAGTGGGGCGCTCGGGGTGGGCGGGCTGCTTGCTTCCGGCTGTCACACCGTGCCCGGCGACGGCGAACCAGCGGTCCCTTGGCCTGATGGCCAGACCCTGGGTATCGGCTTGGAGGGCTACCCCTATCCGCACCCCGTGCAGTACCTAGACGTCACACACGTCGCCCAGGCGGACTGGATCGACCGTCAGGCCCCGGACTGGGAGCGGCGTGCGCGTCTGGCGTACATGGACGTTCCGCCCGACAGCGCCCTGTCAAAGGGCGCCGTCCTGCTGGTGCACGGCAAAAACTTCTTCGGCGCGTACTGGACGGGAGTTATCGAGGCGTTGCGCCACGAGGGTTTCCGGGTAATCGTTCCGGATCTGATCGGCTGGGGTAAGTCCACAAAGCCCTCGACGTTGACTGCGGCCTCGTTGGTGACGCATCTGCGCTCGCTGGTAGATCAGCTGAAGGTGGATTCTTTTGTTTTCGTTGGGCATTCGACCGGGGGGCTGGTCGGCATGCACATGGCGCGGGCGCTACCTGAGCGGGTGCACACGCTGGTGCTGGAGAACCCGATGGGACTCGAAGACTATCGAATCGGGCTGATGCGGCAGGTGCGGCACGAGGACTGGGCGCAGGACGAGCGCTCCATGACCGCCGATCAGATCCGCCAGTACATGGCGCACTATTTCGTGAACAAAGAGCCCCGGCTCGTCGAGCCCTTCGTCGCGGTACGCATGGCCATCGGGCAAGGGCCCGAGTTCGAGCGCTGGGTGCAAAGCTCGGCGGCGGCCTATGACATGCTTCTCAACGAGCCTGCCGTGGAATTCGTCGGTTCTTTACCCACCCCAACGTTATTCGTCTGCGGCCTGTCCGACCGCACCTATGTGGGCGCGAAATACACAGCGCCCAAAGACCAAGGGGTCAAGGGGAATATCGCGGAACTGGCCACGGGATTCGCGGCCAAGATGCCCAAGGCCCGCTTCGTGGGTGTGCCCAACACCGGCCACGTACCGCACCTGGAATCACCGGCCGCGTTCAGTTCGGCCGTGCTCGAATTTCTGCGTTGAATCCTCAGCAGACATCACAGCGCTGCCCTGCGTAGTGCGCGCCGGTCGCCTCGGTGGCTCTACCGTAAGTCGGTTCGAGTCCGACTGGGGGCACCGAATCAGCGCGGTAATGATGACAAACGTTGCTAATCTGGCTCGAAACTGGCGCTGAGGAGATCCGATGGCCGAGGCACTGGGCGGAATTCGGCAGAAGCTGAGTCGCGCCGCGGAGATGGCGAAAGCTGTAAAGCGATTGCACGATACCGGCATCGTCGACCTCGGCAACCTCGGCGTGACGCTGCAGACCGTGAAGAATTCGCGCGTGTACGGACCGCAGGCGACGATGGCGATACAGGGCGGTCGCAAGTACTCGTCGCTGCCTGCGGTCGTGGACGAGCGCGGGACCTTGACCTACAAGAAGGTAGACGACATGTCCACCGCTCTCGCCCGCGGGCTCGAGAGGCTCGGCGTCGACGAAGGTTCGGTCGTGGGCCTTCTCTGCCGTGACCATCGCGGACTCGTCATCGCGATGGCCTCGTGCGGAAAGCTCGGCGCCCGGCTGGTACTGATGAATACGGGCTTCGCCAAACCGCAGTTCGCGCAGGTATGTGAGCGCGAAGACGTGAAGGTCGTGCTCCACGACAGCGAGTTTTTGAGCTTGCTCGACGCGCTGCCAGCCGAACTGCCGCGCGTGCTGACCTGGGTGGACGTGGGCACTAACCCGCCCGACGACATGCCGACGATCGACGGCATCATCGCGACGAACAGCACCGAGCCGTTGCCCCCGCCGACCAAGCCCGGCGGGGTCGTCGTCCTCACCAGCGGCACGACTGGGCTGCCAAAGGGCGCGCCCCGTGCCAAGATCTCCCCGTTTGCGACAGCGCAGTTGATCGACCGAGTCCCCTTCCCCCGAAAGGGGGCCATGGTCATCGTCTCGCCGATTTTTCACAGCACCGGTCTGGCCACCTTCTTGGTTGGGGCAGCGTTGGGAAACAAGATTGTCACCAGCCGGCGTTTCGATCCCGAAGTCACACTCAAGCTGATTGCGGACCACAAGGCGGACATGTTGGTGGCAGTCCCGACGATGCTGCACCGCATGGTCGAACTCGCGCCCGACGTCATCGCCAAGTACGACACGTCGACGCTGAAGGCGATCGCGATCTCCGGATCGGCGCTGACACCCGAGCTGTCCAACCGCGTACAGGACACGTTCGGCGATGTGCTCTACAACATGTATGGCTCCACCGAGTGCGGGATCGCAACCATCGCCACACCAGACGAACTGCGCATGGCTCCCGGAACCGCGGGCCGCTCACCCGTAACGTGCGAAGTGGTGTTATTCGACGACAACGACTGTCGTGTCTATGGCACCAACAAGCGGGGTCGGATCTTCGTCCGCAGTGGGTCGCCATTCGAGGGTTACACCGACGGCCGGCACAAGCAGATCATCGACGGCTACATGTCCAGCGGCGACATGGGCCAGTTCGACGAGAACGGGTTGCTGTTCGTCGACGGGCGGGACGACGACATGGTCGTTTCCGGCGGTGAGAACGTCTTCCCGCAGGAGGTCGAGAACCTGCTTATCGAGCGTGACGATGTCTTCGATGCGGCCGTGGTCGGTGTCGACGACTCTGAGTTCGGAAAGCGGTTGCGTGCCTTCATTGTTTCTCAGCCCGGCGCACCGCAGGACGTTGAGGAGATCAAGCTTTACGTCAAGAACAACTTGGCGCGCTACAAGGTCCCCCGAGATGTGGTGTTCATCGACGAGCTGCCACGCAATGCCACGGGCAAGCTGCTGCGACGGGTCTTGACCGAGATGGACGTCGACAGCTGACCTGAATCCCGTGGGGAGACCAGAGGTTGCCGGCATGCCCTCGTGCGCTGCCCCGAGATGAGCGACTTCGCCGAGGCGAGCGTGTTCGCCCGTAGCCGGGACAGGTCCATGACGAACGGGTCGCCCACGGGGGTGAACGGCTGGCTGCTGCCTATCTCGGGTGGTGACAACTCCCCTCAACCTCGCGAGCAACCGGGCCTGTCGGACGCCACGCCCTCAGTTTTTCTTAGATTTCTTATCGTTGCCGAGAAACGCGTCCGAGGCCAAAGGCCCGGCGGATCAAGGCCTGAAATGAGGTCGGTAGTGAGAGTCCAGGTAGTTGGATCGCAAGTGCGCAATTTATAGGCTTAGAGCCTAAGAAATGCACACTCAAGGAGGCTTCACCACGATGGCTGAGCACCGCAGCACGCCGCTCCCAGCTGTACTCGGCGGCGCGCCGTTGCGAACTGTTAGAGCGACGGACGCCCGAGCAGCCTACGCGTATCCGGGTCCCGAACTAGCGCGCCTGGCCGACCGGGGACTTCTCCAGCGGGTCGCCAATGGCTACTACATCGTGGTCCCGCAGGACATGGTGGGTCGTCGGTGGGTGCCCAGCCTTGAGGCCGCTGCCGCGGGGATCGCCTCGGCCATCTATGGGCAGGAGGATGCCGTGCTGATGGGCATCAGTGCCGCCCGGGTGCTCGGCGCGATTCCTCGGGCGCTGGCAAGCGCGGTAGTCGCAGTACCCAGGCGACACCGGCCGATCTCGCTCAAAGACCGTCCGTCAGTGGTCCGCTTTGTCAAACGGGACACAGATGGTCTGGATGCGGAACGCATCGACACACCGCTGGGGCAGGCGCTTGCGACGACACCGGAGCAGACGGTCCTCGACCTCGCCCACCGACCGCAACTAGGCGACGCCGAAGACGACGTGCCCGCGGCCGTGGCCGCGTTATACCGGCGCAGCGACAAGCAGCGCCTTGAAGTGCTCGCAGCCGACCAACGGCTCACGGCGTCGTTACGGCGCGCGGAGTCATGGGCTGGAGCGCGGCGTGGACAGGGATGAACTTGAGGAGATTGCGAGGCATTTCGGGGTGGCACCCGAACAGGTCGAGCGGGATCACCTCTTTCGTATTTATTGGCCTTCCTCGGCGTCAACTTCGGCGAACGGATCCAGTTCATCGGTGGCACCGCCCTAACGCGTACCCACCTTTCCGCGGGCCGACTCAGCGAAGATGTCGCCCTCGGCGACCGTAAGGGCGTAGCTGCCGACCTGGACGCCGCGCTGCCACGCGCACTGGCCCGCACACACGGGAGGCTCACACTCGAGCCACCGCTCATCGGTCTGACGGACGTCGACGCCGCAATACTGCGATCCACTGGAGGCATTTCGGTGCGGATCCAGCTGCTGTCCGCACGCGGCCGGGCGCCGTGGCCGACAGAGCGTCGCTCCCTTGAGCAGCGCTACCGGGATGCGCCGGCTGCGGACCTGATCGTTCCCACGTTGCCCGCATTCGCCGCATCAAAGACTGCGACTTGGGCGGACCGCCGTGCACCGCGCGATCTGTGGGACCTGTGGGCGCTCAGCAGAATCGGCGCAATCGATTCAGCGGCATTACGGTTGTATCGGCAATTTGGTCCGACCAATCAGCCACCCGTGGATTACCTATTCAAGACCGCACCATCGGACGCCCAATGGCGGGCGCAGCTCGCCGGCCAGACGCGGCTCACGATCACCGCCGCAGAAGCCCTCGCGACCGTTCGTGACTCATGGACCCGAGTTGCCGGCGACGGGCAGATGCGCGGTACCTAGTAGCCGTTGCCTAACCCGTTTATTCTCAACGTTTCTCAGCGCTTGCCGAGTTGCAGAACTTAGCTGCCTTTTCTCTAACCAATTTATCCCCAGTACTTCTCACTGATACCCCGCGGCCACGAGAATCGCTCGCACCAGCCCCTGATCGCAGTTCAAGGCTAGGAGAAGGCGTTGAAACTCGGCGGCCTCGCGCCCGCCGTCATGGAAGAACTGGTGCTAAGCCATAATTCATCGCCCGAGGCGTCCCGCCAGTCCGTCAACCGCTGCCCGCGCCGTGTCCTCGCTGGTGTGGCCGTACACGTCGCCGGTTATGGCGATCGACGAGTGCCTGAGCAGGTCGACCACGTGAGGCTGCTGCACGCCCGGCCAGATAACAACGACGATCAGTCCGACGTGTCGCAGCAGTTGGTACGTGGCCGGGTATGGCTTTACCGCGTCGGCGCAACCACGGGGGTGGTGAGGGTGCCGTGTGTCAGGTACTGATCCAGATTGCGCAGAGCCAGCGCGGTCATCGCCGCGCGCGTGGCTGCCGTGGCGCTGCCCACATGCGGCAGAACGACGACGTTGTCCATCTCGCGGAGTTGTTGCGGCACAACCGGTTCGTGGGCAACCACGTCGAGCCCGGCACCAGCGAGCCGTCCGCGGGCCAACAGCTCCACCAGAGCCTCCTGGTCGACGACGCTGCCTCGGGCGATGTTGATGAGATAACCGTCGGGGCCAAGGGCTTCCAGCACGTCACGGTTCACAAGGGGCTGACCGTCCTTCCCGCCGCCGGTCGCCACCACCAGCACATCGACGGACTTCGCCAGGTCCACTGCTGATGGCGCGTACCGGTAGCCCGAACTGGTCAGCTCGTGGCGGCTGTGATATGAGATGACACAGTTGAATCCGGTGAGTCGGGCGGCTATGGCTGAACCAATGCGGCCCAGACCAAGGATCCCCACCCGCGATCCGGTCACGTCCCACGCCAATGGGTACGGCCCCTCGGCCTGCCAGCGGCCGGCGCGCACGTAGCGCTCCGCGGCGGCGAAGCGGCGCATCGTCATGAGGACTAACCCGACCGCGGTGTCGGCCACCGTGTCAGTCAGCACGTCGGGTGTGTTGCTCACGCCGATCCCCACCCGACGTGCCGTGTCGATGTCAATCGTGTCGTAGCCGTCTCCGAAATGGACGATCGCGCCGAGGCTGGGCAATGCACCCATCAATTCGGCACCGATGGGGACTTGCCCGGCATCGACAATGACTCTGACCGAAGCCGCATGCTCGGCTAGGAAATCCTCACGCGCCGAATTGATCGGCAGCACCAGTGCGTCGTATTTCGCGGTCAGCGCTGCGGCGAGCGACTCCGGAACGCCGCCTACCTGGAGAACGGTCGTGCCCAACGCGAACTCCCTTTGTCTTTGCCGGAAGTGATCGCCTCATCATTGCGGCGGCGCCTCTTGCTGTCATTGGTTGTTCCAACAGTCTTGGTGTGCCAAAAGTGTGCCGGCGAACACAATCCGATCCACGTGCGGCACGACGGCGTGATCTGCTGACCCATTGCAGTCAGGTGTCGATAGTGTCTTGCACACAGGCCGAGACGAGAGGAGCAGAAGCGTGCCCCGATTTCCCTACCCGGACCGAAAGACGTTTCCTCAGGAGTTGCAGGATTTTCTCGCGGAGGTCCCCGAGCATCTGAACTTCGACATGATGTCGTATTCGCAGTCCACCATCGAGTCCTTCATCCGTCAGGGGGAGGCGCAGTACACCGGACTGGAATTGCCGCCCCGCTTGCGTGAGCTGGTCATCGTGACGACGGCGGCCGTCGCCAGCGCCGAGTATGAGTTCGTTCAGCACGTGCCGATTTCGGAGGCCATGGGGATGGACCCGCGGATCCGCGAAGCGATCCACAAACAGGACTTTGATTCGTCGCTTCTCTCAGCCGACGATCAGGCGATCACGAAGTTCGTCGCGGCGGTCGTGCGCAGCCCCACCGTGGACGACCAGACCTTCGCCGCGGTACGCAAGATCCTGAGCAATCGCGAGATCGTCGAGGTCCTTCAGGTCATCGGCTTTTATTGGTCGTTCGGCCGTGTTGCGACGGTCCTGGAAGTCGAAATCGAACCCGCGCACGGTACCGCGGTCATCGCGGCCAGCAAGAACGCCGCGACCGAGTAGCTACAAGCATGACAGTGTCTGCCTGTGGGTGGCGAAGTCTGCGCGCGCCGGAGAAGGGCTAGCGTCTGATGATCAGCGGAAAGTCCGTCGTCGTAACGGGTTCCACCTCCGGTATTGGTCTTGCCGTCGCGCGCGCTTTCGCCGCCGAGGGCGCAAACGTGACCCTCAACGGTTTCGGTGACCCGGAGGATGTTGAGCAACAGCGGCGCAGCATCGAGGAGATGTTCGGGGTAACGGTGGCCTATTCGGGCGCCGATGTGACCCAGCCGGTCGAGATCGCCGAGATGATCAGCGACGCCGAAAAGAACTTCGGAGCAATCGATGTCCTGGTTAACAATGCGGGCATCCAGTTCGTGGCGAAGTTGGAGGATTTCCCAATCGAGAAGTGGGACGCTGTGATCGCCACGAATTTGTCGGCCGCTTTCCACACCTGTCGGTGCGCACTACCCGGGATGAAACGCCGAGGCTGGGGTCGAATAATCAACATCGCCTCGGCGCACGGCCTCGTTGCAAGCGCCGAGAAGGCTGCATATGTCGCAGCCAAGCACGGCGTTGTTGGACTGACCAAAGTAGTGGCAATCGAAACTGCCGACCATGGAATCACGTGCAACGCGATCTGCCCCGGTTGGGTGATGACGCCTCTGGTAGCGCAGCAAGTCGAAGCGCGCGCCACCGCAGCGGGACAGTCCTTTGAAGAGGCCAAGCAAGAATTCGTTGCCGAAAAGCAGCCGATGGCCCGCTACACCCGCCCGGAGGACATCGGCGCGCTGGCGGTCTTCCTGGCTGGCGATGCGGCCGCCACCATCACCGGCGCCTGTTATTCGATCGACGGCGGCTGGACCGCTCAATGAGCCGACTTCGCGCTGTGCGCCGCCACATTGGCGTGGTCGCGACGTTGTCGTAGGACACATCGTGATCGGGGCTGACCGGGGCAACAATGGCGGGTGTAAGGCTCCAGCATTGTGGTGGACCAGTTAGAGGAGCAGGTATGAGCGACACTTTGGGCAACGACGGCCCATGCTCGCCAGCGACCGATGCATGGTGATGGTCACCGTCAACGGCCGGTGTATGCACGTCGGTGGGAACATCTCGGCCGCGATGTCGCTCGAGTCGCTCGGTTGTCCCGCCCGTGGGGTCAACGAAAAACGACCAACGGATCCACCCTTTCCGGGGGTCTTCAACACACCCAAGCCAACACACCTAAGCCAACTCACCCGTCACCTATGTGAAAGGCGAGTCAACTGACATGCAATACGTCCGCCCCTTCGATCCCGACAAGGCCGTCGACGCAGGATTCCCCGGCTTCCGTGCCCAAGTCCTTTCCCATTTGGAAAGCGCGCTGATGATGTCCAGCCGCATCAAGGAGGGCGGTTGCGGTCCGGGCTTGCACTACCACCGCGGCGACCAGTTGTACTACCTCATCGAAGGATTGATGAACATCCGGCTAGGTACCGAGATACACCACATCCGCGCGGAAACGTTCGTGTTCATCCCCGCCGGACTGGCGCACCGCAACTGGAATGAGGGTCCTGGGGACGAGACGCACCTCGAGATGATGATTCCCGCCACGGCGCCGATGGCCCAGCTGACCATCATGGTCGATTCACCCGACGATGTATCCGCTGCCGATCGCACCGACCGGCACGGTTACACGCGTCGGGTCGATCGGGCACAACTGAGCGAACCCCTGCCCGGGCTGCGCGCACAGTCGCTGGGCGGCCCCGGCTTCGGCTCAGTGCATGCCGTCGTCAACTACACAGAAATCAACGCCGGCAGCGCGGGCCCCGACACCCACATCCACGAGTTCGACCACTACTACCTGGTACTGGATGGTGAACTCACCGTCGAGATTGCATTGGAAAAGCATGTTGTGTCGCCCCGGGAGCTGGTGGTCGTGCCTGCAGGCGTTCCGCATCGCCAGTACAACACCGGTGCCGTGGCCGAGAAGCACCTGTCAGTGTTGGCGCCGGCTCCAGAGGCCGGCAAACCATGGGACCGTGGCGTCGACTTCACCGCGAACGGTGATGACATCACCGGGTCGCAGTGCTGCCCGTTTTGACGCAAGCAATCGGCAACATCGGGACGGTCGCGGCCGATTTATACGTACCGATTTTTGGAAGTTTCTGCGACAAAAACGGTTTAAATGCAATGAATTTGGACGCAAACACCACTATTGAACCTGGGGGTCAAGTGGTTCAAACGAATATGGTCGCATGCCGGCCGGGTTTGCCCGACTGCCGTCACGACCCCATCACCCTCTTGATCGCGACCGGCCTGCGGCGCTCCGAGCTCCTGGCACTGCGCTGGAGCGACTTCGACGCCGACGCCGGCACCATCGCCGTGACCGGCAAGCTGGTACGCCGGCGTGGGGTCGGCCTGACGCGGATCGACGAGACCAAGACTGCCGCAGGCCGCCGCACCATTCCGTTACCGTCGTTCGCCATCACGGTTCTCAACGACCGTCGCAAGCTCCCCTACGTCGGCCAACAGCAAGTCATCTTCGCATCCAAACAGTGGAACGCTTCGTGACCCCGAAAACTTCAACCACGCGTGGCGCGCCGTCCGCGACGACCTCGGGATGCCCGACGTCACATCACACAGCTTCCGCAAGACCCTAGCAACGCTCATCGACGACGCAGGGCTCTCGGCACGCATCGGTGCCGACCATCTCGGGCACGCCAAGGTGTCCATGACCCAGGACCGTTACACGTCACGGGGCCGGGTCCACAATCAGGTCGCCGACCTGCTGGATCGTGCCGTGGCGGACATAAACGATGAATAAACGATGAGCGCCGGTTTCAGTGGGCTCAAAAACACCCTCTGACCAGTGCCCCCGGCACGACTCGAACGTGCGACCTAGGGATTAGAAGGCCCTTGCTCTATCCACCTGAGCTACGGAGGCAATGTGCAGGTCAGTCTAGCCAAAGCCAGCTGTTCGATGAGTTTTGCTGACGCGACGCGCGCGAGAAGCGTTCCCCTGCCGTAAAAATCGGTTATGGTGGGGATCCTCGACACACGCACAACACCGGCTGGTAATCAGCCGTTAACCGCAACGGGGCGTGTGCCTATCGTCGAGGGGTGGGCGTTGCTATGAGCATGGCCATGAACCTGACTGCGCGCTGCTCACGGGCGGGTGCCGAAGCCCTGCGCTTGGCGGCCGAAGCCACAGATACCTGCCGTTCCGGCGCCCTACTGCTGCGCGGCTCACCGTTTGCTGTGGGCTGGTTCGCCGGCTGGCTGTCCACGGAATTTCCTCCACATGTCCTGACCGGGCACGCGTTGTCCCGGGTGTCGCCCCCGCCGATCGGCCGTGTGGCCACGGCATGGGCCGCACAGCGAGCAGACCAAATCCTCACGGCTGCGCTCGAGGAGTCCTTTGGGCCGGACTTCAGCGACCTGGTACGCCACCCGACCTGCGATCAGTCCGAGTGCGCGCCCCGCAACGGGCTGTTGCACATGCCGGGGCCGCACCGCCGCTACGCGGCGCAGACCTCCGACATCTCCTACGGTCCGGGTGGTAGCGAACACCTGCTCGACATCTGGCGACGTCCTGACCTGGCGCCCGGCCGGCGTGCGCCGGTGCTGATCCAGGTCCCGGGAGGGGCGTGGGTGGTGAACGGCAAACGCCCTCAGGCGTACACGCTGATGAGCAGGATGGTGGAACTCGGCTGGATCTGTGTCTCGATCAACTACAGCAAGAGCCCGCGCAGCACGTTTCCGGCGCACATCATCGACGTGAAAAGGGCGATCGCATGGGTGCGCGAGAACATCGCCGACTATGGCGGCGATTCTGATTTCATCGCGATTACCGGCGGGTCGGCCGGTGGGCACCTGGCTTCCCTGGCTGCGCTCACCGCCAACGATCCGACGTTTCAGCCTGGGTTCGAAGGCGCCGACACCACCGTTCAGGCGGCGGTGCCGTACTACGGCGTTTACGACTTCACCAAGGCTGAGAACATGCACGAAATAGTGCTGCCGTTCCTCGAGCGGTTCGTGATGAAGGCCCGCTACGCCGACGCCCCAGAGCGATTCAAGGCGGCTTCGCCGATTTCGTACGTGCACCGCGAGGCTCCGCCGTTCTTCGTGTTGCACGGCGAGAAGGATGAACTGACTCCCAGCCGCCAGGCCCGGGCATTCTGCGCGGCGCTACGGAAGGCCGGAGCCGCCACGGTGTCCTATGCCGAGCTCGCCAATGCGCACCACGCTTTCGACATCACCCCTACGGTCCGATCCCGGCTGGCCGCCGGTGCCGTCGGGGACTTCCTGGGTGTCATCTACGGGCGGCGGGCCGGTTCGCCGGCGAATTCGTTCCCGCTGTCGGCGACGTCAGCCAGCTGAACCGGGACAGTCGGGCAGTGCCCGAATCGTGCCTTTCACCGGCGCCTCAACCCGACTAGCGTTGTGTTGGCAATCGGGGCGGTGCGTGTGAACCAGGAGGCTTGATCTGCGGTGACAGCGTTGGCGCATCGAGGTACCCGCAACGGCGCGGTGGTTCGTGATCATGGCTGATTCCGTCGAGGCGGTTGGATATTCCGACGAACTCGGACCGGTCGACTATCTAATGCATCGGGGCGAAGCAAATCCGCGAACCCGTTCGGGGATCATGGCGCTGGAACTCCTGGACACCACACCGGACTGGAACCGGTTCCGGACCCGGTTCGAAAACGCCTCTCGAAAGGTATCGCGGCTGCGGCAGAAGGTTGTCGTGCCGACCCTGCCGACGGCGGCACCGCGCTGGGTGGTGGATCCCGACTTCAACCTCGACTTCCATGTGCGCCGGGTGCGCGTGTCCGAACCGGGCACGCTGCGCGATGTATTCGACCTCGCCGAGGTGATGCTGCAGTCGCCGTTGGACATATCGCGGCCGCTGTGGACGGCCACGCTGGTCGAGGGTCTGGCCGACGGCAAGGCGGCGTCGCTAATGCATGTGAGCCATGCGGTCACCGACGGCGTCGGCAGTGTCGAGATGTTCGCACAAATCTATGACCTCGAGCGCGATCCGCCGGCCAGGCCGACGCCCCCGCTGCCCATTCCGCAGGATCTGACGCCCAATGATTTGATGCGCCAGGGCATCAACCATCTTCCCTTGGCCATAGTCGGCGGCGTCTTGAGCGCGGTGTCCGGGGCCGTATCAGCGGCCGGGCGAGCGGTTTTGGACCCCGCGTCCACCGTTTCGGGAATCCTGGGTTACGCCCTCTCGGGTATGCGGGTGCTCAACCGGGCCGCCGAGCCGTCGCCGCTGTTGCGCCGGCGCAGCCTGGCCACCCGCACCGAAGCAATCGACATCCCGCTCTCTGACCTGCACAAGGCCGCAAAGGCCGGCGGAGGATCGATCAACGACGCCTACCTCGCCGGGCTGTGTGGTGCCCTGCGGCGTTATCACGAGGCCCTCGGCGTGCCAATCACCACGCTGCCGATGGCGGTGCCGGTAAACCTACGGGCCGAGGCTGATACGGCCGGCGGCAACAGGTTTACCGGCGTAAACCTGGCGGCACCGGTAGGCACCGCCGATCCGGTCTCGCGCATGAAGAAGATCCGTGCGCAGATGACACAGCGCCGTGACGAGCCCGCGATGAACATCATCGGTTCCATTGCGCCAGTGTTGAGTGTCTTGCCGACAGCCGTGCTGGAGGGAATCACCGGCTCGGTGGTCGGCTCTGACGTGCAAGCCAGCAATGTCCCGGTCTACCCGGGAGACACTTACATCGCCGGTGCAAAAATCTTGCGGCAGTATGGTATCGGCCCGTTGCCCGGCGTGGCAATGATGGTGGTGCTGATTTCCCGGGGTGGGTGGTGCACCATCACGGTGCGCTACGACAGGGCGTCGGTGCAAAACGAGGCGTTGTTCGCACAGTGCCTGGTGGAGGGTTTCAACGAGGTCCTGGCGCTGGCCGGTGACCCGCCACCACAAGCGGTCCCGGCGTCGTTCGCCGCCGAGCCCTCGGGTCCGGCAACTCGATCGGTGTCAGGCCGATGAGCACTGCTGAAGAACAGCTGGAACAGGGCAGGAGGCGCAAGCCGCCGCTGGATCTGCGGTTGCCCGGCTCTGTCGCCGAGATCCTCGCCAGTTCCCCCGGGCCCAAGATCGGCGCGTTTTTCGACCTGGATGGGACGTTGGTCGCCGGATTCACGGCCGTCATCCTCACCCAGGAGCGCCTCCGGCGCCGCGATATGGGTGTGGGTGAGCTGCTGAGTATGGTCCAGGCCGGTCTGAACCACACGCTCGGGCGCATCGAGTTCGAAGACCTTATCGGTCAGGCGTCTTCGGCGCTGCGCGGGCGGCTGTTGACCGACTTGGAGGAGATCGGCGAGCGGCTGTTCGCCCAGCGGATCGAGTCCCGGATTTACCCGGAAATGCGTGAGCTGGTGCGGGCTCACGTGGCTCGCGGGCACACAGTCGTGCTCAGTTCGTCGGCCTTGACCATCCAGGTGAATCCAGTGGCCCGCTTCCTCGGAATCACCAACCTGCTCACCAATACGTTTGAGACCAACGAAGACGGGTTGCTCACCGGCGACGTGGTGAAGCCGATCTTGTGGGGGCCGGGCAAAGCCTCTGCGGTACAACGGTTTGCGGCCGAGCACGACATCGACCTCAAAGACAGCTACTTTTACGCCGACGGCGACGAGGACGTCGCGCTGATGTACCTCGTCGGCAATCCACGGCCGACGAATCCCGAAGGCAAGATGGCCGCTGTCGCCAAGCGCCGTGGCTGGCCGATTCTGCAATTCAGCAGCCGGGGTGGCGTGGGCTTCCGGCGGCAGTTGCGAACACTTGCCGGCTTCGGCTCGATGTTCCCGGTCGGCGCCGGAGCAGTGGCGATGGGTGTGCTGACCGGCAGTAGGCGGCGCGGCGTCAATTTCTTTACCTCCAACTTCTCCCAGCTGGTGCTGGCGGCTACTGGAGTGCATCTGAACGTCATCGGGAAGGAGAATCTGACTGCGCAGCGTCCGGCCGTCTTTATTTTCAACCACCGCAACCAAGTTGACCCGATCATTTCCGGTGCGCTTATACGCGACAACTGGGTGGCGGTGGCCAAGAAAGAACTGGAGCGTGACCCGATCATGGGCCCGCTCGGCAAGTTGCTGGACGGTGTGTTCATCGACCGCGACGACGCGGTTGCTGCGCTGGAGACGATGCATACGGTCGAAGAGCGAGCCAAGAACGGACTTTCTATCTTGATGGCTCCGGAAGGCACCCGGCTGGACACCACTGAGGTCGGGCCTTTCAAAAAGGGGCCATTTCGTCTCGCGATGGCGGCGGGGATCCCGATCGTCCCCATCGTGATCCGTAATGCGGAGATCGTCGCAGCCCGAAACTCCAGCACAATAAATCCGGGCACCGTTGACGTCGCGGTGTTTCCGCCGATTCCGGTCAACGACTGGACCCTGGACGCGCTGCCGGATCACATCGCCGAGGTGCGCCGGCTGTATCTGGACACGTTGGCTGACTGGCCCGTCGACGAGCTGCCCGAGGTCGATCTGTACGCGAAGAAGGCGGCGAGCAAAGCCGGCATTCAGGCTGCCAACGCAACCGCGAAGAAGAGCGCGGCGAAGAAGACCGCTCCCAAAGCCGCGGCGAAGACTGGGACCGCAGCCGTGAAAAAGACGCAGCCAAAGATGAAGAAGCCGGCCAAGGCGAAGTCTGGCACGGACCAAACGACGAGCTCTCCGCCCAGAGGACGGCCATGACCCAAACGGCCGCCGATACCATCGCAGTCCTCACCGCGCAGGACGCGTTGGTGCTGCTGTCCATGGACACTCCGGTCGAAACGCAGCTGCTGATGGATTGGCTGGGTCAGCAGCGGGCCCGCAATCCGGATGCGAAGTTCGACGTATTGAAACTGCCCTCCGGCGATGCGCCGCCGTCGGCGCTGACTCCGCTTGTTGAGCAGCTCGAGTCAGGCCCCGCATCAAGCGAGGACCGTTCGATTGTGCCGGTGCGGGTGTTCTGGCTGCCGCCTCCGGATCGCAGCAGAGTCGCGAAACTGGCCGGGCTGCTGCCGGGCCGGGATCCCTACCACCCCAACCAACGTCAGCAGCGCCACATTGTGCGCAGCGATCCCCTCCGCGCGAGGGTGGTGGTCGGCGAGTCGGCCAAGGTGTCCGAACTCCGCCAGCAGTGGCGCGACACCACCGTGGGACAGAACCAGCGCGATTTTGCCCAGTTCGTCACGCGCCGCGCGATCTTGGCGATGGAGCGTGCCGAGTACCGAATCCTCGGACCCCACTACAAGTCTCCGCGGCTGGTAAAGCCAGAAATCCTAGCTTCCGCGCGGTTTCGCGCCGGGCTGCAGAAGATCCCGGGCGCAACCGTCGAAGAAGCCGGGAAGATGCTCGACGAATTGGCCACCGGGTGGAGCAGGGTGTCCGTCGACCTCGTTTCGGTCCTCGGCAGGATGCTCAGTCGCGGATTCGAACCCGAGATCGACTACGACGAGTTTCAGATTGCGGCCATGCGCGCCGGGCTGGAAACTCATCCGGCGGTGCTGCTGTTCTCGCACCGTTCCTACATCGACGGCGCGGTGGTGCCGGTCGCCATGCAGGAAAATCGGCTACCGCCGGTGCATGTCTTCGCCGGGATCAACCTGTCCTTTGGGTTGATGGGCCCCCTGTTACGCCGCTCCGGCGTCATCTTCATCCGCCGCAATATCGGCGATGACGCGCTCTACAAGTACGTCCTGCGCGAATATGTCGGGTACATCGTCCAGAAGCGGTTCAACCTGAGCTGGTCCATCGAGGGCACACGTTCGCGTACCGGCAAGATGCTGCCACCCAAGCTAGGTCTGATGTCGTATGTGGCCGACGCTTACCTGGACGGCCGCAGCGAAGACATCCTGCTGCAGCCGGTGTCGATCAGTTTCGATCAGTTGCATGAGACCGCCGAGTACGCCGCCTATGCTCGCGGCGGCGAAAAGACCCCCGAGGGCATCGGCTGGCTGTACAACTTCATCAAGGCACAGGGCGAACGCAATTACGGCAAGATCTACGTCCGCTTCCCCGAAGCGGTCTCGATGCGGCAGTACCTCGGCGATCCGCATGGTCCGCTTGTGCAGGATAAGGACGCCAAACGGCTTGCGCTGCAAAAGATGTCGTTCGAAGTCGCGTGGCGGATTCTGCGGGCGACGCCGGTGACGGCGACGGGGTTGGTGTGCGCGTTGCTGCTCACCACTCGCGGTGCGGCGCTGACACTCGATCAGTTGCATCACACGTTGCAGGACTCACTGGACTACCTGGACCGCAAGCAGAGCCCGGTGTCGACGAGTGCGTTGCGGCTGCGCTCACGCGACGGTGTGCGCGCAGCGGTGGACGCATTGTCCAACGGGCACCCGATCACCCGTGTCGACAGCGGCCGGGAGCCGGTGTGGCGCATCGCGCCCGACGACGAACACGCCGCGGCGTTCTACCGGAACTCGCTGATAGATGTCTTCCTGGAGACCTCGATCGTCGAACTCGCGCTGGCGTACGCCAGGCGCGCTGACGGCGACCGCATGGAGGCTTTCTGGACCCAGGCGATGCGGCTGCGCGATCTGCTGAAATTCGATTTCTACTTCGCCGACTCGACGGCGTTTCGGGCCAACATCGCCCACGAGATGGCATGGCACGAAAATTGGGAAGGCCACGTCACCGCCGGGGGCGACGAGATCGACGCGATGCTTTTCGCGAAGCGCCCGTTGATGTCAGATTCGATGTTGCGAGTGTTTTTCGAGGCGTATGAGATCGTCGCCGACGTGTTGCGCGA
>Ga0209530_1000281_pt1 | contig 41366 bp, 38 predicted proteins | sample BlaSpr_A8_Ref_O1_FD_187987 | JGI IMG/M metagenome (GOLD analysis project Ga0209530, IMG submission 187987) | Forest soil microbial communities from Thunder Bay, Ontario, Canada - Black Spruce, Ontario site 2_A8_Ref_O1 (SPAdes) (version 2) | ecosystem: Environmental > Terrestrial > Soil > Boreal...
CGCAACGAACTGCTCATGGAACGCGGACGCCTGCTGCAGGATCGCCTGGTACTCCTGACCGTATGCGCCAAACAGCGTCGCGGTCATCGCTGACACCTCGTCTTGGGCCGCTGCCACCAGACTGGTTGTGGGGCCGGCGGCGGCCGCCCTGGCCGCGCTGATCGCCGAATTGATCTGCGCCGCATCCGTCGCAGCCGTCGCCATCAGCTGGGGCTGAGTAACCAAGCTCGTCATCGCCTAATTCCCTTTCGACGGGGGCTCTCTAAGTCATACCGACGCCGTTGTAAAACCGACGACCGAGTGAACCCGGCTATCGCGGAGCCGGCATCGTCAGCTTAGAGCGGTTTCGCGATCGTGTCCGCGTTTTTCGGCTGTGTTTTTTGGCGCGTTGGAGGAATTTTAAGTGACCGGTGATAACTTAACCGCTGGTAGTGTACGAGCCCATGTTTGCTGATTCTGGCGAATGCGTCTGGGGCACCGCTGTCTGCGAGAACCGTTGCAGGCGCGGCGGTTTCTGCTCCGCCTGACACTTTAGGGTTTGCTGAAATCGCGAACAATCAATCTAATGCCAGACAGTGACAGGCCCGACGGTGACGCGCCCGACATCGACGACCATTCGGCCATGAATCGGTGAGCTCGTCCTCGAGCCGTAGCTGTCGGCTGGTGCCGGGGCATCTGAAAATGCTGCGGGCAAGACGATTTCGGCCGCTACTGCGACGTTACGGGCCGATTTGACCACCAAGAGTCATAACGAGAGTATTCGCGATGACTCTGCCACATCCGCGGCCGCAGTTGCCACAACTTGGGTTTGGACAGTCAGCCTCGTCATCGGCTTTTCCCTTCACAATCACAGGTCCGCGGAGCCGGCACTAGTGAGCTTAGAGCGAAAACGTGGAGCTTCCCAAGGGAGTTGATAATTTGTCGGGGTCCAAACCGTACCCGCTGCAGCGCTATCCGTTGTCAGCCAACCGGCCTTGCAGAGCCTGGCCGGGCTCATCGACCACCCCGCCCAGCCATACGGGTGCACCTAAACTGCGTTCAAGAGGACGTCGATTTCGAACCCGGCTGCGAGCGTGCCCAACCCCGCATCTGCGGCGACCGGAGCGCCGAATGCGTAGACCAGTCCGCCGACAGGGTCACCGCTGATCACTTGCTGCACGCCATCCAGGAAGAGGTTGACGTCATAGGACGGGAGTGAGGTTGCCAGCGCATTCGCGATATCTGCCGTCGGAAGCAGAACCGCGTAGGCGTTTGCAGCCGCACCCGAGATCCCGTTAACGATAGTGGTGTTCGCCGTCTGCAGGGCCTGGATAAAGCCGTCGATCGCCGCCGGCGCTGATGTCGGGGCCGCGGGCAGCAGGCTCGGCCCGCCGCTCATTCCGATCGACGACATGTCGGGCAGTGAAACGTTCGGCGACGGGATCCCAGCGATCCCAGCGCTGATGTCGCCCGCGAAAGCACCCATTCCTTGCTGGGTCCCGGCGGCCAGAGCACCGGCGACATCGATTGGGCTGACCGGCGGGATCACCCCGAACGGGGTGGGAACATTCGCCGGCCCGGTCGACCAGCCCTGGGCGGTGCTGCCGTATCCCAAGTTGACCAGGACTGCTAAGTCGGGTTGGGCCAGGTCTGCGATGGGGTTGCCGATGATCGGTATTGCCCGCACCGGATCCAGCAGCGGCAGATTCGGTTGGCTGATCATGTAGTAGTTGGTTGCCCCGGTGCCACCAGGGAGAGTCGCCGACCCCGGCAACTCAATCATGGTGTCGCCTTGGGGGAGGGCGTTCGGATTGATACTCGCATAGGTGCCGTGCACGTATTGGATACCCAAAACGGCGTTGAGGTCTGACAGGACATCGATCGGGTATTGCGGGAAGTCGGCGAAGCCGTCGTATTCGAGGGTGTAAATCGCGGTGTTGTAGGGCGTGTTCGGGGGTGTCGCGCCGTAGAAATCAAAACCGAGGCTCGGGAAGGTCAGACCGGCGAAGCGCTCCAGCAGGCCCCCGTTGGGGTTCATGGGATCACCGAGCAGGGTGAAGCCGAGTTGACTTGTGGATGGCACCTGGAAGGGGTAATTCCCGGACAGGATGTTTTGCATTACCAGTGAGGAGATGACGGAGCTTTGCGAATAGCCGAGGACGGCAACGCTGGGCGCTCCGGTCCCGGACGTGGGGAAGAGTTGCTGGTTGATCGCGCTCTGAAGAATCGTGATGCCCTCGCTCACCGACGTGTTCACAGGCAAGGTCTTGACACCGGTAACGGGATATAGCCCTTCGGGAGTGAATAGGGGCAGCGCGTTGCTCATGGTCACCGCGAAATTCTGGTTGACCCAGTTGAGAACGCCGTTTATGTAGGTCGCATTTGGTATCGGGTTTCCGCTGCCGCCCATGAACAAACCGACACTCGGTGCGATCAATGTTTGTGGCAGCGGCGGATCCGCGGCGCCGGTCACTCCACCCGCTGCGGGGCTGCCACCCAGCAGTGCCTGAGCCGCGGTCTCGGACTCCACGTACGCCTTCCCCGCGGCGGCCAATGCCTGGCCGAACTGCTGATGCAACACCGCCGCCCGCTTGAGCAGCTCCTGGTAGTCCTGAGCGTAGGTGTTGAATAAAGTCGCGGCCGCCGCTGACACCTCATCGCTGGCCGCTGCCACTACACTGGCCGTCGTGCCCGCTGCGGCCGCATTAGCCGCGCCGATCATCGAACCGATATCTGCCACATTCGCGGCCGCATTTGCCACAACTTGCGGTTGGACAATCAAGCTCGTCATCGGCTGTTCCCTTCACAACCACAGGTTTCGCAGGCACTAGCGAGCTTAGAGCCATCACGCCGAGCTAACCGACGGAATTGATCAAGCCAGCTCGGCTGACGGCGCTGTGCCGGCAAGCTCGTCCTCGACCCGTAGCGTCGCCTTGGCTCCTTCGATTGCCTGAATGTGTTGCAACACCCAGACTTCAGGTCAGAGGCTTTCAGCCGCAGGATACGTCGATCAGAAAGGACCCGGATTCGGTGTCCCGGTCAAGATCGTCTGGAGCGCATTCTCGATGGATATGGCCTCGAAACCGCCCGCGAGCGTGGCCAGTCCAACGTTAGCCGCGATCGGATTGCCGAACGCATTGACGAGTCCGACAGGGTCACCGTTGACCGCTTGCGTGATCCCGTTAATGAACAGGTCGAAGTCATAAGACGGGAGGGAGACTGTGACAGCGGTCGCGAGATCTGCTGTCGGAAGCAACGTCGCGTAAGCGGTCGTGAAATCAGTCGTCAGGCCGCCGACGATATTGTTGTTCGCCGACTCGAGGCCCGAGAGAATGCCGGTGATCGTGGACGGTATCGACGTCGCGGTAGGCAGGGCTGCCAATGTGCTGGGTCCCGAAGTTACAAGCGCGTTCGCTATGCCCGGCAGGGACATGGCGGGCAGCGATGTTGGTACCTCGGCGGACAAATCGCCGACGAAGGCGCCGACTCCCTGCTGGGTGCCGCTGATCAAGAGGGGCCCCAGGGCAGTGGTATCGCTCAGCGGCGGCAAGAACCCGAACGGTGTCGGAACGTTGGCCGGTCCGGTCGAGAAGCCAAAGTTCGGGTTGCCGTAGCCCCAGTTGACGACATACGTCAAATCCGGTTGGACCAGGTCTGCGAGCGGGTTCCCGATTAGCGGGATTGCACGCAGCGGGTCCAACAGCGGCAGGTTCGGGGTGGGAATCAGCTCGTAGTTGGTCATGCTGTTGGGGGTGCCAAGGTCTTCGGACCCCGGCAACAGGAAAGCTGAGCCAAGCTGTGTGGCGGTCAGCGTTGGATAGGTCCCGTGCACATAGATGATGCCGAAAAGGGCGTTGAGGTCGGAAAGGAGATTGATCGGATACTGCGGGAAATCGGCGAAGCCGTCGTATTCCTGCGTCCAAATGGTGGTCGGGAAATCATTGCTGGGGGTCGCGGTGCCGAACGTTATACCCAGGCTCGGGATGCTCAAGCCGGGGAAGCGCGGGAACACGCCGCCGTTGGGATTGCTGATATCACCGAGCAGCGTGAAGTTGATCTGCGACGGCGAATAGCCCTGGGCGAGGAGTTGCGGCATTGCCATGGAGGCGAGGATCGCGCTCTGCGAGTAGCCCAAAACGGCGATGTTACCGCCGCCGGGGGAGATTGCCAGGTTGATCGCGTTGTCCAGCTGGGTGACGCCGCGGGCCAGCGATATGTCCAGCGTCAAGTCTTTGACACCGGTAAACGGATATAACCCCTCGGGCGTCGACACGGCTTGGAGGGGGCCGGTGAAGTTGGACAAGTACCGGGTGGAGACGTCATTCAGGTAGGTCAACGAAGGTGTCGCAGTGCCGCTGCCGGTCATGATCAAAATGGCATCAACGGCCGGGTCCGTCGCCTTTGCAGCTGCTCCGTATACCGGGCTCGCCGCGGTGCTGCCGGTAAGCCCGAGGGCACTCGCGGCCTCGGCTTCGGCACCCGCGTAGGCGTTCCCAGCGGCGGCCAACGTCGCAACGAACTGCTCATGGAACGCGGCCGCCTGCTGGAGGAGCGCCTGGTACTCCTGGCCGAATCCGCCGAACACCGCTGCGGCGGCCGCGGACACCTCATCTTCGGCCGCTGCCGCCAGACTGGTTGTCGGGGCGGCGGCGGCTGCCCTGGCCGCGCTGATCGCCGAACTAATTTGCGACGCATCCGCTGCGGCACTCGTGATCAGCTGGGGCTGTGTGATCAAGCTCGTCATCGGTCACTCCCTTTCCGAAAGGGGTCATTTGCGCTGCCGACGGCGCTGTCAAACCGATGACCCGGCGCATCATGGAGCCGGCACCCAGCCAGCTTAGAGTCATCGCGCGAGCGTCGTGTGGCATTTGGAACCAGTATTTTCGGTCTTTGCCCTGTTTCTCGCGGCCGGTGACACAAACCGACCCGGGACGCGGCGATTTCGTGTGCCGCTGTCATGTCCGGCCTTTGCTGCACGCCGGCTTAGATGCACTTACGCGTGCGGTCCGCCAACGACCGGGCCAGACCCGGATAATCGGGTCCGTTCAGGCGAGCAGTGCAGCGCGCAGGCGGTCCACGTCGGACTCGGTGACACCCGAGTCGCGCAGGTAGCCGTCCAGCGACCCGAATTCCTCGTCGATCGTTTGGCGCGCGGCGGCCAGATACTCCTCCCGGACGCCGAGGACCCCGTCGGACAGCCGGGCCTCGGTGAAGGTCACCACCTCCGGGGTCAGTTCGGTGTCCTGGCGTTGTTGGATCATCTCGGAGATCCGGGCACGCAGCTGCGGTGCGGCGTCATTGCTGCGCAGGAAGTCGGCGAGGATGGTGTCGCGATCGACACCGATCGTTTCCAGCACCGTCGCCACCACGAAGCCGGTGCGGTCCTTGCCCGCGAAGCAGTGCGTGAGTACCGGGCGTCCAGTTGCCAGCAGCGTGATGACGTGACGCAGCGCGCGCTGCGCTCCGTTACGTGTCGGGAATTGCCGGTATTCGTCGGCCATGTAGCGGGTAGCGGCCTCGTTAACCGACTCGTCAGATTCGCCGCCTTCGCCGGTTAGCAACCGCTGAAATGCTTGTTCGTGCGGGGCCTGGCCGTCGGTCTCGGACTCTTCCTCGTCCCCCTCATTTCCAAGGTCGGGGAAGGGCAGCAGGTGGATCTCGACGCCTTCGGGAACCAGGCCCGGACCGCGCCGGGCGACCTCCCGGGACGCGCGCAGGTCGGCGACGTCGGTGATCCCCAGCCGGAGCAAAGTTTCACGGCCGCCGTCGTCGAGTCGGCTCAGCTCGCCGGACCGGAACAGCCGCCCGGTGCGGAGCGCCGCGGTGCTTTCTCCGACGTCACGAAAGTTCCACGCGCCCGAAAGTTCTCGGAGAACCTCAGTCATGTGACGTGACCGCCGCGGCGAACGTGGATTGCTCCCGGCCGATCTCGGTGCGCGCGATAGTCCGCATGTGCACTTCGTCGGGTCCGTCGAAGATCCGCATGGCGCGATGCCAGCCGTACATCCGCGCCAGCACCGTGTCGTCGCTGACGCCGGCGGCCCCGTGCACCTGGATGGCGCGGTCGATGACGTCGCAGGCCACTTGCGGCGCCACCGCCTTGATCTGCGAGACCAGTAGATGGGCGGCCCTGTTGCCGTGCTGGTCGATCGTCCACGCCGCCTTCTCGCACAACAGTCGCGCCTGGTCGATTTCGTTGCGGGACTTGGCAACCGCCTGCTGCACGACACCCTGCTCGGCCAACGGACGGCCAAACGCAATCCGGGTGCGAGCGCGATCGGTCATGAGGGCCAGCGCACGTTCGGCACCGCCGAGCGCGCGCATGCAGTGGTGGATGCGGCCCGGTCCCAGCCGCGCCTGGGCGATCGCGAAGCCACCGCCTTCTTCGCCGAGCAGGTTGGTGGTCGGTACCCGGACGTTGTCGTAGACGATCTCGCAGTGCCCGGGCTGGTCGTGGTAACCGAAGACCGTTGTCGAGCGGACGACAGTCACGCCCGGCGTATCTATCGGCACCAGCACCATCGACTGCTGCTGGTGGCTAGCCGCGTCGGGGTTGGTGCGACCCATCACGATGAGGATCTTGCAGCGCGGGTCCGAGGCGCCCGAGGTCCACCACTTACGGCCGTTGATCACATAGTCGCTGCCGTCGCGCACGATCGAGGTCTCGATGTTGCGGGCGTCGCTGCTGGCGACCGCCGGCTCGGTCATCGAGAACGCGCTGCGGATTTCGCCGGCCAGCAACGGCTCCAGCCACCGCTTGCGCTGCTCGTCGGTGGCGAACAGGTGCAGGGTCTCCATGTTGCCGGTATCGGGTGCCGCGCAGTTGAGTGCTTCGGGTGCGATCTCCAGGCTCCAGCCGGTCAGCTCGGCCAACGGGGCGTAGTCGAGGTTGGTCAAGCCCGACTCGGCCGGCAGGAACAGGTTCCATAGGCCGGCCGCCTTGGCCTTGGTTTTGAGTTCCTCGATGATCGGCGGAACGGTGTGGTCGCTCGGGCCGGCCTCGTGGCGGTATTTGTCGTATTCGGCCTCAGCCGGAAAGACATACTCGGTCATGAAGTTGGACAGCCGACTGTGGTAGTCGCTAGCTTTGACCGACATCGCGAAGTCCATGTCCGCCACGATAGGACACGTGCAATCAGGCGGCGCGAGCAGACGCAGAATCGCATGCCGGAGCAAAGTTTCGTGCGATTTTGCGTCTGCTCGCGGTACAAGATAGAGGGCATGACCGAGTCCCTGCCGCCTTTCCCGCCGTTCACCCTCGAAACCGCAATCCAGAAGGTGCAGGCTGCCGAGGACGCCTGGAACACCCGTGACCCGGAGCGCGTCAGCCACGCGTACACGCCCGACTCGGAGTGGCGAAACCGTAGCGAGCACATCATCGGCAGGGACGAGATCGTGGCGTTTCTGACGCGCAAATGGCAACGCGAACTCGATTATTCGCTGCGAAAGAGCTTGTGGGACTTCCACGACAACCGCATCGCGGTGCGGTTCCAGTACGAGTGCCGTGATCACACCGGCCAGTGGCACCGCAGCTACGGCAACGAGCTGTGGCAATTCAGCCCGTCAGGGTTGATGGTGCGCCGTGAAGCCAGCATCAACGACGTCTCGATCGACGAATCCGAACGCCGTTACTTCGGACCCCGCCCTGTATCAGAACACGGCCAAGATATCCCGCTCTGGTAGCTGCGGTTAGGGTGTCTGAGCACGCCCGGACATCAACCTGCTGGGCAGTCGAACGGGGTTAGCAGCAGGGGCGTCAGTCTTATGGAGGCCCAAGAAGTGGGGAAAGTAGATTACGCGTCATGACAGATCCGCAGACGACGGTCGGGGTGGTCGCTGAGTCCGGAACCGACGAGCGGCGCGTCGCGCTGGTGCCGAAGGCAGTGGCGTCGCTGGTGAATAGCGGTGTGGCGGTCGTGGTCGAGTCCGGTGCGGGCGAACGCGCGCTGCTTCCCGACCAGCTCTACACCGAGGCCGGCGCCAGCATCGGGGATGCGTGGGCCGCCGATGTGGTCGTCAAGGTCGCGCCGCCGACCAAAGACGAGGTCAGCAAGCTGCGCAGCGGACAGACGCTGATCGGCTTCCTCGCGCCACGCAATGCCGACAACTCGATCGTCGCACTGACCGACGCCGGCGTGCAGGCGTTCGCGCTCGAGGCCATCCCGCGAATCTCGCGGGCACAAGCGATGGATGCGCTGTCGTCGCAAGCCAATGTGGCGGGGTACAAGGCCGTACTGCTGGCCGCCTCGGAGTCCACTCGGTTTTTTCCGATGCTGACGACGGCGGCCGGAACGGTGAAGCCGGCCGCCGTGCTGGTACTCGGCGTCGGCGTGGCCGGGCTGCAGGCGCTGGCGACGGCCAAACGGCTGGGCGCGCGTACCACCGGCTACGACGTACGGCCCGAGGTGGCCGATCAGGTCCGCTCAGTGGGTGCGCAGTGGCTCGATGTGGGTATTGACGCCGCCGGTGAGGGTGGGTACGCCCGCGAGCTGACCGAAGACGAACAGGTACAGCAGCAGAAAGCATTGGAAGCGGCGATCAGCGGTTTCGACGTGGTGATCACCACCGCGCTCGTTCCCGGCCGCGAGGCGCCGCGACTGGTGAGCGCCGCCGCGGTGGAAGCGATGAAGCCCGGCAGCGTGGTGGTGGACCTGGCCGGGGAAGCCGGCGGCAACTGTGAACTCACCGAGCCCGGACAGACGGTGGTCAAGCATGACGTCACCATCACCGCGCCGCTGAACCTGCCGGCGACGATGCCCGAGCATGCCAGCGAGCTCTACAGCAAGAACATCACGGCGCTGCTGGAGTTGTTGATCAAGGACGGCAAGCTGGCCCCGGACTTTGATGATGAAGTCGTCGCGGCCGCCTGTGTGAGCCGCCCTGCGCGCGGAGAGGACAGTTAGATGTACGACGAACTGTTGGAAAACCTGGCGATCCTGGTGCTGTCCGGATTCGTCGGGTTCGCGGTGATCTCCAAAGTCCCCAACACACTGCACACGCCGCTGATGTCGGGGACCAACGCCATCCACGGCGTCGTGGTACTCGGCGCGCTGGTGGTGTTCGGCGAGGTGGAGCATCCATCGCTGGCGGTGCAGATCATCCTGTTCGTCGCGGTGGTGTTCGGCACGCTGAACGTCATCGGCGGTTTCATCGTCACCGACCGGATGCTGGGCATGTTCAAGGGGAAGAAACGCGTGCCCGCGAAAGCCGACGAACCGGCGACGAAATGAACTACCTGGTCACGGTCCTCTACGTCCTCTCGTTCGCGCTGTTCATCTACGGTTTGATGGGCCTGACCGGGCCCAAGACCGCAGTGCGCGGCAACTTGATCGCCGCGGTGGGAATGTTTATCGCCGTTGCGGCGACGCTGATCAAGATCCAGCACACCGGCCTGTGGGTACTCATCGTCGCCGGTCTGGTCGTGGGTATCGTGCTCGGCGTCCCACCGGCGCGGTTAACGAAGATGACCGCCATGCCGCAGCTAGTGGCGTTCTTCAACGGGGTCGGCGGCGGCACCGTCGCGCTCATCGCGCTTTCGGAGTTCATCGAGACCAAAGGCTTTTCGGCGTTCCAGCACGGCGAATCGCCGACTGTGCACATCGTGGTCGCGTCCCTGTTCGCTGCGATAATCGGGTCCATTTCGTTCTGGGGATCGATCATCGCGTTCGGCAAGTTGCAGGAGATCCTCTCCGGATCACCGATCGGCTTCGGCAAGGCGCAGCAGCCGGTCAATGCGCTCTTGCTGGCTGCGGCCGTCGCCGCCGCGGTGGTCATCGGTCTACACGCGCATCCCGGCAGCGGCGGAGTGCCGTTGTGGTGGATGATCGGTCTGCTGGCCGCCGCCGGTGCGCTGGGCCTGATGGTGGTGTTGCCCATCGGCGGTGCCGATATGCCGGTGGTCATCTCACTGCTCAACGCCATGACCGGTCTCTCGGCGGCAGCGGCGGGGTTGGCGTTGAACAACACCGCGATGATCGTGGCGGGCATGATCGTCGGTGCCTCCGGCTCGATCCTGACCAACCTCATGGCCAAGGCGATGAATCGTTCCATTCCCGCCATCGTCGCGGGCGGTTTCGGCGGCGGCGGCGTGGCGCCCAGCGGTGACGGCGGCGGCGATAAGCACGTCAGGTCCACCTCGGCCGCCGATGCCGCGATTCAGATGGCGTACGCCAACCAGGTGATCGTGGTGCCGGGCTACGGCCTGGCCGTCGCGCAGGCCCAGCACGCTGTCAAGGACTTGGCCAACCTGCTGGAAGGCAAGGGTGTGCCGGTGAAATACGCGATTCACCCGGTTGCCGGCCGGATGCCGGGGCACATGAACGTGCTGCTGGCCGAGGCCGAAGTCGACTATGACGCAATGAAAGACATGGACGACATCAACGACGAGTTCGCCCGCACCGACGTCACCGTCGTCATCGGCGCCAACGACGTCACCAACCCCGCGGCCCGCAACGAAACGTCCAGCCCGATCTACGGCATGCCGATCCTCAACGTGGACAAGTCGAAATCGGTGATCGTGCTCAAGCGTTCGATGAACTCCGGTTTCGCCGGCATCGACAACCCGCTGTTCTATGCCGGCGGCACCACCATGCTGTTCGGCGACGCGAAGAAGTCGGTGTCCGAGGTCGCCGAGGAACTCAAAGCGTTATAGGGCGCGACAGGTGTCTGTCCTTGATCGTCAGACGGGCGGGTACGCCTGTGGCGGATATCCGTTGCCGTCTTGAACCCCCCGTATGCCCCAGGTGAGATAGCGGAAGAAGAACTCGATCTCATCGCTTCCGTCGTAGTCCGGACTCGGATCCATCGACCCCACCTCTCGACTCTCGGGCCAGTTCACCCAGTCTAGTCCCATCCGCGTCGCTGCGACAGGCGGTACCTTGCCTAAACTGTCCAACCAGTTGATTGATAATTTGCCTTGACACCGGGCCTGCCCCCGCCCCGCCGGCAGCGACGATAGTGAGTAGAGATGCAATCCGACAACATCACCCCCAACGGGTCAACGCGCCGCGAGGAGTTGCTGGCTGTTGCCACCAAGCTGTTCGCCGCCCGTGGCTATCACGGCACCCGGATGGACGACGTGGCCGATGTGATCGGGTTGAACAAAGCGACCGTCTACCACTACTACGCCAGCAAGTCGCTGATCTTGTTCGACATCTACCGCCAGGCTGCCGATGGCACGCTGGCCGCCGTGCACGACGATCCGTCCTGGACGGCCCGCGAAGCGCTCTACCAGTACACGGTCCGGCTGCTCACCGCGATCGCGGCCAATCCCGAGCGGGCCGCTGTCTACTTCCAGGAGCAGCCCTACATCACCGAGTGGTTCACCAGCGAACAGGTCGCCGAGGTCCGCGAGAAGGAAGCTCAGGTCTATGAGCACGTGCACGGCCTCATCGACCGCGGCATTGCCAGCGGCGAGTTCTACCAATGCGACTCGCATGTGGTGGCACTGGGCTACATCGGGATGACACTGGGCAGCTACCGGTGGCTGCGCCCGAGCGGACGGCGCACAGCCAAGGAAATCGCTGCCGAATTCAGCACCGCGCTGTTGCGCGGGCTGATCCGCGACGAATCAATCCGCGTGCATTCTCCGCTCGGGCCTTAGAGGTTTAAGTTGTGATGTTTAAGTTGAAGACAGGCGGAATGAGACTCAGCGGTCCTCCGAGAGCCCCAGTCAGTGTCGACAGCCCTGTCGTGCTCGGCTGGCCCAGGAAGATGTTCAGGCCTGGGTCGATGGACGGCACCCACGGGTAGGTGTTCGGGAAATAGGACGGCGACAGCAATCCGGATTCGACCCCGATTTCCACCGCCGCGCCGTAGGGCCCTTGTACGGCACCCCTGAGCAGGTCGGGAACGACCACGAAGGGGTTGGCTAGTGAGAACAGCCCGGCTGGGGTGGGAATGTTCGCATAGCTTTGGCCGGGTCCGTAATCCGAGTAACCCAGGTCGACGAGCACCCGCAGATCGGGCTGGAATATGTCGGCGATCGGGGGACCGGCATAGGGGATGTCACGAATCGGGTCTAGCAGCGGCAGGTCCTGAGTCATCAGCATGAAGTACTGGGTGCTGCCGGTGTAGCCCGGAGACGTCGGCAGTGCCACGGCATTGGCAACCTGGTCGGGCGTCAGCATCGGATACGTGCCGTGCACAAAGAAGTAGCCCATCAAGGCGTTGACGTCCGACAAGATATGGAGCGGGTATTGCGGGGCGTCGGCAATGCCGTCGTATTGGGCCGTGTAGATGGTGGTCGGGTAGGGAGAATTCGGCGCAGTGGCACCGTTGAACGCCACGTCGAGGGCAGGGATATAGAAGCCGGTGAACCGCTCGAGGAGGCCGCCGTTGGGGTTGTTCGGATCACCGATGAGCACGAAGTGAAGGTTCGGCGCGAAGGGCGACCCCATCGCCATCAAAGCGTTTATCTCATTGGTGGCGATCGTGGCGCTCTGCGAGTAGCCAAAAACGACAACGGGATTTGCCGCGCTGATGTTCGCGGCGTTGATTGCGGCATTCAGCAGACCAACGCCCTGAGTCACGGATTGGCCGAACGTCGAGAAGGGGGCGCCGAGTTGCGGCGTAACCGGCCAGAACATCTCGGGTGTGAACAGTCCCATGGGGATGGCCCCGGGGAACAGGGCTTGGATATACGAGGTGTTGACGCTCAGCACATAGTCGAGATCAGGGAGCGGGTTTCCGGTCCCGCCCATGATCAACGCGATCGTGGCGGCCGGCGACGCGCCGCTTCCCATCGGCATTTGCCCCAACAGCGTTTGGACCGATGCGTTGAGCGCGTTCGAGGCTCCGGACATCAGGGCGGCATTGCCGGCCTCGGCTTGCGCGTAGGCACCCCCCGCCGCGGCGAGCGCCTGGGTCAACTCGCCATGAAACGTCATCGCTTGCCGGACGGCTGCTTGGTACTCCTGGCTGTATCCGCCGAATAGCGTCGTGACGGCTGCCGACACCTCGTCTGCAGCCGGCGCCAACAATCCGCTTGTCGGGCCCGCAGCAGCCGAGCTGGCTTGCCTGATCGCCGTGCCGATTCTTTCCACATCCGCGGCCGTCGACGCCAACATCTCCGGGACAGCGCTTATGTACGACATCTCCCCGTCCTTCCCACAAGCCGGGACCCCCATCCCGACTAAACGGGATTTACCCTCAACCATGGGTATTAGGTATTACAAAGGGTAGAGCGGTTCCGCCGGGAAGTCTGGCATTTGCACAAAGCCTTCCGGCCGGGCGCCGGGCTAGGTTCGGCGAGTCGGTTTCAAGTGCCCGTCGAGAAATGCGAGTTGGTCGGCGACGACGCGCTCGAAGGCGGGTTCGACGTAGATCGCGAAATGTCCCTCGGGATAGATCCTGACCTCGCCGCGCGGGGCCTCGGCCGCATAGCGCAGCGTGGTCTCCGCGGGTGCCACCGAGTCAGATCTGCACACGCAGAACAGGATTGGGCAGGCGATCTTCGCGGCGAGGCGGCCCGGGCGGTACGTGATGATCTTTAGCCCGATTCGGGCGGCGACCTCGTTGGGCAGTTCAACCTCTTCGGGTATCAGCTTGAGGTAACCCGCGTACGCGTCGGGAGCGTTCATCAATGCGACCTCGCCCGGTTTTCCTGCCGTCGGGACCATCACCGGCGCTTTACCCAGTCGGGCCCCGACGATGTCGCGCACCGCCCGCGCGGTGATGCGTGCGGTGATCAACGGGTTGGTCAGCGTCCGCGCTGAGGCGAGGCCGTCGGTGAAGGGGCATTGAGCCACGGCGGCTGCGATACCGGGTAGCCGTGCCGCTGTAGCGATCACATGCCCACCCCCAAAAGATGTGCCCCACAATGCGATTCGGCTATGGTCTATGCCTTCAAGGGTGCGGGCGTAGCTAACGGCGGCGGCCCAGTCCGCAAGCTGCATGTCGATGTCGAGTAGCTGGCGCGGCTGGCCCCCGCTGTCGCCGAAGTTGCGGTAGTCGAACACCAGGCAGGCATAGCCGGCCGCACTGAATCGCTCGGCGTAGGCGTCGAGCCGCATGGTTCGCACCGCCCCCAGGCCGTGCGCCATCACCAGTAGTGGTGTGGGCCCGCCGCCGTCGCTGTTCAAGGGCCGGTAGAGCCACGCACTGATCCGGTCGTCGCCGGATTTGAACTGAACATCCTCACGGTGTGCCATAAGGGATTCCATTGTGCCCGCCGGGGCGCGGTAAGTCCGACCCGGTAGGCGCCTCAAAAGTAATGGACTAGTGTCTAGAAAAGTTCTGAGTGTTCAAGGGACGGAGACTCTCATGGCGATCCGCGTCGCGCACGTCGGCACCGGAAATGTCGGAGGACTGGCCTTAGCCGAGCTCATCACCAATCCGCAGTTCGAACTGACCGGCGTGTGTGTGTCTACGCCCGACAAGGTGGGCAGGGACGCCGGAGAACTGTGTGGCGTCGGACTGGAAGCCGGCACCAGCACGGGCATTGCGGCCGTCAAGGACCTCGACGAAGTTCTGGCCGCCCGACCCGAGTGCGTTGTCTACTGCGCCATGGGCGACACCCGTCTGCCCGACGCCATGGCAGACGTCATGCGCATCCTGGCCGCCGGTATTAACGTCGTCGGATCTTCGCCCGGGCTGCTGCAATATCCGTGGGGCGTCATGCCCGACAAGTACATCGCCCGAGTGGACGCGGCTGCCCAGCAAGGTAATTCGAGTATCTTCATCAGCGGTGTCGACCCCGGATTCATTAACGACCTCATTCCGTTCGCACTCGCCGGCACCTGCCAGCGCATCGAGCAGGTGCGCTGCATGGAGATCGCCGATTACGCCACCTACGACGGCTCCGAGGTCATGTTCTACATGGGATTCGGCAGGCCGCTGGACGATGTACCGATGCTGCTGCAACCGGGCGTGCTGAGCATCGCCTGGGGGACGGCGATCCGTCAGTTGGCGGCCGGCCTTGGCATCGAGGTCGACGAGATCACCGAGTCGTACCAACGCGAGCCGGCGCCGGAAGACTTCGAAATCGCGGTGGGACGGGTGCCCAAGGGCACGCTGGCCGCGCTCCAATTCGAGATCCGTGCCATGGTCAACGGCCGCCCCGCCATCGTCATCGAGCACATCACCCGATTGCGACCCGACCTGCGGCCCGACTGGCCGCAGCCCGCTGCGGGCGGCGGCTCTTATCGCGTCGAGATCACCGGGGAGCCGTGCTACGCCGTGGACATCGTTCCCAGCAGCCGCAAGGGCGACCACAACCACGCCGCGATCGTCGGCGCCGCGGGGCGGATCGTCAACGCCATCCCCACGGTGATCGCCGCACTACCCGGCATTGTGACCACGCAGGATCTGCCGCTGGTCACCGGAAAAGGGCTCTACACGCCCAACGACCTGGTGGTCACCTAACCGGAAGGAGCTTTGAACTGATGGGACGGGTAGACGGAAAGGTTGCACTCATCAGCGGCGGCGCCCGCGGGATGGGCGCCGAACATGCGCGCCTGCTCGTGGAAGAAGGCGCCAAGGTGGTGATCGGCGACATTCTCGACGACGAGGGCAAAGCGGTAGCCGACGAAATCGGTGACGCGGTGCGCTACGTCCACCTCGACGTGACACAGCCCGACCAGTGGGATGCTGCGGTCGCAACGGCCACCGGCGAATTCGGGAAGCTTGACGTGCTGGTCAACAACGCCGGCATCGTGGCGCTCGGGCAACTGAAGAATTTCAAACTGGACAAGTGGCAGAAGGTGATTGACGTCAACTTGACCGGCACGTTCCTCGGGATGCGGGTGGCGGTCGAGCCGATGACCGCGGCCGGTGGAGGCTCGATCATCAATGTGTCGTCCATCGAGGGGCTGCGCGGCGCACCGGCTGTGCACCCCTATGTCGCGTCGAAGTGGGGGGTGCGCGGCCTAGCCAAGTCGGCGGCCCTGGAGTTGGCACCGTTGAACATCCGGGTGAACTCGATCCACCCGGGTTTCATCCGCACCCCGATGACCGCCCACCTGCCGGAGGACTTGGTCACCGTCCCACTTGGCCGCCCGGGCGAGGTGAGGGAAGTCTCGACGTTCGTCGTATTTCTCGCCAGCGACGACTCGTCTTATGCGACCGGCACTGAGTTCGTGATGGACGGCGGGCTGGTAACTGACGTGCCCCACAAACAGTTCTAGAGGCGCCGTAACGGCGCGGAGTCCTGTGCGGTGCTATAACCGCGAACATGGTGCGCATGCTGGCGACCCTGGAGGGCTCCCTAAAGAGCGTTGTCGGTTCGAATCACGTCATCACCGACCCAGACGTTCTGGCCGGGCACAGCGTCGACCACACCGGCCGCTACCGCGGCCGGGCCAGCGCGCTGTTGCGGCCCAGGTCGGCCGAGCAGGTCGCTGAGGTGCTGCGGATCTGCCGCGACGCCGGGGCGCACGTCACCGTGCAGGGTGGTCGCACCTCGCTGGTGGCCGGCACCGTTCCCGAGCATGACGACGTGCTGCTGTCCACCGAGCGGCTGCGCGCCCTGGGCGATGTCGACACCGTCGAGCGCCGCATCAAGGCCGGTGCCGGGGCCACGCTGGCCGCAGTGCAGCATGCCGCAACCGCAGCAGGTTTGGTGTTCGGTGTGGACCTGGCTGCTCGCGACACGGCTACCGTCGGCGGCATGGCGTCGACGAACGCCGGCGGCCTGCGTACCGTTCGCTACGGCAACATGGGCGAGCAAGTCGTCGGCTTGGAGGTCGCGCTGCCCGACGGTTCGCTGATGCACCGCCACAGCCTGGTCCGCAGCGATAACACCGGCTACGACCTGCCGGCGCTGTTTGTCGGCGCCGAAGGCACCCTCGGTGTGATCACGCGGCTGGATCTGCGGCTACACCCCACACCGTCGCATCGGGTGACAGCTGTGTGCGGGTTCGCCGACCTCGAGGCGCTCGTCGATGCCGGCCGGATGTTTCGCGACGTCGACGGGATCGCAGCGCTGGAGCTGATCGACGGTCGGGCGGCCGCGCTGACCGATGAGCATCTCGGGGTGAGCGCCCCGGTTCAGGGCGGCTGGCTGCTGTTGGTGGAACTGGCCGCCGACCACGATCAGACCGAACGACTGGCCGACCTGCTCGACGACGCGCAGTTGTGCGGCGAGCCCGCGGTTGGCGTGGATGTGGCTGCACAGCAACGATTGTGGCGGGTCCGCGAGGCGCTGGCCGAGGTGCTTGGCGTGTATGGGCCGCCGCTGAAGTTCGACGTTTCGTTGCCATTGGCGGCGATCGGCGGGTTCGCGCGGGACGCGGTTGCTTTGATCCTGGCGCACGAACCCGAGGCGCTGCCCTTGTTGTTCGGCCACATCGGCGAGGGCAACCTGCACCTCAACGTACTACGTTGCCCGCCCGAGCGGGAACGACAGCTATACGAGCCGATGATGGACCTCATAGCCCAGTGTGGCGGCAACGTCAGCTCGGAACACGGTGTCGGCAGCCGCAAGCGTGCCTACCTTCCGATGTCGCGCGAGCGTGCCGACATCGCGGCGATGCGTGCGATCAAGGCGGCACTGGATCCCACTGGATACCTCAACGCCGCGGTGTTGTTCGACTAAGTCTTCGGCCCTGCGACGATGCGCGCCGGCACGGCCGGAGGAGGAGCAGGGCTATTCAGTTGGCGCTTTGATTCCAACCGCATGGCGCAGCTGCGCGAGGAACTGATCGGCGTCATCGCTTCGGACGATGTAGTGCGATATGGCGATCCGAATCACCGTCGCGGCTTTCACCGCGGCGTTGGGTCCGGGAAGCAGGCGTTGCAGACCGTCGCGCATCTCGGGGATGACGCGGGAAAACTGGGCGATGGTGTGCTCGGGTTCGACATCGACCATGCGCACACCGGAGTACGAGTGCTGATACTCGACGATGAAGCGCAGCGCGGCGTCAAGCTTGTCGGTGCCCTTCAAGCCTGTGGTTGCCTTGACCAGGCCGCTTTCGAAGACGTGTCGCTCGTAGCGTGAGAATGCCGACAGCAACTCTTCTTTGGACGCGAACCAGCGATAGAGCGTAGGGCGCGAGACCCCGGCCTGGGTGGCGACATCTGACAGGCTGAGCTTGGTTTTGCCGTTGCGCCCGAGCACCTCGGCAGTGGCCGCGAGGATCCGCTGGCGCGTCGAGGTATCAGTCTCGGTCACACTTGTTACTGGCGCCGGGTGGCCCATAATCACTCACTCCCCATCAGGCTTGCCCAGGGCGCCGGCGCACCAGCACCGACTGCTGGATGGCGCCGATTGCGCCTTGCTGGTCGAACAACGTACCAACCGTCGTCCCGATGCCGTCCGGTCCGTAGTTGGTCTCCGCGCGAAATCCGATCCAGTCCCCGTAGGGGATGCGGAACACATGCACGACCAGATCAGTGTTGAGAAACGTCCACTTGGTGATATCGAGTTTGCTGCCGATGCCATTGGCACAGTCGGCCACCGCGAACAACCGCTCCAGCTGCGTCATGTTCTCACCGTTGACGAGGTCCACGATCGGCTTGATCCAGGACTCTCCGGGGCCGTCGTTCAGCGGTTTGGTCAGCCATCTCCAATCCAGACTGTGCACGTAGTTGAGGTCAAAATTCTCTGTCAGGTTGCGGCTGCGGGCCTCGGCCAATGGGCCGGGCAGGGGCGCGTCGGCTCGAGCCACGGCCTGCGTATCGAGCTGCTGCAACCGCCAACCGCTGGCGCTGGCGACGGGCCGGGGCTGACCGTCGGGGCCCAGGGCCAGCATCTCGGCACTGACCAGCTCGATCTGCTTGCCGCGGCGTTCCAGTTGCGGGCGAACCCATAGGTCGCCCTCGGCCGGCACCGGGCCAAGCAGATCAATGACAACCCGGCTTAGTCGGGTGTCCTTGCGCTGGTCGCACCGCTCCAGCGCGCGAACCAGCAACGCCGAAACGGGTGCAGCGTGTTGGATCGCCGCCGTCCAGGTGCTTCGCACCAGATCGGTGGCCCTGAATTTCTGCCCCAGGGGGTCGGCGTCGTCGATGAGCTCGTAGTAGGAATCGGTCATCGTCTACCTCTCGCGTCTCAGGGCAGGCCGGCGCCGGGAGTACCAACTGTTACGACATCCAGCCGGGAGAGCCGGGTGCCGACTAGGCGCTGAGGATATGCGTCCGTGCTCGACAACAGAAACAGGGTGCGGCGTTCTGGGCCGCCGAGCGTGCAAGCGATGGCAACACGCTCGCCCATGTCGATGCGATCTGTGATGGCCCCGCCCGCAACGATCCGCTCGAACTGGTGGGCCAGCGTCATCGACGTCCACACGCCACCTTCAGCATCGAGCGCGATACCGTCGGGCGGTCCGTCCAGGCTGTCGGCGAAGATCCGCCGGTCATGCAGCGCGCCCTCGGCGCCGATGGTGAACTCGGTCAGCCTGCGGCCGACCGACTCGGCGACAATCAGCGCATTGCGATCCGGTGTGATGACCATTCCGTTGGGAAAGTCGAGGTCCTCGGCGACAACGGTGGCGCTGTCGTCAGGATCGAGGCGGACGATAACGCCGCCTGAGAAGGCCTGCGATCCGATGTAGGCGCGCCCCGCGCCGTCGATGACCATGTCGCCGAGGCTGGCCGGAGTCAGGTCGCTCAGATCGGCAATGGTGACCACTGTCTCGCCGTCGTAGCGCAGCACCTGCCGGTCTTCGGTCGAGGCGATCAGCAGTGAGCCGTCGGGCCGGAAGCCCAAGCCCGAAGGCGAGCGTCCTGGTAACGGCAACGTGGTCAATGAGCCACGCAGGTCCGCGGTGTGTACAGCTTCACCCAGCATGTCGGAGAACCACAGCAGTCCCTCGAACCAGCGCGGGCCTTCGCCAAAGCAGAACCCGTTCGCCAGCGGCTCGGGGATCATCCGCCCATGCCTTTACAAAACACCGCAGAAGTGTCACGCACCGCGGGCGCCAGTGTCAATCTGGCCCAATTCACGCGCGACGACCTCGTGATAACCCGGTCTCGGCGGACTGGGTGAAGGCAGGCTCCGAAGTAGCAGTCACTATGCTCAATTGTGTTGCTTCTCTGTGTGTCCCATTGGGTTGTCCACCTTCCGCGGCGCCCGGGTGCCTCGAGTCAAGCAAGGCAGCTTTACAAATCTTACTCAAAATGTCACGCTGAGCGATGGCCCGTTTGTCGCGGCTAGGACATCATGCAGACATCATTTAATAGCGAGAGGTGGGACTGAATTTGACCACGGATTCCGATCAGGTTCAGTGGTCGGTCGAGAGCCTGCTCGAACTCTTCGACGTGCAGGCTGATGGGCCCGACCGGTTTACCGGGGAAACCGGTATCGCCGGCCAGGACGGCCGGCAGGTGGTGGAAGGCACCCAGGTACTCGCGCAGGCGATCGTGGCTGTCGCGAAGCGATTCCCGGACAAGTCGGTGCGGTCCGCGCACGCGGTGTTCTCCCGTGCCATCGTTGTTGGGCCGCCGATCGAACTGGTCCTCGACGTTGTGGCCGAAGGCCGGTCCACCGCCACCGCGATCGTCGCCGTGCACCAGAACGGGCGACGTTGCCTGAGCATCACCGTGCTGGCCGACGTCCCGACGGGCGACGTCATCCGTCACCACTTGCCGCGGCCCGAGGTGGCGGCGCCCGCTGACGCCAACTTCTCCGAGATGCCGATGATCGGGCGGGAACTGCGGCTCGTTGACGTTGTCGACGTCAACAGCGCTGACGAGGTCGGGCCGCCGGAGCTGTATGCGTGGCTGCACTACGACCCCATCCCGACCAGAGACGATCTGGCCAAGGCGCTCGTCGCGTACTTCACCGGGCATCTGGGGATTTCCACCACCATGCGCGCGCATCCGGGCATCGGGACCAGCCAGGCGCACCTCACCGTGTCCACCGCACCGATGAGCATCTCGGTCGCTTTCCACGAACCGGTCCGCTGGGACGGGTGGCTGCTCTACAGCCACGAGAGCACTCAGGTGGGAGCGGGGATGTCATACGTGCGCGGTGCCGTGCACGCGCAAGAGGGTGAGTTGCTGTGCTCGTTTGGCCAGGAGGCGCTGATCCGGCCACTGCGCACCAGCGACACGTCGATCGCCGCCAGCGCGCGCTTCTGACGGCTGGGAAACAGAGATGCGCTTCACTATCACCCATCCGATGCACAGCCATCCCTACAACCCGGAGTTGGTGAGCGGGGAAGGTATTGCGACGGTGGCGGCAGCCACCGAAGCGGCGGGGATTCACGGCTTCGGCTTCACCGACCACCCGGCACCATCGCAACGATGGTTGGAAGCCGGCGGACACGATGCGTTAGATCCTTTTGTCGCATTGGGTTTCGCGGCGGCCAGGACGACCAAACTGCGGCTTATCCCCAATATCGTGGTGCTGCCGTATCGAAACCCGTTCGTGGTGGCCAAATCTGGCGCGACCCTGGATCTGCTCTCCGGTGGCCGCTTCACGCTCGCGGTGGGCGTGGGTTACCTCAAACGGGAATTCGCGGCGTTGGGCGTGAGCTATGACGAACGCGCCGAGCTCCTCGAGGAAGCGCTGCAGGTGATCCGGGCAGTCTGGACCAGCGACGACATATCCTTTGAGGGAAAGCATTTCACCGCACGAGGTATTACCGCGCACCCCCGTCCGATCAGTAGCCCGCATCCCCCGATCTGGATCGGCGGCAACACGGGGGCGTCCCGCCAGCGCGTAGCGCAGTACGGCGACGGCTGGTGTCCGTTTCCTGCCCCGCCGCAACTGGCCCAGACGGCGGGCACCGCCGTCATCGACTCCGTGGAACGCCTCACCGACGGTATCGACGATCTGCGACGCCGCTGCGATGCGGCGGGCAGAGATTGGTCAGCGATCGACATCACTTTCACGAACTTCGAGGGCGGCAGTCCCACGGGCGACGAGTTCAACGCCAACGCGTACCTCGATGGCTTGGAAAAGCTGGCGAAATTGGGAGTGACGTGGGTGAGCGTCGGCCTGCCCGGCGACAGCATTGCGCACGCGCTGGAAACCCTCGAGCGTTTCCGTACTCAGGTGATCGACGCGCTCTAGATGGATTTCTCACCCGTCGCACTCTCGGATGACGACCAGGCGTTCCTCGAGCAGACGCGGGCTTTCATCGCTGAACACGTCACCGACGAAGTGCGGCGGCGCGATCGTGAGTTCGGTGAGAACTTCGATGAGCAAGTGCATTTGGCGCTGGGCAAAGCGGGCTACCTGGCCTCGGATTGGAACCTCGAGTCCGAAGGCGGATTCAATCCTGTTCGCCGACGGATCTTCGCGCTCGAGATCGGCCGTGCTCACACGCCCTGGTACCACTGGGGTACCACGTCCGCCGTCGCGCGCCTGGTGGCGCAATTCGGTACGCCCGAGCTTGCCGGCATGGTGCTGCCGGGAGTGCTGTCCGGCGACATCCGGCTATGTCTGGGCTATACCGAGCCCGACGGCGGTTCCGATGTCGCCACCTGCAAGACGCGGGCGGTGCGCGACGGCGCAGCAGATGGGGCTTGGATCATCAACGGCTCCAAGATGTTTACCTCGAACGCGCAGAACGCCAAGTACGTCTTCCTGCTCACCAACACCGACCCGCAGGGGCCGAAGCACAAGAGCTTGACCATGTTTCTGGTGCCGCTCGATTCACCGGGCATCGAGATTCAGGGTATCCGCACGTTGGACGGCGACCGCACCAACATCGTGTACTACAGCGACGTGCGCGTCGACGACCTCTACCGCATTGGTGAGGTCAACGACGGCTGGACGGTGATGCGGTCCGCGCTCGACTCCGAGCACGGCATTGTCGATCGAGAAGACCATGGTTTGCAGGGAATTGCGGCAATGTCGGGCCACGGCACGCTGATGGCCGAGGCGGTCGATAAAGTCGCGGCGATCCTGTCAGAGCCGGATGCGGATGGTCGGCGTCCATTGGACGACGAGTCGGTGCAGTACCGGCTAGGGCGCAGCGTCGCCCGCATGGAAGCGGCGATGTCTACCCCCGGCATGTTTGGGCGCGTCGCGCTCGCGCAGACGATGCGCGATATCTCCCCGGATTTGATGGACATGTTGGGGACGGCATCGGCCTTGCCGACCGATACGCACGGCTCCGCCGATGACGGCGAGGCGGAATACCTTTACCGGCTGGCTTTACCGGTCGGGATCTACGGCGGCACCATGGAGGTGTTCCGCAACATGATCGCCCAGCATGCGCTCAAGCTGGGACGTCCTAGCTACGGCGGATGAGCGGCAACTCGGCGACCACGCCAACACGACTGTCGTCGAAACTCAGGAACCCTTCGATGGGAAAGCTTTCGGGGAGCGGGTCCAGGTAGCTCCAAGCTATGTCCTCCAGGTCCTTGCCACCCCGGTCGTCGAGAATGGCGGACCAGTACGTCGCAACGCCTTTGTAGTTGCAGTAGCTCTTCGTCTCCGATCGCCGCAGCAGGTCGGTGCGTACCTGGGAAGGGTCGACGTAAAGCCGAGGATCGAGCGCCGTCTCGAAAACGATTACGGTGGCGTCGGTGTCCACCAGCGTGGTGCCGGCGACGGAGACCCGCAAGTGGCGTTTCGTCGGGCGGCAGTCGACGCGGTGATACGGGTTCGGCGGATAGTGGACGAGTCTTCGGCCTTCTTCCAGCCAGGTGTCGACGGAGTCCCACGGCACGTGGACGAAACCGGGTGCTTCCGGCTCGGGCTCGGACGGCAGGCCGCCGACCTCGTCAGCCGGGAACACGTAGCTGAGCGGGTGGCCCTGCCGGTGCACCATCAGCGCCCGTTCGGTGTCGATTACCGCGCGCCCGTCTTGCAGGGCCTGGACGCGCCGCGGATGTGGCTCGATATAGACGAGATCGGCGGGCACCGGAGGGGAGAAGCGCCCGGCGCGATCAGTGCTGAGGGGACCCCGTCCGGCTACGAGACTCATGGCGTCAGCGTAAGCGCCGCACAATGGTGCGGTCCGGATGGTGACGCATCGAGGACACAGAGTAGGAACTAAGCCATGGCAGGACCGGTAGCAGGCATCAAAGTCGTCGAGCTCGGAGTCTGGGTGGCCGGACCGGCTGCGGGCGGCATTCTGGCCGACTGGGGCGCCGACGTCATCAAGATCGAACCGCCGGCCGGTGACCCGGCGCGCATGTTCGGCCGGATGCTGGGGTGCGATCTCGGGGTCAACCCGCCGTTTGAAATGGACAACCGCTCCAAGCGCAGCATCGTCTTGGACCTCACCACCGAGGCGGGCCGCGGCATCGCATTCGAATTACTGGCTGAGGCAGATGTTTTCGTGACCAATGTGCGACCTGCTGCGTTGCAACGTCTTGGGCTCGACTTCGAGTCGGTGTCCGCTCACAACGCCCGCCTGGTCTACGGCCTGATCACCGGGTACGGGCAAACCGGGCCCGATGCTGACCGCGCCGCCTACGACGTGGCGGCATTCTGGTCCCGCGCCGGTCTGGCCCATCTACTCACCCGCCCCGGCGACACGCCTCCGTTCCAGCGGGGCGGGATGGGCGATCACTCGGCCGGCATGACCTTGGCTGGGGCCATTTGCGCGGCGCTGCTCGCTCGCGAACGCACCGGAACAGGTCAGCTGGTGACAACATCGTTGTACCGTCAGGGCGCCTACACCGTGAGCTTCGACCTCAACACCTATCTGCTGACCGGCCAGCCGATCGCGATCGGACAGCGCGAATCGATGGGCAACCCGTGCATGAACAACTACGCCGCCGGTGATGGGCGGCGATTTTGGATCGTCGGGCTCGACGTCAACCGCCATTGGCCTCCGCTGTGTCGTGCCGTCGGTCGACCCGAGTGGCTGACCGATGACCGATTCGCCGATGCTCGTGCCCGCGCTGTCAACGCGGTGCAGCTTGTCGCGGAGTTGGACGAGATCTTCGCGACCCGCTCGCTCGAGGAGTGGGCGGAGGTCTTCGCGGGGGAGCCGGATTTCTTCTGGTCACCGGTCAACTCCCTCGAGGACGTTCTGGCCGATGAGCAGTTCCACGCCGCGGGTGGAATCGTCGACGTACCCGACGGCGAATCCAGTATCCCGATGGCAGCCACACCGGCGGATTTCCATGGCACGCCGTGGGCGCCGCGTTCTGCGGCCCCGGAACTCGGGCAGCACACCGACGAAGTTCTCGCCCAGCTCCAGGCGCGCCGCAGGTCGCGAGCCCGCTAGGCAAGGCTTTACAAATTTGTGCCGGAGTGTCACGCTGTCTGTGAGTCGCGTCACCGGAGCAGCCCGGCGTGAGGCGGCAGCCCACAACAACAAGTCCATGGAAACGCGCTAGGCGCCAACGCACTCCTGAAGTGCGATGGTGAGGAACGGATTTGATGGTCACTCCAATTTACGACATCAGCGACAGCAGCCGGGTCAGCTCAGCCCGAGCAGCAGACGACGAGTGTCTGCGATATCGACTCGACGTGGTTGCTGCCAGCGCCGTCGACGTCGTGCAGTCGGCGGGAGGTTGGCTCTACGACCGGGTGATGGCCGGCTGGGAGGTGACCGTCCTGCTTCCGGACAGCTTCGATACCCGGCCGCTGCGGATCCTCGGGGTGCGGGTTTTGGACCTGGAATCGGAGGAGACCTCGTCCGGGACGAGCCAGAGTCTGGCAGTCAGCGCCGAGGCATTCGCCGGGGATGGACGCGTTCGCGAGAAGGTCCTCAAGGCCCTGGACCACCCTTCGACCGAGGTCGCCCTGTGGGGTGACGGGTGGCCCCTGGGGATGCATCGCGGGATAGCCAGAGTGCAGCACGTCCTCAGCGCGGCGGCGCGGGTGTTCAAGGGCCAGGCGCTTGCGGCGGCAGGGATTCCGTGCAACTCAGTCGATCCCACCGAGACGCTGCTGTGCGACATGGCACACAGCGACGGGGTCGGCTCAGGCTGAACCGTTCGGATCCGACTGCTTGATGCCCACCGCGTGGCGGAGTTGGGCCAGAAATTGGTCGCCGTCGTCGCTGCGTACGATGTAGTGCGACACGGCGACCCGGATCGCTGTTGCGGCCTTGACGGCTCCACCGGGCCCCGGCAGCAGTTTTTGAAGGCGCGTGCGCATGATCGGTATCACCTCTGCCAGTTGTGCAATGGCCACTTCGGGCTCACTGTCAACCAACCGGACGCCCGAATATGACTGCTGATACTCGACGATGAATCTCAGTGCGGCGTCGAGCTTTTCCAGTCGTCGCAAACCCGCGGTGGCCCCGCCCATGCCAGTGTCGAACATTTCACGCTCGTAGACTCCGAAAGCGTCGAGAAGCTCCTCTTTCGACGCGAACCAGCGGTACAGCGTTGGTCGGGAAACTCCGGCCTGCAGCGCGACTTCGGAGAGGCTGAGCTTGATGTGGCCGGTGCGTCCGAGCGCCTCCACGGTGGCCGCGAGGATTCGGCGACGCGTCGACGTATCGTCGACGGACTCAGCGCCATTCCGGTTGGCGGGCAACGGTTGCGAGCGCTCGATCCGGCGTCATCCTCGGTCATCGGACTTCCTCTCCATCGATGTGGATCGCGTTCGGTCCGACGACACTCACGGTGTGTCGAAGGCGATGAGCTGTCGCACGGCCTTGCCGTCGGCCAGGTGGTCCATCGCCTCGTTGATGTCGTCCAGCCGAATCCTCGACGACACCAGCGACTCCACCGGCAGCCGGCCCGACTGCCACAGCGAGACGAAGCGGGGTATGTCGCGGCTGGGCACCGCCGAGCCCAGATAGCTGCCGATCAGCGACCGGCCCTCAGCGACAAAACCCAACGGCGACACACTGATCCGCGCATCTGGTGGTGGCAGACCGACAGTGATGGTGCGCCCGCCCGGGGCGGTCAACCCGATCGCGGTCTGCAGCGCGGCAGGATGGCCGACGGCCTCGACAACCACGGCGGCTTTCACGCCGGCGTCGGCGGCCTGCTCTGGTGTGTAAGTCTCGTGTGCGCCCAGCGCCTGCGCTCTCGCCAATTTTTCCGGCAACTGGTCGACGCCGACGACGCGAACGTCGTCATATGTCAAAGCGGTGAGCACCGCCGCCATCCCGACGCCGCCGAGGCCGACGACAGCGACGGACTGGCCCGCTCGCGGTTCTCCGACGTTGAGCACCGCGCCACCGCCCGTCAGCACCGCACACCCCAACAGCGCCGCGACATCGGGCGGCACGTCACGCGGCACCGGAACCGCGCTGGCCCGGTTCACGACGGCGTGCGTCGCGAAGCCTGACACGCCGAGGTGGTGGTAAACGGCGCGTCCGGCCCGGGCCAATCGGATGTCGCCACCCAGCAGCGTTCCGGCGGTGTTCGCCGCGCTGCCGGGTTCGCACGGGGTGAGGCCCTCGGTCGCGCACGCCGCGCAATGGCCACACCGCGGCAAGAACACCAGCACCACCCGCTGGCCGACGGCGATGTCGCTGACGCCAGGACCGACCGCTTCCACGATTCCGGCCGCCTCATGGCCCAGCAGCATGGGCACCGGCCGCACCCTGTTGCCGTCCACCACCGACAGGTCCGAGTGGCATACGCCGGCCGCCTCGATGCGGACCAGGACCTCATCGCCCTGCGGCGGCCCCAACTCGAGCTCGACGACGCTGATCGGCTGGGATTCGGCGAACGGGCGGGGCGCTCCAATTCGGTCCAGCACCGCCCCGCGGATCTGAATCATGTTGGAATACAACCATGGTTTCAGTCCCGGTAGTTCCGCCCGCACCGGACAAGCTCACCAGCAGCGATTTCCCGGTGCTTTGGCCGGTAGGAACCCGGTGGGCCGACAACGACATGTTCGGTCACCTCAACAACGCCGTCTACTACCAGCTGTTCGACACCGCCATCAACGCCTGGATCAACACCGGCACCGGGCTTGACCCGATCACCACGCCGTCGCTGGGTATCGTCGCCGAGTCGGGCTGCCGCTACTTCTCTGAACTGGGTTTCCCGGAGAGCCTTGTAGTGGGCCTCGCGGTGACACGACTGGGGAACAGCAGTGTCACCTACCGGCTCGGCGTGTTCCGGGCCGGCCGAGACGGAGCCGTAGAACAGGCACAGCCAATCACCGCACTCGGGCACTGGGTGCACGTCTACGTCGATCGGCCCAGCCGCAAACCGGTCCCGATTCCTGAGGCCATCCGATCACTGCTGTCGACTGCCTGCGTGGACCGATAAGTCTGAGATCGCGCCTGGGGCGGTCGGTTTCGGCAGAACGCTATGCTTCGCCAATGCCAGTTTTGAGCAAGACCGTCGAGGTCAGCGCCGACGCCGCATCGATCATGGCCATCGTCGCCAATTTCGAGGCCTATCCGGAGTGGAACGAAAGCATCAAGGGCGCCTGGGTGCTCGCTCGCTACGACGACGGGCGTCCTAGCCAGCTGCGCCTCGACACCGCTGTTCAAGGCATTGAGGGTACCTATATCCAGGCCGTCTACTACCCGGGGGCGAACCAGATTCAAACCGTCATGCAGCAAGGTGAACTGTTTGCCAAGCAGGAACAGCTATTCAGCGTGGTCGAGACCGGCGCATCGAGCCTGCTGACGGTGGACATCGACATCGAGACCTCCATGCCGGTGCCCGCACCGATGGTCAAGATGCTCCTCAACAACGCACTCGACCACCTCGCGGAAAATCTGAAACAGCGTGCCGAGCACCTGGGCACCAATTAGGCGTCTGCCGGCTCAGTCGAAGATTCCCTCTCGATCCAGCGTTTCGGTGAGCCGGCGTGGCGCATCGGTGAATTGCCAGACCGCGTGCTCGATCACCGCGGCAGCGTCGCGCCGGCGCAGCGCGGCAATCAACTGCCGGTGGTTATGGACCGCAGCGGCACCCCACTGCGGATCGGCGGCGTACACCAGCACCGGCATGTAGCGCACGGCATTCAGCAGGAACCAGGCCAATTTGATCCGTCCGCCGGCCTGGTTGAAGACGCGGTGAAATGCGAACTCGAGCCCCGCGATGGTTTCGGCGTCGCTGGACCTGACGGCCGCCGCCAGCGAATCGTTGATCCGGTCAAGCTCTTGGATCTCGACGTCGGTGATGCGATCGGTGGCCGAGGCAGCCAGTTCCCGGGCGATCGTCGCCTGCAGCCAGAAGATGTCCTCGATGTCCTGTCGGGTCAACGGCAGCACGACATGGCCGCGGTGCGGCTCGAGCTGGACCATGCCCTCGCCGCGCAGTTTCAGCAGGGCCTCCCGAACCGGCGTGATGCTGACCCCGAGTTCGGCGGCGGTCTCATCAAGACGGATGAAGGTCCCCGGGCGCAACGTCCCGGACATGATCGCCGCCCGCAAGTGGCCCGCGACCTCGTCCGACAACTGTGCCCGGCGCAGCGGTCGCCGCTTCCGTGGCTGCGTGGATATTGGTGCGTTCACGTCGGCTGCCAGGGCTTTCAGGGGCTTTGTGGGGGCTTTGACCGGGTCTTGTCGGGGTCTTGTCACGGAGGCCTTAAAGAAATAGTGTGACCCACACAACACCATGTTTTATCAAATATCAACCTGGCGCAAGCGGTGCGCATGTGAAGGGACGGGCTTAATTGACCGCGCAATTGGCCAGCCACCTGACTCAGGCATCACAGGTCAACGAGCAGCCCTACCTGGCCCGTCGGCAGAACTGGGTCAACCAGGTCGACCGGCACGCGCTGATGCAGCCGAACGCGACGGCGCTGAGGTTCCTGGGCCACACAGTGACGTGGGCGCAGCTACGACGGCGGGTCGCGGCGCTGGCCGAGGCCCTGAGCCGCCAGGGAGTCGGCTTCGGCGACCGGGTCATGATCTTGATGCTCAACCGCACCGAATTCATCGAGTCGGTGCTGGCCGCCAACATGCTCGGGGCGATCGCGGTTCCGCTGAACTTCAGGCTCACCCCGGCCGAAATCGCCCTCCTGGTCGAGGACTGCGAAGCGCGCGTGATGATCACCGAAGCGGTGCTTGCTCCGGTGGCCACCGGAGTCCGTGACATACAGCCGCTGCTGGAGATGATCGTCGTGGCCGGTGGCTCAACCGACGACAGTCTTCTCGGCTACGAAGACCTCATCAATGAGTCCGGTGCCAAACCCGGGGCTGAGCCCGGTGCCGAGCCCGAACCAGTGGACGTCCCGAACGACTCGCCGGCGCTGATCATGTACACCTCGGGTACCACCGGCCGTCCGAAGGGTGCGGTGCTGACCCACACGAATTTGACCGGCCAGACGATGACCGGGCTCTACACCAATGGTGCCGACATCAACAGCGACGTCGGTTTCATCGGTGTCCCGTTTTTTCACATCGCCGGAATCGGCAACATGCTGACTGGGATCCTGCTCGGCGTCCCCACAGTGATCTATCCGCTCGGTGCGTTCGACCCTGGCCAGCTACTCGACGTGCTGGCGGCAGAGAAGGTCACCGGCCTCTTTCTGGTTCCCGCGCAGTGGCAGGCGGTGTGTGCCGAGCAGCGAGCAAGGCCCCGCGACCTGAGGTTGCGGATCATGTCGTGGGGCGCCGCGCCGGCGCCGGATGCCTTGCTGCGGGAGATGTCGGCAACTTTCCCCGGAACACAGATATTGGCCGCATTCGGTCAGACCGAGATGTCGCCGGTCACCTGCATGCTGCTCGGCGAAGACGCGATCCGCAAGCGTGGATCGGTCGGCAAGGTGATCCCGACGGTCGCGGCCCGGGTGGTCGACGAGAACATGAACGATGTCCCCGTCGGCGAGGTAGGCGAGATCGTTTACCGGGCGCCCACATTGATGAGCGGCTACTGGAACAACCCGGCAGCTACCGCGGAGGCATTTGCCGGGGGTTGGTTCCATTCCGGCGACCTCGTTCGGATGGACGAGGAAGGCTACGTCTGGGTGGTGGATCGTAAGAAGGACATGATCATCTCCGGCGGCGAGAACATTTACTGCGCCGAAGTGGAGAACGTTCTCGCCGGCTATCCCCGCATCGTCGAAGTCGCCGTCGTGGGCCGGGCCGACGACAAGTGGGGCGAGGTGCCGCTCGCCGTCGCTGCTGTCACCGACGAAGGCCTTCGGCTCGAGGACTTAGCCGAATTCCTGGCCGAACGGCTCGCGCGCTACAAGCACCCCAAGGCGCTCGAAATTGTGGAGGCCCTGCCGCGCAACCCCGCCGGAAAGGTGCTCAAGACGGAACTTCGGGCGCGCTTCGGAGCCACGAATTCGACTGAAAGCCGTTCTGCGTCAAGTGATTTCAGATCCAGAGAGGAAGGCTGACAGAGACTGTAACGTTTGCCCGCTGTTGACGAAAGGTTAATTACGGTGATGCGGTTCACACGGACGCGGCCATCGGGTACATTCCTGTGGTCTCGGTTATTACCTGCGAGTAGGGAGCCGATCGTCACACACCTAGGGTCGGGCAAGGAGGAAGCGTGCGACACGATCCGCCGTGGCGCCGCGAGGGACGCGGTGCCGGCGTGAGAGGGCAGCAGTGACGACGACGCGTCCACACGCGCTCGGGTACCTGCGTGACCAACTGCAGACGCCACTGACCCTTGTCGGTGGCTTCTTCCGGATGTGCGTTCTAACCGGAAGGGCGCTGTTCCGCTGGCCGTTCCAATGGAAGGAGTTCGTCCAGCAGTGCTGGTTCATCATGAGGGTGGCGTTCCTGCCGACCATCATGGTCTCGATACCGCTGACCGTCCTTCTCATTTTCACCCTCAACGTTCTGCTGGCCCAGTTCGGCGCCGCCGACCTGTCCGGCGCGGGCGCGGCGATCGGCGCGGTAACCCAGCTCGGCCCGTTGACCACGGTGCTGGTCGTGGCCGGCGCCGGATCGACGGCCATCTGCGCCGACCTGGGCGCTCGCACCATCCGCGAGGAGATCGACGCGATGGAGGTGCTCGGCATCGACCCCATCCACCGGCTGGTGGTGCCCCGGGTGATCGCCGCGACTCTGGTCGCCACACTGCTCAACGGCTTGGTCATCACGGTCGGTCTGGTGGGCGGCTACCTCTTCGGGGTTTACCTGCAAAATGTGTCCGGAGGTGCCTACCTCGCCACCCTGACCACCATTACCGGCCTCCCCGAGGTGGTCATCGCGACGGTCAAAGCCGCGATATTCGGCCTCATCGCCGGCTTGGTCGGCTGTTTCCGCGGGCTGACCGTGCGCGGGGGTTCCAAGGGTCTGGGCACCGCCGTCAACGAAACCGTAGTGCTATGCGTGGTCGCGTTGTACGCGGTCAACGTGATACTGACGACTATCGGCGTGCGATTCGGGACGGGACACTGACATGTCGACCGGTGCAGTCGTGCGCGCCCGCTTCCCGCGGGCGATCGAAAATCTGAATCGCTACGGCGGTGCTGCCGGCCGAGGACTGGACGACCTCGGTCAGATGGCCTGGTTCGCGATGGTTGCGATCGGGAACATCCCGCATGCGCTGTCGCGCTACCGCAAAGAGACGCTGCGACTGATCGCCCAGATCGGCATGGGTACCGGTGCCATGGCGGTCGTCGGCGGCACGGTCGCGATCGTCGGTTTCGTGACGCTGTCCGGTAGCTCCCTGGTCGCCATCCAAGGCTTCGCGTCACTGGGAAACATCGGAGTCGAGGCGTTCACCGGCTTCTTCGCCGCACTGATCAACGTGCGCATCGCCGCCCCCGTCGTTACCGGTATCGCGATGGCGGCCACGGTCGGGGCCGGGGCCACCGCGGAGCTGGGGGCCATGCGGATCAGCGAAGAGATCGACGCCCTGGAAGTGATGGGTATCAAGTCGATCTCGTTCCTGGCTACCACTCGGATCATGGCCGGGCTGGTGGTGATCATTCCGCTCTACGCGATGGCAATGATCGCGTCGTTCCTGTCCCCGCAGATCACCACGACGGTGCTCTACGGACAATCCAACGGCACCTACGAGCACTACTTCCGGACCTTCCTGCGCCCCGATGACGTCTTCTGGTCATTCCTGGAGGCCATCATCATCACGGTGGTCGTGATGATCACCCACTGCTTCTACGGGTACAACGCCGGCGGCGGGCCCGTCGGCGTTGGCGAGGCCGTCGGCCGGTCGATGCGTTTCTCGCTGGTCTCGGTGCAGGTTGTCGTTTTGTCCGCCGCGTTGGCGCTCTACGGCGTCAACCCCAACTTCGCGCTCACGGTGTAGCCGCCATGACAAGACCTGGCAAGATCAACGCCGCACGGAACCCGCCGTACAAGTTGGCCGGCGTCGCATTCTTGGTAGTCGGAGCCTTGATTCTCGCCTTGGTGTATGGGCAGTTCAGGGGGGATTTCACACCCAAGACCAAGTTGACAATGCTGGCTTCTCGGGCTGGGTTGGTGATGGATCCGGGCTCGAAGGTCACCTACAACGGGGTGGAGATCGGCCGGGTGGCCAACATTTCGGAGACCGCGCGAGATGGTAAGCCGGCGGCCAAATTCACCTTGGATGTGTACCCGAAGTACCTCTCCCTGATTCCGGCAAACGTCAATGCCGATATCAAAGCGACCACGGTGTTCGGTGGCAAGTACGTGTCCTTGACAACGCCGGAAAACCCGTCGCCGAAAAGGCTCACACCGCAGAGTGTGATTGACGCCAGGTCGGTGACGACGGAGATCAACACGTTGTTCCAGACCATCACCTCGATCGCGGAGAAGGTGGATCCGGTCAAGCTGAACCTGACGCTGAGCGCGGCCGCGCAATCGCTGGCCGGGTTGGGCGACAAGTTCGGACAGTCGATTGTCAACAGCAACGCGATCCTCGATGACGTCAACCCGCAGATGCCGCAGATTCGCCACGATATCCAGCGGCTGGCGGGTCTGGGCGACACCTACGCGAACGCCGCCCCGGATCTGTTCGACTTCCTCAACAATGCGGTGATCACGTCGCGCACGATCAACCAGCAGCAAAAAGATTTGGACGCCGCGTTGCTGTCGGCAGCCGGGTTCGGCAACACCGGCGCGGATCTTTTTCAGAAAGGTGGGCCGTATCTGGCGCGAGGAGCCGCCGACCTGGTGCCCACCGCCCAGCTGCTGGACACCTACAGCCCGGAGCTGTTCTGCACCATCCGCAATTACCATGACGTCGAACCCATTGCCCGCACGTTCCTCGGCGGCAACGGCTACTCGCTCAATACCCATACCGAGGCGCTATCAGGGTTGGGACTCGTAGCGAACCCCCTATCGTTGTTAACGCTCACCGTGGCCACGATGGGCCTTGGATCAGGGATAGCCGGATTGGTAGGCGGGGCGCCGAATCCCTATATCTATCCGGAAAATCTGCCCCGGGTGAACGCTCGCGGCGGACCGGGGGGTGCGCCGGGTTGCTGGCAGCACATCACCCATGATCTGTGGCCCGCGCCCGAGTTGGTGATGGACACCGGCAACAGCCTTGCGCCCTATAACCACCTCGACACCGGTTCGCCCTATGCGATCGAGTACGTGTGGGGCCGTCAAGTAGGGGATAACACGATCAACCCATGAAAATGACCGGTACCCTTATCAAACTCGGCATCTTCTCGTTGGTGCTGTTGCTGTTCACCGTGATGATCGTCGTGGTGTTCGGTCAGATGCGCTTCGACCGCAGCAACGGGTTCTCGGCGGAGTTCAGCAATGTCAGTGGGCTGCGGCCGGGTCAGTTCGTCCGCGCCTCGGGTGTGGAGATCGGCAAGGTCAGTTCGATACACCTGGTCGACGGCGGCAAGCGGGCGCGGGTGGAGTTCAATGTTGACAAATCGGTGCCCCTGTATCAGTCAACGACCGCACAGGTCCGCTACCTCGACCTGATCGGCAACCGCTACCTCGAGCTCAAACGCGGCGAGGGTGAAGGCGCTGACCAGGTCTTGCCGCCGGGCGGATTCATCCCGCTGTCGCGAACGTCGCCGGCCCTGGACCTGGACGCACTCATTGGTGGTTTCAAGCCGCTGTTTCGGGCGCTGGACCCGGTAAAGGTCAACACCATCGCGTCGGCCCTGGTCAACGTGTTCCAGGGTCAAGGGGGCACCATCAACGACATCCTCGACCAAACCGCGCAGCTGACCACGCAGATCGGCGAGCGTGACCAGGCGATCGGCGAGGTGATCAAGAACTTGAACATCGTGCTGGACACCACCGTTCGGCACCGCAAGGAATTCGACCAGAGCGTCGACAAGCTTGAGGTGCTGATCACCGGCTTGAAGGACCACAGTGACCAGCTGGCAGGCGGAACCGCGCACATCAGCAATGCCGCCGGAACGGTGGCCGATCTGCTGGCCGAGGACCGCGCTCTGCTGCACAAGAGCCTTAACTACCTGGACGCGGTTCAGCAGCCTCTCGTCGATCAGCGCGACCAGCTCAGCGATCTGATCCACAAGGTGCCGACCGCGTTGAACTTGATCGGGCGCAACATCGGCTCCTACGGAGACTTCGTGAACTTCTACGTCTGCGACATCACGCTCAAGCTCAACGGGCTGCAGGGTGGTGGCCCGGTCCGCACGGTCCGGCTTTTCAACCAGCCGTCGGGTAGGTGCACGCCGCAATGAGATCGCTGGAACCTCATAATCGTCTGCGCATCGGGCTGATGGGCCTCCTGGTGACTGCGCTGGTCATCGGCGTCGGTCAAAGCATCACCAGCGTCCCGATACTGTTCGCCAAGCCGATCTACTACGCCCAGTTCACTGACACCGGCGGGATCAACACGGGTGACAAGGTGCGCATTGCCGGCCTGAACGTCGGCAAGGTGGAGGACCTCAAGATTGACGGCGACCACATCTCGATTAAGTTCTCGATCGGCACCAACACGATCGGCACCGAGAGCCGGCTGGCGATCCGCACCGACACCCTCCTCGGTAGAAAGGTCCTCGAGATCGAGACGCGCGGCAACCAGTCGCTACGGCCCGGGGCCACTTTGCCGATAGGCCAAAGCACTACCCCCTATCAGATCTACGACGCGTTCTTCGACGTCACCAAGGCCGCCTCCGGCTGGGACATTGACACGGTCAAGCAGTCGCTGCATGTGCTGTCGGAGACCGTTGATCAGACCTACCCGCACCTGAGCGCTGCGCTCGATGGTGTGGCCAAGTTCTCCGACACGATCGGCAAACGCGACGAGGAAGTCAAGCATCTGCTGGCCCAGGCCAACCAGGTGGCCAGTGTGCTCGGTGACCGCAGCGACCAAATCGACCGGGCGTTGGTCAACGCGAAGACGCTGCTGGCCGCGTTCAACGAACGCGGCCAGGCCATCGATGCGTTGTTGGGGAACATCGCTGCGTTCTCGCAGCAGGTGAAGGGACTCCTCAACGACAACCCGAACCTGAATCACGTGCTGGAACAGTTGCGCACGCTCAGCGAGGTCCTGGTCCAGCGCAAAGACGACCTGGCCGCGGGGCTCGTCGAGGTCGGCAAGTTCCTCCCGTCGTTGAATGAGTCCATCGGGTCGGGCCCGTACTTCAAAACGGTCCTGCACAACCTGGCCCCGGGTTGGATTGTGCAGCCGTTTATCGATGCCGCGTTCAAGAAACGTGGCCTTGACCCCGAGAACTTCTGGCGTGGAACCGGCTTGCCGGAATACCGCTGGCCCGACCCCAACGGCACCCGGTTCCCCAACGGCGCGCCGCCGCCGGCGCCACCGGCGCTGGAAGGCACCCCGGAACATCCGGGACCGGCCGTCCCGCCCGGGTCGCCGTGCTCGTATACCCCGGCGAATCCCGGCGGCAATGTCACCGTCGGGGACGAGGGTCTGCCCCGACCCTGGAACCCGTTGCCTTGCGCGGGCGCGGCCATGGGCCCGTTTGGTGGCCCAGGCTTCCCGGCGCCGATCGACGTCGCGACGTCGCCGCCGAATCCTGACGGTCTGCCACCCACGCCAGGTATCCCGATCGCCGGGCGGCCGGGCCAACCGGCTCCGGACCTTCCGGGCACACCGGTGCCGCTGCCGGCGGAAGCACCGCCGGGCGCGCGCACCGAGCATCTGGCACCGGCCGGCCCGACGCCGCCACCGTCGACGTTCGCGCCGGGCCTGCCGCCGGGTCCACCGGCACCGCCCGGGCCGGGCAACCAGCTGCCGGCACCGTTCATCAACCCCGGCGGTTCGGGCGGGAGCGGCGCGGCGGGAGGTAGCCAGAATTGAGCACTATCTTTGATGTCCGCAACCTGCGGCTGCCGCCGCTGTCCCGGGCGTCGGTGATCATCGGGTCGCTGGTGGTGGTACTGGCCCTCGTCGTCGGGTACGTCGGCTGGCGGCTTTACGAGAAACTGACGAACAACACCGTGGTTGCCTACTTCCCGGCGGCGAACGCGCTCTATGCGGGGGACAAGGTCCAGATCATGGGCTTGCGGGTGGGCGCGATCGACAAGATCGAGCCGGCCGGCGACAAGATGAAGGTGACCTTCCACTACGAGAACAAATACAAGGTCCCCGCCAATGCCTCTGCGGTGATCCTGAACCCCACCTTGGTGGCGTCGCGCTCCATCCAGTTGGAGCCGGCTTACAAAGGTGGTCCGGTGCTTGGCGATGATGCGGTGATCCCGCTCGAGCGCACGCAGGTGCCGGTGGAGTGGGATGAGCTGCGCAACAGCATCACCAACATCATCTCCAAACTCGGCCCGACAAAAGAGCAGCCGACCGGGCCGTTCGGTGAGGTCATCACGTCGTTCGCCGACGGGCTGGCCGGCAAGGGCAAGCAGATCAACACCACGCTGAACAGCCTCTCGCAGGCTTTGACCGCATTGAACGAAGGTCGCGGCGACTTCTTTGCGGTGGTGCGCAGCCTGGCGCTCTTCGTCAACGCACTGCACCAGGACGATCAGCAGTTTGTCGCGCTGAACCAGAACCTGGCGCAGTTCACCACTCGGCTCGCGCAGTCCGACGGTGACCTCGCCAATGCGATACAGCAGTTCGACAGTCTGCTTTCCACCGTGCGCCCGTGGCTCGCCAAGAACCGCGAGGTACTGACTCAAGACACCAACAACCTGGCCACCGCGACGAACACGCTGGTTCAATCGGAACCCCTGAATGGGTTGGAGACCGCCCTGCACGTCCTTCCGACGGCCGCAGCGAACGTCAACCAGATTTACCACCCGTCGCACGGTTCCATTGTCGGTATTCCGGCGATCACCTTCGCGAACCCGATGCAGTTCATCTGCAGCTCGATTCAGGCCGGCAGCCGGCTCGGGTATCAAGATTCCGCCGAACTTTGTGCGCAATATCTGGCGCCGATCCTTGACGCGATCAAGTTCAACTACTTCCCGTTCGGCTTGAACACGTTCAGCACGGCCGAGACCCTTCCGAAGGAGATCGCCTACTCCGAGCCGCGGCTGCAGCCGCCCAACGGATACAAGGACACGACCGTCCCCGGGATCTGGGTGCCGGATACCCCGCTTTCGTACCGCAACACCCAGCACGGCTGGATTGTCGCCCCGGGCATGCAAGGGCAGCAGGTGGGGCCGATCACGGCGGGCCTGATGACCCCCGAATCGCTGGCTGAACTCATGGGTGGGCCTAACATCGAGCCTGTCCAATCAACCCTGCAGACCCCACCGGGACCGCCGAACGCGTACGACGAGAACCCGGTGTTGCCGCCCAACGGATTGCGGGCTCCGGTGCCAATACAGCCGCCACCCCCAGGACCGGACGTGGCCCCAGGTCCGGTAGCTCCGACGCCCGTGCCAGTATTCGCGCCGGCACCCGGTGCCGGCGGTCCACCGGTGGCCACTGATGCAGGAGCGAGCCAGTGACGAGCAAGCCGAACCAACAGCGTCAGAGGCGCGCGATGAGCGCGGTACGCGCGAGGAGGCTGGCGCGCCCGATCCGCCACCGGGCCTGCCAGGGGCTGGCGCTGCTGGTGGCCGCGCTGGTGCTGAGCTCGTGTGGATGGCGCGGAATCTCTAACGTGCCGATTCCGGGCGGTCCGGGCAGCGGGGCGGGTTCCTACACGGTTTATGTGCAGGTGCCGGACACGCTGGCGATCAACGGCAACAGCAAGGTGATGGTTGCCGATGTCTTTGTCGGCTCGATACGCGCCATCAACTTGAAGAACTGGGTGGCCACCCTGACGCTGGGTGTGGACAAGAACACCAAGCTACCGAAGAACGCCGTCGCCAAGATCGGCCAGACCAGTCTGCTGGGTTCTCAGCACGTGCAGCTGGCCGCGCCGCCGAACCCGTCGCCGGAACTGCTCAAGGATGGCGACACCATCCCGCTGAAGAATTCGTCTTCGTATCCTACGACTGAGCAAACACTGGCCAGTCTCTCGATGATCTTGCGCGGTGGCGGCATCCCGAACCTGGAAGTGCTGCAGAACGAGGTCTACAACATCTTCAACGGGCGAGGGGACCAGATCCGGGCCTTCCTCGGCAAGCTGGATACCTTCACCACCCGGCTCAACGAGCAGCGCGATGACATCACCCACGCGATCGACTCCACCAACCGGCTGCTGGTCTATGTGGGTAGTCGCTCGGACGTCCTGGATCGAGTGCTGACCGACATCCCGCCGTTGATCAAACATTTCGCCGACACCAAAAACCTGCTCATCAACGCCGTCGATTCGGTGGGACGGCTCAGCCAGGCGGCCGACCAGTACTTGTCGGAAGCACGCGGGCCCCTGCACACCGACCTGCAGTCGCTGCAATGCCCGTTGAAGGAACTCGGCCGCGCGTCACCGTATCTGATCGGCGCGCTGAAGTTGATCTTCACCCAGCCGTACGACATAGAGACCATTCCGAAGATAATTCGCGGCGACTACCAGAACCTATCGCTGACGCTGGATGTGACCTACAGCTCCATCGACAACGCGTTCCTCACTGGCACCGGATTCTCCGGAGCTCTACGCGCGCTCGAGCAGTCGTTTGGGCGCGATCCCGAGACGATGATCCCCGACGTCCGCTACACGCCGAACCCGAATGACGCGCCGGGCGGACCGCTGGTGGAAAGGGCGGACACCAGCCAATGCTGACTCCCTTCATCAGACGCCAACTGATCCTGTTCGGGATCTTGACGGTGGTCTCGCTGCTGGTACTGGGCGTGTACTACCTGCAGATTCCAAGCCTGGTGGGTGTCGGTCAGTACACGCTTAAGGCTGAGCTGCCCGCATCGGGCGGCCTGTATCCAACGGCGAATGTGACCTATCGCGGCGTCACTATCGGCAAGGTCACCGACGTCGAGCCGACCGAACAGGGCGCCGAGGCGACGATGAGTCTCGACAGTCACTACAAAATCCCGATCGATGTGTCGGCGAACGTGCACTCGGTGTCCGCGGTCGGTGAGCAGTATCTGGACTTGGTGCCGACCGGGAACCCCGGCAAGTTCTTATCGCCCGGACAAACCATCACCAAGGGCACGGTGCCCAGCGAGATCGGGCCGGCGCTCGACACCGCTAACCGAGGACTTGAGGCGTTGCCCAAGGACAAGATCGGCACGCTGCTCGACGAGACAGCGCAATCTGTCGGCGGGCTGGGGCCAGCCCTGCAACGTCTGGTCGACTCCACCCAGGCGATCGTCGGCGATTTCAAGACCAACATCACCGACGTCAACGACATCATCCAGAACTCTGGACCGGTCCTGGACAGCCAAGTCGATTCGGGCAGTGCGATCGAGCGCTGGGCGCGCAACTTGAACAACTTGGCCGCGCAAGCCGCGCAACGGGACCAGAATCTGAGAAGCGTTCTGACCCAAGCGGCGCCGACCGCCGATCAGGTCAACGCTTTATTCAGCGACGTCCGGGATTCGCTGCCTCAGGTGCTGGCGAATCTCGAGATCGTGTTCGACCTGCTCAAGCGGTACCACGCCGGTGTGGAGCAAGTGCTGGTGTTCCTGCCGCAGGGTACTTCGATCGGGCAGACAGTGTCCGCGCCATTCCCGAACCAGGCCGCACTCGACTTGGCGTTGTCGATCAACCAGCCGCCGCCGTGTTTGACCGGCTTTATTCCGGCGTCGGAGTGGCGGTCCCCGGCGGACACCAGTTTGCAGCCATTGCCGACCGGCACCTACTGCAAGATCCCGATGGACACGCCGGCCAACAGCGTGCGCGGATCGCGCAACATTCCGTGTGTCGATGTCCCGGGCAAGCGGGCGGCCTCGCCACGGGAGTGCCGCGACCCCAAACCGTACGTTCCGGCGGGAACCAACCCCTGGTTCGGCGACCCGAACCAGCTGCTGACCTGCCCGGCGCCTTCAGCGCGCTGCGATCAGTCGGTGCGGCCGGGCATGGTGATCCCGGCGCCGTCGGTTGACAACGGTCTGAACCCGGCACCCGCCGACCGGGTGGCCGGAACGCCCCCGCCGACCAGCGATCCTTTGTCTCGGCCCGGATCCGGTACCGTGCAGTGCAACGGCCAGCAGCCCAACCCGTGCGTCTACACTCCGAGCGGGCCTCCCACGGCGGTGTACAGTCCCCAGAGCGGTGAACTGGTGGGGCCAGACGGAGTCAAATACTCCGTCGAAAACTCGACCAAAACAGGAGACGACGGATGGAAGGAGATGCTGGCGCCAGCCGGCTGAACCCCACCGACGCGGACGATTCGTTGCGCACCGAGGCGAAGGCCGAGGATTCGCCAGAATCCGAGGTCGGAACCGAGCAGGCCAGTACCGAGGCGAAGGCCGAGGATTCGCCAGAATCCGAGGTCGGA
>Ga0209530_1000282_pt1 | contig 41318 bp, 41 predicted proteins | sample BlaSpr_A8_Ref_O1_FD_187987 | JGI IMG/M metagenome (GOLD analysis project Ga0209530, IMG submission 187987) | Forest soil microbial communities from Thunder Bay, Ontario, Canada - Black Spruce, Ontario site 2_A8_Ref_O1 (SPAdes) (version 2) | ecosystem: Environmental > Terrestrial > Soil > Boreal...
ATGGCCTCGAAAATGGCCTCGAAGATCGGCGTAGTGGGCGTCAGCCACCGGTCTGAGGCAATTCGGGCGGCTCCCCAACCACAACCTCTCATGCCATCGCGGCGATCCCGCTGTTAGGCTGCGGTGGCTGCCGGTTGCCAGTCGGGGGGCTTGTGATGAGGCGAGGTCGCCCGGTCAGCCGAGCTAGAAGGCGAACGAAAACAGCAGAGTTCTGATGGAAAGAGCGTCGTGCGCAGCGGAGAGATCAAGGCCCTGACGGGACTCCGCATAGTCGCCGCGGTGTGGGTAGTGCTGTTTCACTTCCGGCCGATGTTGGGCGATGCTGCGCCCGGTTTCAAGGAAGCGCTCGCGCCGGTGCTCGACTGCGGCGCGCAGGGCGTCGACTTGTTCTTCCTGCTCAGTGGGTTCGTTCTGGCCTGGAACTACCTCGACCGGATGGGCCGGTCGTGGTCGGTCCGCGCCACCCTGCACTTCCTGTGGCTGCGGCTGGCCAGAGTATGGCCGGTGTATCTGGTCACCTTGCACCTCGCCGCCCTGTGGGTGATCTTCACCCTCCACGTCGGTCATGTCCCGTCGCCCGACGCGAGCCAGCTCACCGCGATCAGTTATGTACGCCAGATCCTGCTGGTGCAGTTGTGGTTTCAGCCATTCTTCGATGGGTCCAGTTGGGATGGACCCGCCTGGTCGATCAGCGCGGAATGGCTGGCCTACCTGCTGTTCGGTCTGCTCGTGCTGGTGATCTTCCGGATGGAGCGGGCAACGCGGGCGCGGACCCTGATGTGGCTCGCCTTCGCGGCGTCGTTGCCGCCGGTGGTGCTGTTGTTGACCAGCGGTCAGTTCTACACACCGTGGAGCTGGCTGCCGCGAATCGTGACGCAATTCACCGCGGGTGCGCTGGCCGCTGCCGCGGTCCGCAGGTTAAGGCCGACTGACCGCGCTCGGCGCCTGGCCGGGTATTTTTCCGTGCTCCTTGGCGTGGCCATTGTGAGCATCCTCTACTTGTTTGACGCGCATCCGCTAACCGGGGTCCAGGACACCGGCGGGGTGGTCGACGCGCTGTTCGTTCCGCTGGTGGTAACGCTGGCGATGGGCGTGGGCAGCCTGCCCAGGCTGTTGTCGACGCGGTTGATGGTTTACGGCGGGGAGATCTCGTTTTGCTTGTACATGGTGCATGAGCTGGTGCATACCGCTTGGGGATGGGCGGTGGAACAATTCGAGCTCACGCTGGAAGCCTTCCCGTGGAAATGGAGCGTCGTCGGCCTGCTCGCGATCTCCGTGGGTGCGGCGATCCTGCTGTATCACTTCGTCGAAGATCCCGCCCGTCGTTGGATGCGCAGGATGGTTGACGCCAACGCCGTGAACGCGAGATTCGAGCACGGCGAGTCGGTCAACACCAAGCTCCATCAGATCGACGGTGCGCGGGAAGCGGTTTCGGTCCGCGCGGTGTAACGGGTTGCCTGGGTCCGCGAAGCCGGCTGTGCGCCAAAGCCTCTCGAATGCGAATGCGAATACGTTGGCGGCCGGCAATGATTCCCGGGCGGCGCCCTATTTGGCGCGTTGACTGGGAGTTCGCGTCAGTTTCCTCGTACGATTTTCTTGATTCTGATGCCGGCACACGACGATGCCGTTCGCACGGGAGTCGCGGGGGGAGGTAGTGGTGAGTCGTCTGGCCACGTTCGTCATGAGTCTCGCCCTTCTGGTCGGCGTGATTTTGGAATACGCGGGACACTCTGCATACCCGGCATACCCGGCGCGCGTGCTGCCCTACGAAACACTGACACTGGATTCCCGGCTCAACCACGTCGTAGTGATCGGCGACTCATATACCACTGGCACTGATGAGGGCGGCCTGGGCCCGAAATCATGGACCGCTCTCGCCTGGCGGTCGCTCGCTGCGCGTGGCGTGCGGATCGCAGCCGCTGTGGCAGCCGAGTGCAGAGCCGGTTACGGCGTGCCGGGCGACCACGGCAGCGTCTTCGAGGATCTGACTGCCAGGGCGGTCAAGCCTGACGATGTGCTGGTGGTGTTCTTCGGCTCCCGCAACGACCAGGGCGTCGATCCAGAGCTGCTGACCGACAGGGCGGGCGCTACTTTCGATCTGGCGCGCCGCCTTGCGCCGTCCGCGAGGTTCCTGGTGATCGGACCGCCGTGGCCAACCGCCGATGTACCCGACTCTATCCTGCAGATTCGCGACATCCTCAACGCTGGGGCCCGGGCCGCAGGAGCAGCGTTCGTCGATCCGATCGGCGACCACTGGTTCGTCGGCAGGCCCGACCTGATCGGCGCGGATGGAGTGCACCCTAACGACGCGGGGCATGAGTATCTGGCGGACAAGATCGCACCGCTGATTCGCACGCAGTTGTTCAAGTGAGTAGGCCTCGTGTACGCCGTGTTCCCCAAGGGCCGGCCTACGGCCAAAGCGCCAGCCGCACAGGGTGTCTAGTGCCGCCAATGACTGGCGCTTCAGTCGTCTGCGTGCCGCTCGTAATCCCATTGCTCAAGGCGCGCTTGCATGTGCAACAGGCCGAATCCGACGAGTGGCGCCGCAACCGCGACGCAGACGAGTAGCAGGGGAGTCATCTCAAAACCTCCAAAAAACCTTTCACTGTTGAGACGTTCATCTGCGACAAGAAGTTCATTACTGCCATAGCGGCGATTCACCCTCCGCTCAGGGCGCGATCGGCCAGCGCACCGAAAACAGGTGCCAGTAGCTGCGCGTACTCGGTTGTCACGTGGTTGTCGTCGCGGAAAACCAAGGTGTTGCCGACGATCATCGGGCAGCGGTCGCTGGTACAGAACAGGTCGGTCAGATCCGCGTAGTGGCCGCCGCCGCCGGTGGTCGCCGCCTGCTCAGCGGCGATACCGGCGTCGTTGACCGCGACCGGCCGAGTCGGCGCACAGGCGGTGGCGTCGTCCAGATGTCCGGACAGGCAGGTGGGCACCGAGGACTGGGGATCCGGGACCGGCCCTAAGACCAAGACGTTGGTCCCGATGCTGCGCAACTGTGTCACGGTGTCGGCCAGGGTGTTGATCCACGCCGGGTCGTAGGACGTAAAACCGAAGTCCGCACCGTAGCGCCGGCTCATGCTCACCACGACCAGACGTGGGTGTTCGGCCTGTACACGGGCTTTGATCTGGCTACGCCACTGTTCGCACTCGGTGTACTCGCGGCCCAGATACGGGCTGACGATGTGCAGTTCCTGCAGCGGGCAGGTCACTTTGGCCAGCGTCTCCAGCCGCCAGTGCCGCTGCTCGGCGACCTCTTGCAACGCCGGGTTCCACATGGCGGCATGGGAGTCGCCGATCAGGGCCACCTTGGTCGGCGAGGTGATGTCGCCCGTCGCGCAGTCGTCTTGTCCGATGTCGCGCCAGGATCGCACGCAGCCGTTGACGAATACGGCCGCCTTGTCGGCCGGCGCCGCGGCAAGTGAGGGGTCCAGGTTGGACGGGACAGCCCGGATGCCCGCGCCCGCCGCGACTGCAGCACGCACCTGCGCGAAAGCGTTTTGGACCCGAACATCGTGAGCCTCCGGCGGGCTGATGACCTGTGGCTCAGCGGTGCGGACCGTCGTTGGGGCAAGCGCATCGATCTTGGCCCTCGGCGCGGCCGCTCCGCGACCCGTCGGCACCGGTACGACCGTCAGCAGCAGCACGCATGCGCACGCCGCAACCCCGCTGGCGGCGCCGGCCACAACCAGGCTCGCCCTCGCCGACCGGCGCAGGGCGGCGGCGAACCGGCCGGGATTCTCGACCAGATGCATGGTGATCACGGCCAGTCCGGCGGACACCAGGGTGGCGGCCAACCTGCCCGGCAGGCCCGCGGGCTCGCCCAGCAACAGCGGCATCAGTAGCAGCACCGGCCAGTGCCACAGATACCACGAGTATGAGACTCGCCCGACGGCTCGCATCGCCGGTTGGCACAACACGCGACCGGCTCCCATGGCGCCGGTGGCGCAACCGCCGCCGATCACCAGCGCGGTACCCAGCACGGGCAGGAGCGCCGCGGTGCCCGGGTACGGGGTGCCCGGGCCAAGTTGGGTGCAGGTCAGCACGATCAACGCCAGGCCGCCCCATCCGACGATCGCCGCGGGTAGCAGCGGTAGCCGGCGCCACTGCCGGATCGAGAGGGCTACTAGACCACCGACGGCCAACTCCCAGGCCCGGGTGGGCAGCGAGAAAAACGCCCAGGGCGGCGACGTGTGGGTCCAGATCACGGCTGCTGTCAACGACGCCACGGCGACCAATGTCAGGACCACCACAAACGGTGTCGGCCGTAATGCTGTGTTCTTGCGGACACGACGGACGAGCCATGCGGTGCCGATGATCAACACCGGCCAGACCAGATAGAACTGCTCCTCGACGCCCAGGGACCAGTAATGCTGGAACGGCGACGGCGGGATGTCTGGCCCAGTTTCTAAGGCCAGGTAGTCGGTGCCTTGCATAGCGAACCGGTAGTTGCCGACGTACAGGGCGCTGGCGATGCCGTCCACGAAAACGCGTCGTGCCTGCAATGGCGGCAGCGCGATGGCAGCCCCGATCGCGGTGGCGATCGCGACCGCGGCCGCGGCAGGCAGCAGGCGGCGGGCCCGGGCGCCGTAGAAACTGCCGAGCCGAACGGTATTCGTCGTCGAGACCTCGCGCCAGAGCAGCCCGGTGATGAGGAAGCCGGAGATGACGAAGAAGACGTCCACACCGATGAAGCCGCCGGCGGTACCCGGTATGCCAGCGTGGTAGAGCACGACCGCGAACACCGCTACGGCGCGCAAGCCCTCGATGTCCGGACGGAATCCGGTCGGCGGAATGCGCCGCTCCACTCGACGGGGCGGCCGGTAGGTGTCTTCCTGCCAAATTGTCATCTGCCTCGGCTAGGACGCCATCCAGGCCAGCTCGCCGGGCAACTGTGCGCGCCAATAATCTATGTCGTGCCCGCCCTCCGAAAAGCCGCCCGCAGGCGGCTTTTTCAGCTGGTTGACGAACATACGGGTGGCGAAACAGAAACGGTCGCCGGTGCCGCAATCCACCCGCAGCGGAATCTGGGACAGTGCAGGCAGGCCCGACACGCTGTTCTGCACATAGTCGTCGTAGCTGTCGAACGCTCCGATGGTGCTGCCGGTGAACGAGGTGTAGAGCGCCGGGCTGATCGCGCAGATCCCCGCGGTCCGCGACGGGCCCAAAATGGCCCCCAGGCGCAGCGCCCCGTAGCCGCCCATCGACCACCCCATGAATCCCACCCGGGAGGTGTCGAAACCCATCGAGGACAGCATCGGCAGCAGCTCTTCGAGCACCATCGCACCGGAGTCCACGCCGGAAACCCTGCGGTGCCAGTAAGTATTTCCGCCGTCGACACCCACCACCGCGAACGGCTGCTTGCCGTCTTTGACCAGTTTGGCGAGCCCGTCTTCGACACCGACTTCCAGCATCTGGCCCGCGTTGCCATCCTTGCCGTGCAGTGCGATAACCGGACGCAGCGTTCCGGCGTCGGCCTTTTGACCGGGCGGCAGGGCGATCACCCAATTGGTGATGACGCCGCCACGGGCCGCCGAAATGAAAGAGCCGCTCAGCCTGTTGGGCAGGTTGCTGTTAGCCGACGAGGGCTCAAAGGGCGCGGGAGCTAGCGGCTGGGTCGCCGCTCGCGGCTCGAGCGGATCCAACACCGCGCTCAAAGCCCACACGCCAGCGGCCGTTGCGCTGGCGCCGGCGCCCATCCGCAGTAGTGCACGGCGGTTCAGGTCAGGCACGAGCGTCATAATGCCGTCCCCGCCGGGTTTTTCCGACCGAGCCACGCCGTGTTCAAGGGCATTGTGATTTATCAGTCACAAAGCGGTGACCTGCAAGTGTCTGCCAGATTGAATCCCGAACGGTATGCAATCTGCCAGGTTCCAACCCTCGCGCGACCGGTCGAGCTCCGCAAAGATGCGGGTGACCGCACGAAGGGCCAAAAGGGGAGAGTTGATGAGCTGGGCATTTCATTGGTTTTTGCCGACCTATGGGGATTCGCGGAACCTGGTCGCGGGCGGGCACGGCACGGCGATGCACGGCGACCGGCCCGCGACGCTCCAGTACCTACGACAGATCTGCGCCGCTGCCGAAACCAACGGTTTCGAGGGAGTGCTGACGCCGACGGGTTTGTGGTGCGAGGACGCCTGGCTGACGACGGCGATGCTGATCGAGGCCACTGAGACACTGAAATTCCTGGTTGCATTCCGTCCCGGGCTGCTAAGCCCAACCCTGGCCGCGCAGATGGCCGGGACCTTCCAGCGGCACTCGGGTGGACGGCTGCTGCTCAACGTCGTCACCGGCGGTGAACCGCATGAACAGCAGGCTTACGGGGATTTCCTGGGCAAAGAGGAGCGGTACGCCCGTACCGCGGAGTTCTTGCATGTCGTAAGGCAACTGTGGACGTCGCGACAGCCGGTGACCTTCGCCGGAGACCACATCCATGTCGAGGGGGCGCTGCTGAACAACCCGCCCGACCCGGTGCCCGCCGTGTTCTTCGGCGGATCGTCGGGACCCGCCGGGCCGGTCGCGGCCAAATACGCCGACGTCTACCTCACCTGGGGTGAACCACCGGCAGCAGTCGGCGAAAAACTGGACTGGATTCGCGAGCAGGCCGCAGATTCCGGCCGGACTCTGCAGTTCGGCTTGCGGATCCACGTGATCAGCAGGGACACCTCGGAGCAAGCGTGGGCGGAGGCTGACCGGTTGCTGGCGGCTGTCGACCCGGCAGATGTCGAGCGAGTGCAAGCCAGCCTGGCGCGCAGCGAATCGGAGGGCCAGCGCCGGATGCTGAACTTGCACGGCGGCGGCAGCAATCGGCTTTTGGTCGGCCCGAACCTATGGGCCGGGGTGGGCCTGGTGCGCGGCGGCGCGGGCACGGCTCTGGTCGGGTCGCACGCCGAGGTCGCCGAAAGGCTGGTCGAGTACTCGCGGCTGGGCATCACCCACTTCATCCTGTCGGGATATCCGCACCTGGAAGAGGCGTACTGGTTTGGTGAGGGCGTCCTGCCGCTGCTCGAGCGCAAGGGGCTGTGGACGCATCCCAACCGTCAGTGGCACCCGGCCCCGGCGACGCCGTTCGCGGCCGCCGCGGCGCAGTAGTCATGGCGACCACATTGCCGGCCGCCGCGGCGGGCGACAGACAAAACGAGTCTGCCGCGGAGCGGCGCAAGCGGTTGCGCATCGTCGTCGCGGCGAGCCTGCTTGGCACGACGGTGGAGTGGTACGACTTTTTCCTCTACGCCACTGCCGCGGGACTGGTGTTCAACAAAGTGTTCTTTCCCGGCGAAAGTTCTCTGGTGGGCACGCTGCTCGCGTTCGCGACATTCGCCGTCGGGTTCGTCATGCGCCCGATCGGCGGCCTGGTGTTTGGTCATATCGGGGACCGGGTCGGGCGCAAACGCAGCCTGGCGTTGACGATGCTGATCATGGGCGGGGCGACCGCGTTGATCGGGGTTTTGCCGACCGCCGCCCAGATCGGCGCGTGGGCGCCGGTGCTGCTGTTGGTGCTGCGCATGCTGCAGGGTTTCGCGCTGGGCGGAGAGTGGGGCGGTGCGGTGCTGCTGGCCGTCGAACACAGCCCCGCAGACCGCCGCGGTCGTTACGGGGCGATCCCACAGATGGGCTTGGCGCTCGGCCTGGCGTTGGGTACCGGCATATTCGCGATCCTGCAGATCACCCTGGGCCCGGCGCAGTTTCTCGCCTACGGCTGGCGCGTCGGGTTCCTGATCAGCCTAGTGCTGGTCGCGATCGGCATCGTGGTGCGGTTGCGGGTCGACGAGACACCGGCTTTCCAGGAGTTGCAAGACCTCGAGGCGGCGTCCACCGTGCCGATTCGCGAGATCATCCGCGAGCCCGGCGGCAGACGCAACACTCTGCTCGGGCTGCTGTCACGCTGGGCCGAGGGCTCGGCATTCAACACCTGGGGAGTTTTCGCGATCAGTTATGCCACCGGCGCATTGGGTTTGCACCGGGTGTCGGTGCTGCTCGTGGTGACCATCGCGGCTCTAGTGATGGCGGTACTGCTGCCGGTCTCGGGGGCGCTGACCGATCGTTTCGGTGCACGGCGGGTGTATCTGGTCGGGGTGACGTGTTATGGGCTCGCGGCGTTCCCTGCGTTCGCTTTGTTCGGCACCAAGAACCTGGTCTGGTTCGGTCTGGGGATGATCGTCGTGTTCGGCATCGTGCATGCGCTGTTCTATGGTGCGCAGGGCACGCTGTACTCGTCGTTGTATCCCACCGGAACCCGTTACACCGGTTTGTCTTTCGTCTACCAGTTCTCGGGCATATACGCCTCCGGGGTCACCCCGATGATCCTGACGGCGCTGATCGCGGCCGCCGGCGGAACGCCGTGGGTGGCGTGCGCGTACCTGGTAGCGACCGCGGTGATCAGCGTGGTCGCCACGGCGTTGATTCGCGAGCAAGACCTGCACTTTGAGCTGACCGACCGGCGGGTTCCCTGCCGCGGTTGAAGCAACTGAAGGAGCCCGCTAGCGTCCGGTAATGCGGCGTGCGCAAGGCGGGGCGAATTCCAGGCCCGGGCCCAACGGCGGAAGTGAGCTCGAGCGAACTACTGCCAGCTCTACTTCCCAGCTACGCCAAGGACTTTCGCAGCGGCAGCTCAGCATGATCGCTATGGGCGGTGTCATCGGCGCCGGATTGTTCGTCGGGTCTGGTGTGGTGATCCGAGACACCGGGCCCGCCGCGTTCCTGACCTACATGATCTGCGGTCTGCTGATCATTCTGGTGATGCGAATGCTCGGCGAGATGGCCGCTGCGAACCCGTCGACCGGATCGTTCGCCGATTACGCGGCAAAAGCCCTGGGCGGCTGGGCGGGGTTTTCGGTCGGCTGGCTGTATTGGTACTTCTGGGTGATCGTGGTCGGCTTCGAGGCGGTCGCCGGCGGGAAGGTCCTCAACTACTGGCTCCCAGCACCGCTCTGGCTGACGTCGCTGTGTCTGATGCTGCTGATGACTGCGACCAACTTGTTCTCGGTGTCTTCCTTCGGCGAGTTCGAATTCTGGTTCGCCGGAATCAAAGTCGTGACGATCGTGATCTTTCTCTTCGTCGGCACGGTCTTTGCCCTCGGGTTCCTGCCGGGCCATCACGGCGACTTTTCCAACCTCACCTCGCGAGGCGGATTTTTTCCGAAAGGCGTCGGGGCTGTTTTCGCGGCGATTGTGGTGGTGATCTTTTCCATGGTCGGCGCGGAGGTCGTCACTGTCGCGGCCGCCGAAAGCCGTGACCCGGAACTCGCGGTCCAGCGAGCAACGAGATCGGTGGTCGCGCGCATCGCGATCTTCTTCGTCGGCTCGGTCTTTCTGTTGGTCGTCATCCTGCCGTGGAACTCCGTCGAGCTGGGGGCATCGCCGTACGTCGCCGCACTCAAGCACATGGGTCTTCCCTGGGCGGATCAGGTCATGAACGCAGTGGTGCTCACCGCGGTGCTGTCCTGCCTGAACTCGGGCCTGTACACCTCGTCGCGCATGCTTTTCGCGCTGGCTGCCCGAGAGGAAGCGCCGCCCCAGCTGGTCAAGCTCAGTGGGCGTGGAGTCCCCTATATAGCCATCTTGTTCTCGTCGACGGTCGGATTCCTGTGCGTCATCATGGCCTGGGTCGCGCCCGGCACAGTGTTCCTTTTCCTGCTCAACTCGTCTGGCGCCATCATCTTGTTCGTCTACTGGCTGATCGCACTGTCGCAGATAATCCTGCGCCGCCGGACACCTCCGGAAAAGCTGCGGGTGAAGATGTGGTTTTTCCCGGTGCTGTCGGTCCTCACTCTGGTCGGAATCACCACCGTGCTGGTGCAGATGGCTTTCGACCGCTCAGCGCGCGGTCAGCTCTGGCTCAGCCTGTTGTCCTGGGTCGTGGTGATTGCGCTGTACGTCGTCGCGCGCGCCCGGAACCGGATCGGTGTTCAGCGCCAAAACCCTGCGAGGGAATAAGCAGATTGCCCCGCTTTAGCCGGATTCGCTTGCGCTCCACTGCCGTCCGACCGACTCGGTGATGCGCATCAGCCCGTGAACCGCTCCGGTCTCAGGGCGTGAGAGTGAATAGAACCGCCTGCTCGAACGGCAGACGTGCGAACATCCGCCGCCCGCGGACGACATGCGACGCTGCCTCGGCCTTGGTGACGACTTGCGGGTCGGTGATGCCGAACGTCTTGCCGTTGCGGCGTATCCGCCCGCCTTCGGCGGCGGTGATGTTCTTCAACCAGTCGCGGTCCGGGCCGTAGGTCAGCAGGATCGCCACGCCGGGTTTGCCATCGATGGTGGCGGTCAACGCATTCACCGGCGTGCGGTAAGGCTTTCCGGAGCGCCGTCCGACATGCTCGATGATGGCGAACGACGGGGCCCAGCCGGCCCACATCCGCTGAATGGGGTTGGTGACGTGCCGATTGAACCGGGCCAGCCGTTGCGGTAGTTGCATACCGCTATCCAACTCGTCGGCGCCGGCCCACTTCAACCCGTACAACTCTTACACCCTGTAGTTGAACGTCCGGCGGCGGCTGGAACACTGGTCGTCATGGGCAGCACTGACCAGGCCACCCCCCAGGCGGGCCACGCTGTGCGCACCTCGGCCCAGCTGTTCGAGGAGGCCTGCGCAGTCATCCCCGGCGGGGTGAACTCCCCGGTACGGGCCTTCACCGCGGTGGGCGGCACGCCGCGCTTCATCGCGAAGGCGCATGGCTGCTGGCTCACCGATGTCGACGGCAACCGCTACGTCGATCTGGTCTGCTCGTGGGGTCCCATGATCCTCGGCCATGCCCACCCCGCCGTCGTCGAGGCCGTCACCAAGGCCGCCGCCAATGGCTTGTCGTTCGGAGCGCCGACGCCGGGCGAGTCGCAGCTGGCCGCCGAGATCATCGGGCGAGTGACACCGGTCGAACGCATCCGGCTGGTGAACTCCGGCACTGAGGCCACCATGAGCGCGGTTCGGCTGGCCCGCGGGTTCACCGGCCGGGCCAAGATCGTCAAATTCTCCGGCTGCTACCACGGGCATGTGGACGCGCTGCTGGCCGACGCGGGTTCGGGCGTGGCGACGCTGGGCCTGCCATCCTCGCCTGGAGTCACCGGCGCCACGGCCGCCGACACAATTGTGTTGCCCTACAACGCTATCGATTCCGTGCGGCAGACGTTCGCGCAGTTCGGCGACCAGATCGCCGGGGTGATCACCGAAGCGAGCCCCGGCAATATGGGAGTCGTGCCGCCCGCGCCCGGCTACAACGCGGCCCTGCGCGCGATCACCGCCGAACACGGCGCGCTGCTGATCCTCGACGAGGTGATGACGGGCTTCCGGGTCAGCCGAAGTGGTTGGTATGGAATCGACCCGGTCGATGCTGACCTGTTCACATTCGGCAAAGTGATGAGTGGCGGACTGCCGGCGGCCGCGTTCGGCGGGCGAGCCGAAGTGATGGAGCGGCTGGCGCCGCTGGGGCCGGTGTATCAGGCCGGGACCTTGTCCGGTAACCCGGTGGCGGTGGCCGCCGGGCTGGCCACGCTGCAGACCGCCGACCAGGCGGTCTACGCGGCACTGAACAGCAACGCTGACCGCCTGGCTGGGCTGTTATCCAGGACGCTGACAGATGCCGGTGTGCCGCATCAGATTCCGCGGGCAGGCAATATGCTCAGCGTGTTCTTCAGCGAAGCGCCGGTGACCGACTTCGCGTCGGCGCACAACAGCCAGACCTGGCGCTATCCGGCGTTCTTTCACGCCCTGCTGGACGCGGGCGTCTATCCACCGTGCAGTGCCTTCGAGGCGTGGTTCGTCTCCGCCGCGCTCGATGACGCCGCGTTTGACCGGATCTCCGATGCCCTGCCGGCTGCGGCCCGCGCCGCAGCGCGGGACCTGGAATCCTGATGGCCGAGCAAACACGGGTTCACGTCATGCGGCACGGCGAGGTGTACAACCCTGACGCCATCCTCTACGGCCGACTGCCCGGATTCCACCTCTCCGAAAGGGGCAAGGCCCAAGCCGAGGCCGTCGCCGACGCGCTGGCCGAGCGCGACATCGCCGCGGTCATCGCCTCCCCCCTGCAGCGGGCCCAGGAAACGGCGGCGCCCATCGCCGCCAGGCACAACCTGCCGGTCGACACCGAGCCCGACCTGATCGAATCGGCCAATTTCTTCGAGGGCCGCCGGGTCGGCCCGGGCGACGGTGCCTGGCGGGACCCGCGATTCTGGTGGCAGTTGCGCAATCCGTTCCGGCCGTCCTGGGGTGAGCCCTACGTTCAGATCGCAGACCGAATGTCGACCGCGGTGGCCAAGGCCCGAGCCCATGGCGCCGGCCACGAGGTGGTGTGCGTCAGCCACCAACTGCCGGTCTGGACGCTGCGGCAATACCTGACCGGCAAGAAGCTCTGGCACGACCCGCGGCGACGAGAGTGCGACCTCGCCTCGTTGACCACCCTGGTCTACGACGGTGACCGCTTGGTCGACGTGGAGTATTCCCAACCGGCGGGCTGTTGAGCATGCGGCGGCTGGCGATCGCCGGGGCAGTGCTGGCGGCGCTGCTCCCCGGGCTGCTCGCAGGGTGCTCTGGTCGCGATGCGGTAGCGCAAGGCGGCACCTTCGAATTCGTCTCGCCCGGCGGAAAGACCGACATCTTCTACGAGCCGCCCGCGAGCCGCGGCCGCCCGGGGCCGCTTTTCGGGCCCGACCTGGCCGATCCCACGCGCACGCTTTCACTGGACGACTTCCCCGGTCAGGTCGTCGTCGTCAACGTGTGGGGACAATGGTGCGGGCCATGCCGGGCTGAGGTCACCCAACTGCAGCAGGTCTATGACGCCACCCGGACCTCAGGAGTGTCCTTCCTTGGCATCGATGTCCGCGACAACGGTCGGCAGGCAGCCCAAGATTTTGTCAACGACCGGCATGTGTCGTTCCCGTCGATCTACGACCCGCCGATGCGCACCATGATCGCTTTCGGCGGCAAGTACCCCACCACGGTCATTCCGTCGACACTGGTACTGGACCGCCAGCACCGGGTCGCGGCGGTGTTATTGCGTGAACTGCTTGCTGAGGATCTGCTGCCCGTCGTGCAGCGGGTGGCGCACGAAGCTCGTCCTGTTGGGGCGAGCCAGGGCTCGCCAGGACAGCAATGAACGGCTTCACCGAGATCGCCGCCGCGGGACCGCTGTCGGTGGCGCTGGGGGTGTGCCTGCTGGCGGGGCTGGTGTCGTTCGCGTCCCCGTGCGTGGTGCCGCTGGTGCCGGGCTACCTGTCGTATCTGGCGGCCGTTGTCGGTGTCGACGGCGGCGACGAGCTCGCCGAGGTCGGGGCCGGGAAAGGCGGAGTCAAAGCCCCGGCTGCCACCCGCTGGCGGGTCGCGGGATCCGCGGCATTGTTCGTGGCGGGGTTTACCACGGTGTTTGTGCTGGGCACTGTCGCGGTCCTCGGTATGACCAGCACTCTGATCACTAACCAGCTGGTGCTGCAGCGGGTCGGTGGTGTGCTCACCATCATCATGGGGCTGCTCTTCGTGGGCCTCGTCCCGGCACTGCAGCATCAGGCCCGATTCAGCCCGCGGCAGCTGACGACGGTCGCCGGGGCGCCGATGCTCGGCGCGGTGTTCGCGCTCGGCTGGACGCCATGCCTGGGGCCGACCCTGACCGGAGTGATCGCTGTCGCCTCGTCCACCCAGGGCGCGAACGTGGCGCGCGGAATCGTGCTGGTGATCGCTTACTGCTTGGGGCTGGGCATCCCATTCGTGCTGCTGGCCTTCGGCTCGGCTCGGGCGGTTGCGGGCCTGGGCTGGCTGCGGCGGCACAGCAGGGGCATCCAGATCTTCGGTGGTGCGCTGTTGATCGTGGTCGGCGCGGCACTGGTCAGCGGGATGTGGAACGACTTCGTCTCGTGGCTGCGGGACGCGTTTGTCAGCGACGTGAGGTTGCCGATTTGAGCGCGCCAGTTGACTCGCGAGCAGACGCAGAATCGCACAAAACCGTCCGTTCTGGTGCGATTCTGCGTCTGCTCGCGCTGGTGGTGGCTCGCGTGCGAAACACCTGGCGCGCGCTGACGTCGATGGGCACCGCGCTGGTGCTGTTGTTTTTGCTCGCGCTTGGAGCAATTCCCGGCGCACTGCTGCCCCAGCGCAGCCTCAACGCTGCCAAGGTCGACGACTACCTGGCCTCCCATAAGTTGATCGGTCCGTGGCTGAACCGGCTGCAAGCCTTCGATGTGTTCTCCAGCTTCTGGTTCACCGCCATCTACGTGCTGCTGTTCGTCTCTCTCGTCGGCTGCCTCACCCCGCGGATGATCGAGCACGCCCGCACGCTACGCGCCATGCCGGTGGCTGCCCCGCGCAACCTGGCGCGGCTGCCCAAGCATGCCAGCTCCGAAGTGCTTACCGGTCCAGCCGACGACCCCCAAAACTTGGACACCCTGGCGGCCGCGATTACCGGTCGGCTGCGTGGCTGGCGCACCACCGTCCGCAACCAAGACGGCACCGAAGCCGTCGAAGTGTCCGCCGAGAAGGGCTACCTGCACGAATTCGGCAACCTGGTCTTCCATTTCTCGCTGCTGGGTCTGCTCGTCGCGGTGGCCGTCGGCAAGCTTTTCGGCTACGAGGGCAATGTGATCGTCATCGCCGACGGCGGCCCCGGCTTCTGCTCGGCTTCGCCGGCTGCGTTCGATTCGTTCCGCGCCGGCAACACCGTCGACGGCACCTCGTTGCACCCGATTTGCATACGGGTCAACGACTTTGCGGCGCATTACCTGTCGTCGGGTCAGGCCACCTCGTTCGCCGCCGACATCGACTATCAGGACTATCAGGACGGGCGCGATCTGACGGCCAACAATTGGCGGCCCTATCGGCTGGAGGTCAACCACCCGCTGCGGGTCGGCGGTGATCGCGTGTACCTGCAGGGCCATGGCTACGCGCCCACCTTCACCGTGACCTTCCCGGACGGGCAGGCGCGCACGTCGACCGTACAGTGGCGACCGGACAACCCGCAGACGCTGCTGTCGTCGGGTGTGGCGCGCATTGACCCGCCCGCCGGCAGCTATCCCAACCCCGCCGAGCGTCGCAAACACGAGATCGCGATCCAGGGCCTGCTGGCCCCGACGGAGCAGCTGGACGGCACCCTGTTGTCGTCGCGTTTCCCCGCCCTGGACGCCCCCGCAGTGGCCATCGACATCTACCGCGGCGACACCGGCCTGGACAGCGGGCGGCCTCAGTCGCTGTTCACCCTGGATCCCCGGCTGATCGAGCAGGGCCGGCTGACCAAGGAAAAGCGCGTCAACCTGCGCGCCGGCCAAGAAGTTCGGCTCGACCAGGGCCCGGCGGCCGGCACCGTCGTCCGCTTCGACGGGGCCGTTCCATTTGTCAACCTGCAGGTTTCCCACGACCCCGGCCAGACCTGGGTGCTCGTCTTCGCCATCATGATGATGGCCGGGCTGCTGGTGTCGCTGCTGGTGCGCCGCCGCCGGATATGGGTTCGTCTCATGCCGGCGCAAGGAGCGCCGGGTACCGTGATGGTCGAGCTGGGCGGCCTGGCGCGCACCGACAATTCCGGGTGGGGCGACGAGTTCGAAAGGCTGACCAAGCGGTTGCTGGACGGACTCGGCGAGTCCGGCGCCGCTGACCGGGCCGAAACCCCAGCGCCCAAAAGGAGTTCGCAGGTGGACATCAAATGAACACCCTGCACGTCAACATCGGCTTGGCGCGCTACTCCGACTTGGCGTTCACCTCGGCGGTGGTTGCCCTGGTAGTCGCGTTGCTGCTGCTGGCTTTCGAGCTGGCTTACGTCGGCGACCGCCGCGCAGACCACCGCGCGCGGGTGCTGGCCGGTTCGGTTGCCGCCGACAGCACCACTCCCGGCGTCGTGGAGGACGCCTCGCAGCGTCCGTTCGACGAGCGCGTCGGGCGGGCCGGACTCGCGGTGGTCTACCTCGGCATCGGGCTACTGCTGGCGTGCATCGTGCTGCGCGGCCTGGCGACCCTGCGGGTGCCCTGGGGCAATATGTACGAGTTTATCAACCTGACCTGCTTTAGCGGGCTGGTCGCCGGCGCGATCGTGTTGCGCCGACCGCAGTATCGCGCGCTGTGGGTTTTCCTGCTGGTGCCGGTGCTGACCCTGCTCACGGTTTCCGGGCGCTGGCTCTACGCCAATGCGGCACCGGTGATGCCTGCGCTGCAGTCCTACTGGCTGCCGATCCACGTATCGGTGGTCAGCCTCGGTTCTGGGGTGTTCCTGGTAGCCGGTATCGCCAGCATCCTGTTCTTGCTGCGCACGTCGCGGCTGGGGGACCCCGACACACCAGGCGCATTGGCACGGGTGGTCCAGCGATTCCCCGATGCGCAGACCCTGGACCGCATCGCCTACCGAACCACGATCTTTGCGTTTCCGGTGTTCGGTTTCGGGGTGATTTTCGGTGCTATCTGGGCCGAGGAGGCTTGGGGCAGGTACTGGGGCTGGGACCCCAAGGAAACGGTGTCGTTCGTCGCGTGGGTTGTGTACGCGACGTATCTGCACGCCCGATCGACCGCGGGATGGCGGGACAGGAAGGCGGCGTGGATCAACGTCATGGGATTCGTGGCCATGGTCTTCAATTTGTTTTTCGTTAATCTGGTGACTGTGGGTCTGCATTCATATGCGGGCGTGGGCTAACAGCTAGCCAACCAACCCGAGTACTGCAAACAAGGGGGAACTGCACGTGTCCGACCATCCAACGACGGGCGTGGGGCCGCCCAATCATCCGACCACCGAGTTGCCAATCCAGGCGCCCCACCAACACTCCGGCGAACCTCCTGCAGATTCGGGCGGAGACACAAGCACCCGAGCCTTCGCCGGATTCCGCACAGAGCGGCGGGTCTCCCCACCTGACAGGCCGGCGGCGGCGCCTCCGAGAGCCGCCGCACCGCCTGCCGCGATGCCGCCCTGGGATCCCACCCCGGTTACCGGCATCCCGCAGGTCGACCCGACGGCTTTCGGCGGCTATTACGCGCGCCCGGACGCGCCGCCGGCGTACCACCCCGAGCGCGTGCCACACACCCCGTACCCAGAGCTGTCCACCAGCATGCTGTTGCGACCGGTCAAGCCGCCGCCATCGGAGGGCTGGCGCCGGTTGCTTTATGTGCTGTCCGGTCGGCTGATCAATCTGGGGGAGAGCCCCCGGGCGGCGCGTTACAACAACCTGGTGGCCCAGGTGAATCAGCCGCTACGCGGTTGCTACCGGATCGCGACGCTGTCACTGAAGGGCGGCGTCGGCAAAACCACGATCACGGCGACCTTGGGATCCATCTTCGCCGCCCTCCGCGGCGATCGGGTGCTGGCTGTGGATGCCAGCCCCGACCGCGGCACCCTGAGTCAGAAGGTCCCGTTGGAGACGGTATCCAGTGTGCGGCAGCTGCTGAATGACGCCGGAACCATCGAGCGCTACAGCGACGTCCGCCGCTACACCTCGCAGGGCCCAACCGGAATGGAAGTGCTGGCATCGGAAAGCGATCCGGCGGTGTCGGATGCATTCAGCGCCGACGACTACGCCCGCACCCTGGACGTCCTGGAGCGCTTCTACGGCCTGGTGCTCACCGACTGCGGCACCGGATTGCTGCACTCGGCGATGTCGTCGGTGCTGGACAAGGCCGACGTTCTGCTCGTGGTCAGCTCGGGATCCATCGATGGAGCGCGCAGTGCTTCGGCGACGCTGGATTGGCTGGACGCGCACGGCCACGAAGACCTGGTGCGCAATTCGATCGCGGTCGTCAACGCGGTGCGCCCACGAACAGGCAAGGTCGACATGAACAAGGTGGTCGATCACTTCTCCCGGCGTTGCCGCGCGGTGCGGCTGGTGCCTTACGACCCCCATCTCGAGGACGGTGCCGAGATCAGCCTGGATCAATTGCGGCGGCCGACTCGCGACGCGCTGACCGAGCTGGCAGCCGTTGTTGCCGATGGATTCCCCCGCGACCAGCGGCCCGACTTCGCCTAGTGGGGTTCGCCTAGTGGGGTTTGTCCCCGTGTCCTAACCGCCGCAGGAAGTCTGGATCGTCGTCGGGTCCGACGACCCGAGTCTTCGCGCGGCTGGTTTGTGACCGCGCCGCGCGCCAGCCAACATAGATCAGCGTCCCCAAAACCAGGATGAGCAGCAGGTAGAGCACTCAACACCTCCTTTGGGCGAATATACCCGCGCCGTAGGCTCAACCTGTGTCAGAAGGGCATTCAGAAGGGCATAGCGACAGCACCGGGGATCGCCGGGACCGGATATTCGTCGACGTTTTGCTTTACGCGGCGGCCCGGTTGCTGCTGGTGGCCGTGCTCACCGGAGCGATCTACGGGGTGGCGCGATTGCTCGGGGTCACTCAGTTCCCCATCGTTGTTGCCGTTTTGTTCGCATTGATCATCGGGATGCCGCTGGGTATCTGGCTGTTCACGCCGTTGCGCCGGCGCGCGACCGCCGGGCTAGCGATAGCCGGCGAGCGCCGGCGCCGGGAACGCGAAAATCTGCGGGCCCGGTTGCGCGGTGAGTCCCCAACCGAAGAGCGGCCTGACGCGGATTAACCGCTTTGTTGCCGGCTCTCCGCCGAGAGTCTGTGCTCACGGCGGTGGATCGCGCTCGGCGCGCAAACTCAAGGCTGCTGGCTAGCCAGCGTCAACGCCAGTGTCACCGCGATCGCCCAGACCACCATCGCCAGCCCAGTGTCACGCAGCACCGGAATCAGGTCGGGCCCGAGGCGGCCGGATCGCACCGGCGCCACGGCGCGCAGGGCCAGCGGCGTGGCTACCAAACCCACGGCGCACCAGGGTGTTGCCGCCGTCAGCACCAGTGTCAGTGCTGCGGCGGTCGTCAGCAGTGCCTGGTACAGGACCCGGGTGCGCGCGTCGCCCAGGCGCACCGCAAGCGTGATCTTGCCGGATTGCGCGTCGGTAGGGATATCGCGCAGGTTGTTGGCCACCAGTACCGACGACGAAAGCGCCCCTATTGACACCGCCAGCACCAGCCCCACCCAGTCCACCCGTAACGCCTGCGTGTACTGGGTGCCGAGGACGGCGACCAGGCCGAAGAAAACGAACACCGCGAGTTCGCCAAAACCCGCATAGCCGTAAGGCTTCGACCCGCCGGTGTACAGCCAGGCACCGGCAAGGCAGGCAGCGCCGACCACGATGAGCCACGGCGCGGTGAGCAACGCCAGCGTCAACCCGGCCACCGCGCCGACCGCCAGCCCCACCAGCGCGGCGGTCAGCACCGATCGCGGGGTCGCCAGTCGCGAACCGACCAACCGAAGCGGGCCGGCCCGGGCGTCGTCGGTGCCACGGATGCCGTCGGAGTAGTCATTGGCGTAGTTGACGCCGATGATCAGTGCGAGCGCGACAGCCAACGCCAGCAGCGCTTTCCACCACACGGCGGAGTGCAACCATGCGGCAGCGCCGGTGCCCGCAACGACCGGCGCCACCGCGTTTGGCAGCGTGCGCGGCCGCGCACCGGAGATCCACTGCGCGAAGGTGGCCATCAGGGCCATCCTGCCGTTGCCGCGTACACGCGATCAATCGGGGTGCATGCACGACAATGAGCGGATGCTTGGAGTGATCGGCGGCAGCGGGTTCTACACCTTCTTCGGGTCGGACGTTCGCGAGGTCAACATCGACACCCCCTATGGCCAGCCCAGCGCTCCCATCACGGTAGGCAGCATCGGTCAGCACGAAGTCGCCTTCCTGCCCCGCCACGGCGCCAGACACGAATATTCGGCACACACCGTGCCGTACCGGGCCAACATGTGGGCGCTGCGCAAGGTCGGCGTGCGGCGAGTTTTCGCGCCGTGCGCGGTCGGCAGCCTCAACCCCGAACTGGGTCCAGGTGTCGTCGTGGTGCCCGACCAGCTGGTCGACCGCACCAACGGACGCGCGGACACCTATTTCGACTCAGGCGCTGTCCACGTCGGCTTCGCCGATCCGTATTGCCCGACCCTGCGGGCCGCGGCCAGCGGCCTGCCCGGCGTGATCGACGGCGGCACCATGGTGGTGATCCAAGGGCCACGTTTCTCCACCCGGGCCGAAAGTCGGTGGTTCGCCTCGGCCGGGTTCAGTCTGGTCAACATGACCGGCTATCCAGAGGCGGTGCTCGCACGAGAACTCGAAATATGTTATGCAGCAATCGCTTTAGTAACCGATCTGGACGCCGGCGTCACGGCCGGCGAGGGCGTGAAGGCTGTTGACGTGTTCGCCCAATTCGAAAAGAACATGGAGCTGTTCAAGAAGCTGGTGCGCGAGGCGATCGATCGGGTCGCCGTCGACCGCACGTGTACGCACTGCCTGCCGCACACCGGCGTCACGTTGCCGATCCAGTTGCCGTGAGGAGGTTCAGGGTTTCCGGTAGCCGGTTTATGGCGAGTCCTGCGGCGGCCGGTAGATTTTGGGCTTCGCGATAGGTATCTGCCGCGTGACCGAGTCGTCGCCGCGGAAGATGCGCGGCGCCCGGGCCGACGGCGGTATCACGGTGGTCGGCGACTCCCTGAATGTGCCTGTCGCGCCGGCCGCGCCTGTTGGGATACGGGTGGTCGCCGCGGCCGACGGCGGGGGAGTGGGGCCGACCCTGATGCGGGTCGTCGCCGCGGCTGCGCCCGTCGGGACACGAGGCTTTGCATCGCGGGCTCGCGCAGCACGGCGCTGCTGCCGACGGAGACGTCGCCCGGCGAGATGGCCCGTGATGATGGCGGCGGCGAGGATGCCGAGGGCCAGCCCACACAGCACAACATCGAAGGTGCTGGTGATCTGCTGGGCGAGATCGTTTCCGTAAACCGGGTTGTTCCACCCTCCGCCGTCCGGGGGTTCTTGGAATCGCGGAGCCAGCACGACGCCCACCACCACGCGAGCGATGCTGAGCGTCACGACAAGACCGGACAGCGACGAGATCAGTCTCGCCGAGACGGAGGCGTCGGCCAGGTTCATCCGAAGCCAGACCGCGAGGACCGCGGTGGCCAGATCGAATCCGGCCAGCGTCATCGTGTCGTAGCGGGAGAAGGGGTAATTCAGGCTCACGGCGACGGCGAGGTCGGTGGCTCTCATCAACACCGATCCGACGCACCATAGGGCGATCAGCAGCAGGCCATTTCGGGCGGCTGTGCGCCAGGGGCGTTCATCGGTCGACGGCGTGTGCCGATAGCCGAACAGGGTCCGTGGCCCGAAGATCGCCGCAGCCGCGGCCCACGCCAAATAGCCCTCGTACCCGACCCCGGCCGTCGACGTGTTCTGCGCGATGCCATGGAACGCGTCGATGTCACGGCCGATGGGAAGGCTCCACACGAGAATCCCCGCGATGAGTGTCGAGGCCCCCAGTGCGATGGTCGCGAGTCGGGATGCGTTGGTGGCGCGAACCACCCACCCCGACGCGACCAGCACGGCGGCCAACGCCACCAGGCCATAGACCACCGCCGTCGCGATGACGGCAATGTTCTGGTTGCCGAACTCGGACGCACCGCTGCTGCCCTGCAGCGCGTAGCGCACGCGCCAGAAGAGGTTGAAGGCAAAACTCAGTGCGGCCACGACGATTGACGCGTATCCGAGCAGCTTGGCCGACCCGCTCCACCGGCCATAGGTGTCATCCTCGGCTGCTCCGGTGATCGCTGGTTGGGCGGCCAACAGTGCGCCGGAGATCCCCAGCCAGGCGCCCGGCCCCACGCCACCGGGCACCTGCACGGTGCCACCGGATCGGATCGTCTCGAACACGGCGAATACGACGAAGCCGAGTACCAACAGCAGATAAGGGACATTGAGCGCGATACGAAGCCAGCCCCTCACCGCCAAGGAAACCAGGGAAAGCAGGGTCACCGCGCCGAGGACTCCGAACAAGGCGGTCTTGCTGTCGGGGATCCCGATCCCGAAATACAGGTTCCAGGGCAACAGCACCGCACCGATGAGCAGAACTACGGCGCTCAGATTGCGGACGGTGTTCCACCGCCGTGTGGGGTCCCCGGCCGCGCCGCCCGCCGCCGCGGCCGGTCGCCGGCTTGCCTGCGCCGGTTGGGGCCGTGCTTGCTGCGCCTGCCTGCCGATGGGGCCGGTGGGCGTGTCGTCGCTGCTCTGCCTCACGATGCTCCCTGAGGATCAAGGACGGTTACTATCGGCACAGGCTCGGTCGGGCGGCGAGGGAACACCTTGCCAGACCGACTCTGTCGCTCGATTGCGAACATAGTCTCCGTTCGGATGATGCGGCACTGGGCTAAGGGCGTGCACACTGTGCGGCGGTGGTCCCGCGGCGACCGGCCCGCCGTTGAGGAACCTGGTTACGCTTTGCTGGTAGGTGAACGTGGTCGCCGAAATGATTGATACTGCCGACGGTATCGCAGTGTAATGATGCCGCGAGATTGCTGGCGCGGGGTGTCCAGCTGAAGGAGAGCCGCGATGGACGTCGTTCTTGGTGTTGCGGTCACCGGCCCCGTTGCGCGATTGGCGCTTATCGGGTCGGGCGCAGCGGGCCGTGACGTGATCGACCAATCGGTCATCGATCTGGCTGATCGCCCGATCGAGACGTTGACCGAGACCGTCGTCGGCACGAATCGGCTGCTGGCCGACGAGAGCCACCGCCTGGTCGCCACGCGGCTCTGCTGGACGGACCACCCGAAAGCCGACCAGCTGCGGCGGGCGCTGGAAGATTCCGGCGTCCACGATGTCGCGGTGCTGTCGGAGTCGCAGGCGGCGAGTGCCCTGATGCGCGTGGCGGGACGGCCCGGCGCCGTGCTGGTGGTCGACGATGAGACGGCAACACTTTCGATGATCGGTGCGGCCGCGGTTGACGAGCACTCGTCGCCGACCCTGCTGGCCGCCGGCCCGGTTGCGGGTGCGGAAGCCACCGCGACGTTCGACACGTTGATGGCGAGGCTTGGTGACCGGCCCGACGCTCCGCAAGATCTCTACCTGGTTGGCGCATCCACCGACCTTGCCCGAGTCGCCGACCAGCTTCGCGACGCGTCGACCGTGCGGGTGGAGATCGCCGACGATCCCACCTTCGCCCTCGCCCGCGGTGCCGCGCTGGCAGTAGCGCCGCTGGCGAGTGCGCCTGACGCGACGATGGCCCAGTCGGCGTTTTCGGCTGGAGATGCGACCGCGATGGCCCCAGCGGCCAGGCCCACCGGAGACGAGACAACGATCGTGCCCGCGGCTGCGTTCGCCGACCCGAATGCGGACGACCAGCTGGCGTACTCGATGGCCGGTGATGACGAACTGCTTCCCGTCGACATGGACGACGAATATGACGACGACTACGACGACGTCGTCGATGCCGACGCCCAAACCGGCCCGGTGCGGCTCAGCACCCGGTCGCTGCTCATCAGCAATGCCGTCATCGCTTTCGCAGTGATCGGGTTTGCATCGCTGGCTGTTGCGGTGGTGGTCGCCGTTCGGCCGGCCGCGGCTCAGGAGCCCGTGGTCGGACACCAGAACGCGGCCCCGGGAAAGTTCATGCCGTTGCTGCCGACGCAGCAACAGGCGCCGGTACCAGCGCCCCCGCCTGACCAGCCGAACGCTGGATACCAAGGCGGCACCATTCCGGACTCCAACGGCTACATTCCCCAGCAGGGACCGTCGCTCGGCGGGGGTGGGCCGGCGCCGGTTGCCCCTGCTCCCGTCGCGCCGGCCCCGGGCATCCCCGGGCTTATGCCCAACCCGAATATGCCAATTCCGATCCCGATCATCATTCCCCCACATCCGGGCTGGCAGCCGAATCAGCCGCCGTATCCACCTCCATATCGACCTCCGTATCCGCCGCCATATCAGCCACCGACGCCTCCATACACGCCGCCGACGACCACCTACGAGCCGCCGACCACTACCTACGAGCCGCCGACCACTACCTACGAGCCGCCGACGACCACTCACGAGCCGCCGACGACTACCTACACGCCCCCGACCACGGCGACCACGCAGCCGCCGACAAGCGCGAAGCCACCAGCCACCTCGACTCAACCGTCGGTTGCGCCAAGCGCGAAGCCGACGACCCAGGCACCCGAGCCGACGACCCAGGCACCTGTGCCGACGCACACCCAAACGCAGCAGCCGGTGACCCCGAAGCCGGCGACTCCGCAGGAGCCGCACGGTGGCGGCGGCGGGGGCGGCGGTTCAGGCGGCGGCGGAGGCGGCGGTTCAGGCGGCGGCGCGGGTGGAGGCGGCGGCGGCCACCACGGCTTCTGATCGTAGTCTCTAGGGTTCACCGCCCGGGCCGGCGAACCGGCGCACCAACTCCGTCCGATCGACCTTGCCGATGCCGCGTCGCGGCAACGCGTCAAGGATGTGTAGTTCGCGGGGTGCGGCGGTGGCATCCAGGACGCGGGTCACATGCACTCGCAGGGTGTCCAGCGTCGGCGGCACGCAACCGTCGTTCACCACAACCGCGGCGACCACCCGCTGACCCAGCCGGTCATCGGGTAGTCCGAAAACCGCAGCGTCGCGCACCGCGGGGTGGGTGCGCAGCGCGGCCTCGACGGGCTGCGGCAGCACTGTTAGCCCACCGCTGCTGATCGCGTCGTCGGCGCGACCCAGCACGGTCAGCATGCCCGCGTCATCTACGGCGCCAAGGTCGTCGGTGCGGAACCAGCCCGGTTCGGCGAACGGGTCGGGATCGACCCGGTTGCGGTAGCCCTTGGCTAGCGTCGCGCCGCCGACCACAACGCGGCCGTCGACCTGCAGGCGCAGCCGAACACCGTCCAGCGGCACACCGTCGTAAACGCAGCCTCCGGCGGTCTCGGTCATCCCGTAGGTGCGCACTACCGTGATGCCGGCCGTTGCCGCGCCGTCCAGGATCGGCTGCGGAGCAGGTCCGCCGCCGATCAGCACGGCGTCCAATTCGGCGAGCGCGGCCGCGGCCGCCGGGTCACTGAGCGCCTTGGCCAGCTGCGCGGCGACCAGCGACGCATACCGCCGACCGGAGCCTAATCGCCCTACGGCGCCGGGCAATCGGGCGATATCAAATCCTGTGGAGACGTCCAGCTCGACGGGTACGGTACCGGCGAGCACGCTGCGCACCAGCACCTGCACCCCGGCGATGTGATACGGCGGCAAAGCCAACAGCCAACTCCCCGGTCCGCCCAGACGGTCGTGGGTGGCTGATGCGCTGGCCGTCAGAGCGGCAGCGGTCAGTAGGGCGCCCTTGGGTGCACCGGTTGTTCCCGACGTCGTCGCCACCAGGACCACGTCATCGTCTATCTCGTCGCCCACCCGCAAAGCTCGCAGCCCGGATTCGTGATAGTCGTCCGGGACCGCGACCATGGCGGAATCACGACCAGCCAGCACCCGTTCCAGTGCGGGCAACAACGACGATGCGGCGGCGCCCGGTGGGACGCCGAGCGCACGTAGAACTGCTATGCGTGGTCTCCGACGTCGCGCTCATCGTCGAGCGGCCAGCCCTTGGCGGCCAACCGCGCCCGAACTCGCTCGATCTCTTCCGGTGACGGCAGATCGTCTTTGATCTGGGTGATCATCACACCGATATCGACGCTGTCGAACTCGCCGCGATGGATCAGCTGTTTGGCCACGGCTTTGATTTCGTCGTCGGTCAATCGGCGCGACAGTAGGGCGAGGAGGGCGAAAGTGTCGGTAGGTGGAACGCCCTCCGGATATCCCGCGCGCAACCAAGAGATAACAGAGTTCAGGAATCGGCTCATGTGCTATCACTCCCAGCGCGGCGGTTTAGCAATCTGCTGGACGATTCAATGCTACTTGGGCTTGGCTCCCAGGAAAGGCGAGCCCGTTTGGTGCGCGATGAAGTCGCGGGAGATGTACAGCAGTGCGAACAAGATCACCGCGACTACCAACGCGTAGATCACATAGGCGACCCCAAGCAGGGCTGGGTTTCTCGGTGAATCGGCGCCGTCAGTGCCGGAGTGCCCGGTGCCGACGGCTTGCGCGCGGATCCCGAGTGCGAATAACGCCGGCAGCGCCGCGCCGGCCAGCATGGCGAAGACCAGGATCTTCAGCGAGGCCTCGTAGTTGAACCAGTCCTTGAAGTGGTTCATGAGTGGTTCCCCGCCGCAATCACGGTGTCTTCGGAGCCGGAGCCGGACCCAGGGCTACCGGAGGGCGGCTTGTTCGAATCTTCTAGTCCGGCGGTCAAGCTGCCTTCCCATTCGTCGTTGACGTTGTTGTGGTCGACCTTGGTCTTGCGCGACTGGACGTAGATGGCGCCAGCGGCCGCGACCAGCAGCCCGAAGCCGACGATCGCGCCGGGGTATCCACCGATGAGGTGCACGATCCAGTAAGTGACTGCGCCGACCAACCCGGCCAGCGGAAGTGTGACCAGCCACGCGACCACCATCCGGCCGGCCACGCCCCAGCGCACCTCGCCGCCGGGCTTGCCCAGTCCGCTGCCCATCACCGAACCGGTGCAGACCTGCGTGGTCGACAGCGCGTAGCCGAACTGGGCGGACAGCAGAATGATTGCGGCCGAGGACGATTCGGCGGCCATGCCTTGCGGCGACTTGATCTCCACCAGGCCCTTACCCATGGTGCGGATGATCCGCCAGCCGCCCAGGTAAGTACCCGACGCCATCGCCAAGGCACAAGCCCCGATGACCCACAGCGGCGGCGCCGCGGAGGTCTTGCTGACGGAGCCGTAGGTCATCAGTGCCAGGAAGATGATGCCCATCGTCTTCTGCGCGTCGTTGGTGCCATGTGCCAGGGAGACCAGCGACGCCGATCCGATCTGGCCGCGCCGGAAGCCGGCCTCGGTGCGCGACTCCGAAAGGCCGCGGGTGATCCGGTAGACCAGCCAGGTGGCTACCGCCCCAACCGCTATGGCCAGAACCGCGGACACGACGGCCGGGATGAGCGCCTTGGAGGTGATGCCCTTCCAGATCACGCCGTGCCCGCCGACGGCAGCGATCGTGGCACCGATGATGCCGCCGATCAGAGCGTGCGAGGAACTCGAGGGAATACCGAGGAGCCAGGTCAACAGGTTCCAGACGACGCCACCGACCAGGCCGGCGAACACCAGTTCCAGCGTCACGACGTGCCCGTCGATCAGACCTTTGGCGATCGTGGCCGCGACAGCGGTGGACAGGAACGCTCCCACCAGGTTGAGCACCGCCGACAGTGCGACCGCTTGCTTGGGCTTGAGCGCGCCACTGGCGATGGAGGTCGCCATGGCGTTGGCGGTGTCGTGGAAGCCGTTGGTGAAGTCAAATCCCAATGCCGTTACCACGACGATGATCAGCAGGAATAATTGGAAGTCCACAGCGCCTGATTCTGGTCGCCGAGGGATCGGGTTGTCGAATGCACGACAGGGATAAACGCAGGTGTATCGTGACTCGTCGTCAGATGTTACCTCTCCGTTAACCGGGCGTTCTCCCCCGTTAGTCTCGGGTGTCGCGGCGCAGCGGGTGATCGCTTGGTACCTCGACGAAAATCAGCGTGATCCCGTCCGGGTCGGTCACGTGCATCTCGCGTAGGCCCCATGGTTCGCGACGTGCTTCGCGGGTGATCGGAACTCCCCTGGTCTGCAACTCGGCCTGGGTTGCTGCGATGTCGCGAACTTGCAACCACAGCGCGCCCGGAAAGGGCCCCCGGGAGTGGTCCGGGGTGCCGTAACCGGCCAGCTCTACCAAAGATTGGCCGGCGTAAAACACTGTGCCCCCGCCGTAATCGCGGGCGATCGCCAGCCCGATTTCGTCGCGGTAGAAGCGCACCGACCGCTGATAGTCCGCCGGCCGGAAAAGCATCCGGCTGGCCAGGATCTCCATAGCCTCGTGTCTATCACGTCTCTATCGGAGCGCCGTGGATTGGCCACGACACCTCCTGTGATGTCCCTTTGGTTAGTCCGGGGCGTTGGGCTGAAGATTCTGCCGTTGCATGAGTGTGTTGACCCAGCGAGGACCGATAGTGTCCAGCGCCCTGGCTGCAATCGCCATCCGCGGCGCGATCCGCACCGGCCGCGTTCTGGCGGCCGTGATCATCCACTCGGCGGCTTCTTCTGACGTCAGCGCGGGCATGCCGTCGTACACCTTGGTCGGTGCGATCATCGGAGTGGCCACCAGGGGGTAGTACAAGAGCGTCGAATGCACGCCCCGACCTCCCCACTCGGTTTCGGCGATTCGGCTCGCCGCTGACAGCGCGGCCTTGGATGCGTTGTAGACCGAGAACAGCGGCGCGGCTTCGGACAGCACGCCCCAGGTCGAGACGTTGATGATGTGGCCGTCGCCGCGCTCGAGCATCCCGGGTGCGAGCCCGCGGATCAGCCGCAGCGGCGCGTAGTAGTTGAGCACCATGGTCCGCTCCACGTCGTGCCAGCGTTCCAGCGACTCGGCGAGCGACCGGCGGATGGACCGGCCGGCGTTGTTGATCAGGATGTCGACCCCGCCGAGGCGCTTTTCGACCTCGGCGACGAGTACATCGACGGCGTCCATGTCCGAGACGTCGCACGGGATCGATATTGCGGTGCCGCCCGCTGTCGTGATCCGGTCCGCCAGCGCGTCCAGCCGGGCCTGGCGGCGGGCGACGACAACCACGGTGGCGCCGTGGCGGGCTAACTGTTCGGCCGCGGCTTCGCCGATGCCCGACGATGCTCCGGTGAGCAGGATCCGTTTACCGTCGAGGTCAATCGGTTTGATCGCAGGCCTGTTGACCAGCAGTTGCGGCAAAATGGGCGGGCGCATGCTGGCCAGTACGAGCTGGTCGGTGAACCGGCGAAGCGGACTCTTGCTCACACGAGGGGAGTGTAGAGGGGCGCCGGACGCTCGGGCTCCGTGCAGGGCGGTTTCTAGAAATACCGCGGATAGCGGCTCCAGTCCGGAGCGCGCTTTTCCAGGAACGCGTCGCGGCCCTCGACGGCCTCGTCGGTCATATATGCCAGCCGGGTGGCCTCACCCGCGAACAGCTGCTGGCCCACCAAACCGTCGTCGAGCAAGTTGAACGCGAACTTCAGCATCCGTTGCGCCTGAGGCGATTTGGCGTTTATCGCCGCCGCCCACTGCACGCCTACCGTCTCCAGTTCAGCGTGCTCCACGACCTCGTTGACCGCGCCCATATCGTGCATCTGCTCAGCGGTGTACGTGCGGCCCAGGAAGAAGATCTCGCGGGCGAACTTCTGACCCACCTGACGGGCCAAATACGCGCTGCCGTAGCCGCCGTCGAAGCTGCCGACGTCGGCGTCGGTCTGCTTGAAGCGGCCGTGCTGGCGGCTGGCCAGGGTGAGGTCGCAGACTACGTGCAGGCTGTGCCCGCCGCCGGCGGCCCACCCGTTGACCAGGCAGATGACCACCTTGGGCATGAACCGGATCAGGCGCTGCACCTCCAGGATGTGCAACCGGCCGGCGCGTGCTACGTCAACCGTGTCCGCGGTGTCTCCGCTTGCGTATTGGTAGCCGGAGCGTCCGCGAATGCGCTGGTCGCCGCCGGAGCAGAACGCCCAACCCCCGTCGCGCGGGCTGGGGCCGTTGCCGGTCAGCAGCACTACACCCACATCGGGCGACATCCGGGCGTGGTCGAGCACCCGGTAGAGCTCGTCGACGGTGTGCGGCCGGAACGCGTTGCGCACCTCGGGCCGGTTGAAAGCCACCCGCACCGTGGCGTCTGCGACGTGGCGGTGGTAGGTGATATCGGTCAGATCGTCGAATCCGTCGACGAGTTGCCACACGGCGGTATCAAATGGGTTGTCACTCAAGGCTCTTGAACTCCGTCCTTAGCAACGGCGAGTTCGCCGCAGGTGATCGTATCCGCGGTGGTCACCGCGAAAGACGTTGCGGGTAAACCCAGCCAGCCGGCAAGCAGTGGTGGCATCAACAGCAGCACATGCCGCATCTGACTAAACCGGGTCGAATCGAAAGACCGGACAGATCCCGGCCAGCGCCTCGAACTCCTCGGGCCGTCCCTCGTCGATCAGCCTGCAGCGCTTCATGAAACCCGCGCCCGTGGGGACCTCACTGGGCCACACCCTCAGCAGCGGCCTGGCCTCGTCGGTGGACAGTTCCACCATCCGCACCCGCTCCTGTTTGCGACCGCGGCTCAGCGTGACTTCGCTTGCGGCCCGGACGTTTCGCACCCAATCCGCCCCCGGGAAGGCTCCGACCACATAACGCTTGCCGTCCACCGCCATCGGGGTAACCGGTGTCGAACGGGGAGTGCCGGATTTGCGGCCGGGCGCCGTCAATACGACCGGGCTTTCACCGCCGAAGCTCAGGTCGAGCCGCGACATCTGGATGAAGACTCTGTTCGCCGGCTTCAGCCACCACGGCGGCTTGAGTCCCTCAGCGTTGCCCATGCCTGCCACAGTAGTCAGCGCACCAACGTGGGCGAACGTGATCTCACGGTCAGGTGGTCTTCGCCTCCTGGAAGGGCTCTTGGAAGGGTTCGAGGCCGTGTTGGTACTGCGGGCTTTCCTCCGGTGTGCTGACGGCGTCCAGGCGTGCCATGGCATCTGCGCTCAAGGCGACGCTGGCGGCGGCGATGTTCTCCTCGAGGTGTGCGATCGACTTCGTGCCGGGAATCAGCAAGGTGTTCGGCGCGTGGGCCAACAGCCACGCCAGCCCGATTTGAGCCGCTGTGGCGTCGACTTCGTCGGCGATTTCCCGCACCACCGGGTTGTCGGCGACTTTGGGGAAGCCGGGAAACGCTGACCCGAGTGGGAAGAACGGCACCCAGGCGATGCCCTCGGCCGTGCAGAAATCGAGCATCTCTTCTTGAGCGCGATCGAGCAGGCTGTACGAGTTCTGGGCGCAGACGATTCCGGCCGGCAGCGCCCGCCGCAGCACGTCGAGTGGCACGTTGCTGATACCGATCGCTCCGATCTTGCCCTTTTCGCGCAGCGCGATCATCTCGGCCAGCTGGTCGTCGAGCTCGACGATCTGGTCACCTTCGGCGCGCAGGCCGGGGCCAAGGTCGAGGCGCCGCAGGTTCACCACCGGTATGCGGTCGAGGCCGAGTTGGCGCAGATCGTCGTCGACCGCGGCGCGCAGCTCGGCGGGCCGCTGCGCGGCCGTCAGGTGTATCGGGCCGCTGGTGGCGTGGGCGGCGCCGACCTTGCTGACGATGAGCAGGTCCTCCCGGTAGGGCGCAAGCGCCTGGCGGATCCGGCGGTTGACCTCGCCGCCGGCGTAAAAGGACGCGGTGTCGATGTGGTTGACGCCGAGTTCGACGGCGCGGCGCAGCACCGTTGCCGCGTCGGCAGGGGATGGCGCCTCATCGAGCTGCATCGCGCCGTAGCCGATGCGGGCAGCCGTCATCGGTCCGATCCCGCTGAGGCCACCGGGGTGTGGTTTGTCTGTCATGGTGCGCCCTTAAAAAAACTCGTGTCAGACTTGAGAGATGCGGAGGAGCCTCCGCTTGTTTCAGCGTAGCAGAAACGGAGGAGCCTCCGCTTTGACCGACAGTATCCGGGCCGACGCGCGGCGCAACCGCGAGAGGTTGCTTGAGGCGGCGGCCGCAGCTTTCGGTGCCGCCGACCGGCGCCCGGTGTCGCTGGAGTCGATCGCCCGTGACGCCGGTGTCGGCATCGGCACGCTCTACCGGCACTTTCCGAGCCGGGACGTGCTCGTCGACGCCGTCTACCGCGCTGAGCTCGCCGAAGTGGCTGCCGCGGCAGGGCGGCTGCTGCAGCGACACCCGCCCAAAGCTGCCCTGCGACGCTGGATGGATCGCTACGCAAGTTTCGTCGCGGCAAAGCGCGGAATGGCCGAGTCGTTAGCTGCGATGCTCGACTCGGGGGCGGTTGCGCCCAGTCAGACGCGCGCGAGCATCGTGGGCGCGGTTGAGATGCTGTTGCAGGCCGGCGCCGAGGACGGCAGCCTGCGCTGCGACGTACGGGCCGACGATGTGGTGTCCAGTCTGCTCGGCATCTTTGTGGCCAGCGGTTCACCCGACCAGACGGGTCGCATGCTCGACCTACTGGCGGCCGGGGTTGCTGCTACTGCGCGAGCAGACGCAAAATCGCCCTGAAATGGGGGATTTAGGGCGATTTTGCGTCTGCTCGCGCAGTGCGCTCAGCCGACGGCGCGGCCGGCGCCTGCCCAGAATTGCGCGCGGACGGCCTTCTTGTCCGGTTTGCCGAGTCCGGTCAGCGGCAGCGCATCGACGACCACCACCCGCTTGGGCGACTGCACCGAGCCCTTGCGATCCTTGACCGCAGCCTGGATCTCGGCGGTCATGGCGTCTATCGCGGCGTCATCGCGGGCCGCGCCGGAACGCAGCACCACCACCGCGGTGACCGCCTCGCCCCACTTCTCGTCCGGCGTCCCGACCACGCACACCTGCGCTACCGCAGCATGCTCGGCCACGACGTCTTCGACTTCCCGGGGGAACACGTTGAAGCCGCCGGTGACGATCATGTCCTTGACCCGGTCGACGATGTAGTAGAAGCCGTCCTCGTCCTCGCGGGCCATATCACCAGTGTGCAGCCAGCCGTCCTTGAACGTCTCCGCGGTCGCCTCCGGCAGATTCCAGTAACCGCCCGCCAATAGTGGTCCGCTGACACAGATTTCGCCCGGCTCGCCCTGCGGTACCGGCTGGCCGTCCTCACCCAACAGCGCCACCCGCGCGAACAGCGTCGGGCGCCCGCACGAGGTCAACCGCTTCTCGTCGTGATCGCCCTTGGCCAGGTAGGTGATCACCATCGGCGCCTCGGACTGCCCGTAGTACTGGGCGAAGATCGGGCCGAACCGCCGGATCGCCTCGGCCAGCCGCACCGGGTTCATTGCCGAGGCGCCGTAGTAGACGGTCTCCAGCGACGACAGGTCCCGGGTGTGCGAATCGGGGTGATCCATCAGGGCGTACAACATCGACGGCACCAACATGGTAGCCGTAATGCGTTGCTCTTCAATCGTTTTCAACACTTCCGCCGGATCGAACTTGCCCAGCACGATCATCTGGCCGCCCTTGATCACGGTGGGCGTGAAAAACGCCGCACCCGCGTGCGACAGCGGCGTGCACATCAGGAACCGCGGGTGCTCCGGCCACTCCCACTCGGCGAGCTGGATGGCCGTCATGGTGGCGATGTTCCCGGTGGTGCCGATCACGCCCTTGGGCTTGCCGGTGGTGCCGCCGGTGTAGGTCAGGCCACCGACGTGGTCCGGCGGCAGATCGGCGACGACCAGCGGCTTCGGCTGGTACTTGGCCGCCTCGGCCGACAGATCCACCGCCACGTCTTTGAGCCGATCCGGCACCGGCCCGATGGTCAGGATCTGCTTGAGCGAGTCCACCTTGTCCAGCAGCCCTAAAGCGCGCTCGACGAACATCGGGTTGGGGTCGATGATCAACGCGCTGGCGCCGGCGTCGGAGAGCACGTAGGCGTGGTCGTCCAACGAGCCGAGCGGGTGCAGAGCGGTGCGCCGATAGCCCTGGGTCCCGCTGGCGCCGATGATCATCAGCACCTCGGGGCGGTTCAGCGACAGCAGGCCGACCGTGACGCCGGTGCCGGCGCCCAGCGCCTCGAACGCCTGGGTGTACTGGCTGATTCGCTCGGCCAGCTGACCACCGGTCAGCGTGGTGTCGCCGAGGAACAGCACCGGTCTGTTCTTGTGGCGCTTGAGCGCGCCCACCAGCAGATGGCCGTTATGGGTCGGGTTGCGCAACAGCTCGTCACTCATAGGGCAAGACTAGAACGTGTTGCAATTCGGGTCTGGCGCACCCTTGGCCGCCCCAAGGATCACTAGGATTCCTGCCCATGGCCGATGCAGACCTCGTCATTACCGGAAACGTGCTCACCGTTGACGACGCGCGGCCCACTGCCGAGGCGCTCGCCGTGGCCGACGGCCGGATCATCGCGGTCGGTACCCGGTCCGATATGACCGAGTTCATTGGTGCCAACACCCAAACCATCGATGGCGGCTCCGGCTGTGTCATGCCGGGATTTATTGAGGCACACGGCCATCCGCTGATGGAGGCCATCGCGTTATCGGACCGGATCGTCGACATCCGGCCGGTTACCATGGGCAGCGCCGATGACGTCGTCGCGGCGGTCCGCCACGAGGCAGCGGGGCGAGGACCGGCCGGCGCCTACCTGAACGGCTGGGACGCACTGCTGCAATCTGGACTTCCGGAGCTGACGCTGACCTGGCTGGACGACGTCGCGCCCGACGGGCCGCTGGTGATCATCCACAACTCGGGGCACAAGGCCTATTTCAATTCGCAGGCCGCAGCGCTCAATGGGCTGAGCCGCGACACGCCTGACCCCAAGGGCGCCAGCTACGGCCGTGACGCCAACGGGGAACTCGACGGCACCGCCGAGGAAATCGGCGCGGTGTTTCCGCTCTTGCGCAGCGCAATCCAGCCCAGCGATTACCCGGCGATGCTGCGCGCCGAGTGTGCCCGGCTCAACCGCGCCGGGCTGACCACCTGCTCGGAGATGGCGTTCGACCCGGCGTTTCGGCCAGTGGTCGAGCAGCTGCGCCGCGAGCTCACCGTGCGGCTGCGCACCTACGAAATCTCCAATCCGCAGATGTCCACCAGCGCTGAGCCCAGCCAAGGTGACGACATGCTGCGCCAGGTCGGCATCAAGATCTGGGTGGACGGTTCACCCTGGGTCGGCAACATCGCGCTGTCTTTCCCCTACCTGGACACCGCAGCGACCCGCACCATCGGCGTGACGCCCGGCTCCTGCGGATGCGCCAACTACACCGCCGAACAGCTGACCGAGATCGTCGCCGCCTACTTCCCGTTGGGCTGGCAGATGGCCTGTCACGTGCAGGGCGATGCGGGCGTCGACACTATCCTTGACGTGTATGAAGAGGCGCTACGCCGCAACCCGCGCGACGACCACCGGCTAAGGCTCGAGCACGTCGGCGCCATCCGCCCCGAGCAACTTCAGCGAGCCGCCGAGCTCGGGGTCACCTGCAGCATTTTCGTCGACCAGATCCACTACTGGGGCGATATCATCGTCGACGGCCTGTTCGGGCCGGAGCGCGGATCTCGTTGGATGCCGGCGGGATCCGCGGTAGCCACCGGTATGCGTATCTCGTTGCACAACGATCCACCGGTCACGCCAGAAGAGCCGCTGCGCAACATCAGCGTGGCCGTGACCCGGACTGCACCGAGCGGCCGAGTGCTGGCGCCGGAGGAGCGGCTGACGGTCGAGCAGGCGATCCGCGCCCAGACCATCGACGCTGCTTGGCAGCTGTTCGCCGACGACGTGATCGGCTCATTGGAAGTCGGCAAATACGCGGACCTGGTGGTGCTGTCGGCCGATCCGCGGACTGTGCCGCCCGAGCGGATTGCCGATCTGGACGTGCGTGCGACATTTCTGGCGGGCCGCCAGGTCTACCGGCAGTGATACCGACGTGTGCGGACCTGCTGGACCGCCTGCATGTCGTAGCGCTGCCGATGCGGGTGCGGTTCCGCGGCATCATCACCCGTGAAGTCGCGTTGATCGAAGGCCCGGCAGGCTGGGGAGAATTCGGACCGTTCGTGGAATACCAGGCGCGGGAGGCAGCCGCGTGGCTGGCGTCGGGGATCGAGGCCGCTTACCGCGAGCCGCCGCCGGTCCGCCGAGACCGCATTCCCATCAACGCCACCGTGCCGGCCGTCGCCGCCGCCCAGGTGACCGAAGTGCTGGCCCGGTTTCCAGGTGCCCGCACGGCCAAGGTGAAGGTCGCCGAGCCCGGTCAGAGATTGGCCGACGACGTCGACCGGGTCAACGCGGTGCGCGAACTGGTCCCCACCGTGCGGGTAGACGCAAACGGCGGCTGGAGCGTGCAGGAGGCCACCGAGGCGGCGGCGGCCCTGACCGCCGACGGCCCGTTGGAGTACCTCGAACAACCCTGCGCCACCATCGCGGAACTCGCCGAGTTGCGCAGGCGTGTCGACGTGCCGATCGCTGCCGACGAAAGCATCCGCAAAGCCGACGATCCCTTGGCCGTGGTCCGCGCCTGCGCCGCCGATGTCGCAGTACTCAAAGTCGCTCCACTGGGTGGGGTTTCAGCCCTGCTTGACATTGCCGCGCAGATCGACATCCCGGTCGTCGTCTCCAGCGCGCTCGATTCGGCAGTGGGGATCGCCGCCGGGCTGACGGCCGCGGCAGCCTTACCGGAACTCCGCCACGCCTGCGGACTGGGCACCGGCCGGCTGTTTGTCGAGGACGTCGCCGTCCCCGCCGTGCTGGTCGACGGCTTCCTGGCGGTGGGGCCGGTAACGCCCGACCCGGCGCGGCTGGAAGCGCTGTGTGCCCCGCCAGAGCGGCGTCAGTGGTGGATCGACCGGCTCAAGGGCTGCTATCCGCTGCTTGTACCGTCGTCCGGGTGATCAACCTGGCTTACGACGACCGCGGCAGCGGTGAGCCCGTTGTCTTCATCGCCGGTCGCGGCGGGGCGGGGCGCACCTGGCACCCGCATCAGCTTCCGGCGTTTTTGGCGGCTGGATATCGCTGCATCACCTTCGACAACCGCGGGATCGGCGCCACCGAAAACGCTGAAGGTTTCACGACGCAAACCATGGTCGCCGACACCGCTGCGCTGATCGAATCCCTGGACATCGCTCCGGCACGCATCGTCGCGGTGTCGATGGGCTCATTCATCGCGCAGGAACTCATGGCGGTCCGGCCCGAGCTGGTCAGCGCGGCCGTGTTGATGGCCACTCGTGGTCGCCTGGACCGTGCCCGCCAGTTCTTCCACGACGCCGAGGCTGATCTCTATGCTTCGGGTGCCCAGCTGCCAAATTCATACGATGCGAGATCTCGCTTGTTGGAAAGCTTTTCACGCAAGACACTCAATGATGATGTTGCTGTCGGCGACTGGATCGCGACGTTTAGCATGTGGCCGATCAAGCAGACCCCGGGACTGCGTTGCCAGTTGGACGTTTCCCCGCAGGGCAACCGATTGCCGGCGTATCGCAGCATCGCCGCGCCGGTGCTGGTGATCGGCTTCGCCGACGACGTGGTGACGCCGCCGTACCTGGGACGCGAGGTAGCTGACGCCCTGCCCAACGGCCGCTACCTGCAGATACCCGACACCGGTCATCTCGGGTTCTTCGAGCGGCCACAAGCCGTCACCGCCGCGGCGCTGCAGTTCTTCGGCGGCGTCAAGGCCTGAGGGCGCTTCCGAAAATGGCACCTGGAGTTTCGCTCGGGGCTCGCGTGGCTGATGTGATTGGTGTGCAGCAGTCGGTACCTCCTCCTCGGGCCGCTGTGCGGCCCGCATCGTCAGCGGGCTGTGACACGCTGTAGGAGTGAACCCCTCGACGACCCAGGCCCGCATCGTCGTCGACGAGTTGATCCGCGGCGGCGTCCGCGATGTGGTGTTATGCCCTGGCTCGCGGAATGCGCCGCTGGCCTTCGCGTTGCAGGACGCCGATCGTTCCGGACGGATCCGGCTGCATGTTCGCATCGACGAGCGCACCGCCGGCTATCTCGCTATCGGCCTGGCGATCGCCGCGGACGCGCCGGTCTGCGTCGCAATGACGTCGGGCACTGCCGTCGCCAACCTTGGTCCGGCAGTGGTCGAGGCCAACTACGCCCGGGTGCCGCTGATCGTGCTATCGGCCAACCGGCCCTATGAATTGCTCGGTACCGGGGCCAACCAGACCATGGAGCAGCTGGGCTACTTCGGCACCCAAGTTCGCGCCACCATCAGCCTGGGCCTGGCCGAGAACGCGCCCCAGCGACTGGGTTCGCTCAACGCAACCTGGCGATCGGCCACCTGCCGAGTATTGGCCGCCGCCACCGGTTCTCGCACCGCGAACGCCGGCCCCGTGCACTTTGACATTCCGCTACGCGAGCCTCTGGTGCCGGATCCAGAACCGCAGGGCGCAGTGATCCCGCAAGGCCGGCCCGCCGACTTGCCGTGGACCTACACGCCGCCGGTCACATTCGACCAGCCACTGGATATCGACCTGTCGCCCGACACCGTCGTCATCGCAGGGCACGGCGCGGGCGTGCACCCCAACCTGGCGCAGTTGCCGACCGTCGCGGAGCCCACGGCGCCGTCGGGGGCCAACCCGCTGCACCCGCTGGCATTGCCGCTGTTGCGTCCGAAGCAGGTGATCATGCTCGGCCGCCCGACCCTGCACCGCCCGGTGTCGGCGCTGCTGGCCGACCCGAACGTCCCGGTGTACGCCCTGACCACCGGGCCGCGCTGGCCGGACGTCTCGGGTAACTCACAGGCCACCGGCACCCGGGCGGTCACCACCGGAGCACCTGACCCGGCGTGGCTGCGCCGCTGTGCGGAGGTCAACCGGCATGCGCTGGCAGCGGTCCGGGGTCAACTCGCCGCGCACCCGCTGACCACCGGCCTGCATGTCGCCGCCGCCGTGGCGGACGCGCTGCGGGCAGGTGACCAGCTGGTTCTCGGGGCGTCCAATCCGGTCCGCGATGTGGCGCTGGTCGGCCTCAACACCGAAGGCATCCGGGTGCGGTCCAACCGCGGGGTCGCCGGCATCGACGGCACCGTTTCCACCGCGATCGGGGCGGCTTTGGCATATGAGGGGCCCTACGAGCGCAGCGGCAGCTCGGGCAGCCCGGCGCGCACCATCGCGCTGATCGGTGACCTGACATTCGTCCACGACAGCTCCGGGCTGTTGATCGGCCCCACCGAACCGACGCCGCGGCAGCTGACGATCGTTGTGTCCAACGACAACGGCGGCGGCATCTTCGAACTGCTCGAGCAGGGCGACCCGAGGTTCTCCGACGTGTCATCAAGGATCTTCGGCACCCCGCACGACGTCGACGTGGGCGCATTGTGCCGCGCGTACCACGTGGAGAGTCGGCAGATCGAGGTCGACGAGCTGCACGCGGTCCTCGACGAACCCAGTGCCGGCATGCGGGTGCTGGAAGTCAAAGCCGACCGGTCCTCGCTGCGCCAGCTACACGCCGCCATCGAGGCGGCCCTATGAGGAACCGTTGATCTCGCCGAAATCGTTGCTGCGCATCCTGATTCACGGTCGCAGCGATGAACCGCCGAAAACCCGCGCGCGTAATCTCCTGCGGTGGACGCGGATCGCCGTGCTGATCGTGACCGGTTTGGTCACGCTGCAGTCGGTGCTGCTAGTGGCCGGTGCCTGGCGCGACGACCTGGCGATCGACCACAACATGGGGGTGGCGCAGGCAGAGGTGCTCAGTGCCGGACCGCGGCGCTCCACCATCGAATTCGTCACACCTGACCGCGTCACCTACCGGCCCGAACTCGGCGTGCTGTATCCGTCCGAATTGGCCACCGGTATGAGGATTTACGTCGAATACAATAAGAACGATCCGAACTTGGTTCGGGTCCAACATCGCAACGCCGGGCTGGCGATCATCCCGGCGGGCTCCATCGCGGTGGTGGGCTGGCTGGCCGCGACGGCAGCGCTGGTGGGGCTGGCGTTTCTGGACAAGCGGCTGGACCGCCGCGCCGACTCGGAGAGCAGGCCAAGTCAATTAGCGTCAGAAACGACCTGAGCAGCAGATTTCGCACGACGTATGCCCGTAGGCAACCTTATCGACAGCCGGCACTGCCACTCTGGTGTTGTGCGCGTTGCGATCGTCGCCGAGTCCTTCCTCCCTCAGGTCAATGGTGTCAGCAACTCTGTGGTCCGGATTCTCGAGCATTTGCGTCGAACCGGCCACGAAGCCCTCGTCATCGCACCTGACAATCCGCCGGGTGAACCTCGTGCGGAGCGAATTCATGACGGCATCCGGGTGCATCGGGTGCCGTCTCGCATGTTCCCGAAGGTGACCTCGTTGCCGCTCGGTGTGCCTACGCCCCGATTGGTGAGGGTGCTGCGCGGATTTGATCCCGACGTAGTGCATTTGGCTTCGCCGGCGCTGCTCGGTTACGGCGGGATGAAAGCCGCCCGTTATCTGGGGGTGCCGACGGTCGCGGTATACCAAACTGACGTACCGGGTTTCGCGGCGAGCTATGGCATTGGGGCGACGACACGCGTCGCGTGGGCGTGGTTCCGCCACCTACACCGCCTCGCCGACCGCACCCTCGCGCCGTCCACCGCAACGATGGAATCCCTTGTTGACCATCGCTTTCCGCGGGTGCATCACTGGGCTCGTGGGGTTGACGTAATTCGGTTCGCGCCGTCGGCGCGCGATGAGGAACTCAGGCGTCACTGGTCGCCGGATGGCAAGCCGATCGTCGGGTTTGTGGGGCGACTCGCGCCGGAGAAGCATGCCGAGCGGCTAATCGCGTTGGCGGCCGCCGGCGCAGTACAGCTTGTCATGGTCGGCGACGGTGTCGACCGCCCTAAGCTTCAGGCAGCAATGCCTACAGCGGTTTTCACCGGCGCGCTGTACGGCAACGAGCTCTCCGCGGCATACGCCAGCATGGACGTCTTCGTCCATGCCGGTGAGCACGAGACGTTTTGCCAAGTTGTGCAAGAAGCCCTGGCGTCGGGGCTGCCAGTGATCGCCCCCGACGCCGGTGGACCACGCGACCTGGTAACGCCGTGGCGTACCGGGCTGCTGTTGCCCGTCAAGGAGTTCGAAGCCCGGCTGCCCGCGGCTGTCGCCCACCTAGTCGAAGAACGACACCGTTATGCGCCAGCTGCCCGGCGCAGCGTGCTCGGCCGCAGCTGGCCGGTCATCTGTGACGAGCTGCTCGGCCACTACGAGGCCGTACTGTCGCCGTTGGCGCGAAAGCGCATGTCGCTGCAGCGGTATGCACAAGGGGAGTGACGTTGTGCCGCTACCGTTCCTAATTACTGATCAGGAGTGAGTCCTGTGCGGCCCGAACGGTGTTGGCCGCTGGCGGTGGGTGTTGTCTGGTGGACCGGCATGCCTCGTCGTCGTTGTGGGCGTGGCGGTGGGCCGGAACTTTCGCACTGCCGTGTGAGGCTCGGCGGCTTTTCCGGCCTGGCCGGTGGTGTGCCCGCGCTCATCCTCGGTTGGGTGCGGGGTCCTGCCGGCCGTCGCCTGATCGGCATGCCGAGGCCACGCGGCCGCCGCCCCGTGATGCACGGTGACAGCGGCCGGGTCGGAAGTCTGCTGCTGTAATGGTTTCCGCCAGTGCTGGGCACCCCAGCGGCTGGTGTAGGCCGGGTCGATACCGATGACCGCGATCCCACGGCCAGTGGCCATGCCGATCAGCCGGGTGCGGAAACGGCGGGTGGGGATGCCGGCCACGGTGCGGCGCAGCCGTTTGCCCCCGGCGCCGCGGCCCAGGGTTTCGCGGCCGGTGGCGCGCGCATCAGCGAAGTTGAGGTTTTCCACCACGATCGCTGAGCAGTTGTGTTGGCGGGCCACATCAAGCAGGGCGGTAATGGCTCAGCGCACCCGCCCATCGCGCCGTGATGCTCGCAGCCCCGCGGTATCGACCGCAATGGTGACCGGCGCACCGATCGGATTGCCCGCCGCGTCAAGCACGCACCCAGCCAAGTGATCAGCGTTGAGGTCCACCCCCAACACCGGCCCGCGACGTAGCTCCTCGAGGTCGGGTGCCGGTTGGGCGCCGATGGCCCAGGACGCGTCGAGATACCAGCGGCCCCGAGTGGGGTCGT
>Ga0209530_1000283_pt1 | contig 41243 bp, 38 predicted proteins | sample BlaSpr_A8_Ref_O1_FD_187987 | JGI IMG/M metagenome (GOLD analysis project Ga0209530, IMG submission 187987) | Forest soil microbial communities from Thunder Bay, Ontario, Canada - Black Spruce, Ontario site 2_A8_Ref_O1 (SPAdes) (version 2) | ecosystem: Environmental > Terrestrial > Soil > Boreal...
GGGCGCCCGCCGGTAGCCCCACAGCGAGTCTCGGCGAAAGAGCTGCCGCCAACCGCGGATGAGCATGATGGAGGCGAAGATTCGGAAGAGGAATCGAAAGACGCCAAGCGGGCATCCGCCGTGATTAAATTTCATGAACTGGAGAAGGCGACTCCGCCAAAGAAAGCCGCGCCCGACCCCAAGATTTCTCGCGGTAGAACGAGCTACAGGCTTCCGCCCTCTTCTCTGCTGCAGATGGCCGAGCGCGGCCAGAAAATGGACGAAACCGAATTGAAGGAATGCGCGCGTGCGATCGAACAAAAGTGCGCCGAATTCGACGTCGCGGGGCGCATTACCCAAATCAATCCCGGCCCCGTCGTTACGACGTTTGAATTGAAGCCCGAAGCAGGCATCAAGTACAGCCGAATTACAGGCCTGGGCGATGATCTGTGCCTAGCGCTGAAAGCTGAATCGATTCTAATCGAGCGTATCCCGGGGAAATCCACCGTCGGCATCGAAGTGCCAAACGTGCATCGTGAAACGATCGCTTTGCGTGATGTGGTGGAATCTCCTGAATTCAGCCATTCCCCTTCCAAGCTCACGCTTCCTTTCGGAAAGGATCTGATTGGCCGCATCCGCGCAGGCGATTTGACGCAAATGCCCCACTTGCTGATCGCCGGTTCAACCGGAACGGGCAAGAGCGTGTTCATAAATTCCCTGCTGATGGGCATGCTGTATAAAGCCACGCCGGACGAGCTAAAGCTCGTGCTGATCGATCCGAAGCAGCTGGAGCTGGGATTGTACGCCGACATCCCGCACCTATTCACTCCCGTGGTGACGGACCCGAAAGTTGCCGCGAACGTGATGCGCAACGCCACGCGCGAGATGGAGCGCCGTCTGAAACTCCTGGCACAGCGCGGCGTGCGAAACATCGATCAGTACAACCGTACATTCGAGAAGGGCCAATCGCTTTCGCTCTTCGACAACGTGGAGGAAGAAGAACACAAGCCGCTTCCCTACCTCGTGATTGTCATTGATGAGTTGGCTGACCTCATGATGGTGGACACCAACGGCGTGGAAGAATCCATCACACGGCTGGCGCAAATGGCGCGCGCGGTCGGCATCCACTTGATACTCGCCACTCAGCGGCCGTCGGTGGACGTCATTACCGGGTTGATTAAAGCGAACTTCCCCGCTCGTATTTCTTTCCGCGTGGCCAGTAAAGTAGATTCGCGCACGATTCTCGATGCCAATGGTTCGGAATCGCTGCTCGGCAAGGGCGATATGCTGTATCTGCCCGCGGGGTCGTCGAGGCTTCACCGCATTCACGGCCCCTACGTGCACGAATCGGAAGTCGGTGCGGTCTGCGATTTCTGGCGCGATCAAGCTAAGGCAATTTACAACGAAGAGTTGCTGAAACCGCCGAAGGATGACGCATTCAGCGGTGGTGGCTCCTCCGGAGGAGAGGGAGCTGGAGAAGAAGTTGACGATGACCTGTACCAAGAAGCTGTGCGCGTGGTCTGCGAAATGGGACGCGCATCCACCTCCACTTTGCAACGCCGCCTGCGCGTTGGTTACGGCCGCGCGGCGCGTTTGATTGATTTGATGGAGAAGGACGGAATCGTCGGCCCTCCCGATGGTGCGAAAGCCCGCGAAGTTCTGAAAAAGAAAGACTGGATCAAGGAATTTGACGAGTCCATGAAGTAGAGCCGCGCATTGCGCTCCCCGGCTGCATTCAACCCAAGCTTCCTTCCGGGTATGTGCCGGAAAACGCCGTTTTCCCTTTTCAGCGTCGCCGCTTTTCCGTAGAATCGTAAATCGTTCCCGTGCCGAGGTAGCTCATTGGTAGAGCGCGGCCCTGAAAAGGCCGGCGTAGCCAGTCCGATTCTGGCCCTCGGCACCATCCCCTACTTCGCACGGAGTCGCCGACGCGCTATTAATTGCTCCCGTGCTCGTCATATACTTCTCATCTTGAAGCTCTGCGGCGCTTCAAAGCCGTCGCGCTGAGGAGTCCCCGTGAAACGTTGGGCGAAAATTCTGCTGGCAGTCGTCGGTCTCGTCATTCTCGCGGTAGTGGCGATCAAGCTCTTCGTAAACGCAAACACGTTCCGCCCCGCCATCGAAAAACAACTCACCACCACGCTCGGCCGCGACGTAAAGGTGGGCAATCTGAGCCTCTCGCTCTTCCGCGGCAGCCTGGTGTCCGAAGGCCTCACGGTCGCCGACGATCCCGGCTTTAGCGCCGAGCCGTTTCTGACGGCGAAGGAGTTCCGCATTGGCGTCTCGCTGCAGACGTTGATTTTCTCGCGGCAGTTGAACCTGCGAAGCTTTCAGATTGAGTCGCCGCAAATCAGATTAATTCGCGCGGCCAACGGCACGTGGAATTTTTCCAGCCTCGGACTCGTCCGCGCGTCGGGCGCGCCTACTAGCGGAGCTGCCTCCAACGGTACTCCGGGAAGTTCAAAAGGATCCGCGCCGGACATTGCTGACCTATCAGTCGGCAGCATCGTTATCCAAGACGGCCACGCCGTGATCGTCGGCCTGCCCGCGCACAGCAAGCCAATCGTGTACGACCGCGTGAACCTTACGGCCAGCGATTTCTCGTTCCGCTCGCAGTTCCCAATCGGGCTCCACGCGATCCTGCCCTCCGGCGGTACTGTCGAAGTAACCGGGCACGTCGGCCCGATCACTCGCGACGACCCGGCAAGCAGTCCGGTTGACGTGCAAATCTCCGCGAAGCGCCTCGACCCGGTCGCTGCGGGAATACTCGATCCGGGTGCCGGCGTAGCGCTGCTTGCGGACGCCGACCTGCATGCCACGTCCGACGGGCAAACACTCAACACGAGCGGCACCATTCGCGTCCAGAATCTCAAACTTAAGCCGGCAGCGACCGCTGCCTCGAAACCGCTTGACCTCACTTACCGCGGCACTTTTCGCCTGAAAGAGAACGCCGGCCAGATTGAAGACGCCAGCGTAAAGATCGGCGACGCCGCGATCCATGTAAACGGAACATATAAAAGCAACGCGCAAGACGCGGAGGATCCTGTACTGAACTTGAAACTCGCCGGGCAAAGTCTGTCGATCGATGAACTCCAGCCGCTGATATCCGCGGCCGCGGTCCGTTTTCCCAACGGCTCGGTGCTGAAGGGCGGGACGGTTTCGATGAACATGGCCATTACTGGCCACGCAAAAGCCGCCGTCATCATTGGTCCGATTGCGCTCGACAACGTGAGCCTGGTTGGTTTCGATGTCGGTTCGAAAATTCACGGCATCGCGGCGCTGAGCGGCGTGAAAACGGGAGACACCACGAATTTCCGAAAGTTGACCGTGAACGTTCACATCACGGACGCCGGGGTAGTGGCCGACAACATTGAAGCCGTGATCGAGGGAATGGGCGAGCTTTCCGGCAGCGGCACCGTCTCGCCCACCGATCAACTGGATTTCAATCTCACGGTGAAAAATGCGCCATCCAAAGGAATCGCCGCCAAAGTCGGGGTGGGCTTGCTCACGACATTGAACGGCTCGGGAAGCGGTTCGGGCAACGGCTCCGGCGTGCCCATACACGTCGCCGGCACGTCCGAGGAACCCTATATCACCGCCGATGTCGGCGGCGCCGTCGGGAAGAAAACCAAATCCATTACATCCATCTTCGGTAAAAAGAAATAACTCGTGCCGTGCGTGTGCGCATGCCGGCTCTTTCTCACTTTCACTTCGCTGGAAAGTAAAGCCAGCGGGGCTCAGGCGGGAAGGCGTTGCGTTTTGGTCTATGCATGGGCAACCACTTGGTACGGGCGCATCATTTCATTGTCTTCGTGTTCGAGTATGTGGCAATGCCAGACGTAGCGGCCGGCGTAGCCTTCGAAGTGCACGATGATTCGCGTGGCCATGCCGGGTTCGGCGCGCACGGTGTCCTTCCATCCCGCTTCCGATGGGTCTGGAGGCACGGGTTCGCCCGTGAATTTCAACTCGCGCTTGCTCATGTAGGTGGAGGTTTCGAAGCGGCGCCTATCTAGAATCTGGAAGCGCACCAGATGAAGATGAATAGGATGCGAATCGTCGGTGGGATTGATCAGAGTCCAGATCTCGGTCGAGTTGAGCACGGGGGTTTCCGTAATGGGTTGGTGCCAGTACGTGCCGTTCAGCAGCATGAGAACGGGCTCGGCGACGCGATTTACATACTGGTCGAGAGAAAGAAGCCGCGTCTGTACTGCTTGAGATTCGGGAGTTTTTGGCACGGGGCGCAAGGCTGCCGGCAGCGCACTGAGGTCGTTCACTTTATCGCTCGAAACGCGGAATTGCATTACCACGAATGCGTCGCTATTGAGAATGATCTCCTCGCCGCGATGGCCGCTGAAGTCAACGACGAGATCAACTCGTTCGCCCGGCGCAATCATCAATGCCTTGAGAGAAACCGGCGCGGGGAGTAATCCCTGGTCCGTTCCTATCTGGCTGAAAGAAGCGCCGTTTGCGAATGACAAATGGTAGAAACGCGCATTTGAACCGTTGAGCACGCGAAGGCGATATTTACGCGGCGCTACATCGAGGTACGGGAATATTTTTCCGTTCACGAGAATAGCGTCGCCGAAAACTTCGGGAACCCACGGAGCGTTCGTTTTGTCCGACACCGGATAAAAGAGCTGGCCTTGAGGAGTAAAGAAACGGTCGGAAATCACCAGCGGAATTTCATATTTTCCGTTCGGCAACTGGAGAGCGTCTTCCGCGTCGTCTCGCACGATGTACACGCCCATCAATCCCGCGAAAATATTGAGGCGGTTAATTCCCATTGCGTGGTCGTGATACCACAGCATCGCGGGGTCCTGCTGGTTCGGGTAGTGATACAGGGCCGATTTCCCGGGAACAATCCAATCCTCGGGATAGCCGTCGCTATCGGGGGGCGCTTTTCCGCCGTGAAGGTGTACCACGGTGCGAACTTCGGGTTCGTCCGCGCCAGCCCCGGCAAGGTTGTGGTCTATAGGAAGAAAATGCTTGTCGGGTAGCTCGTTGACCCACTCGACCAGAATTTCCTGTCCGCTGCGGACATCGAATGTGGGGCCCGGAAACTGCGAGCCGAAACCCCACATGCGCGTGGGCTTCAGGTCGCGGTGGACTTTCATTTCGAAGGGCTGCATGGCTTGGCGGTAGTACGGAATTTTTACCGCGGGATCTGCCGGACTGGGCTGGTAGCGATCGGGTTTCGCAATCGGGGGGATCGGGAGAGGGTCCACGAACTTGGCCAGTGTGTTCGGGTCGAGGGTGGAGGCCTTTACCGGCACTGATTGGGCGAGCGCAGGCAACTTGTTCATCAGCAACGCCGTGGTGGCCAAACCAGAACGGTGAAGGAATTTTCGTCTTGTGATCACGCAGCTCCCTTAAGCTCGGGAAGATAGCACGCAGGGAAAACGAGGCACGTGCGCGGGCTTGCCGCACGTGCCTCGTCGTCCAGCGTCAACTATCGGTTCGAAGTTTAGTTCGAAGAGGAGGAGAACTCCACTTCCCCGGTTTTATCGTTCAAGATAAACAAGTCATTATCGTCCACCTGTTTGAAATCGAACATTTGAGTGATTGAGTTCGCTATGGTGTCAAACGAACCGTTTCCGATGCGCTGCCCGTCCAACCAATTGTCCTCGATGAATCGAATCGTGGAACTCTGGTCGGTCATGGAGTGGTCCACGAAATTGCGTCGTGCCCACGGTGAAATCACCATATAAGGCAGGCGCGGACCATATCCGCAGCGGCCCTGCGCGTGCAAGGTGCTTGGGTTAATGCCAGGAAGCGCAGTCGCTCCGCTCCCGCACGATCCGTTGGTTAGAACATCGGCGAGAGGAACCGCGGATGTATTCACTATTTGGCCTAGCTGATGGTCGTACCAACCGTCAGAGTCGTCGTAGTTGATCACGACGGCCGTGTTTGCCCACTCCGGCTGGCCTTGCAGGAAATTGATTACGTCGACGATGAACGTCTGCTCGTCCAACGGATCGGAGTAGCCCGCGTGGCCGTCCTGAAATCCCGGCGCTTTCAAGAAACTTACGGCGGGAAAGTTACCGGCTCGGATTGCGGCGTAGAAGTCCAGGATGTCATATTGGTGATTGGCGCCATCGCCCTGTTGGCCGATAAGTTTCACTGAACTCGGCCGGGCGTGGGTGGGATTGGCAGTGGAGACGTAATATTGGAACGGCTGATGGTGCGGGATGTAATCAGCTTTCTTCGTCGCAGTTATCGCGGAAGTGGTCGATCTGCTGCACCCGGTGCTTCCGTTTGCATTCACGATGCTGAGGTTAAAACCTCCTTCGAAAAAGCCCCAGCTCACGCCGGCTGCGTTCAACAGATCGCCGATATTCCGGCCGCCCATCTGTACCGTCTCAGAAGTTGTGGTAGAGCAAACATCTCCTACCGGATCGGCGTCACTGTTCAGCGTGAATCCGCCGTTTCCGTCAGGCACGATTGAGCCGCTGCCGTTCAAGCTCTGGATGACGCCATTGGTTTGACCGGATACGAGATTGATGGCGCCTGGAGTGGAGGGGCCAAAATTCGTATCGTAGGAGTTGTCGCTCATGGCGTAGTGTTGCGCGTAGTTCCAGAGCGCCGTGACCGTATTTCCGTCGTAATAGCCCATGACCAAGCCAGTGGTATCCGCTATTGGCGGCGCGCCTGGAGGCGGGCCGGCGGTTCCGGTGTTGAGCGGAAAGAGGTCCATCAAGCCGCCATCAAAGGCGGCTTGCTCCGGAGTGTAATCGTGATCCTGGTCGGAAGTGGCGGCTTGAGAGCGATCCAGGCGAAAAGGGTTGCTCGCACCAGCAAGATTTAGCGGATTCAGGTTGGGGTTATTGTTGAGAAGCGCGTTGCTGAATCCATTGACTGCGGGGGTCCCTGCCGCGGCTTTAAACTTGGGTTCGCCAGAGGGGTTTGTGGCGACGGGATAGGTCCCGAAATAGTGGTCGAAAGAAACGTTTTCCTGGAAAATGACGACCAGGTGCTTGATTGGGGTAGCTGCCTTGACGCTGCTCGGTGGTGGGGGAGCAGCGCCCAACATTCCGGGATTCAACATCATTCCGGCCAGCAAAATCGCGAAAACTCTGCGCATAATTTGAATCCTCCATTGGCTTCGTGGCTTGTCGGCTGCCCCGTACAGCCGGCACGAGCGAAGGAAGGCTAGTCGCGAGAGGTTACAGAGTTGTGAATCTGCCATGATGTCATGGTGAAGTCGCAGGATGCCTCGCATGGCTGATCGAAACACGTCAATTCCAGAACCGGTTAGAATTGTAACAGGTGATTGTTTTGTGCGAGTTACGGCGATTTCTGTTTGTGAGTCAGAACCGGTTAGAAATGCAATGAGAGCCTCGACGCACACTCCGGCTGTGCTCAAATTTTTGGTTTTGCAGAATTGGATTTTTTGGCGATTTGAGCTGATCGCCGTTGTTTGTTTTCCGTGAGTTACGAGGTGTTCTACTTCCTGAGTTTGGCGATTTAATTTGGCGCGATTCATGGCAAAGTCAGCGCAGAAAGTAGAGGCGAGCGGCTTTTTTTGAGGCGTGTGGTGTACGGCTGCAGAGTTGCATACTCTGCACCGGCCGCGGCCCGGCGACGGCAATCGTGACGCGGTGAGAGCGCATGGTCCCCGGGCCGCCCGAAGACGAGCTTCGGCGCGGGTCAAAGCTGAACCTTTCGTCCCGCTCCTTCCGTCGCGAGCCATAGTCACCAACCTCCTATAAATACTACCGCTACCGCCGCCCACAGCGGGCAAGCTGGCCACAGCGAGCAGGCGCAACCCTACCGCTCGCTCCTTTTCCGGAGCGCAAAGCAAGCAGATTAATTTATATTTGAGGGAAGTGCCTTTATATCATACTTTTATCCTGAAGTCAAGGGATCGCTTGTGTGAGCATATGGTGCCGCGGTACGGTTCTGTTCCGCTTTGAGAATGAGGTAGAAAAGGTCGAGCCAGGGGATTCTTGGTGCGCAAGGTCAAAAATGGCACCTCTCCAAAAACCAAAGGGAGGCGCAGCCTCAAATTTTCGTCCTCGGCTCGAAAAACTCGAGGAGGTAAAAGAAGTGGCCGGGCGCGCCAATCGGCGGACAGGATTTTGCTTGACCTTGGAGTCGTTCCAGCGTTTAAGCTGGAGTTGTGAGGTCAAAGGATTCCGTAACTCGGCCGATGCACAGCAAGGAGCTAGCACGCCTGGCAGGCGTTAGTGCAGACACTCTGCGCTACTACGAGCGTCGCCGCCTTATGCCCACCATACGGCGCTCGGCGGCTGGGTACAGGTTGTTTTCGCCAGAAGCGCTTGTGCGGGTGCGACTGATTCGCGGCGCGCTAGCTCTGGGATTTTCGGTGAAGGAGCTAAGCGACATCTTCCACGAACGGAACAGTGGAGGAGCGCCCTGCCACCGAGTTCGCAGGCTGGCCGCCGAGAAGCTAGTCGCTCTCGAAGCGCGCCTTCGCGAATTGCAGTCCTGCCGTCGCGACTTAAGGGAAACGCTGGGCGAATGGGACCGTCTGCTGGCTAGAACTCCCCACGGCAAACCGGCGCGATTGTTGGAGGCGTTTGCCGCAGCTCACCCGAAAAGTCTCGCTCGGAGATCTCCTCTTGGAGTGCTGACTCGCGACAAACGAAAACAGGAGAAACGACAATGAAAACGATTTTTGGAGTTGCATTCTGTTTGGCCGCCAGCATCATCGGTACGGCCTCGCAGCAGACTTCCACCGCGCAGAAGCAGGATACGCAAGCCTCGCCCGCTATGTGCCCCATGCACGACGCGCATTCCCAGATGAATGAGCGCGGCGAAAAGGGCATGGGCTTTTCTCAGACTGCTACTACGCACCACTTCTTCTTGAATTCAAGCGGCGGCGTGATCCAGGTGGAGGCGACAGATGCCGCGGGGGCTTCGGATAAGAGCAGCATCCGAATGCACTTAGAACACATCGCGCAAGCATTTCAAAACGGCGATTTCGACATTCCCATGTTCGTTCACAATACAGTTCCGCCCGGAGTGCCAGAAATGAAAAGGCTCCGTGAAAATATTCATTATTCGTTCGAAGAGACTGCTAGAGGAGGGCGTGTGGTTATCTCCTCGTCAGACAAGGAAGCTCTGGACGCAATCCATCGTTTTTTGCGTTTTCAGATTGAAGAGCATAGGACCGGCGATGCGGTGGACGTTCACTAGGAGTCAACTTACACCGGTCGCTCCGGCATCGCGGTGCTATCGCGTGGAAGCCGGCACAGACTTCAAGTAGGCGATGATGGCGACGGCGTCCTCGTGATTGAGGTGATAGATGTGCATGGGGGGACGGATGACTTCCCCGTTTGGGTCTCGGCCCTGTTCGAGGATTGCCTCGCCGTCGGAATCGGTGTAGGCGGCAAAGCCGGCCAGCGGAGGGGCTTGCTGGGCCCAATTGTGATCCGGATGGACGGGCACGATCCACACCGGGGCTCCTTGCAATGCGCGAGAGTTGTCGAGATTGCCTTGCGCGTCGCGAGGCGTGTGACATTCCGTACATCTCGCGACTTCTTCGACCAGATATTTTCCGCGCTTCACCTGAGACTGGCCGGATGACGACGAGGAATTGGGCGCAGTCTGCTTGGAGGTTTGGGTGGAAGCGAAGACTGCCGCAGCGAACAAGACGAGCGCGAAGGCGCACAAACTAAAAGAAGTTTTCATTTGATTTTAGTAGCACACCTTTGCGGCACGCGTCCAGCAAATGATTGGGCGGAAATAATTGCGGGCTCGCTGAATCTAAATCTATTCCCGTGCGCGACAATTACGGCAGGACAGAAAGCGCTTTGAAGATGCGATCGCCGAAGGAAAACCCGGACGCCAGCTGACCTTTGGGGTCCCGCGCGTTGGACTCCACGAAAGGTCCACCGTTGTCGAGGACCAAACGGTCGCCCCAGCCGATAAGACCGAACAGGCGAATCAGATCCTGCGTGGGCTTCGAAATCGGAACGATGTAGGTGGGCAGCAAGGAATATTGGACACGCTTGACCACGGTGGGCGCCAATCGCCGCATAGCGTTGTGCAATTCGCCGGGATTCTCGATGGGACATTCGACCGCGTGAATCAGAAAGAAACCGCGCTGGCGGAAGTCACTGAGAGTGCGGAGTTCATCGATCTGCGAACTCACGGGGCCGCTGCATTTCACCAATTCTTCAAAATAGACGCGGGCGGCCACCGAACGAGTGGAGTGATCCGCGGCGGGGCGATAAAAATAATCGGCCTCCAGCGCGGGGGGAGCGGCATTTAAAAGCAGAGTTTTGATCTGGGTGGGGCGAAAGCGCGCGGCGAGGTCGAGCCGCTCTTTGCGGCGGACAACATGCGCATCGTCAACGCGAGCCCCGCAACCTTCGCAAATAGGCATCCGAGACCTTCTCCTACGCCGTCGCCTGCCGGGCCTTAGCCGAAAGAGGATGCCATGCGCCCCGCAGCAGCGCAAGTGCGCGCGGTTCGGGGCGCGGAAACTGGGGCTTTAACGGGCATACGAAATTCAGCAAAAATATATTAAATTTCGAGATCGGTTGCTCAGGGCAGATCCTATGGCGCGGTTTGAATCGGCATTCCGAACGGCGCGAGGGCTTCGCGGACAACGCTAGCTTCGCCGACCGCTACAATTGCGGCCCGAGACGCCGGAAAATATTTCTTAGCCGCGGAGTCCACGTCGTCGGCTGTGGTCGCCGCGACCTTCTTTCCGTAGATGCCGATCTCTTCCGGAGGCAGACTTTTCACCCAAAGAGCGGCGAGTGCGCGTGCGACGGAAGCCCGGCTTTGCAGGCTAATGGCCTGGATGCCGACAAGGAAGCGCTTGGCTTGACTGAGCTCATCGGGCGTGGGGCTGGTGGTGACGAGGCGATTTAGCTCGTAAGTGATTTCGTTAACGGTGGCGGCAGTGACCGCGTTGCGAACGTCGGCGTGACTTACGAGAGCGCCAGCGGCGCGGTAAGTATTGACAGATGTGCGAGGCGAATAGGTATAACCCTTTTCCTCGCGAATATTCGACGTGAGGCGCGAGCCGAAAGTGCCGCCATAAATGGCGTTGGCAACCACGGCGGATTCGAAATCCGGATCGCCGCGCAAGGGACCGGGGGCGGCAAACTCGATGGTTGTTTGGACCGAGCCGGGGCGTTCGACGACGAATACAGCGTGGGGCGGATCGGGAGTGAAACGCGGGGTCTCGGCGATGGGAGATTCCGCCGGGGACTTCCAGGCTCCGAAATTCGATTTGACCAGCTCGAGCATTTTCTCATTCTGAAAATCACCGACGGCGATGAAGACCGCCTGGTCCGGGCGAAAACGCTGCGCGTATATCTTGCGTAAATCGGCGGAAGTGGACGCAGCGATGGATCCCTTGGTGGGAGAAATCACGTGATAGGGATTTTTCCCGAAGAGAACATTGGCCACGGCGCGAGAGGCGAGAAAACCGGGATCGGCTTCCTGCTGTTGGAGACTGTCGGCAAGATTGCTTTTGGCAAGCGCGACTTCGTCGTCCGGAAATGATGCGTTCTGGAGAATGTCCGCCAGGACGGCCATGGCAGGCTCGGCTTTGGCCGCGAGAACCGTGGTGGAAACTTCTATGGAATCTTTCTCCGCATTGGCGCTGAGGTCACCGCCGGCGCCCTGAAAATCTTCGGCAATTTTCTTTGCATTTCGCGATTTGGTTCCCTGATCGATGGTATTGGAGAGCAATTCAGAAATTCCAGGGCGATCGGATGGGTCGGCGGCAAGACCTCCGCGCACCGAAACACTGTAAGACAGCGTCGGAAAACCGGGCTTGGAGACGAGCCATACGGTGAGGCCGTTATCGAGCTTGGCGATTTTTACGGAAGGAGCTTCCAGCGGCTTTTCCGGTCCGTACGGGGGAAGATCTTTCGGCAACGGCGTCTGCTGTTTCTGCGCGAAGGCACACGATGCGAACAACATTACGATGCCAACCAGCTTCAGGAATCTCACTGTGCGCCTCCGGGCTTACCCGCGCCGGGACTGGCGGGCGCAGGAACTCGATTGATGATCGTACGGTTCGTGCTGACGAGGTACTTGGTTGCAAAGGCGCGCACTTGATCGGGCGTAACTTTCGCGAGGTCGTTAGGAGTGGTGAAGACGCTATCGAAACTGCCGGTAAAGAGAACCGCATGAGAGAGGGCGGATGCGCGGTTTATGGGAATTTCAAGCTGGGCGTATAGATCCGCGCGCATCTTCGCGACGATGCGATCCAATTCCTCCTGGCTGGGGCCTTTGGCGGCAAGGTCCTTGACGGTGGAATCGTAGGCAGCGAGAACCTGATCTTCGGTTACGTTTGGCGGATAGACGATGAAGGAAGTCATGAGCGTGGGGCCGTTGTATTCAAATGGATTGCCGAGCGGCCAGTTCAGGCCGCCGCTCACGGAAAGCGCAACCTTTTTGTCTTTCACCAAAGCTTGGTAGAGGAGCGACGCTTGGCCGTTGTGGAGAAGTTCGCCGGTGACGGCGCCGGCCAGGGCATCCGGTGAACGTGCCGGAGGCATGCGATAACCGATGGCGAGGGCCGGAACTCTGGCGAGTTTATCGGTCTCAGTTTCGCGGCGTTCGGCGGTTTGAGGCTTCTCTTCCACGTTCGGGCGCGGAGGCGTGGGGCGCGAGGGAATTCCGGCGAAATATTTTTCTACTTTTTCAAAGACTTCGCTGGGATTGAAATCGCCGACGATGGCCAGCACGGCATTGTTCGGCGCGTAGTATTCTTCGTAAAATTTCTGAACGTCTTCAATTTTGGCGGAATCGAGATCTTTGAAGTCGCCGTAAAAATTGTGCGCGTTGGGATAAGTGTCGAAGGCTTTTCCGGGAAGGTCGATGGCGAAGAAAAGGCCATAGGGCTGATTCATCACGTTTACGCGAACTTCTTCTTCCACCACGTTTCGCTGGTTTTCGAGGTTCTTGGGCGAAAAATCGAGCGTCTTCATGCGGTCGGCTTCGAGCCAGAGCAATGCGTCCAGAGCAGGCAGAGGAGCGGTCTCAATGTATTCGGTAAAATCGTAGCGCGTATCGCCGTTGAGAGCGCCGCCGCCGCTTTCCGTGACGCGGTCAAAGATGCCTTTGGGCGAAACCGGCGTGCCTTCGAACATCATGTGTTCGAAGAGATGCGCGAAGCCCGTGCGGCCCTCCGGCTCGAGGCGAAATCCGATACCGTAGCTGACGCAAATTCCGAAGGTAGGCGCGGAATGGTCTTCGGAAACCACGACGGTCAAGCCGTTCGGCAGCTTTTTCATCGTAGTGGCCGCTTTCCACTCCTGAGCCTGCGCGGGAAGCGTCACGAGCAGTACGGCACACAACGCGAACAAGAGAAACGAACGTTTCATAATCTTTGCCTTTCCTTTTTGAGACGCCGCGGTAGCGGTGGGTTGCAATAAACCGCGAAGTAAAAAGGTATAGCACATTGCGCTGCGAAATTCGAGTGGTGCCGGCGCCAATAAAATCTCGGATAACCCTTTCAAATCGGGGGCGCACGCTTGTGCCAGGCGAGCGCCTGCAAAAACTTTCATTGCGGGTACAGACTTAGAATGATTAGAATCCGTCGCCGGCCCAGTAAATGATGTACGGACCGGCGCTGAGGCGCTGGTGAGAAAACAATGATGCGATTCAACGTGAGTTTGATTCGAACGATCTTGCTGCGAGCGCTTTTATTCTTCGTGATTGCGCAGACGCCCCTGCCGGCACAAGCGCCGCTCAGCGTCAAATGGGAGGAGCTGACGGCTGCTGATTTCGTGAGAGCCATTCAACAATCGCAAGGGACGTGCATTCTGCCCATTGGAATCCTCGAGAAACACGGACCGCATTTGCCGCTCGGCACCGATTTGATCAACGTGAGGTATGTTTCCGTGGGAGCGGCGAAGCAGGAATACGCGGTGGTTTTCCCGGAATATTATTTCGGGCAGATTTTTGAAGCGCAGCACGAGCCCGGCACAATCGCTTACAGCGCGAAAATGCAAATGGAGCTGCTGCAGGAAACAACGGATGAGATGGCGCGAAACGGTTGCAAGAAAATCGTGATCGCCAACGGCCACGGCGGCAATGAGAATCTGCTTCCCTACTTTGCGCAAACGCAACTTGCCTTGCCGCATGATTACGTCGTTTACATCATGCCGCTGCCGGAACATTTGGACCAACCGGGGAGGCCGTCGGTGAAGGATCCTGCCGACATGCATGCGGGGGAGACGGAGACGTCGCACGTGATGGTTTCGCGGCCGGATTTAGTTCACATGGATCGAGCGAAGGACGAATCCGGCGCGGATCAGAAACGGCTGAACCTTCCGGACACGCTGTACACGGCGATTTGGTGGTATGCGCGTTTTCCAAATCACTATTCGGGAGAAGGCGCAGCTGCAACGAAAGAACTCGGCGAGTTCGACATGAAGGAATGGACGAGCGAGCTCGTGACGGCGCTACGCGCAGTGAAGGCGGACAGCGAGAGCCTAAAGCTGCAGAACGAATTTTTCGAGAAAGCGCGACATCCGCTTGAGACGAAGTAGCGATGCACTGCGTTGAAACTTAGCGAGCGGGATGAAGTTGAGGGCGACCGCTGGAGGGGACCACTGGGAGGTCGAGGAGCCGCTGCGAGCGGACGGCGCGATGGCGCGCGAGGAGATGTTTCTGCGCGCGGCGTCCCCACGAGCGGACAAAATAATAATTCAGCGCGCCGCCGAAACCGGCGCTGATGACTGGGATCAGGCGGCCCGACCACTTTTCCGCGACTTCCGCGCCGACTTTGACGGCGATGCGGTCAATGATGCGCGGGACGAGGCGTTCGATGGCCTGCTTTTCGACGAAATCACGCCCTAGATCGAGTCCTGCTGCGCTGGCTGCGGCCATCCATAGCTCACCGACTTCGTCATCGGTGGTGTATTCGAATCCGTGAATCAAACTTAATTTCTGCAGCATGCGAATGGTGATAGCCGAAAGAATTCCGGCGTCGGGGACGATGGTGAGCATGCCGCCCATTCCCAAACCCATGCCTTCGAGGGCGGCGGTCTTGGTGGCCGATTTGATGATGCGGTTGGCAATCGGAGTGATCACGTCCTCGCCGAGATAAAACATGTCGCGCCAGGCGCGGATCGGCAGCTTATGAGTGCGGTTTACCTGCTTGAGAAATCTTTGCGGATCAACCTGAACGGTTTCGTATGCCCGGCGGAATCCGGAGCGCGTGGCGGATTGCATCAGGCGAGACAGGGCAGACGGCGCTTTTTTTCTTCGTGGCATGCTAGTTGGATGCGGTGAGCCGTCCGGAGGTAACGAGCGGCTCGGCTATCGAATTCAGGATAGCAGGTTTGGGGCCGGCGGATGCAAAATCCCGTTACAAAGCGACCGTAATTGGCACGCTGGTTGACGCTGACTGATCGCTGGGGCTAGAGGCGCTAAAACTGGCGGGACTTTGACATACGCTGCGACATATACTGCGCAGCGACATGACTCGAAAAAGTTGGATGGGAATTTTGTTTGCGGGAATCGCGCTTGGCCATTCGGTTCCGTGTTTTGGGCAGACGGAGAAGGGCAACGGATACGCGGCTTACAGCACACCAGCTATTGAAAACACGTTACTGCCGAAGGCTGCAAGATCTGCCGTCGTGATGCTGGGTGGTCACGGCGATGTGGGGGAGGCCACTGAGTTTCTCTGCAAGCATTCCGGAGGAGGCAACCTGGTGGTGTTGAGCGCCTCCGGAGCGGACGAATACAATTCTGATTTTCATGCGGCGTGCCCAGGGAATTCCGTCACTACTCTGGTGATCACTTCGGCGGAAGGCGCGAATGACCCTTTCGTCGCAAAAACAATTCGCAACGCGCATGCGATTTTTATTTCCGGAGGCGACCAATCGAACTACGTGAAATTCTGGACCGGCAACGCGGTGCAGAAGGAGATTAACGCGGATGTTGCGCGAGGAGTGCCAGTAGGAGGAATCAGCGCGGGGCTTGCGGTGCAAGGCGAATTTGCGTTCACGGCGATGCAGGATACGGTGAAGAGTCCTGAAGCTCTGGCGAATCCGTACGATTCGCATGTGACTCTGGCGCGCGATTTCCTGGCGATTCCCGCGCTCAAAGGTGTGATTACAGACAGCCACTTTTCGCAGCGCGAGCGCATGGGGCGCTCGATTGCGTTCCTTGCGCGCATCGTGCAGGACGGCTGGGCGAAGGAAGCTCACGGCATCGGGATTGACGAAACGACTGCAGTGTTGGTGGACGAAACTGGCCACGCTCGCGTAGTTGGGGATAATTCGGCCTACTTTATGACGCTCGATCACCGGCCGGAAATTTGCGCGGAGGGGAAACCGCTGACGGTCCGCCAGGTGAAAGTTCTGAAACTGACTCCTGGAGTCCTGTTCGATTTGAAGTCTTGGACCGGCACCGGCGGGACAGCGTTTGAAGTGAATGTCGTGGACGGAAAAATGACGCGGACCGATCAGTGACGCGCGCGCGATATCTAAGGTTCCCAACGACTATCTGGCAAGCTGACATCTTTGGTTCACGTGGATAGAGATTTTGGTCCGCTTACGAAGGGGTTGCCGCGTTCGTAAAAACGGAGGAGGCGGTGGGCGTCTTGTGTGATTCCGATGCGCACGCTGACGCCGATTTTCCCTGTCGGTCGCGCTGCGGTCCCAAGCCAGAGCGGGCCCTTGGCGCACAAATCGAGCCCGTCCAGACTCTTTGTGATTTGCATCGCGGCGGCGAGGCGGCCGGGGCCGCGCGAAAGCTCGGTTAGGCTTTTTGTGTGGCGATGGCGCTGCATCCACTCGATTCCTTCGAGCGGCTCCAGGCCGCGCAGGAGGACGCCTTCGCCGATGCCTTTGCGCTGGCCGGAAATATTCAGCATGTAGTAATTGCCGTAGATGAAGTACACGTAGGCGTGGCCACGGTCGAGAAAAAGAGATTTGTTACGCGGCGTGAGGCCGCGGAAAGCGTGCGAGGCGGCGTCACCGACGATATAAGCTTCCGTTTCGACGATGCGGCCGCTCAAACGCACATGCGGCAGATCGTGAACCAGCGTCTTGCCGATAAGAAAGCGGGCGAGTTTGATGGTCTCGATGGGAAGCTCGCTGCGACGAAGGCGGCGGATGCGGACTTTTCGGCGAGCAGGCATCATGCGATTCGTTCTATCATAAGAACTGTTTGCGCGCGGGTCACATTTTGTTAATACCGCAGCGAGATGTGGTTCTTTAGCCGCTTAACGGCGTTCGATTTCGAGGCGATTATGAACGACAAAATATCGGAGAGGGAGCAGGCGTGGCCGGCGCTTCCGTTTGCGGAGTGGAAAGACACCTGCGCGACACTGCATATGTGGACGCAAATCGTGGGAAAAGTGCGGCTGGCGCAAAGCCCTCTGATAAATCACTGGTGGGAAGTGCCGCTCTACGTTTACGCGAGAGGATTGACAACTTCGGCGATTCCCTGCCCCGGCGGAACTTTTGACGTTACGTTCGACTTCATCGACCACCGGCTGGATATTAAGACGAGCCGCGGGGAGTCCCGCACGATCTCGCTTTACCATCGCACGGTTGCCGGATTTTACAGAGAATTCATGGAGATGCTGCGCTCTCTGAGGATCGAGGTAAAAATCTGGCCGGTGCCGGTGGAAATACCAAACCCGATTCGCTTCGACCAGGATGTGACGCATGCGCGGTACGATCCCGTTTATGCCAATCGCTTCTGGCGGATCCTGGTGACGATTGACGCCATCTTTAAGGAATTTCGCGCGCGTTTTATCGGGAAAGCCAGTCCCGTTCATTTTTTCTGGGGCAGTTTCGATATGGCGGCTTCGCGTTTTTCGGGAAGGCGAGCACCGGAGCGGCCTGGAGCCGACAAGATTACGAAGGAAGCGTACTCGCACGAAGTGTGCAGCGTTGGGTGGTGGCCGGGGGGCGGCGATGCGGCGAGTCCTATGTTCTACGCGTATGCCGCGCCGGAGCCGCCGGGATTTAAGGAAACCGTCATACGTCCCGCGAAGGGGTACTACGATTCAAAACTCAGCGAGTTTGTGCTGTCCTACGACGAAGTTCGGGCGATGAGCGATCCGAGGGCGGCGCTGCTCGATTTCTGCCAGAGCACGTACGAAGCCGCCGCGAACAATGCCAAATGGGACCGCGAGGCGCTTGAGCGGCCTTCTGCCCAGAAATAGTACTAGATACTCTTTCCCTACATGTTCCATGCCAGCCATAGATGTAAGGGACACAGCTCTCTTATTCTTACAGCATAGCTATGGACCAACCGACCAATCCGGGCGGGGGTGTGCCGGGTGGAAGCGGGCCAGCGGGGGGCGATTCGCGCCATTCCACTGACCACCACGATACAGTTCTGCTGAGCGACGTGCCGGAGGATCGGTTCGCGGAGACTGTAGCGATACCTGCACCATCGATCCCTGCTGTAAACATTGGCTCCCTCGCGCTCGCTGCGATTGGGCAGCGCTACGAGATTCTGGGCGAAGCGGGACACGGCAGCATGGGCAACGTTTACAAAGCGCGGGATCGAGAGACCGGCGAGACGGTCGCGCTGAAATTATTGAAACCGGAAATCGCCTCGGATCACGCGATGATGGAGCGGTTTAAGAACGAACTCCTTTTTGCCCGCAAGATCACACACAAAAATGTTTGCCGCATGCATGAGTTCAATCGCGTGGGCGGCATCGCTTATAGCTCGATGGAATTTGTCGAGGGCGAGAGCCTGCGATCCGTGCTGAGCCGGTTCGGCGGTTTGCCGCAAAAAAAGGCGGTGGACCTGGCGTTGCAAATCTGCTCGGGATTGAAGGAAGCACATGCACAGGGCATCGTTCACCGGGATCTGAAGCCGGAGAACATCATGGTGGACGCGCACGGCAACGTGAAGATCATGGACTTCGGCATTGCGCGTTCGATGGAAGCGATGACGCGGATGACCGGATCGCTGGCGGGAACGCCGCAATACATGGCGCCCGAGCAAGTGGCGGGGAAGCCGGTGGACTACCGCACGGATATTTATTCGCTGGGGCTAATTTTGTACGAAATGTTTACGGGCACGCCGGCGTTTCAAGCTGACAATCCGGTGGCGGTTGCGCTGAAGCATATGCAAGAAGAGGCGGTACCTCCCCATCAGATTGATCCGGCGATACCCGCTTACATCGAGCGCACGATTTTGAAATGCCTGTTGAAAGAGCCTGCGAACCGGTTCCAGTCGATCGCACAACTGGAGCAGGCGCTTAACGGGTCGGAGGCGCAGAATTTGGCCGCTGCGGCGGCGGCGCCAGTTCGAACGGCGGGTGCGCAAAGAGTTGTGAGCGCGCCTGCGCCAGCGCGGATCGCGACGCCTACGATCGCGCCGGCGGCGACGCAGAGCAAAGGTCCTTCAGCGATTATTTGGGTGCTGCTGATCGCTGTGATTGTCCTCGGAGCATTAGGCACCTTGCGCGGGATTGCGAAGGCGCGAGCTGCGGACTTGATTCCGCCAGCCGGACTTCCCACTCCGGTACCACCCGAGATTGCGTATGTGAGCTCTCCGCCAAAACCGGTTCATATCATAGCTGCGACTGAGCCCAGCGGGCCCGAGCCTTCGCGCGTACCCGACGAAAGCGCACCGGCGCCGGCTGCGGCTTCCAAACCAACATTTGCGAACAATGAAACGCCTGCAAACCCGCAGCCCGAGGCTGAAACGCCAAAGGGCATTTCGCGCAAGGGAGGCGGACTGCGATCAAGGCCGTCGCCGGACGAGGCGGCGAATATCCTACGCAAGGACGATGCTCCGAAATCCAAAGCGAAGAAGCCAGCAGCGAGGAAGGATGCCGCACCGGAGACTCCCGCGCCGGCCGCGACCGGAGCTTCCTATTTATATGTGAAAACTTTCTTGCGTGAAGACCGCGCGAAAGAGGCCGAAACACAAATCGAGGGCTTGGGAATGCCGGCCGGTGTGGTTCAGAAACACGTGGGTAACGCGGATGTCTATGTGGTTTATAGCGGGCCCTATCCGGACGCGCAGGTTGCGAGCGCGATGCAAAAGCTGGAGCAAAAGGGTTTTTCGAACGTGCGGTCGGTTCCCGTCCCTGGGACTGGCGGGAGTGCAAAGCAATAGCGGTTCTAGATACTTTCAGGGGTCATAGGCGATGGAAATCGAATTCGGAGCGCGCAGCGACGTAGGGCGTGCTCGCGGGAACAACGAAGACAGTTTCGCGGTGGCTGCCGAACTGAAGCTGTTTGTGCTGTCGGATGGAATGGGCGGGCTGGCAGCGGGAGAGGCGGCGAGCCGGCTAACCACCGAGACGGTGGTAAATAATTGCCGCGCGGCGGCCTCGAATCCTTCGCTCCCATTGATCGGTGAATACCTGACGGAGCTTTCGAAGTCATCGAACCGGCTGGCTAGCGCGATTCGCACGGCAAACCGCGATGTTTACGCGGCCGCGCAGAAGGACAAGAAGAAGCGCGGAATGGGCGCAACAGTGGTGGCCGTATGGATTGTGGATTCGCAGCGAGCAAGCGTGGCGCACGTGGGAGACAGCCGCATCTATAGGCTGCGCGGCGAGGACTTCGCGCAGATAACCGAAGATCACTCGTTTGTCGCGGACCAGATTCGTCGCGGCATGATGACGCAACAGGAAGCGGCGCGAAGCAACATGCAAAGTGTGCTTTTGCGGGCTTTGGGCGTGGAACCGGAGGTTCAAGTTGACATCACGGAGAAGGATTTGATGGAAGGCGACACTTTCCTGCTCTGTTCCGACGGGCTCACGCGCGAGCTTTCGGATGCGCAGATTTCCGCGACTCTGGCCGAAGCGGAAAATTCGCAAGAGGCGGCGGATCGGCTGATCGATCTCGCGAATCAGGCGGGAGGCGGAGACAACATTACCGCGGTGGTCGTACGATACGCGGCAAAGCCGGTACGAGCGTTCGCGCGAATAGGGAAATGGTTCAAAGGATCCGAAGAGCGGTGACGGCGCAGCGTTCCGTTACAGTCTGCGCAAAAATTGAATCGAGGGGGCATGAACATGTCAAAGTTAGTGCTGAAATTTGAGAGTTCGGTATTGAAAGAGGTTTCGGTGGGCAGCAAGGAAGTGAGCATCGGGCGCTCGCCGGAGTGCGGAATCGTGATCGATAACCCCGCGGTGTCGAACTATCACGCGCGCGTGTTCAGCGAAGAAGGCCGCATGATGCTGGAGGATTTCGGAAGCTTGAACGGAACTTTCGTCAACGGGCAGCGGGTGAAAATGGTTACGCTGAAACCGGGAGACTCCGTAGCGATCGGCAAGCATACGATCGTGGTGACGGACTCGAGCGAGATCAGAGGAACTGCGCCGGGCGGCTCAAATGGAACGTCGTGGCCCACGGTGCCGAAAATCGATGAAACCGTGATGCTGGACACCAAGGAGCGCCGCGAATTCCTGCGTCAGGTGGCGGCAGGGGGAGAGAGTACGCAGGTGGCGCCGGGCCGGCTGAAACTGCCTACACTTTTGGTGCGCAAGGGTAAGACCGACCGGAAAGAGTACACGCTGAGCGATAAGCTGACGGTCATCGGGAAATCGGCGCTGGCGACAATCAAGCTGAAAGGGTGGTTCGCGCCGAAAGTAGCCGCGCAGATTACGCGACGCGAGGATAATTCGTTTTATATCGGAATGGCGGAGCGAGTGCCCAGCGTTAACGGGACGGCTATTTCGCAACCCTCCAAGCTTTCTTCCGGCGACGTAGTGGAGGTAGCTGGAGTCGTGCTTGAATTTGTGTATCGCGATTAGCTGAGCGCTGTCGAAAAAAGTACTCGCAGAATCGGCGCAAGTTTCAGTGGCCGCAATTGGCCGTCCGCGACGCTTCAATTGCTCTGTATGTTGCGCTCATTTGTCCTCCACCGTTGCTTGAGTACGATGCAGCGCGACTTCCGTACGTTCACCGGAGTTGTTGATGTAAGAACTTGCTTGTCCGCCCGTTCGCGAGCGTAGCCGCGGCGGCGTTGTAATGCGCGCCATTATTCCGGGAGAAGGCGTGACGCTGACCCGGATAGCTGTAGACTGTCGCATTCGGTTTCTTGGCAAGGGCCGCTTTGATCTCAGCCTGCGCAGACTTGGAAATGAACTCGTCTTCCTCTGCCAGATGCATCAGCAGCGGCGCATTAAGGCTGCCGACTTCCCCCAGATATTTCTCCGTGTCACCGCCGTGATAGGCGACCCCAGCGTCAACGCCATAGCGCGCGGCCGTCAGGAAGGTCATCAGCCCGCCGAGGCAATAGCCCATGACGGCAACTCTGCCTGTGCACTCCGGCAGCTTTGCCACGGCGTTGGCAGTGTCCTTCACATCTTTGGCGCCAGCGTCGCGATCATACGCCTGATTAAGGCGAAGGCCGTGCTGCCAGTCGGGTTCGGACGTAACACTAAGGTCCACGCCCGGTTCCTGACGCCAGAACAGGTCGGGCGCGACCGCGACGAAACCTTGCGCGGCCAGCTCGTCGCAGTGCTTGCGAATGTCGGTGTTCACTCCGAAGACCTCGTGCAAAACGACTACGGCGGGAGCGGGCAAAGTCTTCGGTCGTGCGATGTAGGCCCCGAATGCGCCATCTCGTCCTTCTATGGTGATGCGATCTTTCATTGTGTTCTCCTTGCTTGATGAGATTCATTTGGACCGCCGCCGATCTCGTCAGGATCGGCGGCGGCCGTACTCTGGGGCAAGGCGGTTTTAGCATGGCGGCGCCAGCTCAGCCAATGCAGGCTCTAGACTCCGTGCTATTTTTTGGCGGGTGCGGAGGTGGCAGCCTCCTCAATCAGCTTGGCTGCCTCCTTCGGATGAGACATGTAGGCCACATGGCTGGCATTCACTTCGACCGTTGTGGCCTTGGCCCGCTTCGCCATCATGCGCTCCTGGTTCGGATTGATCGAGCGGTCTGCGGTGGCCACCATGTACCAAGTGGGTTTTGACTTCCATGCGGGCGAAGTGACCTTGTGGGTAAACGAGTCGGTGGAGATCGGCACCTGCGACACGGCCATGAAGCTCGACACGGACGGCGGAACATCCGCTGCGAAGTCGGCTGCGAAATGCTCCTGTTCTATCCACCAGTTGCCGTTGCTGTCCGGCTTGAACGCCGTGGAGGCTTGCGGCAGGGCCTGCTCGATCGACGCACAGCTCTCACCGTCATCGAGAGCAAATGCGGCGATGTAAACCAGTGCCGAGACGTTTGGATCGTTGCCGGCCTCAGTGATGATGGACCCGCCGTAGCTATGGCCAACCAGAACCACTGGCCCGCCCATGGCGTCGATTGCGGCCTTGGTGTACTTTTGGTCGTCGGCGTAAGAGGTCTCGGGGGGTTGCGCCACCGACACCGTGTAGCCATCCTTCTGGAGAATCTTGGCGACGGCTTCCCAACCGGAACCATCGGCGAACGCACCGTGCACCAGAACTACGTTCTTGATGCCGAGCGGCGGCGCCGCAGCGACTTTAACAGTTCTCGCGAGCAGCAGAGTCGCGCCCATCAGCGTAGCAACGAGCATTACAACCTCGAAAGTCTTCTTCATGATCATTCTCCTCTCTAGGTGAGCCTCAGCTAATCATGCCAGTTCGAGGCTTAATATTCTTCGCCCGAGTGATATCAGGAACGAGCACGACACTATTGAAAACACGGACCACTTTTGTGGAATCCTGCTTCAAATGTGGAGTGAAGGCGGGCGAAAAGACCACTTCCGGCTTGGGTTCAACACGAAGACTCTGTTCGAATTTCAAATCGGCGACGATATTGCATCTACAGGGAGGCTCCGGGGAACACCGTCACCGGAGCGGTGGACTTGAGGATGGGATCTATTCCTGTGGTTGAAGGGATTGGCGTTTGGATGTTTGCACAAAAATCCTGCGGCGTGAGTGTTCACGCCTCCATTTTGCCGGAGTCGCACCGACGACGTTTGCAAACGTCCGGGTAAGGGCGGATTGATCAGAAAATCCAGCCTGCGCGGCAATTTCCACCAACGAGCCATTCGTTTCCGACAAAAGGGCCTTCGCAATCTCGACGCGGTGCAGAATCAGGTAACGATGTGCGGAGGTCCCAAACGATCTCCTGAATGATCGCGCAAAATGGCTGACTGAAAGCCTACATTCCTCGGCAAGTGTTGCCAATTTTAACTCGCCGTCCAGATGCTGCTGGAACAATTCCAGAACGCGACGCCTTTGCCACGACGCCAGACCGCCTTTGAACTGCGGGATCGCTTCACGAATCTGAGCATACCGCCCGACAAGATGCGAACAAATCATCAAGGTGAAAGAATCCATGAACAACTGAGAGAACATCTCCGGTCTATTCAAGCACGGCAGGATCAATTGCGTTAGGTGATGGAGAGCCGGGTCGGAAGTTCCATAAACGCAGTGGAGACGCTTAACTCTAGGCATCCTGGCATCGTCCGTGAGGGAATCCAAGGTTGCACGCGGAACATGGTAATGGATCCAATCGATCGGGCCCGGGTTTCGAATACTCGAATTGGACTCCAAGTCGCACATCGCGACTCCGCCCACTGGCCATGCCCCTGTCTTTGTGTACTTGCCGTCGGTCCAAAGTTCCCATTCCCCGGAATTCGCATGATTAAGATGAACCGAAACAACGTAGGCCCTCTCAGATGGGATGGACGCAGTTCGCTCCGGGATGCCGCTCCGTGCAATCAGCCGGGTAATCGCCATTTGTGGCCGGACGACGGAAACCGCGGAATCGATGGCAACACTGGGCGGTTGGTTCATGTTGAAATACTTCGCCATCTGTGCGCCGTAGGCGCTTGCTTGGTTCGATGAGGTCGTCATGGACCGCTCCGTTCCGGCGGTGATCGTGGCCCAATATACATGTCCCGGCCACTTCTGAAAAGTCCCAATGGCACGGGTAATGAGTCTGGACCATGCAGGTTCGGCAGCGCTCCGGCTCGCGAGGCAGGCGTACTATTGAACTTCGGTCAGGTACACGCTGGTACCGTCGTCCTATAGCCACGCGCTAATGCGTTAAGTACATTTGTATTGTTCACGTTTCTGACCGACTCACGACTGGGGAGAACGCGCATGGCTACAGCAACTTACATCGGGGCTAGTCCGGTATCGTCGCCGGACAAGAGCTCGGGCCACAAAGACACGCGGCGCCGGGCGCGGTTGAAAGTTTCGCTTCCGCTGGAAGTGCGGCCCTTCGATGCGCGTTTCGCCGAGATAGTGGACGTAGGCGAGGTGCTGGATTTCACGCGCGATGGGCTGTATTTTGCGACCTGTATGCCCCATTATTTCATGGGGATGCGACTACTCGTGACCTTTCCGTTTGGGGAAAGAATCTCAGCACACAAGAAATTCCTAGGCTCGATTGTGAGAATGGAAAACCGGCCGGACGGAACGGTTGGAATTGCTGTGCGGTTCCTGCTGTAAGGCTGGCCTTCGATGGGTTGGCCTTTAGGCATGGCGGCAGGGATAGCGCTTGTTCGACTGTGTCACACCTACGACAATAATAAACAGGATCTGGCCTTTGTTAGCCAATTAGCGGAACCGCAGGATTTCGCGCGGGGAGACTAGGACAACACCATGCATAATTCATCTGAGAAAAAGAAGGGTCACGGCACTCACTCGTCTGCGGTGCAGGAAGCCGAGCGACGCGCAGCCGAGCGCCACATGTTCACTGCCGGCGCTGAAGTGGTGGAGCTCAAGTCCGGAGCGCGATTTTCTACCCGCACGACTGACCTCGGACCTGGCGGCTGTTTCGTCGATACGACGGTTCCCTTCCCCATCGGTTCGATCGTGCGCGTGACTCTGAACAAGGGCAAGACTACGTTCGAGACCGCCGGCACAGTGGTGTATTCGCAGCACGGGCTTGGCATGGGCATCGCGTTCAGTGAACTTAGCGAGGAAAAGCGGTTGGAACTTGCCGACTGGATCGCAGGTGTTACGGGCGAGCGCCCGGTAGCTCACGAAATTGCGCGGGTGCCCAAAGATTCGAATACCAAGCAGGGCCGCGAGTTTGTCGCGCTTGTCCGACTTGTTCGGTTGATGATCGGGAAAGGAATTCTGACGGAAGCGGAAGGAACTTCTGTCCTCCACGATCCCGTACTATAGAAACAGAATCGGAGCAGGCTATCAGAGCAGCTCTTACTTTTAGTGGCGGAACCGGGCTCTTGGGCTTGATTTGCAAAATCCGGTTCGGCACTGAACCCCTTGGGATGTTCTTCCTACAGAAGGCAAAAATTGCCTAGTCGCGGGTCAAAATTGCACGGTATGCTGCCGTTAAGTGGTTTAGTTTCTTTCGATCTGTGAGTTTTCACTATGGCATCTAGAGTGCAGCCCATTACTGGGGGTACCCTATGGCAGAACGAAGAAAAGCACGCAGGTATGAGCTTTATCTTCCAGTACAGGTTTGCCTGTCTGTTCAGCGTCCCGTTGAATTTCACACGGGGCAACTCCGCGATGTTTCGCGCTCAGGAGTGTTTTTCCAATCGACCGTTCCGATAGACACCGGAACAGGTATGGAACTTACGTTCTCGCTTCCTGCCGAGAAAGAGCGCGGGACGACGGTCCTGGTCCGCGCCAGCGCTAAGGCGCTTCGCGTTTCGACATTGCATGGCGAGGACGCGCCGCTCTACGGGGTGGCAGCGACGATCGATCGCATCGACTTCATCCGGCCTGTTATTTCCAGCGCCGCATAATCTTCTTCTTTTCACGTCGAGTCCTGGATACCGGCGCAGCTTTTCTCAGCTGCGCCGTTTTTTTGTGCCTGCTATTAGGTGCGACATCCACGCCAGTTTATTTCTCCGCCGGATATGGTTACGCCGATACAATAAGAATATATCGGCCACGCACATTCCATGTCCCAGCAAAGCCCGGCAAAGCGAATCTTTGAGCTAGAGCGCGACGCGCTGCGCGCGCTGTGCATCCGCGCGAGCGAGAACGCACGGCACGAAACTGCAATGCGCGAGCTTTCTAACCATGTCTGGCAGGATGCGGAGCATCGCGTCGTTTTCGAAGCGATCCAGAGGCTCAGCAGCAGCGATCCGCAGCTTTTACGGGAGCAGCTTCCGGCGCAAACAACACGCATGGGCTTCCCGGACGTAAACTGGGAAAACTACTTTATCCCCGCAGGAAAAGCGGACGGCGATTTCGACGCGCTGGTGCGCGATTTGCTGGCTCAGCCCAAGACCACGAAGTGAACCCGCGACAGGGCCAATCTACCTGGCGGCTAACCCGAATGCGCGTGAATGAAATTCGAGTGAAGCGGGAAAGTGTTCCGCCACGTAACTCCAGTCGTGACCGCCGGGATACAGATGGAACTCGTTGGGGATGTGACGCGCGTCTAATAGATCGTGAAATGCCTGGGCACCGGCGTTGAAGCCGTATTCGTCCTCCGTACCGCAATCAAAATAAATTTTCAATCCGTTCAGATGCGGCCCGTTTTTTACGAGCGTGAAAGGGCTGTTTTGATTCCAGTAGGCCGCGTCAGGGGGAGACCCGAACGCGGTGCCGAGAACCCGCGAAAGCATGGCCCCCTGATAACTCGTCATCCCGCCGGTGGGCAGATTAGCCACCAGGGCAGCGCTGTGCGCGCTCACGGAGCCAAACAATTGCGGATAGCGTAACGCAAAGCGCAAAGAACCGTAGCCACCCATGGAAACACCGCCGATACCGCGGTACTGGCGTTCGGCGCGAACCCGGTAGTGGCTCTCGATGTAGGGAATGAATTCGCGGATGAAAAAATCCTCGTAGCGCACCTTTCCATCGCGTGAGTTGATATAGAAACTTCGGCCGGCGTCGGGTGTGACAACCAGGAACTGGCCAATTTTATTCTGGGCCCAAAGATCATTCACAAGGTCCATTCCGCCCTGGTCGATCAGAAGTTGCGCGTTGGAACCCAGACCGTGAAGGAAGTACAGCACGGGATAGCGTTGCTTTTCAGAATCATAACCGGGCGGGAGGATTACGCAGTAAGGCACAGGGTGACCGAGAATTTTGCTGGGCGCCGAGCGGCATTCGGCGCGGCCAGGAGCGGCCGCTTGAGTCGTTGAAGACATCGTAGAGCACGCTACCAATAGAATGAGAGCTGCGAATACGAGCTGCGAGAACTGGAAGCCTATCTCAGAATGTTTTACTGGCGAGGCGATGCTACTCATACCGCAGGGCCTCGACCGGATTCAGTTTCGCGGCGCGCGACGCGGGGTAAATGCCCGCGGCGAGGCTTACCAGGACAGAAAACCCGATAGCGCCCGCGACCATCCACCAAGGAATCGAAGATAGGTCGATCGGGGGCAATTCCTGCCTGCGCAAATAAACATTCGTGCCGAAGGTGAGCGCGGAGCCGATGAGCCAGCCGAGAGCAACGCCTAAAATGCCGCCGAGGAGACCCATCACGCCAGCTTCCGCGAAAAACAGACGGCGAATGTCGCGGTCGGCTGCGCCCAAGGCTTTCAGGATGCCAATTTCGCGGCGGCGTTCGAGAATAGCCATCACGAGGGTGTTGATGATGCCGAGCGAAGCTACGGCCAGAGCCAAGCTGCCGAAAATTCCGAGAAGCAAATCGAATACGGCAAAGACCTGGCGGAGGCTCTTGGTTGCGTCGAGCAGTGAAAAAGTGGTGAATCCCTGGCTTTGGATGGCGTCTTCCACGGACTTCACTTGCGACGGGCCTTTCACGCGTACCGTAAGGCTATCGTAATTACCTTTCGAGGAAGTCCCGCGCAGAATTTCGCGCAAATCATTTGCTTGGGCGATGCGCAAAGTCTCGGCAACTTGCAAGGGAATGAGCAAGCGGCCCCGGCCGAAACCACCAAAGCCGGTGGCCGGCTCGGTCTCGACAACACCGACGATACGAAAAATCTTTTCGCGCGGTACGATGGAAAAACCCGGGGAAAGGTCAGTCTCTTGCAAGGGCGGAGTTTTTCCGTTCGCGCCTGTTTTGCTCTTGCCGGCGCTTGGTTCCGGCGGAAGCGGCTGGCGTTCCGCGTATCGCAGCGTCAAATTTTTGCCGATCAGCGAATCCGGCTGGGTTGAAAGATCTTTGGCGAACTCGATTTGAAGTATTGCTTCGTCGACATTCGGGCCGGAGAAGAATGCGCCTTTCATGCCATCGAATGCGCCATCGGATTTAGCGGATGCAGGAATGCCCGCGACGGTGGTCGAGAACGGCTTGCCTTCGAATTGGATTTCCGTCGGGAAGCGAATCTCGGGATAGACTTCGACAACATTGGCGAGCCCGGCGATTTTCTGTCGCGCTTGTTCGTCCAGAGGCTTCGCCGGCGACGCGTTCGCCGGGTCGGGGCGTGTGGGCCGGCCGAAGCCTCGCTGGTTCATCCGCGAGCTGACAAAGACAGCGTCAAACAAACCGGAGCGGGAAAGCCGCTTGCTGGCTAGCTCCTGCAGGCCAACGCCGAGCGACAGCATGGCCACGAGCGAGGCCACTCCCACGGCGATGCCGAGAGTGGTGAGAGAGTTTCGCAGCAGCGCTTCGCGCAGGTTGCGCCCGGCGAGTTCCGTGAGGTCGCGTGCCTTCATGACTTGGTCCCATCGCTGGTGAGTTTCCCGTCCGCCATGGTCACGATTCGATGTGCAAACCGCGCGGCGCGGTCATGGTCATGCGTCACCATCACGATGGTCATGCCGAGGGACTCATTAATTTCCTGCAACAAGTGGAGAATGGCGTCGCCGGTGGCGCTGTCCAGATTCCCGGTGGGTTCATCCGCGAGGAGAATCGTGGGCCGGTTCACGAGGGCGCGGGCGAGCGCTGCGCGTTGCTGTTCGCCGCCGGACAATTCACTGGGGCGATGCGTCAAGCGAGCGGCCAGGCGGACGCGTTCTACTGCTTCCCGCACTCGCCCTGCACGGTCGTTGCGTTCCACTTCAGCCAGGCGCAGCGGCAGTTCCACATTTTCCTCGAGCGTCATGCGTGGGAGGAGATTGAAAGACTGAAAAACCATTCCGACGGTATGGCTGCGATGCTGCGCGAGATCTTCAGAACTCATTTCGGCGAGGTTACGCCCACGAGCAAAAATGGCGCCGGAAGTGGGACGGTCAAGACCCGCCATCAAATTCAGCAACGTGGACTTGCCGGAGCCGGAACTGCCCAGGAGCGCTACGAATTCCTTGGAGCGAATTGCAATACTGACGTCGTCCACGGCGCGGACAAGCGCATCTCCCATTTGGTAGCTACGAGAGACCGCGTCCGTGCGGATCGCAATTTCATCAATTGTCCCGGTCATTTCACCCACACTATTATTACGTTCGGTAGAGCTTGTTAGTTACTTAAATTAATGGAGACGAAGGCTAGAGATTTAGATCGCCGTAGCGTTCGGCCGCAACCGACTCGGCTCGACGAAGGAGCTTTGGCGCGGTTGCGCCGTGTGGATTGCTCCATCGTCCTGGTATGGCTAGACGGCAATTAGGGCAGCGGCCGTCTCGCAGGTTGTTTTGCTGTACGTCGTGCCACGAGCGGCGGACGAGAAGCGTTCCGCACGACGGGCATAGCGTGTTGGCTGCATCGGTGTGGATGTTTCCTTCATAGACGTAATGCAGCCCGGCTTCGAGCGCGATGGCGCGCGCGGCGTGCAATGTTTCGGGCGGCGTTCGAGGCTTGTCGCGCAACTTGAAGTCGGGATGGAAGGCGGTGAAATGCAAGGGCACGTCCGGGCCCAGATTCTCAAAGATCCAGTCCGCCAGCCTGCGAAATTCATCAGCGCCGTCATTCAGAGTGGGAATGATCAGATTTGTAATTTCGAACCAGACGTTTGTTTCATTCTTCAGCCACTTCAACATATCGAGAACCGGCTGCAAATGAGTGAGCGTGATGCGGCCGTAGAAGTTCTCGGTAAAGGACTTCAGGTCCACATTGGCGGCGTCCACGTGATCGTAAATATCGTGGAATGCGTCGTAGGTGATGTAACCGTTCGTGACCATCACGGTGTTCAGCCCGCGCTCTTTGGCGGCGGCACAAATATCTATGACGTATTCACCCCAGATGGTGGGCTCGTTGTAAGTAAACGCAATCGAAGGGCAATTATTCTTGATTGCGAGCAGAGCTACATCTTCCGGCGGGACGTGGGACGAATGCACCTGATCCGAGCGCGATTTCGAGATATCCCAATTCTGGCAGAAGAAGCAGCCCATGTTGCAGCCCGCGGTCCCCATGGAAAAGACGCGCGTTCCGGGAAGGAAATGGTTGAGCGGTTTTTTCTCGATGGGATCGATCTGCATCGCGGCGGGCGAGGCGTAGCCAAGGCTGTAGAGCTTGCCGCCTTCGTTCACGCGGATGAAGCAGAAGCCGGCCTGCCCGTCACCGATATGGCAATGGCGCGGGCAAAGATAGCAATGCGCTTTGCCGCCGGGTTCAGGGCTCCACCAGCGCGCTTCGTGAAGCGCGGCGGTCTTTTGGAGGATCTTCAAATCTTGCATGAAATGGCGAGAAGCAAAGTGCTCGCTAGTAATCATTATACGCCAGTGGCATGAAGACGCGTGTTTGCGCGCAGTTGCAAGGGGTTTAACATACGATTGATGCGGCGCGTGATTAAGAGCCAATCTGTAACGAATAGGGATAATGGAGCATGCCCCTTTGGCGGCAACGCGCGGTGCTTGCGCACATGAAAATTTCAGCTTCCAGGTTTCTCAGCATCGTCGCGGCATCCATGTCGCTCTTAACGCCGTTCGGAGCTTTGGGTGAAGCGGCGGTCCAGGAAGCCCCGCAGGTTTTGGAATACAAAGAGGTCGTTCCGCTCTCATCCGGCCAGGTTAGGGACGGAAATGTGTGCGTCAATTTCGGCCCGGTGATGACAGCCGGCGATTTTTTCGACGGACTGCAGCGGCACGAAACGCCGTCGGGCGACGAATTTCGCAAGAATTCCCGGGTGGTACAGAACTTTCCTGAACAGATTACCGTTCAGGTTCAACTGTCCATCTCCGTATGCGACGCCGATATTTACACCCCGGCTCCCGCGCCGGGATTCGTGAACGGCATCCGGTTCAAAGCGCAATGGAAGCGCGGACTGGCCATGCGACCGGTGGAACAATTTGCGATTCAGCGCGTGGCGATTACGTCGGAAGAAGGCGACAGCAGGATGCTGTTCCTACTGAAGATTCGGGACAAAAACGTGCCGCTGACGGACCACCTGATTATTTCCGTAATTTCACCGCAGGGGAAACTGCTTTCGCGAATGTCCGGCAGATTGTAGAGCTGCATTTCAGGAATTCTGAGCGCCGCGGCGTATGGCTACCCATTCGAGGAACCGTTCGATGCGGGCACGCTCTCGCCACATCAAGCCGAAGAATTTCCGCGCGTCGAGTCCCGAGGCTTCTTTGCCGAAGAACGTTTCCATGCGCCACTGAATGTACGGCGAAGCCCAGGGGCGCAGACGATAGCCGCGGGCGATAATCCAGTAATAGCGCAGGGCGTTCAGCACGGCAGGCAGGCGGGACGCAGAACACGCCGACCTCTCGCTGCGATAGAGCCATTCCCAAAAGTTCCCTTCCGCCGAAATGGTAGAATCGAGACGTTCGCAGAAAGGCTTTTGAGATGACCGCGGAAGACCACTACTACGCCGGGATAGATTTTTTTGGCGAGGGCAAACTGGACTCGGCGATTGAGGAATACAACCGCGCGTTGGAGCTCGATCCTAAGTTGATCGACGCGCTTCATGGCCTGGCGCAAGCGTATCACGCCAGCGAAGATTTTCACCGCACGATTGAAGCAGCGCGGCGAATCCTGGTTCTGGAGCCGGACGACATTCTTGCGTGGACCACGATTTCGCGGGCCTATCAGCGCCTGGGAATGATTCCGGAAGCCGAAGAGGCGGGAAACAAGGCGCGAATCCTGGGATGGAAGCAGCAACTGCGAGAACAGAAGCCGAAAGCGAAGTAAGAGCGATGTTGTGACGAGAAAATAAAAAAGGGCCGAGCGACGAACTCGGCCCCTTTTTGTTTCTAGAACGGCCCTTACAGCGCGCAGCAGACGGACTTGACCTCGGTGTAATTCTTGAGGACTTCGTGGCCCATCTCGCGGCCCCAGCCGGACTGCTTGTAACCACCGAATGGGAGCGCTGCGTCGAAGACGTTGTAGCAATTGATCCACACGGTTCCGGCGCGAAGCTTGGACGCGAGCGCATGCGCCTTCTTGATGTCGCGCGTCCAGATTCCCGCAGCGAGACCGTACTCCGTATTGTTAGCCTTTGCGGCAATTTCGCTGATGTCGGTAAACGGAATCGCCGTGAGCACCGGCCCAAAAATTTCCTCCTGCACCACTTTCATGGTGTCGGTAGTGTTGACGAGGACAGTGGGCTGCACGAAATAACCTCTGTTGCCCTCGCGTCCACCGCCCGTAACCGCCTTGGCGCCTTCTTTCTTGCCGGATTCCAAATAGCCACAGACCTTGTTGAATTGCTCTTCGGAAACGAGCGGGCCCATGTCGCTGTCGGGGTCAAATCCCTGGCGCACACGGATCTTGCTTGCGGTTTGCGCCACGCCGTCAACGACCTTGTCGAAGATTTTCTTGTCAATGAACAAGCGCGAGCCCGCGCAGCATGTTTGACCCTGGTTGAAGAAGATTGCGCTAGCCGCTCCGGGAATAGCCGCCTCGATGTCGGCGTCTTCGAGCACGATGTTCGGAGATTTGCCGCCCAGTTCGAGCGAAACTTTCTTCAGATTACCTGTGGCAGCGTGCACGATGAGCTTGCCGACTTCGGTAGAACCTGTGAAAGCGATCTTGTCGACGTCCGGATGCGCGGCTAAAGCTGCGCCGGCGGTCTCGCCGTATCCTGGAACGATATTCACGACACCTTCGGGGAATCCCGCTTCCAGTATCAGTTCGCCCAGGCGAAGGGCGGTGAGAGGAGTCTGTTCCGCCGGCTTCAGAATTACCGTGCATCCGGTAGTAAGCGCCGGGGCCATCTTCCATGCAGCCATCAGCAACGGGAAATTCCAGGGGATGATCTGGCCGACGACGCCCACTGGTTCGCGCGAAGTGTAAGCATGGAATGCTCCCTGCTTCGCGAGGCCCATCGGAATGGTGTTGCCTTCGATCTTTGTGGCCCATCCGGCGTAGTAGCGGAAGTGATCGATTGCAAGCGGCAGGTCGGCAACGCGAGCGATCTTGAGCGGCTTGCCGTTGTCGAGCGATTCGAGTTGCGCAAATTCCTCGGCGTGCTTTTCGAGCAGGTCGGCGAGTTTCCAGAGGAGTTTGCCGCGCTCGGAAGGAGAAATCCTTGACCACTTTCCGTTGTCAAAAGCCGCGCGTGCAGCTTTGACAGCTCGGTCGATGTCTTCTTTGTCGCCTGCGGCGACGTTGGCGAGGACCTCGCCGGTCGCGGGATTGTAAGTAGGGAAAGTCTTACCGGAAGCCGCTTCAACCCATTTTCCATTGATCAGGAGCTTGCCTGTTTTGGATACGAAACCGGTGACGTTGCTATCCGGCTGTACGACTGCAGCAGTTGCCATGTGATTTTCCTCCGCTAATTTAAGTTAGAAATCTCGCACTCCAGTATCTGGGACATACTTCCGAATCCGAGTCCTGCACGGGGACGGCCGCCACCGTCTTTGAACGCACCACGCGAGATGTCGTTTTAACTCCAAGCGGGCTAAAAGGGCGAGTCTAAAGTTACTCCGGCGGAGCGCAAAATTCAAGTCACAGGGATATCCGGGCGGGCGGTCAATCGCGCCCACTAAGAGGGGACGCGGCGAACCCACAGGCGCTCGGTGGCTGGTTTACCCAGGTGGATGCGGGCGGAATGACGGCCCACGGATATGGCCATGGTCTCGTCATACTCGCGCTTGTGGACGCGAAGGCGGGTGCCCGGACGAAGCTTGAGGCTTTCCATGAATTCAAGAAACTTGGGATCTTTTTCGAAGACGCGGAGAACTTCGTAGGAGCGGGCGACCTCGGCATCAGACAGCCGCACAGCACCGAATTTCCGGCGCAGCTTCGACATGCCGCCGAATAGTGGAACGCCGTGCGGGCAGCGGACGTCGCGGCCAAAACGCTTGAGCAGCAGCGCCGCTACCTGCGGGGAAATTCCGTGTTCGAGGCGCTCGGCTTCCTCGTGCGCGCGCGACCAATCAATGCCGATGACGTCGGTTAGAAGCTTTTCGGCCAGGCGATGGCGAAGAACCAAGTGCTGGGCGATTCCCTGCCCCTTCACGGAAAGAACGATGCGGCCGTCGCGCCGGACGTGCAGGTAACCGGTGCGGGCCATGCGCTTGAGGGCGGCAGTGACGGCCGGCGGCGTGACGCCCAGATCTTCGGCCAGGCGCGCACTGATCGGGGTTTGCTCCTCCTGCACGAGCTCCCAGATGGCCTTCAGATAATCTTCCTGGGAAACGCTGGTCTTTTCGCGGCGCAAGATGCTCCTCGCAAAATGCCGATGCTACGAAGACGCGCCCTCTGAGCGCGCTTTGGGATCGGTAGGCTGTTCCGTTTGCGACTGGCGCAAACGCGCTGCTAAATCCTTAACCCGAGCTTCGATATCATCGCAGGTGCGGCAGTGGATTTCCACCGCTTCGCCGAATGGATCTTGCACCTGCCAGTCCTCAAATCGCTGGCCCGCGAAGAGAGAGCTGCCTGGAATGCCAGACATGTTCACGATGAGGTCCGGCTTCTTCAGCGTGTGCGTACGCAGCCCTTTTGAAAACTGTCCCTCGAACGAGATGCCACGTTCGCGCAGAACTCTCTGCGTGGTGTTGTCAATAAAACCGAGCGGGGAAACTCCGGCGCTTTCTGCTGCGATGATGTCCGAGGCGTCATGGCGAGCGATTGCTTCCGCCATCTGGCTGCGGACGCAATTGCCGACGCACACGAACAGGACTTTTACGGGTTGCGTCATAGGCTAAGAGGGACTCTCCGCCATCTTCAGGAAATATTCGTGGACGGAGGAGTCGCCGGTAAGCTCGGGATGAAACGTGGACGCCAGAATCTTGCCTTGGCGCACGAGGACCGGATGGCCCGCGTCTTCCGCGAGTACTTCCACACCTTCACCAACGGATTCGATAATCGGCGCGCGAATGAAAACCATTTCGACGGGCGCCGAGGCAATTTTTGTGTGTCCGAGGTGAACGTCGCTGGCAAGCTGGCGTCCATAGCCGTTTCGCAGGACGGAGACATCGAGGAGCGCGAGCGACTCCTGCGCGGGGCCGTGAACTTCGCGTGCGAGCAGAATGGTTCCGGCGCAAGTCCCGAAAAATGCGCCGCCATTTGAAGCAAACTGTTTCAGCGCATCGAACAGGCCTTCTTCGGTCATTACTTTCAGGTGCGTGGTGCTTTCACCCCCGGGCAGAATTACGCCGGAAACGTCCTTGAGGTCTTCCGGGCGACGAACGTAGGTATAGGCAACGCCCATACGCTCAAGCATTTTTGCGTGAGCTTCGTAGTCACCTTGAATCGCGAGAATTCCGATGGTCATGTCTTTTTCGTTCAAGCGATAATCAGCCCTCTATGCTGCGGCGCTTTTTCCGGCGCGCTTACCAGCCGCGGGTTTGCATCAGATCTTTTTCTTCGAGCTGGCGAATATCGAGACCCTTCATCGCGTCACCAAGCTCTTCGGAGGCTTCCAGCACAATTTTCGGATCCTTGTAGTGCGTGGTGGCCTTGACGATGGCCCGAGCACGTTGCGCGGGATCGCTCGATTTGAAAATTCCGGAGCCGACAAAGACCGCTTCGGCGCCGAGTTGCATGACCAGCGAAGCATCGGCCGGCGTGGCGATACCTCCGGCTGAAAAATTCGGCACGGGCAACTTTCCGTTCTTGGCCACCCATACGACAAGCTCAAAGGGCGCGCCGAGTTCCTTGGATTCGTGCACCAACTCTTCTTCTCCGAGCAAAGTCAGGCGCTTAATCTGGCTGACGATCGTGCGGATGTGCCGGACGGCTTCCACAATGTTTCCCGAGCCGGCCTCGCCTTTCGTTCGAATCATGGCGGCGCCTTCGGTGATGCGGCGCAGCGCTTCTCCCAGGTTTCGCGCGCCGCAAACAAAGGGAGCTTTGAAGCCGTGCTTCCAGACGTGGTGCTCCTCGTCCGCGGGCGTGAGCACTTCGCTCTCGTCAATGTAATCGAGTTCGAGCGCTTCCAGCACTTGGGCTTCCGCAAAATGTCCGATGCGAACTTTGGCCATTACCGGGATCGAAACTGTATTCATGATTTCGCGAATGATGCGCGGAGCGGCCATGCGCGCGACGCCGCCGTCTTTGCGGATGTCGGAGGGCACTCGTTCGAGGGCCATCACTGCGCAGGCGCCGGCTTGCTCGGCGATTTTTGCCTGCTCGGCGTTGGTCACGTCCATGATCACGCCGCCTTTGAGCATTTCGGCCAAGCCTACTTTTACGCGCCACAAATTGTTATTCATCAGGTCCATGGTGTTTCTCCTATTCTGAGGTCAGATTACGAAGTCTTTTTGTCACTAACGACATTTGCGTTGTCTTTGACACGCGATTCTCTGGGCTCAATCACGACGAAACGTCCGCGGCCGCGCGCAAGCAAATCCCCTGCTTGATTGCGAATCTCTCCAGCGAAATACAAGTTCCTTCCCATCTTGTCGACTTCATATGCTTCGATCAATAATGGCGCATCCACGGATACGGGCTTCAAAAATTCCACGGTCAGATCCGCAGTCACCGCACGCACTGCGCGAAAGCGGCAGAGCTTGCCCATGGCTTCGTCGAGAACCGTGGCGATAATTCCACCGTGAATAAAACCCGGGCCGCCCTGATATTCCGCGCCCAGCTTGAACGCTCCGCGAATGCGCTTGGCGTTGTCGTCCTGCTCGAAGGTGAGCTTCATTCCACGGTCATTCGCGCCGCCGCAGCCGAAGCATGTGTTCGTCGGATTGGGTGAAAGCAGCATAGGGCTAGATTAAGGCTACCCGCGACGGCAATTCGCTGCGCGCACCGCGCTGGCGTTTTTGGAATTCGACCTTCAAGAGTTCACTAAACGTCTGAACCCCGCGAGCAATTTTCTTCTCATCCAAAGCTGCAAAGCCGAGCCGCAAGGTATTCGGTTGCGGATTCTGCAAATAGAAATAGCGCCCGGGAACGAAAAGCACGCCGCGTTCGCGAAGATGAATGAGCAGTTCACCGGCATCGAACCCGGGCGGCAAAGTGACCCAAACGGACATTCCACCCTCGGGGCGCGTCCAAGTGGCTTCCTTGGGCATGTGTTTTTCAAGCGCGGCCTCCATGGCTTCCAGGCGGCCGCGATAAACTTTTTTCATTTTTGCTATGTGTCGCGCGAGATATCCGCGGCGAACAAATTCGGCGAGCGTGGCTTGGGCAAGCTGGTCGGTGTGCAAGTCGGTGGATTGCTTCACCAGCCGCAAGCGCTCGATGGCATTCTCCGGACCGATACACCAGCCGACGCGCAGCCCGGGAAACGCTATTTTAGAAAAACTGTCGATTTGAATCACGTTTCCGGACTTGTCCAGCGCCTTCAGCGACGGAAGCGCAGTGCCGCGCAGCCGGAGGCGGGCGTAAATTGAATCTTCAATGATGGGGACTTGATAGTGCGAAGCAATCTCGAGGAGCCGGCGGCGTTCGGCCAGAGGCAGCATGGTGCCGGTTGGATTGTGAAAATCGGGCGTGACGAAAATGAACTTCACGCGATTCTGCAATAGCACGGATTCGAGAGCGTCCAGATCCATGCCAACATGGCCAATGCGCCGGGAATCCGTCTCCACGCCGACAGCCAGCATGCGCACACGGGCTCCGGCAAAAATTGCCACCGCACCCGGATATGTGGGGTTTTCAAGCGCGACCGAATCGCCCGGACGCAGAAAAGCTTTGCACACCAAATCGATGGCCTGCTGGCAGCCGTCGGTGATTAGAAGCTGCTCGCTGCGGAGGTGCAGGCCCTCCGCGCGAAGGAATTCAATCAGGACGCGCTTGAGGGGCTCGTAGCCGTCGGAAGCACCAAGCTGCAACACGTGCCTGCCTTCGCTGCGCAGCACGGCATTGCAGCAGCGCCGGAATTCTTCCACGGGGAAAAATTCTTCGGAGGGCCGCGCGGTGATGAATGCAATCGAATCGGGAGGAACTTCAGGCATCAAACGCGTGAGGTTTTCGTCGGCGCGCTCGTCGGCGAAAATGGATTCCCAGCGCATGCCGCCGCCATTGCCGTTCGTGCGCGGAGGCGGAGTGAATTGCTTCGCGGGAGCGCCGCAGATATAAGTGCCGCGGCCGACGTGTCCTTGAATCATGCCTTCCGATTCCAGCTCGGCGTATGCGTTCGCGACGGTTGTACGGTGAACACCGAGTTGCGTGGCGAGCTCGCGGCTCGCCGGGATGCGGTCGCCGGTGCGAAGTTCGCCGGAATGGACCAGGGCGCGGAGTTGGTCGCGCAGTTGGACGTAAAGGGGGATGTGGCTTTCCGGCTGTAAGTGTAGTGGAAGCATTGGCTCGTCCCTGTAGGCCAATATAAAGAACTTATTATAGCTGTAAAGAGCCAATTTGTCTTGCGGCTATTCCGGCATCGACCTTCCCTGCTCGCTAACCGAGACTGTGCTACGAACCATTTAAGAAGAGCGGAGGAGAAAACGCTGGATTTTGCCGGTGGCGGTTTTCGGCAGCTCGGAAACGAAGCGGAATTCGTGCGGACATTTGAAGCCGACGAGGCGGGTGTGCAGCCAGCCGTTGATCTCGCTGTCGAGCCCTCCCGCGGGATTTGTTAACCCTGTGCGCAACACGATGAACGCAACCGGCCGCACCAACCCCAGCGCGTCCGCCAGTCCAACCACGGCGCATTCCGCGATTGCCGGGTGCGACAGCAGTGCATTCTCCACTTCCCCGGGCGAGACCCACATGCCTGACACTTTCATCATGTCGTCGGCGCGACCGGCGTAATGATAAAAACCTTCGGCGTCGCGCGAGAATTTATCGCCGGTAAATACCCAGCCGTCCTGCTTCACGCGCGCAGTAAGTTCGGGAATCTGCCAATACTCGGCGAAAGCGCTGTCGCCCTTCACCCACAGGTTTCCAATCTCGCCGTCAGGGACCGGTGCGCGCGCTTCGTCAATTATTCGCGCTTCATAGCCGGGAACCTCGCGACCGCAAGTTCCGGGACGCGCGTGGCCGGGCCGCGCAGAGAGAAAAACGTGCAGCATTTCCGTGGAACCGATACCGTCCAAAATTTCAATTCCGAACCGCTCGCGAAAGCGCTCGAAAATCTCCGCGGGCAGTGATTCGCCGGCAGAGACCGCGATGCGAATCGAGGAGAAATCCACATGGAGGCCCTGTTCCGCGTCACGAAGAAGAGCGGCGTAAAAGGTGGGCACGGCGAAAAAGACGGTCGGGCGGTATTGGGCTACAAGTTGCGCGATACGATCGGGACGCGGGCGGTCGGGATACAGCACGGTGCTCGCGCCGAAAAAGAACGGGAAATACATTCCGTTGCCAAGACCGTAGGCGAAATAGAGCTTGGAAACGGAGAACATGCGGTCATCCGCGCGCAGGGCCAGGACGCCTTGCGCGAAGTTACGCGAAGTGACCAGCATGTCGCGGTGGCGATGTACGGCGGCTTTTGGCGGTCCACCGCTGCCGGAGGTGTAGAGAAAAAACGCGGCGCCGGTGGCGGCGGTCGGATAGGTTTCTGCAGTTTCGCCATTGACGGGAAGCCAACGGTTGGAATGAACAATCCTGCACGCGGGATTTTGCAAGCGCGAGACGGTGTGGCCGAAAACCACGACCAATTCCAGAGCGCCGCCCACGATTCCGGAAGCGAATTCTGGAAGGATTGATGCATGCACCATCGCGAAACGCGCGCCCGAATTTGAAAGGTAATGGCGGTAGTCCGCGGCGCGGGCCATTGAATTCACCGGCACAGCGATGGCGCCAATCTTAGCCGCAGCGAAGAAGCAAGCGATGAAATCGATCGAATCAGGCAGCGCGATGAGGACGCGGTCACCCGGCTTGCAGCCTGAATCCAGCAATGCGCGCGCCACACGATTTACTTCATTCTCGAGTTGGGCGTAGGTCGCTTCGCGCTCGACTCCCAGAATCGCCGGTTTGTTTGGATGCTCTCGCGCGGGGCGGGAGATGAATTCGTCCGCGATATTAAGCATTTCCGAGGGAGATGGAGAGGAGCGCGTCACGCCGCCGATTCTACATCAACAAGCAATTCTGGCCCTGCACTTGAATTGCCGGTTTCTTGCCGGCGAGCAGAATTCGGGGCGTTCAAATTTTCATCGCCACAAATCAGAAGGTTACGGGTCTTTTATTGCGTAGCGGATTTTTCGCCTAACCGGCGCATGCGCTCCTGCAGCTTCTTGCGCAGGGTGGACGGGGCGTTCGGATTGAACGCGACGAGATACCATAGTGGCTGCGTGCGGTCCCGGCTGAGCCGCGTGAGCGTGGCCGCGTCGCTGTTCGGATGCCGGGCG
>Ga0209530_1000285_pt1 | contig 40976 bp, 30 predicted proteins | sample BlaSpr_A8_Ref_O1_FD_187987 | JGI IMG/M metagenome (GOLD analysis project Ga0209530, IMG submission 187987) | Forest soil microbial communities from Thunder Bay, Ontario, Canada - Black Spruce, Ontario site 2_A8_Ref_O1 (SPAdes) (version 2) | ecosystem: Environmental > Terrestrial > Soil > Boreal...
ATGAGCGTGCGCGCCGGTTTCGGTCTTTTCTACAATCCAATCGAACAGCTCGTTCTTGAACAGTTCAGTGCCGAGCCACCGTTCGGTGGCAGCTCGTTTGTCTCCGATCCTCAATTTAATCTGCCGTACCTTTCACAGGGCGGCACGCAAACACCGAATCCTTTCAGCGGCGTGATCAACCAAACGCCGACGACTCCGTGCGCGGTGGATAGCGGTGGCCCTCCAGGGTGCGTGGACTGGTCGAATTTCCGCAGCTCGATTTACTTCGGAGAATTCCAGCCGAACCTGAAGTCGCAATACGCCGAGCAGTACAATTTGACGATCGAGCGCCAGTTGACGAAGGACATGCTGCTGCGCGTGTCCTACGTCGGCACCCAGGCGCACCACCTGTTGGCGTCATATGACATTAACTACGGCCACGCGGAGACTTGCCTCGGGCTGAACAATCTTCCGGCTGGCAGCGTGCTGCCCTTTCCGGGCGGGCCACCGCCTGCTCCGGGTGTCGCGCCGTGCGGCCCATTCGGATCAGATTCCGAATATTTCGTTCAGCCCGGCACGGTAATTCCCCAGTACACCGCGGCGCCGGGAACTCCGCCGACCACGTGTAGCGGCCTCACCTTGCCCTACAACGCGGCACCGGGCGGAAGCACCTGCATCCCGGCGGGAACGACGATCGGCCCCAATGGCGTCACGCTCGATGGTCTGCGGAAATATTCCTCGCCCAATTGTCAGCCCTTAAGCGGTTCACTCTTTACCGGCTGCCCGTCAGACGGCGTGGCCGTTTTCAGTAACATTTTCGCTGAAGACACGATCGCAAATTCCAATTACAACGGTTTGCAAATTTCCGTGGAGAAGAATTACTCACACGGTTTGCTTTTCCAAGCTTCTTACACATTCAGCAAGGCGATTGACCAAGGTGCGTCGTTTGAAAACGAGCTGAATCCGCTCAATTTCAACGGCACTCGCGGCCTTTCGCTGCTGGATGCGAAAAACCGCTTTGTCTTCAGCCCGGTGTGGGATTTGCCGATTCCGAAATATGAGGGAGTGAAAGGGAAAGTTGCGAACGGCTGGGGCGCTTCCGCGATCATCACTTACCAAAGCGGATTCCCCATACGCGTACAGGACCAGAACGATTCGGAGCTTATGAGCAGCCTTTTCTTCGAAGGCGCAAACACTCCGCAAGTGTCCGGTCCGATCACGTTTACTAGTCCGAAGAACGGGCCCTCCAACAACAACCCCAATCATCAATACGTCGTGGGCAACTTTTCGGATTCCAATCCCGGAACATTCGGCAACGTGCCGCACGCACTGTGCTGCGGCGCGCCCATCAATAACACCGACCTGGTGATCTCCAAGAAAACGCCGATCAACGAACGGTGGAACACTGAGTTCCGCGCCGAATTTTACAACACCTGGAACCACACCCAATTCAACAATCCGGATGGAAACTTCACGGATTCGACGTTCGGCCAGGTCCTGAAAGTTCGTGAGAGCCCGCGCGTGATGCAGTTCGGGCTGAAGTTCCTGTTCTAGACGTTCGGGTGGGCAACGCGAGCGAGGGAGTCCGTCCTGGCGGGCCCCTCGCTTTGTTGCGTAGGGACAAATTGTAGCGCGGCGGCGCGGCAGGATTCTGTTGTGGCCAAGCGGGCTGATGATACGGCGGCGCTGCGGTGGTAGGACACCGTGCGGAGTATAGTATTTGAGGTGGAGCAGTTGAATAGCATGCGTAACCGAAGAAGAGGACCGGGCCAGAAATGAAAATCGTGGTGCTAGGAGCGGGATTGATGGGGCGCGCGGTGGTTTACGATTTGAGTGGCGCGCGCGAAGTGAAAAATATCGTGGTGGCCGATTTCGATAGCGCGCGTGCGCAGCAAGTGGCGCGCAAATTCGGACGCGGAATCAGCCGCGGCGCGTTTGCCGACGTGCGCAACACGCGCCACCTGGCAAAACTGCTGCACGGTTGCGATGTGGTGGTGAATTGCACGCAATACAATTGGAATCTGGACGTGATGCGCGCGGCGCTCGCGGCTCGTGTGAATTATATGGACTTGGGCGGCCTGTATCACATGACGCGCAAGCAACTCGCCCTGGACCGCGATTTCTGCCGCATCGGGAAGCTCGCGATTCCCGGCATGGGCGGCGCGCCGGGCATCACCAACGTGATGGCGCGCGCGCTGGCTGATTCGCTCGACCGCGTGGATGCGATCAAGGTGTACAACGCAGGCGCTGACGAGCAACGCTACGACAGCCCTATTGCGTATTCGTTTTCAATTGCGACGATCCTGGATGAGCTGACCATGCCGCCGATCCATTTCGTTGGCGGCCGCTACGTCGAAAAAGAAATGCTTTCCGAGCCGGAGACCGGGACTTTTCCCGCGCCAATTGGCAAAATCGTGCTGCGCCATTCCATTCATTCCGAGCTCGGCACGCTGGCCGAGAGCTTTCGCAAGAAAGGCGTGCGCGAGGTATTCTTTAAGATCAATTACGACCCGAAGCTGGTGGGCCTGGTGCGTTCCCTGGTGGACGCGGGATTCACCGAGCGCGAGCCCATCGCCGTGAATGGTACGCAGGTAGCGCCGCGCGCCGTACTGCTCGCGTTGCTGCAGAAAAAAGCTCCGGCGAAGACGCCGCTCGACGTGGAAGCGCTGCGCGTGGTCGTGACGGGCCGCAGCGGAAAAAAGCGCGTGGGTGCGGCCATGGAAATGTTTGCGGACCACACCGCGCGACCGCAATTTTCGGCCGTCGCGCGTGATACCGGTTTTCCGGCCGCCATCGCCGCCGTGATGCAGGGCCGCGGCGAAATTCCCGGTGTCGGCGTGCAGGCGCCGGAAAACGTAGTGCCGCCCAAACCATTTTTCAACGAACTCAAAAAGCGCGGATTCACTTTCCGCCGCTGGAATGTAAAAGTTTAGATCAGTTGCGGTAAATCTCAGGGCCGTGCGTCGGCCACAGTACCAGCATTTGGAGGCAGTTATGCACGAAGGACTGCAGCGGGAAATAAACACCTACGAAAAGCGCACGCCGCGTTCGAAAGCGGCGCACACCCGAGCCGAAGGCCGCTTGCCACTGGGCGTAGCCAGCAATTATCGCGCCTACGATCCCTATCCGATTTTTGTCCGCGATGGAAAAGGTGGGCACATTCACGACATTGATGGCAACGAGTATATCGATTTCAATCTTTGCTTCGGCGCGCTGATGGCCGGGCATTGCAATCCCGCTGTGATGAAGGCCGTGCAAGCCAAGCTCGGCACCGGCACGATGTTCGGCATGCCGCACGATCTGGAATGGGAATTAGCCGAAGAAATTTGCCAGCGCTTTCCGGTAGAAATGGTGCGCTTCAGCAATAGCGGCACGGAATGTACGATGCATGCGGTGCGCCTCGCGCGCGCAGCTACCGGACGCGACCGCATCATCAAGATGGAAGGCGGCTACCACGGGCTGCATGATTCGGTTCTGGTGTCGCTGAAGCCCAAGGCCAGCGAAATCGGCGATCCGAAATATCCCATTTCCGTTCCGGGCGGCTCCGGAATTCCCGAAGCCACGGTGCAGAACACTTTGGTCGCGCAATTCAATGATATTGCCGGCATCGAGCGGCTCTTCGCCAAATATCCCGGCGAAATCGCGGCAGTGATTGTCGAGCCGATCATGATGAACGTGGGAATCCTGATGCCGGAAGAGGGTTATCACCAGGCGCTGCGCGAAATCACCAGGAAAAACGGCGCACTGTTGATTTTCGACGAAGTGAAGACCGGCGCGAAGCTGGCGTACGGGGGCGCGTGCGAATATTTCGCCATCAAGCCGGACATCGTTTGCCTGGCGAAATCCATCGGTGGCGGATTTTCGCTCGCGGCTTTCGCTTCCACGCGCCAGGTGATGGGCCAGATTTCCGATCACAAAGTTTTTCACGGCGGCACTTACAACACCAATCCCGTCGCCATGGCCGCGGGCATCGCCACTTTCCGCGAAGTGTTGACGAAGGACGCCTACACCCATGTCACCCGCCTGAATAAAAAATTGCTCGACGGCTACAACAAGGAAATCAGCAAGTCCGGCTTGAACGCTTACGTCATCGGCGCCGGTTCCAACGGCGCGCTGATGTTCTTCGACAAGCCCATCCGCAATTATCGCGATTGGCTGAATGCGGACAGCGAATTGTGGCGGCACTATTGGTTCGCCATGGTGAATCGCGGCGTAATGGCTCAGCCGTATTGGTGGGATGAGCAGTGGACGATTTCCGTCGCGCACACCGAAGCGGACATTGACCGGCACATCGCTACGTTCGCCGAAGTCGCGCCGGCTCTGGCGAAGGCGCAGAAAGAGCCGCACGTCGCGGTTGGCGCCGGCCACTGAGTTTTGCCAGCGCGGGCGGAAACAATCGGACGCTTTCCGCGTACCACTAGCGCGAGAGGCGCGCGGTGAGCTGCTCGAATCCTTCGCGCGCGAATTGCGTGTATTTGATGAGGAGTCCTTTTGGCCGATCCAGTCGCGACCGCAACTGAAACGGTTCATCTGAAGCGTTCGCTCGGCCGCTGGGACCTCGTCGCGCTTTTCGTCGTCGCGGTGTTCAACCTCAACGTGGTGCCAAGCATCGCCGCGAATGGCGGAGTCACCGTGTGGCTGTGGCTGATTTCGTTGGTGCTGTTTTTCTGGCCGCAGGGAATTGCCGTGATCGAGCTGGCGCATCGCTATCCCGGCGAAGGCGGCGTGTATTTGTGGGCCAAGGAAGTTTTCGGCGACTTCCACGGTTTTCTTTCCGGTTGGTGCTATTGGACCAACAACATGATGTACGTGCCGACCGTGATGCTCTATTTCGTGGGCGTTTCGGTGTTTGTGCTGGGGCCGGGTCACCAGGCACTCGCAGACAATCGCGCGTTCACGGTGATCGCGTCGCTGCTGCTGATGGCGCTGCTAGTGATTTTGAATATCGTGGGCCTCGGCGTCGGAAAATGGATCAACAACATTGGCGGAATCGGTACAGGTGTTGCCGCCGCGGTGCTGATCGGTCTGGGGCTCATCATGTATTCGCGCTTCGGCACCGCCATCACGGCCGCGGATTTTCGCATTCCAGCGAATCCGCGATTTGTGCTGAATTCTTTTGGCGTGATTTGTTTTGGATTGGTGGGGTTGGAACTCGCATCAGTGATGGGCGACGAAATCAAAGACCCGCAGAAAACTTTGCCGGGCGCCGTGGCGTGGGGCGGCGTGCTTTCGGGATTGATGTACATCGCGACCACGTTGACCCTGCTGATCGCCGTCAGTAAGAGCGACATCAACGTGCTGCAGGGAATCGTGCAGGCGGTGAGCCACATGGCCGCGCAAGTGGGCGCGAATTGGATTGTCGCGCCCTTTGCGCTAATGCTCAGTATTTCCATCGCCGGGATCGGCTCTGCGTGGCTGGCTGGTTCGGCGCGCATTCCATTTGTCGCTGGCCTGGATTCGTACATGCCCAGCTGGCTGGGGAAGACGCATCCGCGTTTTGCGACGCCGTACGCCGCGCTGATCGTGCAAGGCGTAGTGTCCATGATTTTGGTGGTGGTGAACGCGGCGGGCTCGGGTGTGCAGGAAACATTTCAGCGTTTGCTGTCGCTGGCGGTGGTCCTTCAGCTCATTCCGTTTCTTTATATGTTCGGCGCGCTGCTGAGAATCGCCGCGAACCCGGATTCCGGCAAGGGACTGTACAGCAAGACGACGCTGCTTCTTGCCGGTGGCAGCGGCCTGGTGACCACCACGCTGGGGATCGTGCTGGCGTTTTTCCCGGCGCAGCAGATTCGTTCGTTGCTGTCCTACGAAACATGGATGTTCGGCGGCACGGCTTTCTTCATTGGCCTCGCGGTGTTTTTCTTTTATGTGTACGGCCGGCGAAAAGTGGCACCGGCGGCGGTGAGCAGCATCTAATTTAGAGCGGCTATTCGCACGGAGGCTCTGTGGCAAGCAAGGCTAAGGCGATCGCGGCAAAGAACGCGAAATCAAAAGCGGGCGCGCGCAAATATAAGATGTACATCAACGGGGCATTTGTCGAAGCGCACAGCGGTGGCGTTTTTCCTGTTTACAATCCGTCCACTGAAGAAATCATCGCAGAAGTTCCCGAAGCGGATGAAAAGGATGTGGACCGCGCTGTAGCCGCCGCGAAAACAGCATTCAATTCCGGCGCGTGGCCGCAAACCACCGCGCAGGATCGCGGGCGCATTCTATTTCGTCTGGCCGAACGCATTCGCAAAGAAGCGGCGCACCTCGCTGATCTGGAATGTCGCAATTCTGGCAAGCCCATCGTCGAAGCCGAGTACGACATCGCCGACACCGCCACCTGTTTCGAATATTACGGCGGCATGGCCACCAAGGTCCTGGGCCACGTAAATCCCGTGCCAGACAACGCGCTGAGCCTGTCGCTGCGCGAGCCGATCGGCGTAGCCGCGCAGATCATTCCCTGGAACTATCCGCTGCTGATGGCTGCATGGAAACTCGCTCCAGCCATCGCCGCGGGTTGCTGCTGCGTGTTGAAACCAGCCGAACAGACTCCGCTCACCGCGCTCGAATTTGCCGGCTACCTCACCGACGCCGGCCTCCCGCCTGGAGTAGTGAATATCATCACCGGCTTCGGCGAAGGTGCAGGTGCGCCCCTCGTAAAACATCCGGACGTGAACAAAGTTGCGTTTACTGGCAGCGGCGCGGTGGGCAAGGCCATCGTAAAAATGGCAGCCGACACTTTGAAGCGCGTCACGCTGGAGCTGGGTGGCAAATCGCCGAACATATTTTTCGCCGATGCCGATTTCGAAGCCGCGATTGACGGCGCGTTGTTCGGCGTCTTCATCAACCAGGGCGAAGTCTGTTCCGCAGGCAGCCGCATTCTGGTGGAGAAGCCGATCTACTCGAAATTTGTGGAAGCCATGAGCGCCAAGGCAAAAACAATCCGCCTTGGCCCGCCGCTCGAGCGCGAGACAAAAATGGGGCCGCTCGTCAGCAAGGAACAGTTCGACCGCGTCAGCGCCTACCAGGAAATCGGCAAGAAAGAAGCGAAGCTCGCAGCCGGTGGCGGACGCCCGTCGTCAATGAAACACGGCTACTACGTTGAGCCGACTATTTTCTACGACGTGGATAATTCCGCGCGCATCGCCCGCGAAGAAATCTTTGGTCCGGTCGCCACCGTCATCCCATTCGCGAACGAAGCCGACGCCATCAAAATCGCAAACGACACTCCGTACGGCCTTGCTGCTGCCGTCTGGTCGCGCGATATTTTCAAAGCTTTCCGCGTGGTGAAAGCTCTGCGCGCCGGGATCGTCTGGGTGAATCACATGCAGCCCACATATGTCGAAGCGCCCTGGGGCGGATACAAACAATCCGGCTTCGGCCGCGAACTCGGCCCGTGGGGAATCGAAGAATATCTCGAGACCAAGCAAGTGCACATCAATCTGAACGAACAACCTATCGGATGGTACTGACATGCCCACGATCCAGCTGCGCACCGCGATACCGGGCCCGAAATCTCAAGAACTAATGCGCCGCCGGCAAGCCGCGGTGCCGCGCGGCGTCGGTCACGCTACGCCGATTTTCGCGGCGCGCGCGGAAGGCGCAATTCTGGAAGATGTGGACGGCAACCGTTTCCTCGATTTCGCGGGCGGCATCGGCGTGCAGAATGTCGGCCACCGCGCGCCGGGTGTAGTCGCCGCGATCCGCGAGCAACTCGACGCGTTCATTCACACCTGCTTCAGCGTCGCGCCCTACGAAAAATATATCGCGCTGGCGGAAAAGTTGAACTCGCTGACGCCCGGCAGTTTCGCAAAGAAAACAATTCTGCTGAATAGCGGCGCCGAGGCCATCGAAAACGCGATTAAAATCGCGCGCGCGTACACGCACCGTCCGGCCATCATTTGTTTCGAGGATGCTTTTCACGGCCGCACCATGCTGACCATGTCGCTCACTAGCAAGACACATCCGTATAAAGCGGGCTTCGAGCCGTTTGCGGCGGATATTTATCGCATCCCCTACGCCTATTGCTACCGCTGCTCGTATTCGTTGAAATATCCCGACTGCAATGTTTTCTGCGCGCATCATTTGGAAGACACTTTCAAGCGAATGGTGGCATCCGAAGCCGTCGCCGCTGTGATCGTCGAGCCGGTGCTCGGTGAAGGCGGCTTCGTCGCGCCGCCACCGGAATTCTTCTCTGTGTTGCAGGAAATCTGCAAGCGCCACGAGATTCTCTTCATCGCTGACGAGGTGCAAACGGGCTTCGGACGCACCGGCGCCATGTTTGCCTCCGATCGCTACGGCCTCACTCCAGACATTCTGGTGAGCGCGAAGTCCATCGCCGCAGGCATGCCGCTCGCCGCAGTCACGGGCCGCGCGGAAATCATGGACGCGCCGGGCGTAGGCGGCCTCGGCGGCACGTACGGGGGCAATCCGCTGGCGTGCGCCGCAGCGCTGGCCGCCATCGCAATTCTCGAACGCGAAAATCTTTCTGCGCGCGCAGAACAACTCGGTGCGCGGTTCGAATCACGCGCCAAGGAATGGAAGAAACGCTGGCCGCTGATCGGCGACGTGCGCGGGCTGGGTGCGATGCGCGCGTTGGAGCTCGTCCGTTCCACGGATCAGCGCGAGCCTGCGAAGGAAGAAGCCGAGCAGGTGCTGCGTCACTGCCGCGAACGCGGTATGATCTTGCTCTCCGCCGGAACCTACGGCAATGTGTTGCGCGTCCTCGTGCCGTTGGTTGTCACCACTGAACAATTCGACGAGGGGCTGAACGTTTTGGAAGCCTCACTCGCGACCGTTGCCGAGTCGCAAGTGGAAACCGCGCCGCGCCACGCATAGTACACACACAACGTTTTGCATTTCGGGCGCCGCAAGAGCATGATCAATCTGTGAAAGTGTTGAACACAATCCGCAGCCGGGCCAGCGCTCTCGCCCCCGCCCTCCCAGACGGTCGCCCGGGCTCCGCCCGCCGCCCCCAAAGCCAATTTCTATTCCGTGCAAATAAACCCTTTCGTTTTACCACTAATTTTTCAACGCACACAAAACAAAGCACTTCCTTTGTCCTATTCAGTACAAAAGATTAGTCACAAATTCTCCCTTCGTGGCACTTGCAGTTCGAGGACGATTCATGGCAACCGCAACGAAAACGCCGGTAAAAACCTGGGGATTCTATCTCGACGGCAAATGGCTCTCGGAAGGGGAGCGCTTTGAAGTGTTGGCTCCGTATGACCATGCCGTAGTCGGCTCATCCTATCGCGCCACGGCTGCCCACGCCGAAGAAGCCGTGCGCGCCGCGCAGCGCGCATTTCAAATCACGCGCAAGATGCCGGGGTACGAGCGGCAAGCCATCCTCCGCGCCATCTCGGCCGGCATCACCACCCGTCGCGAAGAATTCGCACGCCTGATCGCACTTGAAGCAGGGAAGCCCATACGCACCGCGCGCGCGGAAGTGGATCGCGCGATTTTTACTTTTGCCGTTGCCGCGGAAGAAGCCACGCGCATCGGCGGCGAATGGCTGCCGCTCGATTGGCAAGCCTCCACCGCGGGGCGCGCTGGAATCGTGCGCCGCTTTGCGCTCGGCCCGATTCTGGCTATCACGCCGTTCAATTTTCCGCTGAATTTGGTGGCGCACAAAGTGGCGCCGGCGATTGCCGCGGGCTGCACCACAGTGTTGAAGCCTGCCCCGCAAACTCCGCTCACGTCGCTACTGCTAGCAGAAGTTGTCGAACAGGCCGGACTGCCCGCGGGCGCTCTGAACGTGCTGCCCCTCGCGAATCAAGAAGCCGAGAAGCTCGTTGGCGACGATCGCCTGAAAATGCTCACCTTCACGGGCAGCGTGCCGGTGGGCTGGGCGCTGAAAGGGAAGTCCGGCAAGAAAAAAGTGACGCTGGAGCTGGGCGGCAACGCCGGAGTGATTGTTCACTCCGATGCGGATATAGACGTTGCCGCGGATCGCTGCGTCGTCGGCGGCTTTTCGTACGCGGGGCAAAGCTGCATTTCAGTGCAGCGGATTTACGTGCAGCGCAGCGTCGAGCAGCAGTTGCTCGCGCGGTTGCTCGCCGGCGTCCAGAAACTGCACGTTGGCGATCCGCTCGATGAAGCCACAGACGTGGGACCGATGATCAGCGAAGATGCGACACGCCGCGCGAGTTCCTGGATTGAAGAGGCGGTCGCGGGCGGCGCGAAACTCCACGCAGGCGGCGCGGCGCGTCAGGGTGCCGTGCTGCAGCCCACCGTGCTGACCAACGTCCGCGCCGATATGAAAGTCAGCTGCCAGGAAGTTTTTGCGCCGGTGGTGATTGTCGAGCCGTACGACGACTTCGCCGACGCCATCCGCCGTGTGAACGATTCGCCGTTCGGATTGCAGGCCGGAGTCTTCACGCGCGATTCGAAGCTGCTGTTTTCGGCGTTTGAAAATCTGGAAGTGGGCGGAGTGATCGCGGGCGACATGTCCGCGTTTCGAATTGACCACATGCCCTACGGCGGCGTGAAAGATTCCGGCATCGGGCGCGAAGGATTGCACTACGCGATCGAAGAGATGACTGAGCCGCGGATCCTCGTTTTGAACCTGGGATAGCGCGCACCCATCGCCCGGGTTATTTCGTTTTTTCGCTCACTGCAGGAAAAAACAACGACGCAGCCACAGTCACCGCCAGGATCCCCACAATGACTCCGAGCGAAATCGGCGCAGCGACAGGGAACCATTCGCTCAGCGTCATCTTCGCGCCCACGAAAACCAGAATCGCCGCAAGCCCCTGGTGCAGGAAGCGGAATCTCGGCAGCAGATCCGCCAGCGCAAAATACAGCGCGCGCAAACCGAGAATCGCAAACACGTTCGAGGAATACACAATAAAAGCGTTGCGCGTGATCGCCAAAACTGCCGGCACCGAATCCACCGCGAAAATAATGTCCATGGCTTCGACGGCCACCAGCGCCAGAAATAACGGCGTGGCAATCCATTTCCCCGCCTGCTTCACAAAAAACCGCTCACCTTCGAACTGATCCGTCACCGGAATAATCCGCCGCGCCATCAGCACCAGCGGATTGCGATCCGGCCGCATCACGCGCTTGCTGGGCCAAAACATCTTCAAACCCGTCAACAGCAGCAGCGCCCCGAAAACATACAACACCGCGTGAAACGACTGCAGCAGCTCGACTCCCGCCAACACAAAAACAGCGCGCATCACCAGAGCCCCAAGCACTCCCAGGAACAAAACCCGGTGCTGCGATTGCGCCGGCACGTGAAACGCCTGAAAGATCAGCAGGAAAACGAATATATTGTCCACGCTGAGCGATTTCTCCACCAAATAACCGGTGAGAAATTCCACGCCTGCCTGCGGCCCCTGAGAATAGTAGAGCCACAGGTTGAAAAGCAGCGATACGGAAATCCACCCAGCGCTCTCCAGCAACGCCTCGCGCAGACCAACGGTATGGTTTTTGCGATGGAATACGCCCAGGTCAATCACCAGGGCCGCGGCGGTCGTGACCGCGAAGACGATCCAGACGTGCATTGGCGTTCCCAGCATCGCGATATGAGCGCTCTCAGATGGTGCAGCAGTCTAACCCCGCGACCGCCGCGAACGAAGGCCGATATTGCACATGTCCGACACTTAGTAGTTGCAGGCTTTGCAAGGATGCACGATAATTTGCCATTGTAGTCCCCGATCTGGAGCCGTCTTGGCGGCTTTTTCGTGATTAATTGCCCTCACTGCAGCACGGTGAACCCGGACTTCGCTGAATCCTGCTCACGTTGCGGGACCCCTATGCCATTGGGGGAATCCGAAACGATTCAGATGGTGGACGCCACCGTCATCTCCCCGGGCAGCGATTTCGGTCCGCGCTATCGTATTGAAGCGCTTTTAGGCCAAGGTGGCATGGGCCGCGTTTATAAGGCCTATGACAAAGACCTCGACCGCACCGTAGCCATCAAAGTGGTGCGCGAAGGCGCCATCGGCGAATCCGACGCGCTGAAACGCTTTAAGCAGGAATTAGTCCTCGCCAGCAAGATTTCCCACAAGAATATTCTGCGCATTCACGATATGGGCGATGTGGGCGGCCTGCGCTTCATTTCCATGGCCTTCGTCGAAGGCAAGGACCTGCAGCACATCATCCGCGAAAACCCAAAGATGCCGCTGGAGCGCCTGCTGAATTTTGCGCGGCAGATTGCCGAAGCGCTGGCCGCGGCGCATGCCGAAGGAGTGGTCCATCGCGACCTGAAGCCGCAAAACCTGCTGGTCGATAAGAACGACCAGATTTTCGTCTGCGACTTCGGCCTGGCAAAATCTTTCGAAGAAGGCGCCATCGGCATGACGCGCACCGGCGCATTCCTCGGCACGCCGCGCTACATGTCGCCCGAACAAGTGGAAGGCAAGCCTGCCGACGGCCGCGCGGACCTCTACGCTTTCGGCTTGATCCTCTACGAAATGGTGATCGGCGACGTGCCCTTCACCGGTGAATCCACGCTGAAAGTGATGTACCAGCGCATTCAGGAAAAACCCAAGAGCCCAAAAGTTTTGCGCCCGGACCTGCCCAACTGGCTGGTGAAAATTATCATGCGCTGCCTGGAACGCGATCCCAACGATCGTTACCAGAACGCTTACGAGATTCTGGCGGACCTGCAGGGCGGACAATCCGGCAGCGGGGTCTCGCGCGTGGGTATGTCGCGCATCGGATCCGGCTCGCAAAGCGTCATCATTCAGATTCCGGAGTTCGCGAACCGCCGTTGGGTCTGGATCGTAGCCGGTGTTGTCGCGGTGCTGCTGTTGGCGTTCGCGATTCCGCCGGTGCGCCACTTGATACCTGCTTTTCGAGCGGAACCGCCTGGTTCCGTGACGTCCGGCATTCCGCCGGCCTCCAGTGGGCCAATCATTGCTGTGCTCCCGCTCCAAGTCCTTGGCGATGCCTCGCAGCTCGGCTACTTGGCTGAAGGTATCCAGGAAGCGGTTACCGCGAAGCTGTATCAGTTGAAAGAAGTCCGTGTCGCTACCGGTGAAACCGGCGCAAAGCTTGATCAGACCCAGCCGCTAGAAAAGCTCGCGAGGCGGCTTGGTGCAAACCTGCTTGTTCAGGGAACACTGCAAGCGCAAGGAGACAAAGTTCGCGTAGTCGTCAGTCTGCAGGATGTACCCGCAGGCAAGCGCCGCTGGAGCCAGGAGTTTGATGGCGTCACCGGAGATCTCTTCGCGCTCGAGGATCAGATTTACAGTCAATTGGTTTCCGCACTCACGATCTCCCCTACGAATGAGGAACTCGCCAAATCTACGGCACGGCCCACTGATAACGTCGCCGCGTATGATTTTTATCTTCGTGGGCGCAATTCCTTGCGCGGAAATGACCTTAAGAATACTCAGGCAGCGCTCGATTTGTTTGATCAGGCATTGAAACAAGACCCAAAGTTTGCGCTTGCCTACACCGGAGTGGCCCAAGCTAGCCTGCGGATGTACGACATTAAGCAGGATGCATTCTGGACACAGAAAGCGCTGGCCGCCGCGCAACAGGCTCAACAGCTCGACGATAAACTTCCGGAAGTTCACTATATGCTTGGCGCAGTTTACCGCGCTACTGGCAAGTACTCTGAAGCAATCGCGGAGCTGAATCGGGCGCAAACTCTGGCGCCCAATTCAGATGACGTCTATCGGCGTTTGGGCAGCGCGTATCTGGTGAGCGGCAACGCTCCCCGGGCGATTGAAACCTACCAAAAGGCGATCGAACTCAATCCGTACTACTGGGTCAACGAAAATTCTCTCGGTAGGGCCTACTATAAGATCGGGGAATACCAGAAGGCTCTGGAGGCCTTCCAGAAGGCAGCCCAGCTGGAACCCGATGTCAATGCGCCGCTGGAAAATGCGGGGGGCGTGCTCGTACAGCAGGGCAAATACGCTGAGGCGATCCCTTATTTGGAGAAGGCTCTAAAGAATGAACCAGATTCTGCCGCTTACTCGAACCTCGGTTCGGCCTATCTTTCCTTGAAGCGGTACGCCGACGCATCCCAGACCTTCGAGAAGGCTGTCGCGCTGGACCCCAACGACATGGCCCTAACCGAAAACCTGGGTGACGCGTATCGCTTATCGGGGCAGACAGACAAAGCGCAGGCCGCGTATCAGCAGGCAATCTCGCTCGGTTACAGGGAATTACAGACGAATTCGCGCGATGCGGAAGTGATGGCGGAGATCGCCTCGGCGTATGCCAAGATTGGAAAATCCCAGGAAGCGACAGATTTCATCCGGCGCGCTCGAGCGCAAAACAAAGACGACGTGGACATCATCTATACCGAAGCTCAGATATACGTCTTCCTCGGGAAACCAAGCCAAGCGTTAGAATCACTTCAAGAAGCGCTCGAGAAGCACTTTCCCGTTGAATCCGTGATGGGAGACCCGGATCTAGATAGCCTCCACAGCAATCCCACCTACCAAAGCTTGATCAAGAAGTATTCTAAGAGCAAACCATAGGTAGGGCGAAGTGCCGGACGTGAAAGGGCATCCGAACTGAGGGCGGGACTGAAAAAAACTGTCTTCCCGCTGCCAAGTGATGGCAGCGGGATTATAGAGGGTGAGTCTCTGCCTGGTTCCCGATCAACGCTGGATTAGACGGCTCCAGCAACTCTCAATTGTTTCCGGCCCTTCCGTGCCCTTAGTCCGAGCAGGAGCACGCCACCGATGCCGAGAAGCAGCATTGGCACCTCTGTAGGCTCCGGAGCTATTGTAAATGACACGCCATTGTCTTGCCCGGCCACTCCACTGAGCCCACCGCAGGCTGTCTGGAAGATACTGGGATCGCAATACAACTCCACCGTTTCCGAACTATTCGAGATCGGACCAGTTGAGAAGCCGTCGAAAGCATCTCCCGACAGGAGCACGATGTACTGTTGGTTGAGCGGGATATCGTCGATGGTGACGGTAAGGACGTCCAAAGTTTCGCCGGTGCAATTTGCAAACTCGTTATCTCCGAAAGTAGTAGAGCCATCAACGGGAACTGGTACAGAACCACCGTTGACGCTGCCGCCGTCGGCATTCGAGACCAGCCCGTCGAAGGAAATGGATTGAGTGCCTTGAGGAGGAGGGCAGGTTGGGTCTGGGGCTTTGATGATGATCTTGCTGGTCACCCCGTAAGCTGGCCGAGAACCAGCAGCCGCTAGAACCACCAAAAACGCGCAAAGCACAACCGAAGTAAGCTTCATTTCATCTCCCCCTAATGCATCTTCGCAGGCGTAGTGCACTTCAAGTTCCAAAGACCGCTAACAGGGCAAGAAATAAATCCTTTATAATCAGATACATTGAAAACTGTATTTTTCACCATTTTTCTCAATATGCAACACTTTGCACAACTCTGGCCTACTCCTATCTGTATGGCACATTTGGTGTTGTACCCGGGCAACTGGCCCGGTATGGCATCCACATGTACCACTATCCTAGAAGCCCGTGTAGGGCCATAATCCCAGCGCGGTTCAAGGCCGAATATGCTCAATTCGTCGCCCGCAAATTTCCGCCTCGCAATCAAGACGGCTCTCGCCGGGTGCCTGGGCATGTATTTTGCCTCGCTCCTGCATATGCCCCAGCCCTATTGGGCCGCGATCAGCGCCATGATCGTGATGCAGATAAATCTCGGCGCTGCCGTGAAGCAATCCTGGATTCGTTTCGCCGCCACGGCCGTTGGCGCCGCCGTCTCCATTCCGTTTATGGCAGTCCCGGGGCAACGGCTTTTGGTTTTCGGCGTGGCGGTGTTTGTCACGGTTGTTCTGTGCACGATTTTGCACCTTGAGGACGGAATACGCCTCGCCGCCGTCACCATCGCGATCATCATGCTTGTCCCGAACATCGGCCGGCCGTGGGTGCCCGCGCTCAACCGCTTCCTGGAGGTTTCTTTCGGAATTCTCATCGCGCTGGTGGTGGCGGAATTCGTCTTGCCTTCCACGGCTCTGGAAAGTCTCCGGCATGCTCTCGCCGAAAAATTCTTGCAGCTGGACACCTTCCTCTCGGCACTGCTGCTGCGATTTCGCGGCGAGAACGTGGTTGACGTCGAGGGGTTGCGCGCGAGCCTCGCAACTCTGGCGCGTCAGAACACCGACTTCCACGCCCACGGCCGCTATGAGCCCGCGCGCTGGTCCGCGCGCCGCATAACTCTCGTAAAATTGCTCCAGCACGAAGAGCGCATGTCTCAAGCGGTGGAAACTCTCGACGCCGCCTGCGACGGAGCCTTTTGTGGAGGAATTAACCTGCAGTGGGAACCGGAGTTCAGCGAGCTATGCGCTGGAATTTCCGCAGCCCTGCAGCGAATCGCGGAAGGAATCTTGACCGGAAAATTCTGGACGCCCGAATATGACTTCGCCGCCGCGATCCAGGCGCTGGACGCCAGAGCTAACGCAGCGCGCATCTCCGTCGGATCGAGCGCGCCCACTGTTGACGCCACACCTGGCACAGCAACATTGGAAGGCGTTCTGCGCTCCCACACGATCTACTTCGCGTTGCAGAGCCTGGCCCGTGAACTCGCCGCCGCGCAAGTCACCGCGCGAGAAATAGTCTCCGAAGGCTCAACTCCATCCAGCCCGATTTAGGCGACCGCGATACGAACGCATGTCGCGCCACCCATCAATCGCCGCTCAAGTGGCCACGATTCGCTCCGTGCTACACTGCGGCGTTTGTCGGAGGAGGTGTCCATGCGCCGGCTGATGTTGCGTTCGGCTTTGCCTGTTACAACTTTGATCCTTGGGTTCACTTTCCCCAATGCCAGTGCGCAGACCCAGCTCCCGATCGAGATGCAACAGAAGATTGATAAGGTGGCCCACGACGCCCTCGCCAAGACGGGCGTTCCTAGCGCCTCCCTCGCAATCGTAATGGATGGGCAGATCGCATATCTGCATGCCTACGGGGATGCTCGGCTCGACCCCAAAACACCGGCAAAGCCAGAAATGCGCTACAGCATTGGTTCGATCAGCAAACAGTTCACGGCTGCGGCCATCTTGCTGTTACAAGAGCAAGGCAAGCTTTCGCTGGACGACAAAGTCAGCAAATTTATTCCGGGACTCACTCGCGCGGACGAAGTAACAATTCGCGAGCTTCTTTCGCATACGTCCGGCTATCAAGACTACTGGCCGCAGGACTATGTGATGCCCATGATGTTGCAGCCGGTTGACGCGCGGAAGATTCTCGACACTTGGGCGCGCCAGCCCCTCGATTTTGAACCCGGAACGAAATGGCAGTACAGCAATACGAACTACGTCATCGCCGGACTAATCGTTGAGAAAGTCAGCGGCGAACCGCTGTTGCAATTTCTGCAGCAACATATATTTGTGCCCCTGAACATGAAGAGCGTTGCAGACACTGATAAGGCGAAGCTTGGCGACACCGATCCCACCGGTTACTTGCGTTATGCCCTCGGACCGCCGCGGCCGGCTCCCAAGGAAGGGACTGGCTGGCTCTTTGCCGCGGGTGAACTAGCCATGCCTGCAGAAGACCTGGCGAAGTGGGACATTTCGATCATCAATCAGGAATTGCTGAAACCCGCTTCCTATCGAGACTTTGAAACCGAGGTTCTGCTCAAGAATGGATTGGGGACGCAATACGGACTCGGCGTGGATGTCAGCGCCAAGCTTGGCCATCGTTCGTTGTCGCACGGCGGTGAGGTTTCGGGCTTCACGTCGGAAAATCTGGTATTCCCGGACGAACGCGCTGCGGTGGTTGTGCTCACAAACCAAGACGCCTCCGATGTTTCGGGAGCGATTGCCTCGGGCATTGCGCCTTTGCTGCTCGCCAGTGATGATCCGGCTACTCCAGAAAAGCTTGCGCAAGCACGCAAAATTTTCGAAGGTCTGCAGCACGGCACGATAGATCGTTCTCTTTTCACCGACAATGGCAATTTCTATTTCAGCGAACAGGCATTAAAAGACTTCGCTGGCAGTTTGGGTCCGCTGGGAACTCCGGAAGAATTCATCCAGACTCGCCAGGCGTTGCGCGGAGGTATGAAGCTGCGCGAGTACATCATCAAATTTCCAAAAACGACTTTACAAGCCTGGACGTTCGAAATGCCGGACGGCAAGCTGGAACAGTTCCAGGTCGCGGCTCAGAATTAGCTGAGGCCTGTAGTCTCTTCGTTCTTATCGTTCTTACGGACGCGGAGGATCTTTCCAGGTCGAGGCTTCATTTCATGCTGCGAGACTGCCCGTGGCCGTGCCTAGGCCTGTTGCCTTCCAGAAGAGCGCGCCCCGCTGCATTCACCCTGACGATGCTGCACCCGTCCGTGTCTTCTATCTTCAAAAGCCCTCGCTCGTTAACCTCTTCCCACACAGGCAGCTTCGGACAGGAGGTGCGCCAGGCTTCCATCACCTCTTCATAGCTTCTGTCGCGCGTCGCGAGCCAATCGAGCAGGTCCAGAATGAGCGCGTCAACGACGATGTCAGCCATGAGCGGTTCCTTCCGTGCATTCGTTCCCGCAATAATAGCCGAATGTCGCGCGCCGTTTCAGAGATTTGCTCGCCGCCCTTGCTGCTCCTGCTGCTAAACTCCAAGCTGCTTGAGTTTCCGCTACGACGAAGACTCGAAACCAAAAAAGGGAATTGTCCATGGGCGATCTATTAGAGTTGGCGGTGAAAGCGCACGGCGGCCTTGCGCGCTGGAACGAAGTGAAAACAATCCAGGCCGCAGCATCCATCACCGGCGCCATCTGGTACGTCAAAGGCAAACCCGATTGCCTTAAGAACGTGATCATAACCGCGGAGACGCGCCAAGAACGCGTCACGCTGGACTTCGTGGGCCAGAACAAGCGGGCCATCTTCCAGCCCGAACGCGTGGTGATCGAAACCGCCGACGGAACCCCGATCGAATCCCGCGACGATCCGGAAAAATCCTTCGCTGGCCAGCAAAGAGAAACTCCATGGGACGATATTCAAGTGGCCTACTTCGCCGGCGAAGCGCTCTGGACGTACCTCAACGCGCCGTTCCTTTACACCCATGAAGGATTCAAGACGGAAGAGATCGCGCCGATCAACGTCGAGAGTTCCACCTGGCGACGCCTCAAGGTCACTTTCCCCGAAAACGTGAAGAGCCACACGCGCGAACAGATTTCCTGCTTCGCACCGAGCGGTTTGTTGTGTCGCCACGACTATACCGTGGACATTCTCGGCGGCGCCACCGGCCTAAACTACGCCTTTGACTATCGCAACGTTGAAGGCATCGTCATCCCCACCAAACGCCGCGTCTTCGCCTACGAAGGCGATTACCAACCGGTGACCGAGCCTCTGCTGGTCGCCATTGACATGGGCCACATCACTCTCACCTGACGTGTTTCCATTCGCTCGGGCTTTCCTCGCGTAAGCCGCAGCGTTCATGGCGTGCGATCGCCCGGCACATTCGTCGTCGAATGTTTCGGCAGGAATTCGCGCAGTAAGTTTCCACCCATTCGTCCCGCTAGGCCCACGGCGGCATTCGTGAAGACCAGGTGCGCGCCGCGGTTCGCCGCGGGATAATACAGATTGGAAAGCGCTCCCGAGCACATATCGCCCAGCACGTAAGAATAGTTGGGCTCCGTGCGCCCGTCATCGCCGCGCGTAAGAAATGCGGAGCCGATCGCATGCAGCAGGCGCGACTTCACCGTGCCGGTACCCTGATAGTAGTAGCGCGGATCCTGGTGCAGCAGCGACGGGAAGATCGCGTGCGTCAGATAATCGCTGCTCCGTCCGTCCGCAAACTTTGCCGCAAAGCGCTTGCCGTAGCCCTCCGCTCCTTGCCCGTACCCGGCGAAGGAGTTGTTCGCTTGCTCGACGCCGGCGGCGAAGCCTACGCCAAGCATCGCCACGGGATCGAATGTGCCGCGCGTGGCGAACGAAAATTTTTGTTTCCAGGTCATCGGCGCGGCGTCCGGCACATAGCTCGTATAGAAATTCGGCAGCACGCCGACCAGACGTTGCTTCTCCGCGTCCCTGATCTGTTCCGCGGCAATCACCTCGGTCGGATGGACCGTCACCTCCGTGCTGGTCGCCGCCAGTGATAATGAAATGTCCGGAACTTCATAAGCCTGCTGCGCCGCCAAGACGAACTCCGCGGATGAAAAAACCGCGAATCCCTGCGCCGCAACAACTACAAAGTACGAACCCGGAAGAGTTTCTGTAAAAATAAATCCCCCGCTCGCATCGGACACCATCGTGTGCGCTTTCGTTCCATCCCGAGGCATCAAAGTGACGTCTGCGCCGGAGACGCTGGCTCCGCTAGCGTCGAGCACCGTTCCCGAAACGCTGGCTGACCCGTTCGAAACGACTGGCGATGTGAGAAGTCCTTCAGGTAGGGATCTGCCGTGAATTTCTGGTGCGGCCGTTGGTTGCTGAGCGCGTGCAGTCGCAGAAAACACACACAAGAGTATTGATGCGCAAATGAACGCAGCATGTAAACGGCGCAGCGGAGATCTTGTATGTGGACGCATATTAGACAGAGGGCGGGGCAGCACGCGAACTGCGGTCACGCCGATGGGGCTCGTGCGAACCGCGCAAAAGAAAGTAGGCGCGCAGATCACGAAATCACAGTCGCTAGCCCTGGCTGATTCCACTCGCTTCGCGGATGCATCAACTGTCAAATTTCAGCGCCTAGGCCTGACAACTGTTTCATTAGGGCATAGCGAGACCCCAAAAACTGTGCTGTATAGCACACCGCGCGCAGAGCGCAACTCGCGCCGCGCGACGGTGGGCACATCATTGGCGTGACTCCCAGGCCCAAATCGCTGTACGCTCATCCCCGGGTATGGACCAGCTATGGCGCGAATAAAAAGTCCCAGGAAACGCGCTGCCATCCTGCGTGCGGCAGCGCGCGAAATCGCCCAGGCCGGGCTCGGCGCACCCACCGCGAAGATCGCCAGTCGCGCAGGTGTCGCGGCCGGCACGCTCTTCACGTACTTCCCGACCAAGGAACAGCTGTTGAATGAGCTTTATCTCGAATTGAAGGGCGAGGCGTATGCGCGGCTCAACGATAAATTTCCGGGGAAGGGAAGTCTGGAACGCCGCGCGCGGCATCTTTGGTCGAGCTATCTCGATTGGGCCATCCAATTTCCAGAGAAACGCAAAGTTTCCGTGCAGCTCAACGTCTCCGACGTGATCACGCCCGCAACGCGCGCGAAGACCGCTGCGGCGGCCGGCGCAGTTTGCCAAACATTCAGCGACCTCGACCGCCGGGCTGCGCTGCGTGGGCTCCCGGCGGGTTTCGCGGCGGCCACTATGATGGCGCTGCAGGAAGCCACGATGGAGTTCGTCGCCAGGCAGCCCCTACGGCGCAAACAGCTCATCGCACGAGGCTTCCAGGCCTTCTGGCGAGCGCTGCGCTAAAATCTTCGCGCGCCAGAATAAATGAGCATCCAGTCAGTCATTCAGATCATCCAATGCCGCGGAGGACATCTCAATGGCTAAGGTGTGGTTGATTACGGGGAGCGCGAACGGATTGGGGCGCGACATCGCCCAGGCGGCGCTGGCCGCAGGTGACTGCGTAGTGGCCGGAGCTCGTCGGACGGAAGAGCTGGCACCGCTCGTGGCGCAGTACGGCGAGTGGGTGAAGCCGGTCAAGCTAGAAGTGCGCGACGAGGCCGCCGCGAAGGCAGCGGTACAGTTGGCGGTAGGCGGCTTCGGGCGCCTCGACGTGCTCGTCAACAACGCCGGTTACGGCCAGTTTGCTCCGTTCGAACAAATGAGCGCCGAGGATTTCCAGGCCGTCATGAACACCTGCTTTTACGGCGTCGTGTACACCACCCGCGCCGCGATTCCGGTGATGCGCAAGCAAAAGTCCGGGCACATTTTTCAGGTCTCTTCGGTCGGCGGCCGCCTGGGGATTCCCGGCAATACGCCGTATCACGCCGCCAAATGGGCCGTCGGCGGATTCAGTGACTCCCTGGCGATGGAAGTCGCGCCATTCGGCGTGAAGGTCTGCACGCTTGAGCCGGGAGGCATTCGGACCAACTGGCTACGGCGGGCCGTTCAGGATGCGCCGGATTTGCTGCCGGAGTATGAGGCGACGGTCGGTGCGGTCCTGAAGTTAGTGCGCGGCCTCGAAGGACGCGCGGAAGGCGATCCGCGGAAAATCGCCGACGTAATCGTGCAACTGGCGAATAGCGAGGACGTCCCCACCAGGCTGATCCTCGGCGTAGATGCGGAACAGCGGGTACAAAAAGCAGAAGCTGCGCGCGCGAGCGAGGCTGAGAAATTTCGACATCTCACGCACTCCACGGTTTTCGAAGACGAGCGGTCCGACAGCCGGTTGCATGCGGCGAACAGCGGAACCAATTCCTGAGTTCCATGAAAGGAGCGTGAAAATGAAGCACAGACTACTCGGCAAGAGCGGGCTGCGGATCTCCGAAGCGTCACTGGGCACCATGACGTTCGGCGACGAGTGGGGATGGGGATCGCCAAAGGCTGAATCGCAGAAAGTTTACGAGGCCTACCGCGAGGCGGGCGGAAACTTCATTGACACTGCGAATTTCTACACCGGCGGCACCAGTGAAAAATTCCTGGGTGAGTTCATGCAGGGCCATCGCGACAGTGTCGTTCTCGCGACAAAATATTCCAACGCCGCGCCGGGCAATGATCCCAATGCGGCGGGCAATCATCGCAAGAGCATGATGCAAGCGGTGGAAGCCAGTCTGAAGCGATTGCAAACCGACTACATCGACCTTTACTGGGTGCACATCTGGGATGCGATCACTCCAGTGGAAGAAGTCATGCGTGGCCTGGACGATCTCGTTCGCCAAGGCAAGGTTCTTTACGCCGGCATTTCGGACGCTCCCGCTTGGTGGGTCGCCCAGGCAAATACTCTGGCGGAGCTTCGGGGCTGGACCCAGTTTGTCGGGCTGCAGATCGAATACAGCCTGATCGAGCGGACCGTCGAGCGCGAACTGATTCCCATGGCGAAGGCTTTCAACGTGGGGGTAGTGGCTTGGTCTCCCTTAGCGAGCGGCGTGCTCACAGGAAAATATCACGGTGAGGGTAAGGCCGAAGGGGCGCGGCTGTCCGGCGAGGGAATGAAGGATTTCGTGCCTGAGGAAAAACGCGCGGCGCGGATTGTCTCGGCTTTGAAGTCAGTCTCGGCGCAGGCCGGTCGCAGCATGGCGCAAGTTGCGCTCGCCTGGCTGCATCATCGAGCGGTGCCAGTGATTCCGATCATTGGAGCGCGGAAGGTATCGCAACTTCTGGACAACCTCGCCAGTCTGGATCTGGAACTCTCCACCGAACATCTGGAATCGCTTGATGAAGCGAGCCGCATCGAACCCGGTTTCCCCGAGCGTCTTTATGACAAAGACATGGTTCGTGCGATTAGATATGGCGGCATGCGAGATCGCTTGCTGGTGTAAGTGCTGCGCGTCGGGCGGGATCGTAACGCTGGCAGGCCGTCCTCTCGGAAGCAGGCCTGCCCGCCGCAGGAAGGCCTGCCCGCCGGAGGCGGGTTCCACTCAGCGCGGGCGCGTAAGTCCAGCCTGCTTCCACAACTTCTCCCAGTGCCACACGCCGGGAGTTGTGTGCGGTAGGCGGTAGCCCAGTTGGTGCGCCAGCATCAAAATCTGCCCGCGATGATGCGCCTCGTGCGAGAACATGTACGCAAACATCGTCGCGCCGGCCGGCCAAGTTTGCGCCCAACTGCCGCGCGCGAATTTCGCCACGCGGCGATTCGGCGCAGCCGAAAGCGCATCGCTCAACATCCGCAAACACTGCGCTCCGCTTTTTGCGTGCGCGGCCGAAGCCTGCTTGATCGTGCAGCGGTCAGGATCCAGCCGCGCCGGACACTTCAAATGCGGCGCCGAATTCTTCAACCAGGAAAGACGAACGTTGTGCAGATGGACGAAGATCGCCGCAATCGTCCGCCCGCCGCGTTCCTTGGCCGGCAGCTGCACACGCCACGCGCGCGGGTCCAGCTCCGTCAGGATTAGCTGGTTCATCGCGTCGTTGCAGGCATACGTTTCCAGCAACGAATCGCGAATCTCAGCCAGCGCCCCGTGCTCCCCGCGCGCCGCGTCTGTCCCGTGGGACTTCCGTGCCATCGAAGCTGCACCCCCGCGCCGAATTCGCTTCACGCCGATTTCAACGAAGCCATATCGATCGAGAAGCGGTACTTTACATCGGACTTGAGTAGCCGCTCGTAGGCTTCGTTCACCTTCTGGATCGGGATGATCTCCACGTCCGAGGTGATGTCGTGCTTCCCGCAGAAATCCAGCATCTCCTGAGTCTCCGCGATGCCGCCAATCGGCGAACCCGAAAGGCTGCGCCGCCCCATGATCAGTGAAAATACCGAAACGGGCAGCGGTTTTTCCGGCGCGCCCACCATTACTACGTGGCCATCGCGTCGCAACATATTGAGGTAAACGTTTATGTCGTGATCCGCAGACACAGCATCCAGAATGAAATCGAAGCTGCTCGCATGCTTTTGCATCTCGTTCGCATCTTTCGAGATGACGACCTCATCTGCCCCTAACCGCAGCGCGTCATCTTTCTTGTTCGGCGAAGTCGTGAACACCACCACGTGCGCCCCAAGCGCGTGGGCGAATTTAACGCCCATGTGACCCAGCCCGCCCAGACCAACCACGCCAACCTTCTGGCCCTTGCCAACCTTCCAGTGGTGCATCGGAGAGTACGTGGTGATTCCGGCGCAAAGTAAAGGAGCCGCTCCGGCAAGCTGCAGGTTCGCGGGCACGCGCAGCACAAAGTGTTCATCCACCACGATGCTTTCGGAATACCCGCCGTAGGTAACGCCTCCCAAATGCTTGTCGGGGAAGTTGTACGTCAAGGTAAAATTCGGGCAGAACTGCTCCTGGCCCGCCTTGCACTCCGGGCAGGTGCGATCGGAATCCACCATGCAGCCGACGGCGGCGAGGTCGCCGGCCTTGAACTTCTTTACCGCGGAGCCAACCTTCGCCACGCGCCCGACGATTTCGTGTCCCGGAACGCAAGGGTACACGGTGGGCATCACGCCGCTCCACTCGTCGCGAACCTGGTGGAGATCGGAGTGGCAGATGCCGCAGAACAAAATTTCGATTTGCACGTCGTTTTCAGTCGGGTCACGCCTGGAAATCTTCGTGGAAGCCATCGGAGATTTCGCGCTGGCTGCAGAATAAGCTTTTACGTTGGGCACAGGATTCTCCTCGGGTGGATTGGATTACGAATTCTTGATTGCAGATTCAGGTTTCGGTTAGTACCGCGGCAATTAGCAGCGGAGATCAGCAGGGGCGAGGCGGAGCGCTTTCGCCGCTCAGAGACCAGTCATTTTCTGCATCGCCTCCGGATAGCGCTCGCCTTCCACCGTGATTTTCGAAGCCGCGGAGTCGATCTCGCGCAGATCGTCTGCCGTAAGTTTTACGTCGAGCGAACCATCGTTCTCGTCGAGCCGCGACAACTTCGTCGTCCCCGGAATCGGCGCGATCCACGGTTTCTGCGCCAGTAGCCAAGCCAGCGCGATCTGCGCAAGTGTCGCGTTCTTCTGCTTGCCGATTCTGGCGAGCAGGTCCACCACCGCCAGGTTCGTCTTGCGAACCTCGGGCGCAAGCCGCGGGATTCTACTGCGGAAATCACTTTTGTCGAAGGTCGTGTTCTCGTCGATCTTCCCCGTCAGAAATCCCTTGCCCAGCGGGCTGTACGGCACCAAACCAATTCCCAGTTCCTCGAGCGCAGGAATCACTTCCTCCTCAGGCTTCCGCCACCACAAAGAATATTCGCTCTGCAGCGCGGCCACAGGCTGCACCGCGTGGGCGCGACGAATCGTCTTCACGCCCGCCTCAGACATTCCGAAGTGTTTCACCTTGCCCGCTTGAATCAATTCCTTCACCGCGCCCGCCACGTCTTCGATCGGTACGTTCGGATCCACGCGATGCTGATACAGCAGATCAATCACATCGGTCTTCAGTCGCTTCAGCGAACCTTCAACCGCCTTTTTAATATGTTCGGGCCGGCTATTCACAACCGCCGCTCCCGGTCGCGTGTCGGGACCACTCAGATCGAACCCGAACTTGGTGGCGATCACCACTTTGCTGCGATACGGAGCTAGAGCGTCGCCCAGAAGTTCTTCGTTCGTGAACGGTCCGTAAACTTCAGCAGTGTCGAAGAATGTGATCCCGCGTTCCACCGCAGCGTGCAGCAAATCTGTCATTTCCTTCTTATCTTTCGGCGGCCCGTAAGAAAAACTCATCCCCATGCAGCCCAGCCCCAGAGCCGAAACTTCCAAACCGCTACCGCCAAGTTTGCGCTTTTGCATCAAATCCCCTTCTCAGGCGTATCCCGCATCCCAAAATTAGAGTCAAACGCCGCGCCAAACGATTCAAGAGCGATTGCCTTTTCGCGTCGGCGCACATTCTAGAAGAAACGAAGCTTTTCATTGTAAACGGATCGGATCACGCATTCTTCGCCGGATGGGAAAGCGCTGTCAGCTAGTGGGAACAGAAGGACGGCCGAAAAAGGGCAGGATCACGGCGCAGCGGCGAATTTGCTGGACTCGGAGACGAAGCAGATGGCCGAACCGAGAACGCTCGCAAGTTCCCGCCCAGGGTCCCCGTGGAGCGCTCTCGGTTCGGGCGCATAATTGCAGGGAACCGGAAGCCAGGCAATACAGGGAAATATGTATTCGGATTCGTACGCTAGCGCACGCAAACGGCGGTGCCATTTCTACGGGCGAAGCCGCCGCCGCACGCAATCATCTCTGAGTTCGGAGCTACCAGAATCCGAAACCGCGTGGTGAGAGAGAGTGCAGACACGAATGCCTCGAAAACGCATGCTCTCAAACGGAGCGTCGCTTCTCGCCCGAGATTTGTTCCAGGCTCGCAATCAAGTCAGTACCCAGATTTGATTTCGACGCGAAATGCCCGATTTGAATCGAGTCCGCAAATGTACGCATGAGCTTCGGGTCCTGCGCGCTCATGATCATAATCGTTGCAGAGGGAATGGCATCTCGTAATTTCGTTGCGACGACAGTTCCATGGACTCGAGGAAGCGAGAGATCCAATAGAATTACGTCCGGCATTGCCGCAGCGGCTCGCTCCACCGCTTCCTCGCCATCAACCGCTTCGCCGCACACTAGAAATTTGTTCGAGTGGGAAGCCAACAGTGACTTGATCGCTTCGCGCACACGGTCGGAATCATCCACGATGAAAATGCGAAGCGCCATAATTGATTTTGTGCTGCGAGATTTGGCCAAGTTGTTCGTCGAAAGACCATACCATAAAAACTGTACGCAATATTTCCTGCCGAAAGCCAAAAACCGGCCCCCTCAAGCGCGCAAACTGAAATATAATTTCGAAAGTCCGGGAACGAAAAAGTCCGTTTCCTTTCGTTCCGTCGCAAAGGACCCTGTCCGTGTGCTCATTGCGTCTTCTGTTGGTTGACGATCACGAACCCATCCGTAGAGGGATTCGAGAGCTTCTCGCCTCCCATGCGAATTGGAGTGTTTGCGGCGAAGCCGCGGACGGAATCGACGCAATCGAAAAAAACAGGCAACTGGGACCCGACATCGTTCTGATGGACATTTCCATGCCGCGCATGAATGGGTTGGAGGCGACGCGAAACATTTTGCGCGAGTTTCCTGATCGCAAAGTCGTGATCATTACTCAAAATGACCCCGCTGTCGCTCGAACTCAAGCTGCCGCGGTCGGCGCAAAGGCGGTTGTTCCGAAGAACCAGCTCTCGCGAGATTTACTAGGTACCGTGGAACGAGTGGCGGAAATTCCGAATTCCGAAATCGCTCAACCACCCCGTAAGCATGCTGCCGCCGACGCAGCTGAACTCACCCAGGGCGGGGGAACGCTTGGTCAGCTAATTCGCGACTTCGATTGGGCGAAGACGCCGCTAGGCCCAATCGAAGCATGGCCGCAAAGTTTGAAAACGGTAGTTCGCATGCTGCTGACCTCTCGTTTTGCAATGTGGATGAGCTGGGGACCCGAACTCACTTTCTTTTACAACGACGCGTATGCGCGAATGTCATTGGGCAAGAAGCATCCTTGGGCTTTGGGGAAACCATCTCAGCAAGTGTGGGCAGAAATCTGGAACGATATCGGTCCTCGAATTCAGAAAGTTCTGGATAGCGGCGAAGCGACGTGGGACGAGGCGCTGCTTCTCTTCCTGGAAAGAAGCGGGTATCGCGAAGAAACTTACCATACGTTTTCGTACAGTCCCTTGAGTGGCGGCGATGGCAAAGTCGCCGGTCACCTCTGCGTGGTAACCGAAGAAACGGAGCCGATCATCGGCGAACGGCGCATCAGTACACTCCGTTCGCTGGCCGCCGAGCTCAACCAGACGATTACAGAAGCGGAAGTGTGTGAATCCATCGTTCGCTCTCTCAGCGAAAATCAACAAGATCTTCCGTTCTCGCTCACATATCTTTTTAGTGACGATGGAAAGCAGGCCGACCTCGCCTGCCAAACAGGGATCGAATCGGGCCACCCTGCCGCACCTGGTTGCATTGTAGTTGACGCACAGGACAATCGGTGGCCAGTCAGCGAAGTGCCGAAGCCCAACAGTTCAGTCACCGTAGAGATGTCGCCCGAGAGGTTCGCGTCGCTTCCGTCTGGCTTCTGGGACCTGGCGCCGTCGAAAGCGCTTTTGGTTCCGATCACCAGCCCAGGCCAGGAGAAGCCTGCCGGAGTTCTGATTGCCGCCCTCAATCCCTACAGGCAACTAGATGCCGGCTATCGAGGATTCATCGAGCTGGTGGCAGGCCAAATCGCGGCAAGCATCGCGAATGCGCGCGCGTATGACGAGGAACGAAAAAGGGCACAAGCCCTCGCGGAAATTGATCGCGCGAAGACGGTTTTCTTTAGCAATGTCAGCCACGAATTTCGCACGCCGCTAACCTTGATGCTGGGGCCCCTCCAGGATCTGCTCGCCAGAAGCCAAACACACCTCTCGCCCACGGCCAAAGAACAGCTGGAACTTGCAAACCGCAATGGGGCGCGCCTCCTGCGGTTGGTGAATACGCTGCTGGATTTTTCCCGCATCGAAGCCGGCCGAGTCCACGCTGTTTACCAGGCCACCGATCTCGCGAGCTTCACCGCGGAGCTCGCGAGCGTCTTTCGCTCGGCGACTGAGAGGGCTGATCTAACGCTACTGGTCAATTGCGAGGCACCCAGTGAGCTCGCTTATGTCGATCGGGATATGTGGGAGAAGATCGTCCTTAATTTAGTCTCCAATGCTTTCAAGTTTACATTTGAAGGTGAGATTGAGGTCAGTCTGCGGCAGGCAGGACGCACAGCTGAACTCCGTGTCCGTGATTCGGGCGTTGGAATTCCCGCCGCCGAAATTCCGCGACTGTTCGATCGCTTCCACCGCGTTTCCAATACTCGCAGCCGTACCCATGAAGGTAGCGGCATAGGTCTTGCCCTGGTCCACGAGCTTGTGAAGCTGCATGGCGGTTCCATTCGAGTCGAGAGCGTGCCCGAGCAGGGCAGTATGTTTATCGTTAGCATCCCGCTGGGACAAGATCATCTGGCGTCGGGTCAGGTCGGCGGGGATCGTCCCCTCTCTTCCACGGCCACAGGTGCCGCGCCATTTGTCGAAGAAGCTCTGCGGTGGTTGCCACAGACTGGACGAAGCGACTACGCCTCGCAGATAGCGTCTGATTACGAACCAATGGCGGTGCCCGCGCCGGTGTCTTCTGAGCGCCGGGGCCGGCCGCGAGTGCTGATCGCCGACGACAATGCGGATATGCGCCTCTACCTAACGCGCCTGCTCGCGGAACGCTTTGAAGTGCAGGCTGTTGCGAACGGTCGCGCTGCGCTCGAAGCCATACGCCAAGGAGCGCCCGATCTCGTCCTCTGCGACGTGATGATGCCCGAACTCGATGGTTTTGGGCTGTTGCGGGAATTACGCGCGCACGCTGCTACCCGAACCCTGCCTTTCATTCTTCTCTCGGCGAGGGCTGGCGAGGAGTCGCGTGTCGAGGGTCTCGACGCCGGTGCGGACGACTACCTGGTAAAACCATTCAGCGCCCGTGAATTAATCGCTCGCGTTCAAACTCATTTACAATTGGCGCAAGTTCGTAACGAAGCGGACAAGGCCATTCGCGACAGCGAAAACAAACTTCAACTTTCGTTGAAGGCATCAACAATGGGCGCGTTCTCCTGGCATCCAGCCGAAGATCGCTGTGAAGCCGACCGCAGAGTTCTGGATATTTTCGGACTTTCGTCCACGGAGGAATTAACGCTCGCCGCGGTTCTGGACACCATGATCCATCCCGAGGATCGCGACCGATATGCGCAAGGCGTCACACAATCGTTGCGCATTGACGGTGATCGCAAGCTCGAGGAAGAAATCCGAATTCGCCGCCGCGACGGCCAGGAACGCTGGATTTCCGTCACCGCTCAGGTGCATTTCGCGGATGGCCGCGAAGCCGATCTCATGATCGGTCTGATCGGCGATATTACGGAACGGAAGCGCACGGAGCTTGCCTTGCGTGAAAGTGAAGAAAGACAAGCCTTCCTGCTCACTCTGAGCGATGCCTTGCGCCCCCTGGCTGACGCGATTGAGATTCAAGAGACTGCGGCCCGCATCGTCTGTGAGCACCTCAAGGCCAATCGTGTGGGATACGCGGAAGATCGCGGCGATGGCAAGACCGTGGCCATTACACGGCAGTTCGCCGATCGTGTCCCTCCCATCGAGGGTGCGTACCGGAATCGCGACTATGGCGAAATGCTCTTGAACGAATTGCGTGCCGGACACACTGTCGTACGCAACGATCTCGCAAACGATCTCACTCTCACAGATGACGAGAAGGCCGCCGACGCCGCCTTGCAGTTGGGCGCCGCCGTTAAAATCCCGGTTGTGAAAGCGGGTCGTTTAGTCGCCGTATTATTCGTGCATTACAGGCAGGCGCACCACTTTTCGGCAAATGAAGTGGCGCTGCTTGTCGAAGTTGCCGAGCGGATTTGGGCCGCGATTGAACGAGCAAAGGTCGAAGCCAAATTGCGGGACAGCGAAGAGCGCTTCCGCAGGCTTGCCGAATCACTTGAGTCTGAAGTGCGGGCTCGCACCAAGGAGCTCGAAGCGCGCAACGCGGAAGTGCTGCTACAAGCCGAAACTGTTCAGACTCTTTCAAGCAGCCTGATGCACGTTCAGGACGACGAGCGCCGGCACATTGCCAGGGAACTGCACGACAGCGCCGGCCAGACGCTCACCGTCCTGGGCATGAACCTGGCAACGGTTTCGCAACTTGCCGACGGGGCCGATCCGCAGTTGCGAGAACAGGTTTTCGAAGCGCAAAAAGCTGTTGACCAGCTTACACAGGAAATACGCACCACCTCCTACCTGCTGCATCCTCCCTTACTGGACGAGATTGGAGTGTCGGCGGTTCTCAAGTGGTACGTCGAAGGTCTATCGGAACGGAGTGGTCTGAAAATAAACCTGGACCTGCCTCAGGATTTGGGACGATTTTCTCGCGACGCGGAGCTAGTCGTCTTTCGCGTGGTGCAGGAGTGCCTGACCAACATTCATCGGCACTCGGGAAGCAAGACCGCGGCCATTAGGCTCCGGCTTGCCGATGGCATCGTGTCGGTCGAGGTCCAGGATTCCGGCAAGGGAATGTCGATTGAAAAACTTACCGAGATTGAATCCAGTGCTTCGGGCGTCGGTGTTCGTGGCATGCGGGAACGTGTCCGACAATTAGGAGGGCGGATACACATTCACTCGAACGATTCTGGTACGACGGTGTCGATAGCCCTGCCCGCTCCCGCGGTTCCTAAGACCATCGTTCGGCAGCAAGCTTTGGAAGCGAGGAGGGCGTCCGGTTCTTTGGCGGACGATTAATTCCGCCGGACAAAGCAAGCCATTCTTGCTCGATGCCATCCTTTAACCAGGGGTGATCCGGACCCGGTCCCGTGTAAAATAGCAGTGCGTCGTAAGACCGCCCTTCGGCAATGATCCTACAAGGCTATTTTCGCATCCTGAACTTCTTTGATATCGCCGAAGCGATTGAGCTCGACAAGCTGCGCGCCCTGCTAGGACCAGAGGCAGGTCCGCTTACGGCAGCCTTTCGCCATCGCACGCCTGAGTATTCGCAAGCTCAGCAAGCCCCCATCGTCGAATCAGTAGGCTCCGTCACGCTTCTGACCAACGATAAATTGGATGCTCGCATTAAATATTATTGGTTTGGTGTCGCAGCCGTCGAGCTTACTGCGGTGTTTGAATGTGACCTGGACGACGTGTGCGCGCGCTCATTTCGTTGGATGAATGCTCCGGAAGTCGAGGAAGCCGCGGAAAAGTTGCTGCGCGAACACTTGGATCGTTTCGGCCCGGCGCTCGTCAGGCCTTCGCCAAAATGGCTCGACGAAGACTATTTGATCATTGACGTCGAATCCGCAAAGCATCGCGACGGCCATTTGGCTACCGCCGCTGAGCTGCTTGATTCCTATTCCGATCAAATTGCCAAACTGGTCCGGGGAGAAGTTGTTTCGCTCTCGACTGCCGAACGTGATGAGATCGTGCGTTCAGCTCTCTCGTATTACCCCAATGACCTGGTCGTCGTCGGCTGGGCGGCGGCGCTGGTTTACGATAAACCTGAGGCCACGCCGGCCGTTATCGAAATCCTGGAGTACGCCAATACCCAATTGCTTGAGTTCCGGTATTACGACGATCTGCTGACCAACCTGCTGTCGCAAGTTTACAGTTCTCTCGAAGGTCATGAGAGTTTTTGGTCCCGCTGGCGGTTATCCCGGCGCGCGGGCCGCTTGAATCGCATTCGCCTGGATATCATGGACCTGGCGGAGAGAACTGAGTACGCGGTGAAATTCATCAGCGACACGTATTACGCCAGAGTTTACAACGTGGGCGCGGCAAAAATTGGCGTCACCGATTATAAAACGCTCGTCAGTGAGAAATTGAAAACCGCGGGAGAGCTTTACGAGTTTATGGTGGATCAGTTCAACGAACGGCGCATGTTTGCGCTGGAAGTGGTCGTCGCCATCCTGGTACTGCTCGACGTAATAGCCCTGCTGCGAGGCAGGTGAAACTTACCGACACGCCAGTTTTCGCCAGCTCCCTGGAACTCGCTCAAATGTTTGCTGTGAAGATTCTCGTATGGAAGGGAAGCGATGATTGGAACGGCTCCGTCTCGTCACCAAGTCCCATTCAAACAACACCGGAAGTTTGGTCGAACCGAGAACGCTCGCGAATTCCCAGCCCGAGTCCCCGCTGAGCGTTCTCGGTTCTGAACGCGATAATCCCGGCGCATACGCATTCAAGCAATTCAGGCAAACATGTATCCGGATTCGTACGGGAGCGAACACAGGAAGCGTACGGCGCATCATCCGTACAATCGGCGTATCGTTTTCTATTCCCGGTTCGGTTTCGCTTCCTTGCTCCATCTCTCAGACTGCCGCACTATCGCCGAGTAGCACTCGCACGCGGAGTCTTCCAGTTCGTTGCGGTCCAAAATTTTTACGCTGCCGCGATTGTAGGTAATCAATCCTGCTTTCTGCAAAATCCCAGCGGCAATCGTCACGCTCGCCCGCCGCGTCCCAAGCATATGCGCCAGAAACTCTTGCGTCAAAGGCACGATGTCTCCACCCATCCTGTCCTGACTCATTAGCAGCCAGCGCGCCAGCCGTTCGTGCACTTCATGCAGTCGATTGCACGCCGCTCCTTGGACCGCCTGCAGGGATAAGGTCTGTACGTAACGGTTTAGGGCTAGTTCCAATTGGCGAGAGCGGGACAATGCGTCTTTGAAGTCTGCGGCTGTTATCCGAAATGCATTTCCTTTCACCTGCATAACCACCTGGGTTCCACTCGTGCTAAGTCCGATCACCAGTGGCAGACCGACGAATCCTTCCCTGCCGGCCAATCTAACCTCAACGCTCTTTCCGTCTTTCATAACGCTGAGGACTGAAGCTAGTCCGTCGTTAATGAAGTAAGCATGCGTGATTGGCTCGCCCGGCTCGTGCAACATGAAGCGAGTCGGCAAGTCGATGAATTCCAGCTTGCTACACAGCGTGTCCCTTTCAGCAGGCGGCAGCGCCAGCAGTATCTTGTTCCGGACGTCGCCGCGGTTTCCGTCACGCGTCGCTTGGGTCGTGGTTACACTGCGGGGCGTTCTTGATCTTGCCATCCATGGCTCCTTGGCACACTCGTATGGTCTGATTTCGCGAGAGGCCTTGGTCTTAGAGGATGTTGCGGCAGGATGCTAATGCGGCTCGTTGGTACACTCCTCAGATGCTGTAGAGAGGTCCGCCGTCGATGCAGGCACACTGAATCCTGAAGCGTCCCAAATCCTTCGGCGCAAACCAGCCCTCTGGGAGGCTCTGGCGCGGATACTATTTAGGAATTTCGCCTCTGTCAGTACGGCAGCGTACCGGTATGCAACGGCCGTAACCCGGATCGCGCTGGTCTCTCGGCACGATACCGAGCGGGGCCATTTTTCTTAAATCAGGGTACGCGCCGTCGTGCTCAAGCAGGTGTGTGTGGCGTCCAAGCCCGCTCCCGTCGCGGGCATGAAAACCCAACAAGTTGCCGTCTCCGCTGGGTCGAACCCTGTAGCATCCAACGCAATACAGGTTAAACCGTATGTTGCCGTTGGCACGGAGCCGCTAAATTGGACTGGGTGTCGGGAAGCCACCAGTTCTAACGCCCGGGAATTGGAGGAGATATGAAGAGCGTCGTCGGTATTTTTGGCACACGTCAAGAGGCGGAGCGCGCAGCAAGCACGCTGGACTCTGCCGGGATAGCAAAAAGCAGAATTGCGGTCCTTACTCCCCAGAGCACTGCGCAGGAAATCGCGGCGGTTCCGACCATGGATGCTGAGCAGCCAGGCATGGGCATGGCGCTCGGCGCGACTGTAGGCGGAGCGATGGGTCTCGCCGGCGGAGTTACGCTGGGAGCGCTCGCGAGTGTTTTGATTCCAGGCGTGGGTCCTGTCCTTGCGATAGGATTCGCGGCGAGCGCACTTGGCCTGGTGGGTGGCGGCGCACTGGGAGGCAAGTTGGATAATTCGTTATCCGATGGCATACCGCAGGAAGAATTGTACATTTACGAGGATGCGCTGCGTCAGGGCCGCTCGGTGGTAATCGCGTTTGCCGAAAACCATGCGCAGGTCGAAGCCGCTCATCACTCCTTGAAGCAGTCTGGAGCTGAAAGTGTGGACCGTGCGCGAGAAATGTGGTGGATCGGCCTGCGCGATGTTGAGAAGGAACACTACGATGCGGGCGGTGAGCAATTCGAGCAAAGCGAGAAGGAGTTCCGCGCTGGTTTTGAGGCCGCTCAGCATCCCGCGAATCGCGATCGGTCCGTTGAAGAAAGCCGCGACCAGTTGAGCGAACGCCATCCTCTCGCCGGTGATAGCGACGCTTTCCGTCAAGGATTTGAGCGCGGTCGCATCTACTACCAACAGACCAGCAAAGCTCGCGCGCGTTAAAGCATCTCCCAGAACGGCAAATGACGGCACGCTGAAGCCGCCAATAATGAGTTGGAAAATCTCCGTTGCGTCATCCCAAGGTTCGCCTCCATCCGTTGCCACATAATTAGCTAACGCCGCACTTACATCCGTGGTGTCTCGCCACACCACGCAATACCAGTTTAATCCCAGCGCCTTACCCACTTAGCTGTATGGCGCATTTTTGACGGAACTTGTCTTATAGCAAAGTGCGAGTTCGTCGAGTTCAACCAAATCGAATTCACTAGTGTGAAAGGAGATTCTGAATGCTCTTACTCATCATAATTTTGATTTTGTTGTTTGGCGGCGGCGGTGGCTACTACGGGTATTCGCGTTGGGGCGCAGGCGGCGGCCTCGGTATCCTCGGGACCGTCCTCGTGATCGTGCTGGTGCTATACCTGCTTGGCGGGTTGCGTTGACGCTGCAATTCACTGAGCTGTGAAACCTGAACAGCCGTACACCGGCAAGGCGCTGATTTGCGTGTCTTCGACGCAGGCTCCGGACCACGGACCGCCGACGCAGGGCCGGAGGAAGTATTGATGGGTATATGCGAAGCAACGAAGAGTTACGAGTCTTGGCTGCGCCACTGTACCGAGGCGGTGGAGTCTGAGTTGACGTGGAAGCACGGCCAAATGCGCAGCGACTTGTTCATGTTTTTTCGCGGGACCTATTATCGTTGGACGCAGCTCTGGCCTGAAATTTGCAAGGATTTGCTGGACGCTCCCAAAGTTCTCGGCGCGGGTGATCTCCACGTCGGCAGCTTCGGGACGTGGCGAGATGCGGAAGGGCGGCTCTGCTGGGGCGTTGACGATTTCGATGATTCGTATCCCCTGCCATTTACAAACGATTTAGTGCGCCTGGCAACCAGCGTGAAGTTGCTCACTGATTCTAGCGATCTCCATATTAAATACCGGCAGGGCTGCGCAGCGATTCTGGATGGATATGAAGAAGCGCTCCGAGAGGGTGGATGCCCGTTCGTTCTTGCCGAGCACGATGTTGAGCTGGAACAGCTGGGCATTGAAGCGATTAAGCCTCCGCCTGACTTTTGGGAGAATCTGCTGCGCGATCCAGAGGTGAATGTTCATAAGGTGCCGCCGGATGCCCGCAAGGCTCTGGAGAAGGCGCTACCCCCGAGAGTCGCCTACAAAGTTGTGCGTCGCAAGGCGGGCATGGGAAGTCTCGGCCAGCGCCGCTTCGTGGCGATCACAATGCACGAAGGCGGATACATCGGGCGGGAGGCAAAAGCTACTGTGCCGTCGGCGTCGGTCTGGAAAGAAGGGAAGCGAGGACGCGGGGAACGATACTACGAAAGCGCGATCGCCTCCGCCGTCAGGTCGCATGATCCTTTTCAACGCGTGATCGGAGACTGGTTGATTCGGCGGCTGTCGCCGGATTCGAATCCGATCGAAATTGACGACCTGCCAAAGAAACGCGACGAACGTAAACTCCTGTACGCAATGGGCAAAGAGGTCGGCAACGTACATTTAGGTGAACCCAGGCAGCGAAAAAGAATCTTGCAGGATCTGCGCCGCAGACCAAAGAATTGGCTTCGTTGCGCCGGCAAGCAGATGGCACGGATCACTGAAAAAGAATGGAGGCAGTATAAGAAGGCGGGATAGAACGCGGTTAATTCTGCGCCGCGGCCACACCCTGCGAACTGCCGTTCACCGAATAGGATTTCCACAGCGACATTTCGCACTGTACGGTAGCGTACACAAACTTAAAGACTTACTCCCTAGACACCGCTCGATTCTTGTGTTCGTATCTCCAAGTCCACCCCCGGATGGAGCGGTTCTGTATGGTGCCTCCTTTTGACATCTTCAAAGTGGATTCGACCGACGCAGTAGTTTGGATTGAGGCGGCTAGCGCCCTCGAAGCGGCCTAGGTCCGCGTGCGGCAGTTGATGGCTGTTTCTCCGTGCGAATATTTAATCTTCAGCCAGCAAACGGGGAGCAGGATTGCAATCAAGCCCGTCAACGGCGGTACGGATGCACTGGCTCACTCCGGTAAATCCGCTGGGAAGCACCCAGGCACGTAAAAATCGAATCATTCCAAGCGTCTGCCTGTAAACAAATTCGCTGAGCCGGCAACGCGTCGGGCGGACAGGAAATTTTCCCATCGTAAGCTTCTTCGATACTCACAGCATTGTTCTTTAGCGTCAGGCCCACAACTTGTTCAGCGCGGAGTCGGATTGAGTTGCTTCGAGCTATCACTTTTTCGATAATCTTCCTTAAAGCAAAATGCGCCACCTCTTCCGAGACTCTTGACGACGAATGGCAGCCAGACTTTCGGATGTCGACCGCATAGGGCCAACTGGGGTATATCTACGACACGATGTCAGTAGAATCCATGCCAAGCGCAAAGAGCCACGCCAATAGCGAATACTCCCATAGAATCAATCGGGTCATCGACTATCTTCGCGGGAATCTGGATCGCCAGGTGAAACTAAAAGAACTAGCGAGAGTAGCCTGCTTGTCCGAATTTCACTTCCATCGGATCTTTGGTGCGGTTTCGGGCGAAACCTTAAACAATTTTACGAACCGGCTTCGTCTTGAAAAAGCTGCACGTCTTCTTCGTTATTCCAGCCAAAGCGTGACTGATATAGCCTTGGACTGCGGTTTTTCGTCGTCGGCCACGTTTTCGCGCGCCTTCCGATCCGGTTACGACACTTCGCCCAGTCAGTTTCGAAAAAGCGGCGAGATCAAAAAAAGCAAGATTTGCAAAGAACTCTTCCCGCAAGACGAATATGGTCTCCCCATGAGCGCGGAAGAAAAGAGAGCCGCGTTTCCAGTGAGATTGCTCGACATTCCCGAAAGGCAAGTCGCCTATATTCGGGTTACAAATGCCTTCGACCTGGACAGGGTACTCGCTGCCGTGCAGACAATGATTGAATGGGCCAAATCCCAGGATATTTTTTCGCAAGGAATTCTTTTCGGAATGACGGTTGACGATCCACACGTGACCCCCAAGCATCTTTATAGATATGAGGTCTGTCTTGCGTCGTCTTTGCCCTTCAAGTGCACCGAAGGAATGTCGAAATTGAAAATGCCCGCCAGGCGCTACGCCGTCATAAAAGTTTCCGGCGACATCCATAAGGTGGCTACGGCTTGGGACTATCTTTACAGAGATTGGCTTATTAATAGCGCCTACGAGCCCGAGCATGCACCCGCACTTGAAGTTTTCTTGGACAAAGAAAGCGCGACGGATTGGTCGCACTTTGAACTGGAACTCTGCCTGCCGGTTCGCAAACCTGCAGAGATGCAGAGCTAACACCAGCCGTGGGGCGGTCGCGCTTTCAGGGACTGCCTTAGTTTCGCAAGTAGATCGAAACAAGCGACAATAGCCGAGTCAATGCGTAAGGGAGAAACCTATGATGATCGATGGAATTGGCGGCGCTTTTCTATTTTCTAACGATACAAAGCGGCTGGCAGCTTGGTATCGCGATATCCTCGGAATAATTCCTCAGGGCGAAGATGCTGAGTGCAGTTCGATCTATACATCGTTCGAATATAGAGATCTTGCCAACCCGGACATCAAGCGAACGATAGCCTGGGCGATTATGCCCGCTGATCAAGACATCAAAGATAAGCCGCGAACCGGTAAGATTAATTACACAGTGAAGAACATGGAAGAAGTCCTCAGCCATCTTAAGAGTAAAGGCGTGGCAATCGAAAAGACCGAGGTATATCCCGGCATGGGGACCTTTGCGTGGCTTAAAGATCCAGATGGCAATCCCATCGAACTTTGGCAGCCATCCGAGAGCGAATAGCAATCCCTAAATTGCGAAGACCCAAGGTCCGTCTCTAAGGCCCCCAGGCTCCCGCCAACATTGCCAAGCCTCGCCGCCGTAAAGCGATTCATTCGCTTGCCTTCGTCCGTGCTCCACAAAGCGGCGCATTCTTAGCTGCATTCAGTGCTGGATGTTTCCACGCAAGTACCGGCTCCCGCACAGAGGGAAGCGCAACGCGCGGCGCCGTCGCTTATATTTTCTGCGGATGCGGCCGCCGTTGTTGAATTTAGCCTAACTGTTTTAGAAAAATGGCGGGGACGACGGGACTAGGAACGTCCTCCTGCTTTGAAATGCCGTAAGTTACTGATTCTAGGTTACTGCAAAACCGCTAAAAGCGGCCCTTCCGCCGGAGTCAGGTACACGGTGGGTACACGGGGGAGAGTATTCAACGATGGACCTCGAAGCCACTAGTCCGGTAGCGCGACTGATCATGACTTAGCGGCGCCAGCCTTTGCTTGCTGCTTGGCGAAGTATTCGGTTTTTTTCTAGTCGAGGAATTCTGCGGCGTCGCCGGAGCTGAGCACGCGGCGATTCGCGCGTTCGCATACTTCTTCTTCGGGAGTGCGGTTGCGCATCAGGTCGCGCTGGCTGCGCGCCGATGACACGGTTCAACGCAATTCAGAGCCGCGATCTACCTTGGCACGTACCGAAGGATCGTGCCAATGGATTGTGGCCCGTGACACCTCACCATCAGCAGTTCGCTTTCCTCGAAAGGCTCCTCCCAGTAAGCGGCGCCAGTGAGCACCTTGAATGAATCGAAGCCGCCGGTGCCCGATCGGTATATGCAAACTTTCCAGATCCAGCCGCCACTAACACCACCAAACCGTTTTGCGACATATGGCGCATTAGTGTTTACACCCAGGTCGATGTAATCGAAGTCTTGCCGTGTAGGATGCGGAGCACCCGTTCGGAGATATTGCCCTGTGGCTTTCCAGATAAGTATGGCTTGCATTTCCGGCATCGCCCTGCCTGCCGTGAAGGAGCCCCGGGGCGCGGGCGCACCCACTAAGAAAAGCGTTGGAACGCCGTGGACACTCTTCTCTTTTGTTTGGGAGAGGTTGTTGAACGAACGTCCGACAGCCTGAATGCTTCCGATCCGGTCGGGTGGCAGGCTCAGCATTATTAGGTCCGGACCCCACTGATTCCATTCTTCCGGGATTTCGGGGCCGAACGGGACGATCTCGCCTGGAGGGATGGTTAAGCGCTTCGGCTCACCCTCCTTGATCGGAATGAGAACCGTGTCTGCGTTCTTGCGGCCGTTGTCCGGATCGTCGCCATGCCACACGTGTGCCGCTGTCAGGACATACTTCGAATCGCGGAAAGAGACTAAGGTTCCTGAGCCGGCCGGTGATAGTTTCCCGTTTTTAGATGTGATAAACGCGACCGTGTAGTCGTCAAGTTCTCTGCTGATTCTGTCGCCCAGAGCGGAAGGTTCGTGGCTGAGCAGCAACTGTTCAAGCTCTGGGGGCAGATCGGCGTGATTTGAAACCGCCGAGCAAAGCCCGTCAGCATCAGGATTCATGGTCGGACAGTTCTATCACATCGTTGCAGAGGTTGGTTCAGTAACTACCTGGCGAGGAACTTCTCGCGTGGGCGATCGTGGCGTTGCTGCTCTTGCATTAGTTCGTCGAGAGTGCGAATGGGGCGGGCGACGTGGGGGATTAGGTCGATGGCGGCGGACGCGCCTGGCTGCGCGCCGATGCTGCTTTTCACTTTATGACGAGATCGGTTTCTTAGCTGCGGAGACTTGTCCGGTAACGCGGGTGGTCTCAATGGGTCGACGCAACACTTTCTTGAAGTTTACTCGCAGGAGTCTGAAAACCTAAAGTTTCTCGTGGGCGTTGATTTAAGCGCTGCGCTACTTTGTTCAGATC
>Ga0209530_1000286_pt1 | contig 40972 bp, 36 predicted proteins | sample BlaSpr_A8_Ref_O1_FD_187987 | JGI IMG/M metagenome (GOLD analysis project Ga0209530, IMG submission 187987) | Forest soil microbial communities from Thunder Bay, Ontario, Canada - Black Spruce, Ontario site 2_A8_Ref_O1 (SPAdes) (version 2) | ecosystem: Environmental > Terrestrial > Soil > Boreal...
CACCTGATCATCGGCTACCTCGCGATCCGGATTGCTCTCGGCGTCGACGCCGGCACCGCTGACCAATCCGGGGCGCTAGCGGCGTTGGCGGCCAAACCGGGTGGCATCGTCGCGCTGTGGATTGTCGTGGTCGCGCTTGTGGTGATGGGGCTGTGGCGCCTCGTCGAAACAGCACTCGGTCGCTCGACCGACCCGAAATCCCAAGGCGCATCATCGGAAGTGTTGGACCGGGCGAAGGCCTTCGCGTTAGCAGTGGTCTATTTCGCGTTCGCATACTCTGCGTCCGGATTCGCCCGGGGCGCCGGGAAGTCCACCGGTAAGCAGAATTCGGCGATGAGCGCACGCCTGATGCAGACCGGCGCCGGCACGATCGCACTCATCGCCGGCGGCGTGATCATCGTCGCGGTGGGCGGATATCACGTCTACAAGGGAGCCAGCCGCAACTTTCTCGACGACCTCAAGGGCAATTCCAGCGACCTGGTCCGACGACTGGGCATGGTGGGCTACATCGCTAAAGGCCTGGTTATCGCCGGTGCCGGGGTGCTGGTCGTCGTCGCGGCGGGTCGTTCGGAGCCGAACACGGCCACCGGACTCGACGGGGCCCTCAAAACACTCGGGGCTCAACCCTACGGAGCAGCACTCCTGATCGCCGCCGGCCTGGGAATCATCACCTACGGCCTGTACAGCTTCGCCATGGCCCGATACACCAAAATGTAAGTGCGTCCGGCCGACTCGCTCGCTAGCCGACCCGATGCCATGGCCTCCTACCGGTTCGCCGTAGGAAAACTTGAGAAGTTCATCGGCGGAGTACGGGTAGGCGAAGCGTCGCCGGCACGGATCGATGCGGCGCTGCGCTCCAAGCGTTCAGCGCACAGCCCGACGATGGCTCGTCAGGCGAAGACGATCTTGCGTGGCGCACTCTAACTGGCGGTAATGGCGAACGTACTCGGATCGAATCCGGTGCGGGATGTGCAACCGCTCAGGTCCAAGACCCAGCCCAAAGGTGCTGTCGGGCTCACAGCTAAGCAGCTACGCGACCTCCTGCAAAAGGTTCAGGCATCGAAGTTCTGTCAGGATCACGATCTCGTCGATCCGATCAAGCTGCTGATCGCCACTGGTCTTCGTCGGTCTGAACTACTCGGCCTGCGTTAGATCGACTACGACGATGAAGCGCGCACGCTCGCAGTGACAGGCAAGGTTGTACGGGTGTCCGGCGAGGGACTCCAGCGCGTGGACGAGACGAAGTCAGCCGCTGGCCGGCGCACGGTGCCCGTACCCCAATTCGCGGTCGAAATGCTTCGAATCCGCCGCCGCCTGCCGTACCTGAGCGAACAAGCAGTGATCTTCCCGTCCACGGCGGGAACGCTGCGCGACCCGAATAATTTCGGCAAGCAGTGGCGGAACGTCCGCGAGGAACTCGGCGTCCCGGAAGTCAATACCGAACACCGAACACACATCCCACACCGTCGGCCCCATTCTTGCGGCATGGACTCTTCTCTGCACGAGTACAAGCTGCGACGGCGCTAGAGTTCACTGGCCTTCAACCCGGCCAGCCCGGTGAGCGGTTCGTGCAGGTCGGCGAGTATACGCGCACCGTTGGAGCCCTTCGCTGACTCAGAGATCGGAACCACATGGATTCGCCCAGCCAGGTCGGTGACATACGCGACGCCGGCCTCACCGTCCAAGGCCAAGCCGATGTCTTCGTGAAACCCGTCAGCGAGGATCTCCGGCGGGCGACCACTGGCCCCTGCAGCGGGGAGAGGCGCGCGGTTCAGCGTGTTGCCAGTCGGTGGGTCGCCGCGGTCGGTCCAATACAGCCACTCGCCCCTGATTTCTAGGTCGATCGGCTCGGGCAGACCATTCCACAGCACCTCGACGTCGGTGCGGTTGGCGGCCGTCTGCCCGGCGGGAATCTCCAGGCCGGCGCGGAAGATCCTGCCCTTCCCGCCGTTCGCCGGGCCCTTCTGGGTCCAGTACAGGTAGCTGCGGGCGGGGTCAACCGCGACACCGACGCACTCCTGAAGTTTGGTGTCGTCAGGGGTGTTTACGACCAGGTCCATCAGGCCTGTCCCGTCGATCCGGACCCGGCTCACGCGGGAGCCCTCCCGGTCCCCCCAGTACAGCGTCCCGGCACCGTCGGATACCAATTGCTTACCGGTAGTGATCGCCCCGGTCGGGATCACGTCGCGGGCACCGGAGCCGTCGAGCCACACCGAGTGCAGGCCGCCGTCGCGGGCGGAGAAGTCGAAGCCGTCGTCGGCGCTGGGGTCAGGCGTGGGTGTTCCCATGGTGGTCCAGTAGACGATACCGTTCTCCACGACGACGCCGTCCGGTTCGGGTCCCGCCTTGTCGTACAACGTATCCACGCGGCCGTGCGGGATGTCGACCCGGTAGATCGTTCCTGACCTGAGACCTAGCACTATCAGTTGCTTGAACATTTTCATTTTCCTACCTGCTGTCTCACGTTGGCCCATTACCCCCCAAGGCACCGGGGTTTGAATCGGCTCGACCGTCATATTCGGATGTCTGGCTGTTTTCTTGCTCAATTTCGAGCACAAAGCCGCCAAGCGCGGACACGAAATCCTTACGGCTTTCGATTGGGGCTGCGTGCGCCCCGCTAAGCCTTAAAATCGCCGCGCGGGGTAGCGCGCCCATGAACCAGTCGGCCGCCAGTTGGAAGGGTTGTGTGTCTTGGTCGCCGACGACAACCAGCGACTTGATGAGAGAACCGTAGACTCCTGCGCGTGTGTCCGCCGTAGACAGGACTTCGCATGCGGCGGCATATCCTGCTGACGAGGTGTTGCCCAGCGTCTCACGGACCCGGATGACGGCGAGGGCACCTTCTCGAGAGCACCTGTAGTCCGGCGTAAACCACTGCTGGACAGTCGGTTCGATGTACTGCACAGGACCAAGGGGGCCCAGATGGCTCACTCGATCTCTCCACATCTGGCGCATCTGCTCTGGATAAACCGGCACGGTATCTATCAGAACCAGGCCAACAACGTTGAGCTCCTTGGATATCAGCATCTGTTGAGCCACCAAGCCGCCCAGCGAGATCCCGACGACGACGACTGGAACGTCGCCACCGAATATCTCGGACTGCACCCGTTCCACAACGCATTTTGTGTACGCAGCAAGACTAGTAGGCGGGGTACCCTTCGCAGCACCATGTCCGGGCAAGTCAAGCGCGTGATAGCCCGAAGGCAGGGCGCCGCCAAACACCAAGTCCCAGAAAGAGGCATCGCCACCCAGCGGGTGCAGCAGGATCACGTGCACGGCGAGTTCCTTGGCTCCGAGCTTGGGCCCGGGCTCAGCGCTCGATACACCGCGGCACGGTCTCGATTGGCTAAACCTCCCTCTGCAGCGAGGTCGTAGATCGGAGCGCACGCGTCAAGCATCGGCGTCGCAGCGCCGACAGCCCGCGTTCGCTCGCGGACGATTCCCATAACAAGTAGTTTGGCGATGTGCTTCACCGATGATCCACTACCGAAGTCGCCAACATCGAAGACGCTTTGTGCAAAACGTCGCAAGTGAGTCGTCGTGCTAGCCAGTGCCGTTCGGTCTCCGCTCGCATACACAACGGCATCACCGGCCGCGATCTGGGCACCTGTCCACTGATCGCACAATCGAGCACAATCGTGCCCATCCCTGCGAAACGGTCGCGAGTCTCGATCTTGGCGTCGATCGGGAGCGTCGACAGTTCGGCTATGACGGCGGGAAGCCGGTTGGATCTGAGCATCTCGTCGGTTGCGGCTCGCTCTGCCGCAACACTGGGCAGTGCCCAGAAGCAGACGTCGGCAACGGCCGCCAGCTCGACGACACCGGCAACAGGAGTTCCGCCCATATCTACGAATGCGTGCACGCGGCGAGGGTCTTGGTGCCAGCCCGCAACCTCGTATCCGGCACGGAGGAGGCGCTGTGAGAGCGCCATCCCGACGGTGCCCAAGCCAACGGTAGAGACCCTCATCAGGATCCTCCGATCGGACTAGCCCGGGGATTGTCTGCCCGCAGAACGACCGCCAACAAGGAGTAGTACCCAACGCAGGAGACCATTTCGACTACCTGTTTGGATGACCACCTGTACAGGAGATCGCGGTAGGCGATATCGGAGAGCTCGCCTTCAGTCAGGAGCTGCGTCACCATTGACCAAGCCAGCCGGAGATCCGGATCGCTTGGCGCCTCTCCCACACTGATGCGCTCGATGTCGTCGCGAGCCACTCCTTGAGCAAGGGCAAGCGGGCGGTGATGCTGCCATTCAAATCGCGATGCCCAATAGTGCGCCGTGGCAAGGATCAATGTCTCCCGAACCCTTGCCTCGAGATCCCACGAGTATCGGAAGTATTCGCCGAGCCGGGAGATTGGCGCCACTACCTCAGGTGACTCGACAAGAACCGCAAAGGGTCCATAAACGCCGCGCCGAGGACCGTTGATCAACATGGCGGCGGCCTCGTCCTGCTCGGCGCTCAGTGGGCGCGGCCACGGATATCGTTGTGTCATGCCGACTGCAGGATCGACATGACTTCCTTCGCCATGAGTTCCATGGATCGGCGCGCCAATGTGGGATCAACCCATTCGAGGCCGGCATAGACGATCTCGCCAAAGGGCCCGACCTGTTCTCGCAACGTCTGGATCTTCGCCGCGACCTGTTCGGGTGTGCCGTAGATAACGAGGTCCTCCATGACCTGATCCAACGTCACGTCGTCATCTGGAATCTCTTGGTCTCTCTTGAATAGATTGAGCCGACCAAGCCTTTTCATCTTCGTGCACATCTGGTCGTAGTAGAACCGGTAGGGGCTGTTTTCGTCCGTCATCGCATAGTTCTTTGCCACCACTGGGTCATCGGCGACGAAGATCGTCCGAGCAATCCGCCAGTCATCCGGGTCGGCAACTTCGCCGACTGCTTCCTTGCCTTCGACGTACTTCGGCCAGTGCGTGGCCACCCACTGCGGCAGCAGGAAGTTCGCCGAAAGCGGATGAAAGTTCCTTTTTCCCATCTCGACGACACCCTTGGAGAAGGGTGCAACCACGGTGCCGACGATCTCAGGTCGCGGTAACTGCTGAGGTTTGGGAAGGATGCCGAGGCCAAGGAGTTCGTCATAGGTCTGTGCCGTGCAGATGTGAAATCGACCAGCGCTGATGTCGTACGGAGGTTTTCGGTCCCAGATCGCCAGAATCGCCTCGATGGAGTCAGCGAACAGCGCGTTGCGATCGTCATTGAGGATTCCCAGTACCTCGGCGTCGCTGGCCAGGGCACCGGGGCTCACACCCAGGATGAAGCGACCATCCAGAAGATGGTCCAGCATGGCGCCGTTGGCAGCGACCAGTACCGGGTGCTGCTGAGAAAGGTTCGTGGTGCCAGTCCCTAATTTGATCTGCTTGGTCTCAAAAGCCAAGCTCGCCAAGAAGATCATGCTGTTCGTGATCGACTCGTGGCGATCTGTTAGGTGTTCACCGACAAACGCATCGTGGAAGCCGAGGTCGTCGGCCAGAAGAAAACACTCACGATCCTCAAGTAGTGTCGACCGCCAGTCCTGGCCGGCAGTGTGTATCGGCATAGTGAAATAGCCCAGTTTCATGATAGTTTCCCTTTTAGTTTTCGATTTGGTTAGTTGGATAAAAATCAGAACGCAGCGCTGCGCGTGGAATCGATTTCGCGGACCCGATCTTTGGCCATGTTCGTATACTCACGGAGGCAGGCCTCGGCATCTTGCGGCAGGCGGAGCTTGATTGCTTCCAACATCGACCTGGTTACCGATATATACGTCTCGGAGGTGTTGTCGGTAAGTCCGAAGCTCCGTTCCATGATTCCGGCAATGTTGAGGCTGTCAAATGCACGTACAGCGGCGGCATTGTTCATACCGCCGATGAGTGTTCGGTAGAATTGACAGTTGGCTGTGACGTAACGCGAGAAATCGAGGAACGTATTCTCCCGGATTTCTTGGGCCATGTGTCCGAGCGCCTTCTCCAACTCACCGGTGAGACTCGAAGGCGGTTCCGCGGTGATCACGCGGATGGCCTCCCGCGCGAGCACCTCACGAAGTTCAAAGGCTTCGCACGCCATCTCCGCGGTAAACGGTCGCACGCGATACTCGTCAGAATCCGCCCGGACCACTAAATCGTCGCCGATCAGGCGACCGAGCGCCTTCTCGACGGCATTGACGTCATTATTCGTCTCGGCGGAAACCGCTTCAAGGTCGATTGCCGCACCTAACTCCAGATCACCGCGGAGGACTCGTTGCTTCAGAGTGCAATACAGTTGCTCGTCCTGCGCCGCGGTGAAGTGCCCGAAACCTCCTCGAAAGTAGGCCAATGGCTTCCCACCCTTGTTCGCTACCGCCAGGACCTCGCCGCTGAACATGATGTGCGTGCCACCTGATGCTCGCGCGACCACTCGGCACACAATCGACACAAGCGCATCCTCAAGTACCGCGACACCCGCCTCCGTGCGACACGTCGCGACGCCTGTGAACTTGTCCGGCCCCGGTCGTGAGAATTGATAAGCGAGATCCGCCTGGTCCTCGCCGAGAATGTTGACCACGTAGTACCCGGACTGATCAACCGCCCGAGCTGTGGGAATGTCACTACGAAGGCACGCCACCATCAGCGGTGGATCCGCGGACAGGCTGGTAACAGAACTTGCGGTCATGCCATAGTCGCGGGCTACATCGGTCGTGGTAATCACAGTGACTCCACTCGGCATGAAGCTGACAGCCCTTTTGAAGTCCGCCACAGACACAGGTGTATTTCTGGTCATTTTTTCTCCTACGCATAGTTCATTGGTGCATTGATCGGATCTATCCATGCGGGGATGGAAGTTGCTTTCGAAACAACTGTCGAAGTAGTAGTAATCGCCGTAAAGCGGTATTGACATATGGAACTCGCTTCTTGTCCTTGTTTTGGTCGGCGCTTCTCTGCTCAGGCGCGGTGCCACATGAGTTTGGCGTTACGGCGTTCGCCATGGATGAGGGTCGGATCGGGGCGCCTGGCCAATACCAAAGCCGGGCAAGCACCCAACAAACGGGTGGGATCGTCGAGGCCATGGCGCGCGTAAGCATGTCTTCGCGGGTATCGATGACAACTCCTGTTTGGCTACGAGTCCAATCATGTGTCCGCTCAGTCGCGGGTGTCATCGTGGCGAAAGCAGGGATATCCGGCTGTAATTTTGCCGATCGCACAAACGGTGGTCGGCTGACGCGCGATTGGCCAGGCCTATAGTCGCGACGGCTTGAGGGGGCGGTCAGCAGCTGTCAGCACGCGGCGGCCAACTGGGTGGTTGCGCGGCCCGCTCGAGCAGGTTCTGGTGATGGTCAGCGGGATCGCCGGGCTCCGGCGCCATTTCGAATGAGAGCTGCAACACCAATCGAAGTTTGGGATCGCCAAGGTCCAATCCGCCGATTTCAGTCAGGCGCTTGATGCGGTAGCGCAGCGAATTTGGGTGAAGATGAAGTAATTCGGCAGCCGAACGCATGTCACCAAAAGAATCTAGATAGATGCGCAGCGTGGTCACGTAGTCGGTATTGCGTTGGCGATCGTGCGTGATGAGTCGGTCCAAGAGACCGCGCACCAAGATCGGACGTGCGCGAAGAACCTCAACGATCTCATTCAATACGATATCGTGCCGCATCGAAGCGAAGAGCCCGTCATGTTCCCAATCGTTTTTCGTTCGAAGGACCCGCAGCGTCAGATCAGCTTCGTTCCGCGAAATCCCCACCGCAGCAAGACCACGATGGACACCCCCCGCGGCCGCCCGGACGTTCGTTTGGACGGCCCGCGTGACATGCTTCGAAATGCCACGCACAATGGCCTCAACATCGGGTTCCAGCCGAGTCGGCGATGCATACAGCAGGTAGATCTGTTGGTCAACTGTCCCGACCAAGGAAGACGCCAAATGCATCTGGGTATATAAGGCTAGGGCGCGTACCGCCCTAGCCCGAATTATCACCGCGTCCGACTGTGTCGCCTCGACATCGACCGCGATGACGACGATATTGCTCTGCTCATCGACGCCCAAGATCGACGCGACGCGGTTGGCCGAAAGCCCACCGGCGAGGAATTGCCACAATACGTGACCGCCCGGATTCTCGGTCAGCGCGCGACCGCGCCGAGCAACTTCGGGAGCCAGAAGCTGGGCGAACTCAAATATTGTTCTCGGAGCCTCCGCGTCTGGCTCCATTTCGAAATACAGCCAAAGATAGCCCACCAGTTGATCAACTGCACGGATCGGCTGGATGTAGCGAATCAAGGACGTAGCCCATGGATTATCCAACCGGATGAGTTCATCACTGTTGATCAGCCGTCCGCGGATCCCTGACTCCTCCATCCACTGCAGCCAGTGGTCTGCCGAACGTCGGTTGAGAATCGCCGATCGACGGCTCTCGTCATTGGGTTGACCTGGAACTGTTGAGTATGCAAGAACCCTGAAATCGACGTCTTTGACGATCACCGAACCACCGAGCAGTCGCGCCATGGTGTCGACCGCGTCGAAGAGATCTTCGAACCCTCCTGCTTCCATCACACTATTTGGAACTCACCCACAGGTCGACGAGATGCCGCCGTCCACCGATGCACAAGGCAATCCGACTGCGGCACAACGAAACCCGCCAGGATTCGATTGCTCATCCTCTTGGGGCCTCCGACCGGACAGCCAGCTGGAGATCGTCGATTAATCGTTGCACAGCAAGGTACATCCATTGCCACAGCGATCATTTTACCTTTCCCGAGGCTCGATTCGGGGCAGTCATTATTCCTCGACTTGGGGTTTCATCGATCGGGTCGTCGCTCATAGGATCAGGCCTTTGGTGGTCACGTTCGGCAGCTCTGCCATCGAGGTCGGCCCACAGCCTTGAGAGCAGTGGGCGTTCTTGAGAGCAGTGGGCGTTCTTCGAGGTTGTCAAGCCTTCGCGTTGCCAGACGAGGTCGCCCACGAGTGCATAGCGCACATTGTTGGGCAGTGCGACAAAGACGATGATGCTTCCGGGGGTGTGTCCGGGTGCGGGAACGCAGACGATCGAGCCGTCGCCGTAGACGTCGTGGCTGCGCGGGAACCCGAGATAGGGCCCCGCCTCGAAATCGAATTCGCGCCAGTTGAAATGGAATTGGTTGAACGGCGGGCCGAAGTATCCGCGCATGCCCGGCTTGTTGAAGGCAACCTTGTCTCGTTTGGAGACTAGGACCGGTACTCCGGGAAAGTCCGGCAGGCCGCTGACGTGATCCCAGTGGGCATGGGTGAGCAGAATGCCGCCGAGCCGGTCGAAATCGTAGCCGGCGGCCTCGACTTGGTCTCGAGCCGGCTTCCACAGCTCGTATTTGGTCAGCTTTTGGAAGAACCGGGGCATGGTGGCGAATTGCTGGTCGATGTCGCGACCGAACCCGGTGTCGACCAGCAGGTCACCCTTTGGGTGCTTGATCAAGGCCGCCCCAATGTTGAAGTCGCGCTTGTCGAAAAACGACCCGCCTCGGTAACCGTAGGCGGCGACGCGCTTGTTGACTCCCGTGGGAACGGCAACGAGATCCATGTCTTCCGGCGGGCTGGCCGAGGGGACCGCGATCTCGGTGGGCAGCGGGTTGGGCTTAGGCAGCGGCGATGCTGCGAACGTACGCAGCAACCGTACCGCCGGAACCGCGGGAACTGCGGCGGCCGCCGCGACAACGGGCCATTTGGTCATGATTCCGTACCTTTTCCGAGCGAGCCAGGCGCCGACTGTGGCGTCTAAATCAGTCAGTGCAGGCGTTCAGGTTCGTCGGTGGATTGGTCGTCGCCGCGTCGCGGTTCTTCGGGCACCGGGACTTCGAAGGCGTTGAGCAGTGCGCAGACTGTGTAGTACCACCCGAGCAGATAGCCCAGATCCACCAGCCCTTGGCTACCGAACGCCTGCTCGGCCACGCGGTACAACGCGTCATCTACGCGATGCTCGACAGTCAGTTGCCGCGCGTAACGATGAGCAGTCTTTTCCTGGTCGGTGAGCTCCTCGGGGCACCCGCCGGCGACGAGGTCGCGGATCGCTTGTTCGGGCAGTCCGGCCTTGCGGGCGACTGCTGAGTGTGCATAGATCTCATAGCCCGACTTCCACACCGCACCGACGGTCAGGATCACCACTTCACGCAGCCTGGCGTCCAGCGTTGTCGAGCTGGCGGCGCTCTCGATGAAATCAAGGAACCCGGAAGTGGTGTTGGGACTCAGCAGCATTGGGTTGTACGGGCCGATCAGCCTGCCACCGGAAGTCGTGCTGCGAAATGGAATGGTCTCGCCCCACTGGATCATTCCGGTGTTGAGGCGGTCATAGATTTGCTTTTGCGCCGCCGGCAGGTCCGCGGGATTGCGCAGCCGCAGCCGCCCACCGAGGTCGTCATCATGAATGGTCATTACATACCTACTTGTGTTTGGTCGACCTGAGTCGTTACCGTCACCGCTTCAGGCCGACGGCGTCTGCGGGAACGTTGTAGGCCGCCAGCGTCAGCGACACCGTCGTGTAGTAACCGAGGAGCATCGTCAGATCGGTGACGCCAGCATCGCCCAGTAGGTCCACGGCGCGCCGGTACAGACCAGTCGGTACAACGCGGGGACCGATCAACGCCTGGGCCAGGTCGTAGATCACCTGTTGCCGTGGGTCGTCGAATGACGTCGGCAGTCCGGCAATGAGCGCTTCGACCTTGTCCGGCGGCAGGCCGGCCTCTTCGCCAATGATCTCGTGCTCGTGGTTGGAGTAGGCTGCCAGCCAGTGGCCGTTGATCAGGTTCACCGCGATCTCACACTCGGCACCCGACAGCGACGAGTGACCCTTGTTGAAATACACCCCTACCGGGACCACGACATCCATCAGCGCCGGGTTCTGGATGAAGATCTTGTACGGACCGGGCGCCTCACCTCGCGACTCGACGACGCGGTCGTAGCCTTCCCTCTGCTGTGGCGTCATCTGATCGAGTGGAATCTCGGCGTAACGGCCGAACGTCGGCTCTGCTGACATTCCGTGTCTCCCTTCCTCGCCCCCGCCCCGCGGGGTCGAAATCGGCTGGCGCCGGCCGTGGCAGACAGTTGTGCATTCAAAAGGCCGGCGATGTGCTGTGTTTACGCACCACTTTGGGGACCAGCGTCGTAAATGCCAGCCCGTTCGACTACCGCGACCTGCTCGTCCTAACTTCTGAGCGACGTCGGTCTGGCTCCTTTTACTGTCCGTCGGCCTGGCTGGCGAGGGTGAAAGTCCAGTCCAGAGTCACGAAAGGCTCCTCGACTGTCGTTCCGTCCGGGGCGACGCCGGGCTCGTGGCGCACGAAATCGGCTTGCAGCGAATTCTGGTCCGCGAAGACCGCGTCGCGGCCGATGTAGGGATCGTCGCGCCGGAATATTTGCGTGATCAGCGGCTGGTAGCCCTCGGCGTGGAACCAGAAGTGCACGTGCTGTGGGCGCATGATGGCTCGGTTTGCCGCACGCAGGATCTGCCCGCACGGGCCGTCGGTGGGCACCGGGTAGTAGCGAGGCGTGATGGACCGGTACCAGAATCGGCCGTCGTCGTCGGTGGTCAACAGCGCCCGCATGGCGAACTGGCCGTGCAGCTTGTCGAGCTGCTGAACGTCGTAGAACCCTTCACCGTCGCTGTGCCAGGTGTCGACGTGCGCGCCGACGACTGGCCTGCCCTGTTCGTCGACGACCCGACCGGTGACGAACATCGGCGTGCCTACGATGCCATCGGAGATGTCGTCCCCGTTACCGGCCGTCGGGCGGCCCTCGACGAAGAACGGGCCGATCACCGTCGAGTCGGTGACAGACGGACCGTGGTGGCTGTTGATCTTGTCCACCAACACGCTCAACCCCAAAATGTCCGACAAGAGGACATACTCCTGGCGGGTGGGACTGCTGATCTTGCCGACCCGCTCGAGGAAGTCGATCGCGGCGAACCACTCATCGCCGGTCAGCCGCAATTCTCTGGCGAAATCATGCAGGTGCTGCACCAGGCTGACGAACAGATGCCGGAAGCGCTCATCAGTGGAGGTGTCAAAGGTCCGCTGCACTTCCTCGGTAATTGTTTCTTCGGTCAGATTGCCCGACATGTCCTTGCCTCTTTGATCGTTTGGGAATGATCGGCCGACGGGTTGATCACAACGCGGCCGCCGATGTGGCCGGCAACAGCCTGATAAGCCGTAACCGCCTCGTCGAGAGGATAGCGGGCGGCGATGGGCAACGGGCGAAACTCGCCGGATTCGAAGTAAGAGCTGATCCGTTTTAGGCGCCGCGCAGACTCGATGACGCTCAGTTTTCGGCTGTCTGTGCCTAAGATCCGGGATTCGTTGTGATAAAGGTCCCTAAGATCGATTTCCACCGCGCGGGGACCGACGGCGCTGATCACCACCAGCCTGCCTCGGTGAGCCAGCGAAGCCAACGCGGCTGGCGTGGTCACCCCGCCGACGGCGTCATAGACGACGTCGACACCTGTGCGGCCGGTCAGCTTTTTGATCTCAGCACCAACGTCGGCGGTCGGGTCGAAGGTGATGAAGTGGTCGATGGCGGCCGCGGCGGGGGCATCCGGGACGGGCGGGTGGCGATCCAACCCGATCACGGTGGCGCCGAGGGCGCGGGCAATCTGTGCGACCGCGCCGCCCACACCGCCCGAAACGCCAAAGACAGCAATGGTTTCCCCGGCACCCAGCTGCGCAGTCTCCACCGCCCCGTACCAAGCCACCACAAAGTTCACCCCGACAGCGGAGGCCTCGTCGAAGCTAAGCCGCTCGGGTTTACGCACCAGCGCCTCCACCGGCACCGCCATCAGCTCGGCGTGTGACCCGTCGCGCGTGAACCCGACATCTCCGCCGGTGCCCCACACCGCAGCCCCTTCCCATTCGGGTGGACCGCTGAGGACCACGCCGGCGAAATCGCGCCCGGGGATGCGCGGCAGCACCGTATCTTCCATCGCCCCGGCAACGTTTTTCACATCGGAAGGGTTGACCGACGCCGAATCGACCCGGATCACCGCTTCCTGCGCTGTCGCAAGCGGATCCGGCACATCAGTGACGTGCAGTACAGCGGGATCACCAAACTCGTTGAACCGCACGGCCCGCATGACTATGTCCTCCGGTGGGCTGATGGATGTCGACTAGATGCTGTCAAGGCAACACCCCATGATCGACGATGTCCAACGAAGAAAAACGATCACAACAATCGCGATCGGCGATAGATTCGGCGAATGGAGCTGCGACAGTTGGAGTACTTCATCGCTGTGGCCGCCGAGCTGAACTTCTCCTCGGCGGCCGAGCGGATTCACGTCGTGCAGTCGGCACTGTCGGCGGCGGTGGGCAGGCTGGAAAAGGAACTGGGCGTCGAGTTGTTCGACCGTTCCAAGCGCCAGATCGCGCTAACTCCCGCGGGAGAGGTCTTTCTCGATCACGCCCGCGAAGTCATGCTCGCAGCTCGTCGCGCCCAATCGTCGACAGAGGAATACCGCGGCCAGCTGATGAGGACAGTCGCGCTGGGCGCCTTGATGACGTGGGGAAGGATGAATCTGCCTGCAGCGCTGGAGGAGTTCCGCCAGTCCCATCCGAAGGTCACCGTCCGTCTGCGGCAGAACACGACCGGGTCAGCCGGACATCTGGTCGCAATTGCCGACGGCCAAATGGACTTGGCCCTCGTCTCGATTACCTCGCCACGGTGCGGTGACAGGAAAGATTGTGCGCGTGTCAGGCGCGGGCCTTCGGCGTGTGGACGAAACGAAGTCGGCCGGAAAATGCGCTCTGATGTGGGGCGGCCGGGGCTCGAACCCGCGACCAACGGATTAACGGATTATGAGTCCTTAGCCAGCGCCCGACGGGCCGTGCCAAACGGTCGCCCCCGCCGCACTGAACGAACCCTGCCTACGCCCGCGGGGGCAGCACTGAAACCCACCCATCCGAAAGCAATTCCAGCAACTGCCCGTCAGGATCCCGGATCATCGCCGACTGCTTCGACACGGTCCCCTCGACCACCGATCCCCCAAAAGCCTCGACGCTCTCCAACACTGTGCCCAGATCCGACACCGAAAACGAGATATGCGTCAGCCCAACCTGATCCATAACCCGGTCCGCGCCGACATGAACCGCGCGCTCTGAGTAGTCGAGGAGTTCCAGCACCAGCCCGTCACGAACCAGATACGTCGCGTGCAGGCCGACCGGCTTCTCCAGCTGTAGAAGCTGGTCGGTGCTGTCGTCGGGCGCGTCGAGTTCCCACCAGAACTGGAACCCGAGCAGACCTTCGTAGAAGCGGCGTGACCGCTCACGATCCGCGATGCACAGCCCAACGTGGTTGAAAACCGTTTGGTTACTCGACATTACAACCTTCCGTAGCGAGTCAGTGCCGATGCTCCCCCGCTCTCAATGACGACCGTGGCGCGCTGGAGGCATCCCCCGACGCCTTCCTCAGCAACCCAGGATTGGACGCTCAAGACCATGCCTTCCTCGAGCGAGGCCTCGGCTCCCCGGCCCAGGCCAATTACTGGCGGCTCGGCACCTAGCCCGAGCCCGTGGGCCAGCGGCACCGGGGACTCCACACCGCCGGCGTCCTCCCACGCCCGATACAGATCGGCACCGGTATTGCCTGCCCGGCAGGCCGCAAGCAGCGCCTCCATGCTCCGGGCACATCGCGACAGCAGATCCGCTGCCCCCGGCGGAGCCGACTGTCCGGCCACCCGAGTGCGAGCCAGTCCGGCCTCGTAGCCCGCGTACAGCGCCCCCGGCGCCAACACCACCAATTCGCCATCCCCGACTGGACGATCGGAGGCCAGATGGCGAAACCTCACCGGACCGCGCGAAGGAGTTGCGAAGCAGACACTTTCCGACGGCGGAGTCGGCGCCCCGAGCCTGGCCACATGCTCGTCGTAGATACCGAGCAACTCCCGCTCGGCAATCCCCGGCCGCAAGGCATCTTCCATCGCGCTCAACGCCGACTCAGCAATAGCGGACGCCACGTCCAGGCAAGTGATCTCGTCAGCCGCCTTGATCCGCCGAGCAGCCGCCATCACGGGAGCGGCATCAACCAGTTCAGCCGATCCAACGAGCTGCGAAATCATCGCGGCGAACATCGGCGTCAACCCGTCGGTGCCCACTCGCCGCGAGTCACGCAGGCCGGGGACGTTCGCCAACGAGGCCATAAGGCTCATCGGATTCCAGCTCAGCCCATAGAGGTCCTCGCGGGCGATCTCGGGCGGCACCCCCTCGTCCCAGGTCGACATCAGATGCACGCGCCCAGTCTCGCGCACCACCACCGCGACCGGCGCGTATGGAAGCACACCCGCTCGTCCGAGCTGGCGCGCTCCCGACACGTAATGCACGTCGCCGGAACCACCAAGCATCAACGCATCCAACCCATGAGTTTCCATGCCGGAGAGCACTTTTGCACGTCGCTCGCCGCGCAGCAGAGAAAAATCAACGCGGGCGTCATCTTCGAGGCTCATCATCCCGATAAGCACACCGTGGTCGCGAGGCGCGGGGCTCATGCGCCGAAGCCGTAGGGGTCGTAGGTTGAGCCGCTCAGTTTGATCCAGCCTGTATCAGTCACGGCCACAATGTCTTCCGAACGATACCCGGCCGCGCCGTCCTCCCAGATGACCGGCTCGAAGACCGCCACCATCCCAGGTTGCATAATGAGCTGTTCGTCGAACTGGTCGCCGAAGTCAGTCCCGATCAACGGCATCTCGGCACTATCCGTACCGACCCCGTGCGCCAGGTAGAAGTGTTCGATCCAGGGCCGGACGCCGTCATTGGCCTGAATCGCGACCTTGCCGAGTTGCAGGCCCGAAACCCCTGGCTTGAGAATGTCCAGACACGCATCGACCACAGACCGCCAGCGGCGAAACTGGACAAGCTGCTGAGCATTCGGATCAGCCCCGGTGATCCAGGTTCGTCCATAGTCGGAGGCGTAACCCTCCCAAACGATTCCGGCATCCACCCAGATGACATCGCCGTGGCGAAGGAACCGGTCGGTGGTGACAGTCGGGTAGGCCAGATCGCCATGCAGGGTCCAGGGCCCGATCTCGCGAGTAGGGGCCATCACCTGCCAGATCGGATCGATTCCGCCCGCCGAAGCCCCGAGCTCGAACACCCGGCGAAGAAACACCGCGCTCAGATCGATCTGCCGGACACCTGGGCGCAAGATCCGCAACGCGTCGACCATCGCCAACTCATTCAAAAGTTGCGCCTGGCGGATACAGGAAACTTCGTCGACCGTCTTCTGCAGCTTCGCGGCGCCAAGAACCCCAGACGCGTCCGCCCAGTCAAAACCCGAAAGGCCGCGCAGCATCGCATGCGACTGATGATCCACCCCAATACCAGCGCCAGCAGCGAAATGCGCGGTCAGCGCCTTGGCGAACAGGTCCATCCCGTCGTCGAGGTCCGGAAACAAGGGGCCGTGCAGATGATCTGAAGGAAGTTCGGGCGGAGCCCCATCGGCATACAAGGTGTAGAGGTGCGGCGCCGACTCCCCCTTGACTACAACCGCCACCGCGCGGAACAGCGCGGCACGGTCACCGTCTTGAGCCGGCATGGCGGCGCCGGTGGCATAAACGACCGAGCTGGAACCGAGCAGCACCAACCCGTCAAGACCGCCTGCCGAGAGCCCATCCTGCAACTTCTGAAAACGCTCCCGGCGCATACGAGCAAGATCGGGCAGAACTGGGATTACCGATCCGCCGATCGTCGCTCCTGCCGACCAATCCTCGATGGCGTTACCCACTTCTGTCCGCGGCCCAAAAGCGTAATAATGCAAAGATAGCTTAAAAAGCGGCCAGCGCCGACAACCAAAACAGATCTCTTTGTGGTGGAGGACTTTTCGATGACTGCACGCCCGGACGTCACCCCCGACGCGAGAGTCGATTTTGACCACCATTCCGATGAGTTCAACCTCAACCAACAGACCATCAACGCCGACCTGAGACAAAAATGCCCGGTGGCATGGAACGAGAACTACGGCGGATTCTGGTTCCTGAGCAGCTACGACGCAGTCAGCCAAACCGCCCGAGACGACGACACCTTCTCCCACAAATACGAGCCGAACGCCCCCGACGGCGTGGACTACCAAGGCGAGATGGGTGTTCCCCGTCCCGAAGGTCAACCGGCCCTGGGCATCGGCGAAGTCGACGGCCCCTATCACCTGGCCTTACGTCACGCGCTGGCCCCGTTCTTCTCTCCGGGTGCCGTCGAGAAGATGCGGCCATTCATGGAGCAATCCGCGCACTGGTTCCTCGACCAGCGCATCGCCGACGGGCAGATGGACCTGGTGCTCGACTACGCCAGCCCGGTCCCGGCCATCCTCACCATGAAGCTGATGGGCCTGCCCTACGACAATTGGCAGCTCTACGCCAACCTCTTCCACTCCGTTATGGCCGTCCCCCAAGACAGCCCCGAATACGCCGAAGCCATCGCCGCAGTCCCCGCCATGATGGCGGACGTCATCGAGTTCGCGGCCACCAGACGCGCCGAAGCCCGCGACGACCTGACCAGCTTCCTCATCCAATTCGAATTCGACGGCCAGCGCCTCACCGACGAACAGCTGCTCAACATTCTCTGGAATCTCATCGCCGGCGGCGTCGACACCACCACGTCACAGACCGCGCTGACCCTGCTGCACCTGGGCACCCACCGGGAGCTACGCCAACAGCTCATCGACCATCCGGAGCTCTACCACACCGCCACCGACGAGTTTCTGCGCTACTTCTCGGTCAACAAGTCACTGAGCCGCACGGTGACGCGCGACGTCACCGTCGGCGGCCAACACCTGAAGCGCAACGACCGCGTCGTCATCAGCTGGCTGGCCGCCAACCACGACGAGCAGGAATTCGAGCAAGCCGACGAAGTCGTTCTCGATCGGGCACCCAACCGCCACGTCGCCTTCGGGCTCGGACCACATCGCTGCATCGGATCGCACCTGGCGCGCCTGATGTCCGAGATAATGGTCAAGGCGGTTCTCGACCGCATCCCCGACTACCAGGTCGACCTCAGTGGTGTCGATCAATACATGGGCAACCCCAGCATGACCGGGCTGGGCAAGCTGCCGGTCACCTTCACCCCCGGAGCGAAGCGAGACTAGCTCGCGCACACCCCCACACACCAGCCGCGGGTCCGTGACCGCGCGGCTGCAGCGCCTTTCAGGGCATCGCGGCGGCGATGCGGCGCCACTGCTCGCGCGGGAATGCGGTCGGGTCGGGCGTCAATACCTGGATGCAGACGTGATCGGCTCCCGCCGCGTAGTGCTCATTCACCCTGCGCATGACGGCGTCCTCATCACCCCACGCGATGATCGCGTCGAACAATCGGTCGCTCACCAATGCGAGGTCATCGGACGAGAAGCCGGAACGCAACAAGTTGTTGGCGTAGTTCGGCAGCGCCAGATAGGCCCGTAGCCAATCGGTCCCGATGGCGTGTGCTTCGGCAGCGTCGTCGCAGAGGATGACGGTCTGTTCGGGCAGCAGCAGGGGCCCCTCACCCAGAGTCTCTCGTGCCTCGCGCGTGTGATCAGTCGTGACGAGATACGGGTGGGCGCCACCGGCACGTGTTGCGGCCAGCGTCAACATCTTGGGGCCAAGTGCTGCGAGCACACGGTGGTCGATGGGAACCAGAGGTTCGGCCTCATCCAACGCGTCCAGGTAGGTGCGCGTAGCGGCCAGTGGCTTGCGGTAGCGCCCGGGCTCTGATGCGTCGATCAGCGGCGCATGACTCACGCCGATGCCCAGCAGAAAACGATCACCGTGGGCGGCGGACAACGACGCGTACGAGGCGGCCACCTTCGATGGCGTATGCATCCAGAGGTTCAGGATGCCGGTGGCCACCACGACTCGCTTGGTCGAGGCCAACAACTTTTCTACTGCGTCGAACACAGGGCCACCGACGTCGGGAATCCATAGTGCCTGATAACCCAACTCTTCCAACTCGGCGGCGGCCTCTGCGGTTTCGGCAGGGTCGCTATAACGCAGCTGAGAGCTCCAGACGCCCACGCCAGAAAGCTTCATGTTATGTCTCCTATCGCAATTGCCGAAAAGACGCGCGGATGTCGTCGACAAACAAGTCAGGTCCCTCCATGGGCGCAAAGTGTCCGCCCCGCGGCATCCGCGTCCAGTGCACGAGGTTCGCATGACGCTGCGCGACGGATCTTGGGATGTGGGTGGTGCAGCATCCACGCGGCGAGCCCGACCGGGGAGTCCTGCAACGCCCAACCGATGGTCTGCGGTTCCAACATGTGCGTGAGGAAGTGCGTCATGTTCAGAGTCGGATTGCGTTGGCGGTCATAGTCTTCGACTTCTTCCCTGGTGCTCCCGCCAGCTGTAGCTGTCGCGCCAATGGTCGGTGAGTTCGCGCAAGTATCTGCCGGGTACGCCGTATTCCCATTCGTCGGTGCCGGCCGCTCGTCCGCCCAGACCGTGGAGCGTAGCCGCTCGTCGAGCTCCGCCAGCCGTTCGTCCGGAACGTGTATGCGAAACGGTTTCAGCTGGGTGCCACCATGGCGTGCATTAATCATCCGCGATTCCAACGGACTTCGGGCACCACCGGCGCGACACCGGGAGGCGGCTGCAAGTCGAGCAATCCGGCGAGGAGCTGGACGTGAAGTCCCGAGCTGAGTTGTTCGTCGGCCAACTGGGCCGGCATTCGGCCTTGGGCGACAAACATCGACATCAGTTTGGCGACTATGGCGGCAAGACGATAAGCGCCGAACACGAGAAACCAGTGCAAGTCGGCAGCAGTCATTCCGGTCAGATCTTCCCAAAGGTCGACCAACTCGTCATGCGGGCCAATGCCGTCCAGCTGAAGGCTTTCCGCGGGTGCCATGATGATCCACCACGCCAGGTCGGCCTGCGGCCCCGCCAGCGACACCAGGTCCCAGTCGAGTAACCCCACCGGTGTGTGATTGCGGTAGATAACGTTGGGCAGTCGGCTATCGCCCCACGACAGGGCAGTGCCTGCGGGCCGGTTGGTAACGAGCCACTGTTCGGCTTCGCCGGTGAGCGGCACGGGCTGGGTCGGGTTCGCCCAGCGCAGCGACCGCATCCAGTAGTCGAGGCAGTCGCCGACCCCGTCGTCGCTCGCTCCGGTCCGAAGAAACAGGAATGGTTCGACGTCCAGCTGGTGCAGCTGCGCCATCATCTGCACGGTCTGCTCCCACATCTGACGGCGCTGCGCAGGCGAGGCGTTGACGACGAAACCCTTCGCACCCCAGGAGGGATTGTCCGATGGGATTGCCCCGTCGATTTTCTCCATGACGAAGAACGGGGCGCCGATCAGCGCGGCATCGGGTTCGTAGCCGACGACGGTGGGTGTTGGAACCAAAGGCACTTCCTGCATTACGGCATACATGCGGTAGTGGATCGACAGGTCGTAGTCGAGGTACAGGGGGTTGTCAGTCGCCAGTCTTGCGACAAATCCGTCGATCCGCCCGGCGGAGCGTTCCACATCGAAGAGCAGCGTTTCGTTGGCGACTCCGGTTCCGGCGGGTGGGCTCAGCGGTCCGATCGTCAGCCCCGGATCTTGAAGCCGGATTCGCATCCAGTCCTGCAAACCCGTGCGCACCCGGTCGAGTGGACGGCTCTGCTCCTTCAGCTGTGCCCAGTTGCCGCCGTCCGGCTCGGTCATTGATTCGATGACTCGCCGTAATACGGCTCGGGCGCCAGATCGTTGAGCCGATCTGACCTTTCGCAGTAGAAGTAGCCCGTCTCGCCGTCCCAGTCGCAGCGTCCGTGGTTGATGACGTACATCAACCCGAGGCCGTCCAGGTCCTTGCCGACGGTAAGACTGCGCTGCATCGAGGTCCACAGCGCGCGCTCGCACTGCAGCTCGAGTTCCAGCACGCCGCCGGACCACTCCAGCGCGACGGGTAGCGTTTCGCCGCCGAACTGGAGCTCCTTCAGTCGCGGCGCCTCAACTACCCGAGCGTGCTCGAATTTGCCGTCGACGAAGACATAGCCGCCTTCGAGGGTGATCCGACCATCCGATGCGTGGTAGCGCGATAACCCCCAGCCCCTGCCGCTGGGGTAGGGACAACCGATGATGACGTGACCGCCCCAGTCACGTAACAACGACTGGTCCCGGGCGCCGCGCGAGTGGTCGCGCCAGCCGTAGCCCGAGAACGGGACAGCATCGCCGGAAGGCAGCGTCACCGTGCCGGTGGCGCGCACCAGTTGCTCGTAGTGCTCATTGGCCCAGTCGTGGCTGTCCATGTCCCCGGCCCCCGACTCCAGGCTGGCCGCCGTCCGTGCATCCCATGCTGGGGTGAGTAGCTCGATGTCGAGGTCGGCGGAGAAGGGCTTACCCGCGCCGTCGCGCGAAACACCGGCCAGCATTTCACTTTCCGGCGTGTGCAGGCCGAACCCGTCGAACGACACATGCCAGCGACGCCACGGCGTGATCTGGCGAAACTCGAGTCCCGGGCCCGCGGGACGTCGCTCGGGCGCTGTGTGGTGGTACCCGCGCAGCGACAGCGCTCCGTCGTGGCCGGGCAGCATGACCAGGACACGGTCCTCCCACATCGTCCACTTTCCTGGCACGGTGCCCAGGTGTAGCCACATCGCGACGTCGGCGTTGCGGTCGCACAGCGCGAACAGAAAGTTCTCCGACCACATCGGGATGTCGGGACACTCAGCCACCATGAAGTCGCGTTCATCCGGCAATCCCGACGACATGTCGATCGACGCGGTGCCCGTGCTCCGGGTGTCGGTTTGTTCCTCGATCCCCGACACTGCAACTCCTTCGTTGCTGGCGGCCCGCGTGAGCGCGAGACGCATCACCTCACGATGCGTGTGATACTGCGGGCTGTCAAGAATTCGACAACGACATGGGATGGCGCCAATGACGACTCCACTCAACGATTTATTCACCCTCACCGACAAGGTGGCCGTCGTGACCGGCGGCGCCAGTGGCATCGGCGCCGGGATTGCGGCTGTTCTGGCGGAGGCCGGAGCGACGGTGGTCATCGCGGATCGCGATCGAGAGGCGGCTGAGCGCGAAGCCACCGCATTGACGGATGCGGGGCTGAAGGCGGCCGCGACCGCGGTGGACGTCGCCGACGAGAATTCAGTCGTCACAGGGTGCGCCGACATCGTCGCAAACGTAGGTGTCCCATGGCTTCTGGTGAACAACGCGGCCGTACAAGACCGTGAACTGCTACTGGATACGACCGCACAGGAGTGGGATCGAATCAACACCGTGAATGCGCGAGGAGCTTTCCTGATGACACGGGAGCTGGCACGCAGCATGGTGGCCCGCGGCGAAGGCGGCCGTATCGTCAACGTCGCATCCAATGCACTGCGTGGAGGCGTCGTCAAAGGCCTGGCCGCATACACCGCGTCGAAAGGCGCATTAGCCGGTTTGAGTCTGGTGAGTGCGTTCGAGTTGGCCGAGCACAACATTACGGTCAACACCGTCCTGCCGGGAGCTGTGATCACGCCGGGCGCGATCGCCGCCAAGGGGCCGATGTCGCCGGGGCCGGCGACGCGTCAGACGCCGTTCGGCTTTCAGGAGCCGCGCGAGATTGGCGCTGCGGTCTTGTTTTTCGCTTCGGTGGCGGCCCGGCCGATTACGAATCAGATGCTCGCTGTCGACGGGGGTTTCTCGATCAGCTAAGAGACGACGCAGGGCGTGCGCCGGCGATCTGACCTTCGGACCTCAGGTCGCTGTGGGAATGAGTACCGCGACGTCGTTGTGCAGGTGCGCCAATCCGTTGTTCAGAGTGGCTAATTGCCCTTTGCGGCTTCGTGCGAGCTGAGCGAGGTAGGCATCTGTTACCTGTCGGTGACCGGCCACGCCACCGATCTCTACATCGGCGAAAGAGACACTGTCGGGCCAGAATTCGTGACGGCTCGCACCCTCGATTGCACTGACCACCTCCCGCGCAGCTGCCGCGGATTGCCCCGTCCGCACCAGGAATCGGATAAGACTTCCCTGTGTGATCGGGCACGTCGCAAATCCGGTGTCAGACGCCGATAGCCATTCCGCGGCAGCGTCATGATGCACATGCTCGGTGACGACCAGTGCAACTAGCACATTCGCGTCGAGCAGCGCCGTCACTCCTCATCCTCCAACGAGCGGACGTCCTCGGAGGTCACGACTGTCCCGACGCTCACCAGAGGCAACCCCGTCCTGGGGTCTCTGGAGATCGTGGCGGTGCTGCCGGCTCCCAGTCCGCGTCGAATGAGGTTGGCAACGGTTTCGCTCAATGTCCGGTGGGTGTCCCGCGCAATCGCCAGCGCCTGTTTATGCAGGTCGTCGGGCAGATCAATGGTGGTGCGCACAACCAATTCTAGCATCACTGCATCATGATGCACCGGTGCATCCGCTGCCGGTGCACTTGGTCAGGCTTCGCGCAGGAAAACGTCGCGCTGGGCTAGACGAGACGGGGTTGTCCGGTCGTAGCCTTTTGCGTGCGGGTGTCCACTCGTCTCTGAATCGCCAAGATCCGCAGCGTTATTGCCGTGCCATCGCGATCGTGAGCCTGTCCTCGGGTTTGATCAGGTGATCGTGGCTGTCGTCGCCGATGTCGATCTGCACCCAGTCGATCTGGCCGGAAAACTTGTTGCCGGTGGGGCCGTAGTCCGGGGATGCGGGTGAGCCGGTGTCGGCGCCGACGTCGCAGGCCTCGTCGGCGGAGTAGATCATGGGCTGCGTCCGTTCGACGCGGCCCTGGCCGACGGGTTTGCCGTCGTAGTACAGCGAGACGTCGCCGCCTTTGGCCAGCCCGCCGCCGTCATACGCGAATTCCATTCGCACCTGGTGCTTTCCGGCCGGGATGGGCTGCTCGGCAGTGACCATGTGGTGCTCGACGCCCAAGAAGTTATAGCAATATTTGAGCGCGCCCTCATGCGCATACAGCGACCAACCACCGACCACGCCACCCTGGGTGATGATGACGCCATCGGCGCCGGATTCCGGCACGGTGATGTTGGCGGTCACCGAATATGACTTGTTCTTCAGGGTGAGCACGCAGTTCTCGCTGACCCGCATCCCGGGGAACAGCAGCTGACTGTTCCCGCGGATCAGCTGGGGCCGCCCGGCCATATCGGGGTTGAAGCGCTCGAAGGTGCGGTCATCAAGAGGCACGACGTGGTATTTGACGGCTTCGATGAGCCACAGGCGCTGCATGTCGGCCAGCTTCTGGGGATTCTCCTTGGCCAGGTCATGTGCCTGTGTCCAGTCGTCGGGTCCGTAGAGCTCCCAGACATCGTCGTCAAACGCCGGCGGCGCCTCGGTGGTCCAAGGCGTGCGGTGTTTGGTCACCGCAGTCCAGCCTTCGTGGTAAATGCCGCGGTTGCCGAGTATCTCGAAATACTGGACGTCGTGGTGCTCGGGCGCATCGCCGTCGCGCAGGGTGGGCAACATGCTGACGCCTTCCAGCGGCGCCTGCGCAATGCTGTTCACCACGGTGGGCTCGGGCAGTCCGGCCGCTTCCAGGATGGTCTTGGCGACGTCGATGACGTGGTGGAACTGGTTGCGGATCTTGCCTTTGTCGGCGAAGCCGTTGGGCCAGTGCACGATGGTGCCGTTGCGGGTGCCGCCCCAGTGTGAGGCCACCTGCTTGGTCCACTGATACGGCGTGCACAGGGCGTGTGCCCAGCCGACCGCGTAATGGTTGTAGGCCTTCGGCGTGCCGAAATCATCGATCTTGGACAGCAGGAACTCGGTTGTCTCGATTTCCGGCATGCCGTTCAGCATGGCCATCTCGTTGAAGGAGCCGTTCAGTGTGCCTTCGGCCGAGGCGCCGTTGTCGCCGATGATGTAGTAGATCAGCGTGTCCTCGAGCACCCCCAAGTCCTCGAGGGTGTCGACGAGGCGCCCAACCTCATGGTCGGTCTGCTCGAGGAAGCCGGCGTAGAGCTCCATCTCGCGGGCCAGCACTGGCCTCAGCTCCCCGGGCATGTCATCCCAGGCCGGGATCTCGTCGTGGCGTCTGGTCAGCTCCGCGTCCGCGGGCACCACGCCCAGTTCCTTCTGCCGGACCATGATCTGCTCGCGCAACGTGTCCCACCCGCTGTCGAATTTGCCTTTGTACTTGTCCGACCACTCCTTGGGCACGTGGTGCGGGGCGTGGGTGGCACCGGGGGCCCAATACATGAAGAAGGGCTTGTCGGGCACCAGCGCCTTCTGCTGGCGCACCCAGGTGATGGCGCGGTCGGCCAGATCCTCGGTCAGCGTGTAGCCCTCCTCGGGCGACTTCGGCGGTTCCACCGGCGAGGTGCCCTCATACAGCCCCGGGTAATACTGGTTAGCCTCGGCACCGACGAAGCCGTAGAAGTACTCGAAGCCCGAGCCGGTGGGCCACTGGTTGAACGGCCCCACCGGGGAGACTTCCCAGACCGGCACCTCGTGGCACTTACCGAACTGCGCCGTCGAATAGCCGTTGAGCATAAGGGTTTCGGCGATGGGTGCCTTGTCCTTAGGCCGCACGCTGCTGTTCCCCGGCGCCGATGTGGCGATCTCGGTGATGCCACCCATCCCCACCGAATGATGGTTACGTCCGGTGAGCAACGCCTGCCGAGTGGGCGAACACAGCGCCGTGGTGTGAAAGCGGTTCAGCTTCAACCCGCCGGCAGCCAGCCGCTCGGCCGTAGGCGTGGTGCACGGGCCGCCGAAGGCCGACGAACCACCGAACCCCACATCGTCGAGCATGATGATCAGCACGTTGGGTGCGCCCTTGGGCGGGCGCAATGCGGTGATCGGCGGGTAGGTGGTGTCGGGGTCCTTGGCGTCATATGTCGTCAGGCCGACATGTTTGGCGTCCGGGATTGGCAAGATATTCCGCAGCATCTGATCCTGTGCACGCGCCGCGAGGGGTTGGCCGGCCTCGCCGTCAGACGCGGCAGCGGGCTTTTGGCCGTTGGGTTGTGCTGATGACTCAGCCATGATGGACCTCTCGTAGAGTTTCGTCCGGATCGGCGGTGGCCGGTGCCGCTCAGCACCACGAAAAGCCATCTAGCGAAGTCAATTCAAGCCTTCCAAGGCGGCCAAGAAGAATAACCGACGGCTCTGGAAGGCATCGCCCCCATCTGGGCGGCTACATCGCGAGCTCGCGTGGGCCCGATACCCACCCTAGGCCGTCTGACTCATCGACGACAGCGCATTGACGACAAACATCCGGGGTTTCCGAAACGAAATCTGTCGCGCGCATTCATATCTCGCTGTGACCCGGAAAGCTCACACCGTTGCCGATTTCGGGGGGATCAACCTCGCGCGGGGTGTTGTCGTTTTGGGTGCCCGGCTTGACCGGGATTGCTGCCATCGCCCGCTCGGCCATCGCCGTGATCGTCAGGCTCGGATTTACACCGGGATTGGCCGGGATGACCGCACCGTCGCAGACAAGCAGGTTCTGGTAGCCGAACACCCGATGCTCGCCATCGACAACTCCGTGCTCGGGGGTGTCGGCCGCTACCGCACCGCCCAGGATGTGTGCAGTGATAGGTATGTTGAACAGCGCTTCGGTCAGCCAACTCTGCGCTGTCCCACCGGTCCGGTCGGCGAGCCGCCGGGCGAAGTCGTTGGCCACCGGCAGGAAAGTGGGCGTCGGGTGGTCCGGATCTTGGCGCGTGGTGAGCCGCAGCCGTCGGCCGAGTATCCGCCGCTTGGGCACCAGCGACAGCGATGTGTCGGTGGTCTGCATGACGCCGGTGATGAGCGAGCGTTGTGACCATCCGCGCGGATTGGTCACGCGGACAAATCGAATCGGGTGCCTGCAGATCTGGGCGAGCAGCTTCAGCGGCCGGGTGATTCTCGTGCCATCGCCTGTCAGCAGTGTGAACATCAGGCCCATCACGTTGCCGCCCGGCCCGTAGGTAACGGCTTCGACATGGCTGTCCCCGGTGGGGTGCATGCTCGAGGTGATCGAAACGCTGCGACCCCAGCCTCGGTCGTCCGGAGTGGTCACTGCGGTCATCGCCTCGCTGTTGGTGCGGACCAAATGGCCGAGCCGGTCAGAGATTCGCGGCAGCGCGCCGTCCCTCTTACATTGGGCGAGCAGTTGGTTGGTTCCCAGCGCACCGGCGGCTACGACGACACCGCGTGCGGTCTGCGTGCGCCGGTCCTTGTGAATCCAGGAGCCAGTGCGTTCGCTGGTCACGGCGTACCCGTCTGAACCGTCCGCCACCCGCAGCGGCCGGATTGAGGTGACAGTGCGTTCGGGATCGATCTGCACACCGAGGCGCTCGGCGAACCACAGATAGTTCTTCGGCAGGGTGTTCTTGGCGTTGTGGCGGCATCCCAACAGGCACAATCCGCATTCGATGCAACCCGACCGGGCCGGACCGGCGCCGCCGAAATACGGATCGGCGTGTACCACGCCGGGCTCGCCGAAGTAGACGCCGACGGGAACTGGGCGGAACGTGTCAGCCACACCTAGCTCGACAGAAATGGCCTCGATGGCTTCGTCGGCGGGCGTGCGCCGCGGCTGCGTCACGACGCCGAGCATGCCCTCGGCCAACTCGTAATACTTTTCGAGATCCGGGGCGTCTCCGCATACCTTGCGCCAATCCTCGAAGAATCCATCCTCGGCTCGCCAGAGCGTCTGCGCGTAGACCAGGCTGCCACCGCCCACGCCACTTCCGCTGAGGATCATGACGTGTTTGAAGGGTGTGACCCGCAGAATACCCTTCAAACCCAGCTTCGGCGCAAAGATCATCCGGCGCAGTTGGGAGAGCCGCTCGGCGAAGTCGTGGTCCTCGAAACGACGCCCGGACTCCAAAATGGCGACCCGATAACCCTTCTCGGCCAGGCGCAGCGCCGATACGCTGCCGCCGAAACCGGACCCGACAATCAGGTAGTCGTAGTCGTGTGCCTGGCTCATCATCGGCTCCGTAGCGCGTGGGCGTTGTTGGTTCTGACTGGTTTTGCAACTGTTGTTGTCTGGTACTCGCCGGAGAGCGGATCCAGCTGGTAGACCCCTGGGCCGGGCGCGGGTCGGCCGCCGTGGGCGAACGCGCTTGGCAGCGGTCGATGCGACGTGCTCGTTGGGATGCGCTCGACAACGCACACCACATGCGGTCGTCGGTCCGGGGGCAGCTGGCTCAGTGCCGCGGAGAGGTCGGTGGCGTCCATTGTTCGTTCAGACCGCAGCGTGACGGCGGTGACCGCGAGGTCGTCGCCGTCCGCTCCGGGGACGGCGTATGTGACGCTCATGTCGATCGCGTCGAGAATACCGAGCGCGTCTTCGACCGCGGACCCGCCGACCACGCCGTGGGCGGTGGTGACGAGCGAGTCGGCACTGCCTGCGAGCCAGAAGTCGCCGTCCTCATCGCGGTAGAACAGGTCTCCGGTGAGCTGCCAGGCGTCTCCCGGAGCGAATAGCCCGCGAAGTGGACGCGACGGTTGCGACATTCCCGGCTCGACCCGCGAGAGCAACATCCCGATTTCCCGGGGCCGGCACTGCTCGGCGGAACCGTCGGCGCGAAGGGCCAGCTGCCCGCTCTTTTCGTCAATGCGGGCGATGCGCAGCTCGGGACTGCCCGGAAGCGGGGTGCCCATGCAACCGACCTTCGTGCCGGGCATGTTGACCAGGATCGCGTCGGTCTGCGCGGAGGCGTAGTACTCCACCACCCGGGCCGGGGCGAAGCGCTCAATGACCCTGTGCCACAGTCCGACCGGCATGCCTGAGCCGATGAATGTGCGGATCGTGTGGTGGTGCTCACCCGGATGCGGTCGTGCCTCGACGAGGTCGCGGAGCTGTGTCCAGGTGTAGGACACCACAGTCACGCCGTAGCGGCGGGCTTCATTCCAGAACGTGTCGGGGTCGAACCGGCTCGCCATCGAAAAGCGCGCGCCGCTGGCGACGGCACCGCCGAGGGACATCAACAGGCCTGACGGGTGGTAAATCGGGTGGACGCTGTAGACCGTGTCGCGTGGTCCCAGTTCAGCCGAGGCCGCAGTTCCGAACGCCGCCCGCGCCCAGCGGGCGTTGGTGATATTTCGCGCCCTCGTCGACGGACCGTCTCCGGTGAACAAGACAAAAGCAGTCTCGCGCGCCAGGCCGGGATTCGGTCGATACCAGGTCGGGAGGATGACTGCATCTGGATCGATGCGCTCCAGGTCGATCACCCCGTCGATGCCGAGGTCCCGTTGTCCTCCTCCGCCGCCGAGCACGAACACCTCGGCGTCGGTTCGCGCGCGGACGGAGTCGACGTGTTCCGGGTCAGTGACGATGCGCGCGGCGCCACCAAGTTTGATCTCCTCGGTGAGCGACCCGTCGGGCCGCAACAACACGACCACCGCTCCGATCCGGTTGAGCGCGGCAACGGCGATGAGCATGCTGGGGCGGGTATCCATCACGACACCGACGGATTCACCCTGACGCACGCCGACCGACAGCAGTCCCGCCGCCACCGCGTCAATACGCGTCTTCAGAGCAGCGTGCGTGTGCGCGCGATCCTCCCACAAGAACCCGACTGCACCCGGGTGCCCTTCGGCGCGTTCGTCGAGGAGGCGTCCGAGCGACACCCGCGTCTCGGGCCGCACCAATTCCAGGCGCAGCAGCCGCGGCAGACTAGTGGCGGCGCCCGCCGTGAGTGCCCACGTCGCGTCGAGCATCGACGCGCCTAAGCGCCAACCGGCCTGCAATCCCTGGCCTACCGCCGCGATGAGCGGGTTGCGTCCGTTGCTGTCGGCGATGACCTTCGACGGTGCGGTGGCCATCGGCTCGATGATCTCCGGCATCTCCGTGCCCTGAACATCGTTGTCGAGATGCGATGCCCAGGCGGCAACCGTCGGCCAGGTTCGGGCCGTTGCCACTGAACCCACGACGATGCCGAGGTGTCCGACCGGCAGCGAGACCTCGTAGACGTCGGCACGCGGAGCCGCGCGGCGGATCGCCCGGACCGCCTCGGGCTGTCCGATCTGATCGTTCTCGCCGACAAAGCACAGGACGGGCCGGTCGATATCGGCGAGGGCCAGCGGTCGCCCGTCGATGACCATGCCGCCGGACAGCATCCGGTTCTGTGCGATGAACTGCCGCAGTGCGTCGGCGAGCGCCGGAGCCGGCCAGGCGATCCAGCCTTCAGACTCGATAAAGCGCCGCTGACGCTCGTTGGGCAGCAACGCTTCGCGATCGTGCAGTTGCCGGAGGAATTTCACCCGCGACTGCACATTCTTTACCGGATCGAGCAGCCGAAAGCCTTCGCGGGTAGCCCATCCGGGCAGTCCCGTGCGGTCCAGTAACGCGGCTACCGCGTCTGCGGCGAATTCCATCACCGGTTCGGGCAACGAGAATATGCCCACCGACTTGGTGTCGACCGGACTACCGAAGGAGATGACGCTCGCCAGCCCCGCCCCGTGGCGGTAGGCCGCAACAGAGTAGGAGAACACGCCTCCCTGGCTGTATCCGCCGAGGTGGACGTCTCTGCCGGTCAGTTCCCGGACCCGGTCGACGATCTCACTAGTCGCAACGATGTGATCGGCGAGCGTCCGCTGCAGCCCACCTTCCTCATGTTCGGGTGCGCCGAAGTCGACCACCCACGGGTCGATGCCGTGCTCATGCAGCACGCTCACCGCCGACGACGAAGAAGACACGTCGTAGACGTCGGCCACGAACATCATCGGCGGGACCAGAACCACCGCCGGCCGTCCGGTGCTGTCACTATCCGGGAAGTAGCGGCGCAGCCGGTACATCGGCTCCTTTGCAACCACTTCGAACGGCGAGCCTTTCTCGCCCGTCTCGAACCCACCGTGCATGAGCAACTGCGCCGCGTTCATTGCCACCGCGCCGAGTTGGTCGGTCCGTTTAGCCAATCCCACCCGTTCGATGAGGGCCGTTACTTGATTCGAGATGTCCACGTCGATCCGTTCCGTGAAAACCAGTCAGACGTGACTAGATTGTATTCAAGTTAAGCAGGGTCCGGCCATTCGGTCAATAGCGGTGACTCGTCGGCATCGCGGAATATGGGCACCACGTAGAGCTAGCCTCGCGCCGCCCGTCGGCGCAACCGCCGTCCGCGATCACGTATCTGGCGCTGGAGCACCTACCTTCGGCCGTTGACCTGCGGCAGCTTTGGTGTTAGCTTAAAACCAGTCACATCTGACTGGTTTAATAATCGGCCGCGACGGTAGTCGCGACAGAAGGATCGGCAAGCAGTGGACATCGTTGATCGAGTTGCAGTCGTGACCGGCGCCGGGTCGGGTTTGGGCCGAGCCACCGCCCTGGCCCTGGCGAAGGCGGGAGCGCGGGTGGCGGTCTTGGACCGCAACGCGTGGGCGGCGCGATCGGTTGCCGAAGATGCCGGCGCATCATCCGTCCCGGTGACGGTGGATGTGGCCGATCGTGCCTCGGTCACCGCGGCGATCGCCGAAGTTTCAGGGACATTTGGCCGGGTCGACGTTTGCATCAACGCCGCAGGGATTCCCAACCCCGGGAAGGTGTTTGGCAAGAACGGCCCGCTCGACATCGAGCAGTTTCAGCGGGTCATCGATGTGAATCTGGTGGGTGCATTCGATGTCATGCGGCAGTGCGCCGAGCTGATGACCCGAAACTTGAACCCGGGGCTTGATGGTGAACGAGGGGTCATCATCAACGTCTCGTCCGGCGCCGCGTTCGAGGGTCAAAAGGGCCAGGCGGCCTACAGCGCGAGCAAAGCCGGCCTGATCGGTTTGATGCTTCCTGCAGCTCGCGACCTGGCTCACTACGGCATTCGCGTGGTGACTATCGCGCCAGGTCTTTTCGATACCGGCATCTTCGCCGAAGTCGATCCCAAGGTGGTTCAAGCCCTCGGCTCAGCCGCGCTCAACCCGTCGCGACTGGGTGAACCCAGTGAGTTCGCGTCACTGGTCATGCACATCGTCGAGAACAGATACATCAACGCGACGACACTGTCGATCGACGCCGGTGCCCGGCTACCCAATGTCTAGCCGCGACCTCCCCATCGAAGAGGAAATCATGACTGAGCCACACAGCGGAATCTCCTACTCCACGTTGATCGTCGAAGCACTTACCCGTCACCCCGGACGCACGGCATTTATCCAAGGTGACAGCGTCGTTTCCTACGCCGAAGCGGCCGACAAGACGAGTCGGATACGCAGGGTGCTGGAAGGAAGGGGCAGCACTAAGGGCAGCTGTGTCGGTGCGCTCAGCAGCAATTCCCCCGAGGTCTGGATGGTCCAGGCCGCGATCTGCCTAAGCGGAGCGATGTACACCGGGCTGCACCCGCTGGGATCCGTCGACGACCATGTGCAGCTGTGCGATGACGCCGAGGTCGACATCCTGGTCGTCCATCCGAAGTTCGCGGAAGTCGGCGCCCAGATCGTCGCCCGGGCCACCACAGTCAAACATCTGCTCACGTTGGGCCCGGCAGACGTCGGCGAGGATCTGCTGGCGTTGTGCGCCCAGGTCGCACCGGAGGCGCTCACCCGCGGGGATGCCGAGGAGGAAGACATCGCCTGGCTGCAATACACCGGGGGCACCACAGGGCGGCCCAAGGCCGCGATGATCTCCCATCGCGCGATGGTTCAGGAGGTGTTTTCGCTGACCGCCTCCTGGCGACTGCCGCTGGACCCGCGGACCCTGATCGCCACCCCGATCACCCACGCCGGTGTCCTCCCGATCCTTCCCACGTTGCTGCGTGGCGGCACCGTCGTTCTGCAGGCGGGCTTCAACGCCGAGCAGTGGCTTGCGGCGGTGCAAACCCATCGCATCAACTACGTGTTCACCATCCCCACCGTGCTGTACGCGCTCCTCGATCACAGTGGACTCGAGCGCTTCGACTTGAGCTCGTTGGAGACGGTCGTCTACGGTGCGTCGCCGATGTCGCCCTCGCGCATCGACGAGGCACAACAGGCGCTCGGGCCGACCCTGTTGCAGGGGTACGGCCAGACGGAGTGCGTCGGCATGGCCACCAGTCTGTTGCCCTCCGAACATGATCCGGAGAACCGGACCTCCTGCGGTCGCGCGGTCGCCGGAGCGCTCGTCGACGTCCTCGACGAGGACGGGCAGCCAGTGCCTAACGGAACGGTCGGCGAACTCTGCGTGCGGTCACGTGCGGTGATGTCCGGGTACTGGAAGCGGCCCGCAGAGACCGCCGAGGTCCTGCGCAACGGCTGGCTTCGAACCGGGGACATGGCGTTCCGCAGCGATGCCGGCTTCTTCCACATCGTGGACCGCAAGAAAGACATGGTGATCTCCGGCGGCTTCAACGTCTATCCCCGCGAGATCGAAGACGTTCTGGCCGACGATCCGTCGGTGTCGATGGTCGCGGTGATCGGCGTACCCGATCCGAAATGGGGAGAGGCGGTCAAGGCCTTTGTCGTGCCCCGGCCCGGCGCCAGACCGGACACCGACGCGTTGATCGCGAGTGTCAGAGCCCGAAAAGGCCCGCACTATGCCCCGAAGTCCATCGAGGTGGTCGACCAGCTACCCCTGACAAAAGTCGGAAAGGTCGACAAGAAGGTGCTTCGCGCCACCTACTGGGCGGGTCTGGAAAGGGCAGTGCACTGACATGACCGACAGCCAGAGCACCGCCACGGCCCCATCGCCCACCCTCGCGAAACACCGTGAGGGAGCCGCCGTTTGGCTACGGCTGCAACGTCCGGCCGCGATGAACGCCATCAGCACAGACCTGCTGGACGAACTCAACCTCGCTCTGGACGAGATAGAGGCCGACGCATCCGTCCGGGTGGTCGTGTTGACCGGTACCGGCCGGGCATTCTGCGCGGGTGCTGACCTGAAGGCCCTCGCCAATGCGGCCGGCGAGGTCGATCCGAGCCAGGTCGTCCAGTTCGTCTCCTACGCCGGTCGGACCATCGAGCGGCTTGCCGCGCTTGCACAACCGGTGATCGCGGGTGTCAACGGGTTGGCGCTGGCCGGCGGACTCGAACTGCTACTCGCGAGCGACATTGTCGTGGCTTCGACAGCAGCACGCATCGGTGACGCGCACGCGAACTACGGACTGATTCCCGGTGCCGGTGGTTCGGTTCGGCTGGCGCGGGTCGTGGGCACACACATGGCGAAATACCTGGCCTTCACCGGCAGCCACTTTCCGCCGTCGTCGCCGGTGCTCGCGGGACTGGTCAGCGAGATCGTCGACCCGGAAGCGCTCGAGAGCCGGTTAGCCGAACTCGCCACCACCTTGGCCGACAAGAGTCCGCTGGGGCTACGCCGAATGAAGCGCCTGATCAACGACGCACCCGATCAGTCTCTGCGAGACGCACTCGCCGCCGAGCAGCAGGCCCTTGCCGAGCAGTGCGGCTCGGAAGACTTCGCCGAGGGGATCGCGGCGTTCGCTGCCCGACGCACACCCATTTACCAAGGACGATAGGGAGTTTCGACGGTGGACACAACAATGCCTTTCACCCTCGGCGAGGACCACCTCGCCTTCCGGGAGTCGGTCCGGACGCTGGCGCGAGCGCGCTACGCCGACTCGATGCTTGCCCGGTCGCAGAGCGAGAAGTTCCCGACCGCCGAGTTCGGTGAACTGGGCGCCGCGGGGCTGCTCGGACTGCTGATCAGCGAATCGGCGGGCGGCCAGGGCGGCGACGTGCTGGCTGTCGGCATCGCTGTCGAGGAACTTGCCTACGCCGACCCCGCGATCGCCTACCTGGCGTTCGCGGCAAATGTCAGCAATGCCCTGCTCGCCGCGCACGGCAGCGACGAAGTTCACCAGCGGTGGGTCACCCGCGGTATCGCCGGCGAGGCCGTCATCTGCCTCGCACTGACCGAGCCGGGGGCCGGATCCGACGCGGCGAATCTCGCCACGCGCGCCACCCGGGTCGACGGTGGCTGGCGGATCTCCGGTGAGAAGACTTCGATCACCCAGGCTGTACATGCCGATGTCGCAATCGTCATCGCACAGACCAAGCCCGGGGCGGGCGGCAAGGGCATCGGGATGTTCCTCGTCGACATGGACGACCCCGCGGTCACCGCCCAGGCCATTCGTGATCCCGGCTTCAAACCACTGGGTCGCGGCTCGATCTTCCTCGACGGTGTGTTCGTGCCCGACAGCCACGTACTCGGCGAGATCGGACGCGGATTCTCGATGGTGATGCATGAATTCGATTTGAGCCGAACACTGATCGCGCTGATGAATATCGGCACCGCACAACGCGCGCTCGACATGGCGATCGACTACTCCAAACAGCGACAGACATTCGGGCGGCCGCTGGCGGCCAATCAGGGTGTTTCGTTCGTGATCGCCGAACACAGCACCTACGTTTCGGCGGTACGGGCGCTGGGCTATCACGCGCTCGGACTGCGGATGGCGGGGCAGCCGCACACGAGTGAAGCCGCGATGCTCAAGTGGTGGGGACCGCTGGTCGCGCACAACGCGATCCGCGACTGCATCGTGCTGCACGGCCAAGTCGGCTGGTCCGACGAGATGCCACTGCAGGCCATGCTGCGCGATGTCTCGGGGTGCATGATCGGCGACGGCACCCCTCAAATTCAGAAGCTCGTGATAGCCCGCGAGCTCATCGGCAAAGAGGTGCTGGCGCGATGACCACCGCCCAAGCTTCGCTGCGCACCGTTGTGGTGGCCGGGGTCGGAATGACCGCATTCGGCAAATTCCTCGACCGAAGCATCAAATCGCTTGTCGCCGAGTCTGTTCAGTCCGCCATCAAGGATTCGGGGATGGGCGACTCGGACAAGGGCATCGAGACGATCTACTACGCCAACACCGCGTCCGGGATTCTGCAAGGCCAGCACTCCGTACGGGGGCAGCACGCCATGCGCGAGGCCGGGCTCAACGGCATTCCGCTGATCAATATCGAAAATGCCTGCGCCTCAGGGTCGACGGCGCTCAATCAGGCGTGGCTGGCGGTCGCGTCGGGCTATGTCGATGTTGCGCTGGCGGTGGGCGCCGAGAAGCTCTACCACCCTGACAAGCAGCTGACCTTCGCCGCGATGGGCAGCGCTCTGGATCAGGATCGGCTCGCGGAGATCTTCGCCGAGATCGGTGCCAACGGCGCGGACCAATCGGTGTTCATGGACGTCTACGCGAAAGCGGCCACCGACTACATGGACCGCACCGGCGCCACCCAGGAAGACTTCGCTCGCGTCGCGGTCAAAAACCATGACCACGGTGCGCTTAATCCCAAGGCCCAGTATCGGACCCGTTTCACCCTCGAAGAGGTGCTGGCTGCCCGCAAGATCTCCGGTCCGCTGACCCTGCCGATGTGTTCGCCCATCGGTGACGGCTCTGCTGCGGTTATCGTGACCACGCCCGACATCGCAACGCGTTGGGGCGCCGAGCCGGTCACGGTGCTCGCCACCATGACCGGCGCGTCGAAGCCTGGCGTCGGCGGGGAGCTTGTTGCCGGTGTGGCGAAGCGGGCGTTCGACTGGGCCGGCATCGACCCGGCCGAGGTGAACGTGCTGGAATGCCACGACGCCACCTCGCCGGCCGAATTGATCGTGCTCGAAGAACTCGGGCTGGCCGGCCCCGGCGGGGCCGTGGACATGATCCGCAAGGGCGACACCAGCATCGGGGGCAGACTGCCGGTCAACACCAGCGGTGGCCTGGAAAGCAAAGGGCACCCGATCGGCGCAAGCGGCCTCGCGCAGATCGTCGAACTCACCGAGCAACTCCGCGGCCGTTGTGGCGAGCGTCAGGTTGACGGCGCAAGGATCGCCGTGGCAGAAAACGCGGGAGGCTACATGGGACCCGACGCCGCAGTGGCGACCGTGACCATCCTCGGCGCACGGTCCAGATGAGCGGGGACCGAGGCAGCGTCGCCGTGCGCCTCGTCAATCCGGTGGTCCGCGGGGTGTGCCAATCGGCGTTTTCTCGATACCACGACGACCTCGACGGGATGCGCACGTTCCTCGACCGGGCCGCTGCGGCATCGGGTCTTCTCGCCCGGCCCGCACCGGGATGCCGCATCATCGATGGGGAGTTGGGCGGCCTGACCACGCGCGAATTCCACCCCGCTCACGTCCGGCGCGGGCGCACCGTGTTCTACCTGCACGGTGGTGGATTCTTGATGTACGTACGCAGGGCCTACACCGGATTCCTCTCGTGGCTGGCGACTGACCTGCAAACCCGCGTCGTCGTTCCGGCTTACCGGTTGGCCCCCGAGCACCCCTTTCCGGCGGCCATCGACGATTGTCTGCGCGCCTATGAGGCATTACTCGACGCCGGGCAGGAGCCGGGTCAGTTGATGATCGCGGGCGAGTCGGCCGGCGCCAACGCAGCCCTCGTCACGTTGCAGCGGGCCCGCGACGCCTCCCTGCCGATGCCTGCGGGCGCGGTCATGATCAGTGGCGGATTCGACTTCTCCTGGTCCAGCCCGTCGATCAGCATCAACGCCCGCCACTGCACCGCGCTGGGGACACGCGGGCTGGCATTCCTGAACCGTTGGTACCGGCCGGACGTCGATGCGACGGACCCCCTGATCTCTCCAGTGTTCGGTGACTTCACGGGCCTGCCACCGCTGCTGTTCCAGACCGGGCACACCGAGGTGTTGCGTGACGATTCGGTGCGGGCAACCGAACGTGCGCGAGCGGCCGGAGTACCGGTATGGCTCGAGGTCTTCCCAGAAGTTCCGCACGCCTGGCATCAGTTCGGGATATGGCTCCCCGAGACGCGCGACGCGCTGCAGCAAATAGGGCGGTTCGCCAACGCCATCCACCCATGGAGGAGCACCTCGTGAGTATCGATCAACTGTCGCCCTCGGGCACCGAGGTAGTCGACGTGCGCAACCCCGCGACGGGTGAGCTCGTCGGAAGTGTTGCAGTGCAGTCCGCCGAGGCGGTCGCCGCGGTCGTGGACGAACTGCGCACCCATCAGTCGTCCTGGGAGGCGCTGGGGCCCGACGCCCGGGCTGTCTGGTTGCGAAAGCTGCGGGACTGGTTGCTGGTCAACGAATCCCGGCTCATCGATATACTGGCTGCCGAGACCGGTAAGCCTCGTGTCGAGGCCGCGTTCGAAGTCATGGTCACTTGCGACGCGATCAACTACTACGCCGACCGGGCCCGGAAGTACCTCGCCGAAAAGAAGTTCAGACCGCACGGTCCGCTCACCGCCACGAAGAAGCTCACCAGGGTGTATCGCCCGTACCCGGTCGTCGGAGTGATCACGCCGTGGAACTTCCCGTTACTCATCCCCGGTGTCGACGCCGTTGCGGCGCTGCTGGCCGGGGCGGCCGTCCTCGTCAAGCCCTCGGAGGTCACTCCGCTGTCCGCCTGCGAACTCGCCCGCGGCTGGGAACAGATCGGCGCACCGCCGGTGTTCGGGTGTGTCACCGGTCTGGGCGCAACCGGTGCAGCGGTGGTGAACGCCGTGGACATGGTGCAGTTCACCGGCTCCACCAGGACCGGACGGGCCATCGCCGCGCGGGCGGGCGAACGATTGATTCCCTGCGGCGTCGAACTGGGCGGCAAGGACCCGGCCATCGTCCTGGCCGACGCCGATCTTTCGCGCGCCGCCAACGGCATCGCGTGGGGGGCACTATTCAACTCGGGTCAGGCCTGCATCTCGGTGGAGCGGGTGTACGTCGAGGCACCGGCCTATGACCGGTTCGTCGCACTGCTCACCGAGCGGGTGCGGTCGATCAGGCAGGGGGCCGACAACGGTTCGTACTCAACGGATATCGGCGGCTTGGTCACCAAACAGCAGGTCGAAATCGTCAGGAACCACGTCCAGGATGCCGTCGCCCACGGGGCCACCATCGCGACCGGCGGAAAGACGACCGGCGACAGCGCGTTCTTCGAGCCGACAATTCTTCTCGACGTGGATCATTCGATGGCCTGCATGCGCGACGAGACCTTCGGCCCGACCATCCCGGTGATGAAGGTCGCCGACGAAGAAGAGGCGATCCGGTTGGCAAACGACTCCCAGTACGGACTGTCGGCGACAGTGTGGACCAACGACATCGGTCACGGACGCAACATCGCACACCGGCTCGAAGTCGGCGCCGTCAACATCAACGACGCCTACTCCAACCTGTTCTGCTTCCCGCTGCCACAAGGCGGCTGGAAAAGCTCCGGCCTCGGGTCCCGGCTGGGCGGCCCGCAGGGCATCCGGAAGTACTGCCGTCAGCAGGCCATCACCGCGCCACGCATGCCGAGGTTCGAGAACCAACTGCTGTGGTACCCCTACTCGCATCGGCGCGGCCGCACCGTCGCCGCGTTGCTGCGCCTCTTCGTGGCACGCGATGTCCGGCGGCGATTATGGCGGGCCGGTAGCGGTCACGCGTCGATTGTCTCCCGGGCGAAGTAGAGGTCGGGAATCCGCCGCCACGCTTCGAGTAGGCGCTTCTCCTCCGCGCTGCCGTGGCCGGGTTTGCTGGCCGCAGCTCCCAGCATCGAATTGATCACCACCATGCAGAATTCGGGGAATCGTTTGTGGCCGGCGCGCTTCTCACCGAGCAGCGCTTTGCACAGGTCGAGGTTCGCCCGCGCAAACTCGCGTTCCAGGGGTTTGAGGTAGTCGCGCATGTCGGGATCGTGTCGGGCAGCAATGAGCAGCTCGAGGGAGGCTCCACCCAGGGGGCCCGAGACGACCTGCCAGAGCAGCGAAGCCCAGTCCTCGCCGTCGAGCGTCTCGGTGGCGCGCAGCCGCGCCTCGCCGACCTTCGTGGCGTACAAGCGGCGTGCCGCCGCGCTGATGAGCTCGCCCCGGGAGCCGAAGTAGTGCAACAGGACCCCGCGAGAGACGCCGGCTTGCTTTTGCACCTCGAGCGTGGTGGTTGCCGCGTAGCCGCGCTCGATCAGGATCGAAACCGTGGCATCAAGCAGCTTCCGTTCCGCGGCCTGACGACGCTCGCGCTGACTGATCCGGACGGGCCGGGTAGCGGTCGAACTCCTTGCAGTCAAGGCGAACTCCTCAAGTTGTGCGGCAAATTGACACAGTACAGAAAGCATCGTTACTTTCAATACTAGTCAATATTGACTAGTATTGAAAGTAACGATTGAGTGGAGACGGACGTGACGACTGGCCCGTTGTCTGGAGTGAAGGTTCTCGAAATAGCCGGGATCGGACCGGGGCCCTTTTGCGGAATGTTGCTCGCGGATCTGGGCGCCGATGTGGTGCGTGTCGATCGCCCGGGTGGCGGGGGCATGCAGCTAGTGCCGTGGGCCGACGACCTGCTCAACCGCGGAAAACGCTCGATCGCCGTCGATCTCGCCAAACCCGGCGGGGCGGAGACGGTGCTGTCACTGGTCGAGCATGCCGACATCTTGTTCGAAGGATTCCGTCCCGGGGTGGCCGAGCGTCTCGGCATCGGACCCGATCCATGCTTGCTGCGCCGACCCCGACTGATCTACGGACGCATGACCGGGTGGGGTCAGGACGGCCCGATCGCACATACCGCCGGACACGACATCACCTACATCGCACCCACCGGAGCGCTGCACGCGATCGGGCAAGCCGGTGGCCCCCCGCAGATCCCGCTCAACCTCGTCGGCGACTTCGCCGGCGGAAGTTTATACCTGCTGGTGGGAATGCTGGCCGCCCTCGACGAGGCCCGACGAAGCGGCCGTGGCCAGGTGGTAGACGCGGCGATCGTCGATGGCACCGCCCATCTGATGACCATGATCTACAGCTGCTATGCGGCGGGAGTCTGGTCCGATGAACGCGGCACCAACCTCGGCGATGGCGGTTCGCCGTTCTACGGCGTCTATCAGACCTCGGACGCAAAGTTCATGGCCGTCGGGGCGCTCGAACCGCAGTTCTACGCCGAGTTCCTGCGTCTGCTCGAACTCCCGTCGGATCCCGCTGCGCAGTTCGACCGCGGCACGTGGCCGCAGCTGCGAGCCAAGATCGGCGCCGCCTTCGCCGCCCGCCCTCAACAGGAATGGGCAAAGATATTCAGCGACAGCGACGCCTGCGTGGCACCCGTACTCGGCATGTCCGATGCGCCGGGCCATCCGCAATTGGCAGCCCGCAACACCTTTTTCGTCGGCAATGGCATCACCCAGCCGGCGCCGGCGCCGCGGTTCTCGCGCACTCCGGCAGCGGTGGACAGCCCACCCTGCGTCCCTGGGCAGCACACACACGAGGTGCTCGTTGAGTGGCTGTCCTGAGCGTTGGCCCGAAGGTGCCCTGCTGTTGCACAAACAACAGTCATTTCTGAGTAT